>Ga0335085_10005825_pt1 | contig 19659 bp, 21 predicted proteins | sample Lox_Sample_45_FD_206712 | JGI IMG/M metagenome (GOLD analysis project Ga0335085, IMG submission 206712) | Soil microbial communities from Loxahatchee National Wildlife Refuge, Florida, United States - Lox_Sample_4.5 | ecosystem: Environmental > Terrestrial > Soil > Wetlands | place: USA...
GCCGTTTTGCGTCGGCTTCGCCGCCGAAACCGAAAAGCTGCATGAGCACGCACAGGAAAAACGCCGCCGCAAGAAATTGCCTCTGCTGGCCGCCAATCTCGCGCAGACCGCGCTCGGCGCCGACGACAACGAACTGGTGCTGTTCGACGATCATGGCGCGCACCTGCTTGCACGCGCGCCGAAGCTCGTGATCGCGCGCCAATTGATCGCCCACATCGCCAAACTCATGGACTTGGGCGCGTCGCGTCTCAAGGCACCGGCGCGCGGGGAGCAACGGCTGCATTGATTCCGGTCGCGTGAAGAAAATAGACGTCAAAATCCTCGACGCGCGCCTGCGCGGGCAGCTTCCCGACTATGCAACATCCGGCGCGGCGGGGCTCGATCTGCGCGCCTGCATCGAAAAACCCGTCACACTGGCGCCCGGTCAGACCGAACTGGTGCCGGCCGGCATCGCGATCCATCTCGCCGACCCCGGGCTCGCCGCGGTGATCCTGCCGCGCTCGGGGCTCGGCCACAAGCACGGCATCGTGCTCGGCAATCTGGTCGGACTGATCGACTCCGACTACCAGGGACAGATCTTCATTTCGACCTGGAACCGCGGCAATGCGCCGTTCACGCTGAACCCGCTCGAACGCCTCGCCCAGCTGGTCGTGGTGCCGGTGGTGCAGGTCGCGTTCAACGTGGTCGAAGACTTTGCCGAAAGCGCGCGCGGCACCGGCGGGTTCGGCAGCACGGGCAAGCATTGAGTGGCCGCCGCCAAATCAGCGCTGATCCTGTTCGGCCACGGCGCGCGCGATCCGGAATGGGCGTTGCCGTTCCGGAAAATCCGCGATCTGGTCGCCGTGAAAAATCCGGCGCTGACGGTCGAATCCGCGTTTCTGGAATTGATGGAGCCGGCGCTGCCCGACGCGATCGCCAGGCTGGCGGCGGCCGGTCATACCCGCATCACGGTCGCGCCGCTGTTCATCGCCCAGGGCGGACACCTCAAGCAGGACCTGCCGAAGATACTCGACGCGGTCCGCGCCGAACAGCGCGGCGTCCAGATCACGTTGTTGCCGGCGCTCGGCGAGGTGGATGCCGTGCTCGAGCCGATTGCCGCCTGGTTGACGGAAGCGGCGCGATGAATGCCGGTACCTTCCGGCGCAGCTGCGCAATGCTGTTGCTCGTCGTCTGGGCGATCCAGGCCGGCGCACAACAGCCCGAAACCGCGCTCGACATCGGCGGCCACAAACTGACGGTCGAAATCGCTTCCCGCCCGGAACAGCTCGAACGCGGATTGATGTTCCGTCGCGCGCTGCCGGAAGACCGCGGCATGCTGTTCGTGTTCGCCGCGCCGCAAATCCTGCGCTTCTGGATGAAAAACACCTATCTGCCGCTCAGCATCGCGTTCATCGACGCCGACGGCGTGATCGTCAACATCACCGACATGAAGCCGCAAACCGAGAACATCCACCGTTCGGCCGCGCCGGCAAAGTTCGCTCTCGAAGTCAACCAGGGCTGGTTCAGGCGGCACGGCGTCGCCGCCGGCGCGCGCATCGACGGCCTCTCCCAGAAGATCCCGGCCGCCCAATAAAAAACGCACGGGAGACCGTGCGTTTTTTATCGGCGGCGCCGGTATTCTCAGAACATCTGGGTACGGAACACGCCGCCGCTCATAATCATGAAAAACACCAGCGGGATCGACAGCATGGTGTTAAGGCGCGAGAAAATAAACGCGGTGCGGCGTGCCTTGGCCTTCGCAGCGTCATCGACGGGCACGATGCCAAGCACCTTCTTCTGATTCGGCCAGATGAAAACGTGCACGTTGGCCAGCATGATGGTGCCGAGCCAGGCGCCGACGCCGATCGGATAGAAAATCGGGTTGCGGAACAAAAACGCCTCAAAGAAGTGCGAGCCCAAGATGACCGCTCCGGCAAGCCAGGTCACCACCGAGGCGACACGGAAATAAAGCAGCGCGCGCGGCGCGACGTGCTTGGTAATGCCGGCCGCGGTATTGTCCGCGGCGGCAGCTTTCAGCGCGTCGACCTGTACGAAATTGAAGTAATAAAGCAGGCCGATCCACATGATGCCGGCCAGAATGTGCACCCAGCGGCCGATGCCAAGCTGCAGGAATTGTGCGATGTCCATGGGTCACCCCGCCGCCAGTGAGGTCTTAACGATCCAGTACAGGATCAGGGTCAGGACGAGGCCGGAAATGACCGTGCCCCATAACGAATCAAGCGGTGTTTTCATGTTATCTCCTCCTTCTGCGACAAGATTTTGCAACGAATGCCGGGTGTGACCGGCGTTACATCGAGATTGTGTCGCGTATTCCCGGGCGCCGTCAATCGACGCGCAAAACGGGATGATGGGGAAATCAGGCGGCGGCGAGACTGCCGGCTTCGACCGCGACCACTGCCTTGGCCTGATTCAGATCCGGACTGTACCCCGCCGCGTAGAGACAGCAGGCAAGCTGGTTGATGATCGGCAACGGGATCGACACTTCGCCCGCCAGCGCCTGCCGGATCCACGCCGCGGTGGTCGCCGCATCCACCGCGGTCGGCAGGTTCGGCACGCTCCTCAATGCGCCGGCTTCGGCGTCGAACAATATCTCGGCCGCGGCGTCATGAAAAAATTCGATCCGCGGCCGATGCCGCGGATCCGCGAACGGCTCGCCTTCGGTGCTGCGCAGCAGCAGCGAGCGAGCGCCGGTCAGCAGCAGGAATTCGCGCAGTTTTTCGAGGTACGGCTGGTACAACGCTCCGATCACGCGCAGACCGCCGTTTTCGAACGGATCGATCAGTTTAGCCACCAGATGCGCGCTCGAACGCACGCCGAGCCGCCCGCGCAGACTCAGCAATTCGGCGAGCCCCGGCGCCAATACCGCGGTGGGCACGAATGCGATGCCGGTCTGACCGAGCGCTTCCTGTGTCTGCGCAAGATTGGCGCACGGCATCACGCCAAGTTCGCGGAAAACGTAAATGCTCGCGACGCGGCCGCTGCCGCTCAGCATGCCGTGGATCAAGACCGGTATCCCGAAGCGCTGCAGCAGCAACGCGAGCAACGGCAGCAGATTGGGCTGGTCGTGCGCGCCGCCGTAACTCGGCAGCACGACCGGCAAAATCCGTTCGGACGGCGCCGCCAGCCGGAACACGCGCTGCGCGACCGCATCGTGAAAGCCAAGCAATTCCGGCAACGCCTCCGACTTCATGCGGTAGGCAAGCAGGATCGCACCGAGTTCGAGGTCGGGGATACCGCCATCAAGCATCGCGCCGAATAATTCATTCGCTTCCTGCTGCGACAAATCATGCCGCTGTTGCGGATTATCGGCGATTTTCTTCAGGTAATAGGCAAACGACACGGTGTCGGGATCGGCAATACATGATGTCCTTTTAATAGCAACCGCCGTGCCAGCGTCTTGCCGACCCGGGTCGAGCGCGATTGCGCCGTGCGGCAAGCCGGATAATCATTCAATGATGCGATGTTGCGGTGCGCATACCATGCCGAACGCCTTATGTTGGTGCGTAGCAAAAAATCCGCAACATGTCGCAAAAGAAAAACAAAGGGCGCGCCGGTGACCCGGCGCGCCCTGCGGAAAATCAGAAAATTACGCTTTCATGCAGTCGCTCATGAACTGCTTGCGTTCGTCGCCCTTGAGTCCTTTTTCCTTGGCGCTTTTGTTGCAGTCCTTCATTTTCTGGCGCTGCGCCTTCTGTTTCTCGCTCGGTTCTTTCTTCTGCATGGAATCCGTCGTCATCGCGCCGCCTTCCATGCTCTTGTCGTCGGCCATCGCCAGCGGTGAGAGTGCGAACGTCAAACAGATTACTGCCGCGAATATCTTCATTTTTTCCTCCATGAGATTAATGAGGTTTGATTACCTGTCGGCGGGAACTCTGCAATTACTGCTTTCCGTCGCCAGCCGCGGACGCCCACAGCTTATGCCAAGGGCATTGCGAACCGTTCAGGGTAGAAGACTTTGGCCTCAAAAATCAAATCTGCCAAAACGGTAGATTTTTACTGGCTGCAAAAGACCTAAAACAGCTGCCCTTGGCCGCAGGGTGATGGGCGCCGGAAGCGCGTGGCGTCGAGTTCGAATCGCTGCGTTGCATCAAATCCACAGCGCGCGCGGGCAATGTCGAAACGCATGCGCAGCAGATCAGCAAACTCGCCGCTGCCGCGCATGCGGCTGCCGAAATTCGGGTCGTTGTCATGCCCGCCGCGCATCTGCTGTACGCGGCTCATCACGTGCTTCGCTTTCAGTGGATAGTGCGTCTCAAGCCAGTTGCGGAACAAATCCTTGACCTCGTACGGCAGCCGCATTAATACGTAACCTGCGCTGCGCGCGCCGGCTTCATACGCCGCCTCGAGCACCGGCTCGATCTGGTGATCGGTCAAAAACGGGATCACCGGCGCCACCAGCACGCCGACCGGGATCCCCGCGGCCGCCAAACGACGCATCGTTTCGAGCCGACGGGCCGGCGCCACTGTGCGCGGCTCGAGTCGGCGCGCGAGCCCGTGATCGAGATTGTTGAGCGAGATGAACACGTTGACGAGGTTGTTCCGCGCCATTGACGCCAGAAGATCGAGGTCGCGCTCGACCAGCGCATTCTTGGTCACCAGGCTGACCGGATGCCCGCATTCCGCCAGCACTTCGAGTATGCCGCGTGTAATTTTGTAGTCGCGCTCGATCGGCTGATAGGCGTCGGTGTTCATACCCAGCGCGATCGGCTCGCAGCGGTAGCCGGGTCTGGCAAGTTCCGCGCGCAGCAGTTCGGCGGCGTTGACCTTGGCGAACAAGCGCGTTTCGAAATCGACGCCGGGCGACAGGTTCACGTAGGCATGGCTCGGCCGCGCGTAGCAGTAAATGCAGCCGTGCTCGCAGCCGCGGTACGGATTGATCGACTGCGAAAACGGGATATCCGGCGAATCGTTGCGGTTGATGATGCTCTTTGCATATTCGACAGTCACATGGGTCTTGAGCGCAACATCATTCTGTTCGTGATGCCAGCCGTCGTCGAACGCCTCGCGCACGATATTTTCGAAGCGTCCTTCGGGATTGATGCCGGCGCCGCGGCCTTTGCGCGGCGCAGCGTCTTCACGATTAAGCATCTTGAGCGGCATCGTGCAACGTTACGCCAATCAAACGGTCGGCGTAAAGCTCAGATCGGAAAGAACGCCGGACGCGATGGTGCCGCCTATCGCCAGTGAAGCCGTCGCCGCCGGCGACGGCGCATTGCAGACGTGCACGATGTTGCCGTCCCTGACGATGTGGAAGTCGTCGATCAGGCCGCCGTCGCGCGCGCAGGCCTGCGCGCGCACCCCGGCGCCGCCGGGCTCAAGATGGCGCGCCTCGACCTCCGGAATCAGTTTCTGCAGCGCGCGCACGAACGCCGTCTTGGAGAACGAGCGGTGAAATTCGCCAAGGCCGGCGCGCCAGTATTTTCCCGTTACGCGGCGGAATCCCTGCCAGGCGAATACTTCGACCGTATCGCGCAGACTGAAATCGAACTTGCGGTAGCCCTCGCGCGCGAATGCGAACACCGCGTTCGGGCCGCACTCGATGCCGCCGCCGATCAGGCGAGTGAAATGCACGCCGAGAAACGGAAACGCCGGATCGGGCACCGGGTAGATCAGGTTGCGGACCAGGCCGTGCGCCTCCGGCTTCAGCAGGTAATATTCGCCGCGGAACGGCACGATCCTGAGTGGCAGATCGGGCTGTGTCTGCCGCGCCAGGCGATCAGCCTGCAATCCCGCGCAGGCAATCAGAAACCTGGCGCGCCAAGTTTGCGACGTCGCCGCCACCTCGACGCGGCCATTGCTGCGGCGAATGGCGTCGACCTTTTCGTTCAGCACGATCGTGCCGCCGGCAGCGCGGACCTTTTCGGCGTATTTTTCGGCGACCGCGGAAAAATCGACAATACCAGTTTGCGGTATATAGAGCCCGCGCACGCCGGCACAATGCGGCTCGATCTCGCGGATTTCCGATGCGCTCAGGTAACGAATTCCCTGCAGACCGTTGGCCATGCCGCGACGATACAATTCGTCGAGGCGCGGTAACTCTTCCCCGGAAGCGGCGACGACGATCTTTCCGCAAATTTCATGCGGAATGTTTTCCATCCGGCAAAAATCGAGCAACTGGCGATAGCCCTCTCGGCAATTGATTGCTTTCAGGGAACCGGGTTTGTAGTAGAGGCCGGAATGAATGACGCCGCTGTTGTTGCCGGTTTGATGCTGGGCAAGGCGACTTTCTTTTTCCAGCAATGCCAGCCGGATCCCCGGCTTGGCCTCGACCAAGCGCAGCGCCGTCGCCAGTCCGACAATGCCGCCACCGATCACTACGATGTCAAAATCCATCTTTTTATCAGATAGCCCGGAAAGTGGGTCTGGTTGGACTCGAACCAACGACCAAGGGATTATGAGTCCCCTGCTCTAACCGACTGAGCTACAGACCCGCGGGGAATTGTACAGAAAAGCCTTCCTCCACACCGTAAGGCGCGGGGAAGTCGGTCAATTCTCGGTATCGAGGAAACTCTTGAGGCGGTCGGAGCGCGACGGGTGGCGCAGCTTGCGCAGCGCTTTGGCTTCGATCTGGCGGATGCGCTCGCGCGTAACGTCGAACTGTTTGCCGACCTCTTCGAGCGTATGGTCGGTGTTCATTTCGATGCCGAAGCGCATGCGCAATACTTTGGCCTCGCGCGGCGTCAGCGTATCGAGCACGTCCTTGGTCACGTAGCGCAAACTCGCGTAAACGGCAGAATCCGACGGCACCATCGTGGCCTGGTCCTCGATGAAATCGCCGAGATGCGAATCGTCGTCGTCGCCGATCGGCGTTTCCATCGAAATCGGCTCCTTGGAAATCTTGAGGATCTTGCGGATCTTGTCCTCGGGCATTTCCATTTTTTCGGCGAGCGTCGCCGGATCAGGCTCCTGGCCGGTCTCCTGCAGAATCTGGCGCGAAATACGGTTCATCTTGTTGATGGTCTCGATCATGTGCACCGGAATGCGGATAGTGCGCGCCTGGTCAGCAATCGAACGCGTGATGGCCTGGCGAATCCACCACGTCGCATAGGTCGAGAATTTGTAGCCGCGGCGATATTCGAACTTGTCGACCGCCTTCATCAGGCCGATGTTGCCCTCCTGAATCAGATCCAGGAACTGCAGGCCGCGATTGGTGTACTTCTTGGCGATCGAGATCACGAGCCGCAGGTTGGCCTCGGTCATTTCGCGCTTGGCCTTGCGCGCGCGCGCCTCGCCTGTCGCCATCTGGCGGTGAATTTCCTTCAGGTCCTTGATCGGGATGCCAACGCGTTTCTGCAGGTCGACCAGTTTTTTCTGCTGCTCGACGATTGCCGGTTCGAAGCGTACCAGTGTTTCGCTCCACGGCCGGCGCGCGGCAATTTCGGTCGGGATCCAGCGCGTGCTGGTTTCGCGGCCCGGAAACTCCTTGATGAAATGCTGGCGCGGCATCCGCGCCTTGTTGACGCAAATCTCCAGTATCTGGCGTTCGTAGCCGCGCACCTCGTCAACCAGCTTGCGCAAACTGTCGCACAACGCCTCGACCTGCTTGGCCGAGAAGCGGATGTTAAGCAGCTCTTCCGAAATCTGATCGCGCGCCTGCAGATAGGCCTTGCTGCGCGGACCGTTCTTGGCGAGCGCGCGCAGCATCTTGTTGTAGAGGCCGCGGATCACGCCGAAATGCTTAAGCGCCTCTTCCTTGAGTCTGGCAAGATCGGCCGCCTGGATTGCGGCGGCGTCTTCCTCGCTTTCCTCTTCGGTTTCGATTTCCTCTTCGACTTCCGCCTCTTCCTCGCCGGGCTCTTCGACCAGCTGCTCGGCTTCCGGATCGGCCAGACCATCGACGACTTCATCGACGCGGATCTCGTCCTTCTCGATTTTTTCGGCCAGCGCGAGGATCTCCGCGATCGTGGTCGGACATGCCGAGATCGCCTGGATCATGTGGCGCAAACCGTCCTCGATACGCTTCGCAATCTTGATTTCGCCTTCGCGCGTGAGCAACTCGACCGAGCCCATCTCGCGCATGTACATGCGCACCGGATCGGTGGTGCGGCCGAACTCGGAATCCACGGTCGACAGCGCGGCTTCGGCTTCTTCGGCCGCGTCTTCGTCGGCCACCTGCGGCGCCGCTTCCGCCATCAGCAGCGTTTCGGCGTCCGGCGCCTCATCGTAGACCTGGATCACCATGTCGTTGATCATGTTGATGACGTTTTCGATCTGGTCGGCGTCCAGCATGTCGTCCGGCAGGTGGTCATTGATTTCTGCGTAAGTCAGATAGCCGCGCTCCTTGCCAAGCATGATCAGGTTCTTGAGCCGCGTACGACGCGCTTCGAGTTCCTGCGGCGGCAGTTCCCGCCGTTCGAGCTCCTTGACGAACGCCTTTTCCTTGGCGGTCAGGCGCCGCGATTTGGGTTTGGCCTCGGCTACACCAGTCTGCGGAGCAACTGCCTTGCCGGCCTTGAGCCGGGCTTCCTTGTCGGCGCGCAGTTTCTCCGCGAATTGCTTGGGCGTAAGTTTTTGCGGCTTCTTGGCAACCGTCGCGCGCTCCATCTTGCGGGCGGCAGACGTACGTGCGGCAGCCCGGCGCGGCGCGGCTTTTTTGCCCTTGCGCGCAATGGTTTTCGGTTTCCTGCGGGACACTGGTTTCATCTTTGCCCTTGCCGCTTTTTTACGCTTTGCCATGGCCAGCCTCGCGAATTGCCGCAGTCGAATGGAAAAACGCGCGATTGTATCTCAAAATCACCGCCTTATCATCTGGCCGCCGGCCTGCCGGATGGGCATGGACGGCCCCTACTGCTCGGATTGCTTCTCCGGACTAAGGTTCTGCTTCTGCTGCCTCTCCGGAGGATTTTCCGGCGGTTGGCGCGGAAACCGGCTGGGGCCCCGGCGCAGGCCCTGCCATTCTTCGAGAAATTGCGCTTTCAGCGCCTCTTCCCCGAAGCTTGCTTCGGGTACCGTCAGCAACGCCGTTTCCACACCGCGCGCAAATGATTCGAACTCGCTGTCGCGGAAATATTCTCCAATCTTGACCGCCGGCGATTGCGCCAACAGTTCCAGCAATTTATCGAGAAACTCGATCTCGCGCTGATCGGTTCCGGCGCTCCCGCGCATACCGGCCAGTTCATTGCGGTCGACCAGAACGCCAAAATCGGGGCGCAACGCCAGTAATTCAATGACCTTGCGCGTTTGACTGCGCGCCGACGGCGCCGGCATGCGGGCTGGCGCGGATTGCGATGCGGCCGGTTTGACGCCATAGGTACGGTCGAGTTCCTGGGTCGTGATGCCAGCAAGACGCGCCAGATTCTGCCGGATCATACCGTTCAGAAAGCGCGCCGGGATGCGGGCGACCAGCGGCTGCGCTTCCCGCAGCAGCCGCGCACGGCCTTCGTCAGCAGTGAGGTTGATGTCCCCGCTCAGTTTCTGCAGTAAAAACTGCGACAATGGCAGCGCATCGCGCATCAATGTCTCGAGCGCGGCGGGCCCTTCCTTGCGCACGAAAGTGTCGGGGTCTTCACCCTGTGGCAAGAATAAAAACGAGACTTGCTTGCCGTCGACAAGCTGCTCGAGACTGTTCTCGAGCGCGCGCCAGGCGGCGTGGCGGCCGGCATCGTCACCGTCGAAGCAAAACACGATTTCGTCGCTCTGCCGCAGCAGTTTCTGCACGTGTGCCGGGGTCGTCGCCGTGCCGAGCGTCGCCACCGCGTAGCCGATGCCGGCCTGCGTGAGTGCGACTACGTCCATGTAACCTTCGACCACGACGACCCGTCCCGCATCGCGGATCGCGCGCCGTGCCTGGTACAAACCGTACAACTCGCGGCCTTTCTCAAACAGCGCCGTCTCCGGCGAATTCAGATACTTGGGCTCTCCCGCGCCCAGCGTTCGGCCGCCGAAACCGACGATATGGCCGCGCGTATCGACGATCGGGAATACGATGCGGTCACGGAAACGGTCGTAGCGTTTGCCCTCGTCCCCTTCGATTACCAGCCCCGCCGCGACCAGCGACGGCGCATCGTAGTCGGGAAACACCGCCTGCAGATTGCGCCAGTCGGCAGGCGCGTAGCCGATGCCGAACTGCTTGGCAATTTCCCCAGACAGCCCGCGCTGCTTCAGGTATTCGATCGCCTGTGGCGCAGCCTTCAACCGCTGACGGTAATACTGCGCGGCCTGTAGCAACACTCCGTGCAGATCATCGTCTTGCTCCGTCCGTCCGCGCGGGCGCTCGTCTTTGACGTCCGGCACCCGCATGCCGACGCCCTGCGCGAGTTCGCGCACGGCCTCGACGAACCCGGCGCCGGTATATTCCATGACAAAACCGATCGCGGTACCGTGCGCGCCGCAGCCAAAGCAATGATAGAACTGTTTCGTCGCGCTGACCGTGAACGACGGTGTTTTTTCGCTGTGGAACGGGCATCGCGCCACATAGTTGGTGCCGGCGCGTTTGAGCGGCACATAGCGCTCGATGACGCCGACGATGTCGACGCGATTGAGCAGGTCCTGGATAAACGATTGAGGAATCATCGCGCATGCCTCGCGCCGGACGACGCGGACGGTTTCATTATAATTTACGGCGCGGCACAGCGCCGGACATGCAATACCGGCGTCAGCCGGCGAGTCTGGCCTTAACCAGCGCGGACACTCTGCCCATGTCCGCCCTGCCGGCCAACTGCGGCCTCAGCAGCGCCATCACCTTGCCCATGTCGGCCATATTTTGGGCGCCGGTGCTTTGCACCGCCGTTGCGACTGCCGCTGCGACCTCGGCTTCCGACAACGCCTGCGGCATGTAGGTTTGCAACACGCCGATCTCGAAGTTTTCGGCATTGACGAGATCCTGGCGCCCTCCTTTTTCATACTGCGCGATCGAATCGCGGCGCTGCTTGATCATCTTCTCGATAATCGAGAGGACGTCGGCGTCGGTCAGTTCGACGCGCTCGTCGACTTCCTTCTGTTTCATCGCCGCGAGCAGCAGCCGCACCGCGGACAGGCGCGGCGTGTCTTTCGCGCGCAGCGCGGCCTTCATGTCTTCGCTGATGCGGGCCTTCAGGGACATAGGGAGGAAAGTATAGGCAGAAAAACAAAAAGGGTGAAGGTTTGCCCTTCACCCCCGATCAGTCGCCTCGCGTCGGCGATCAATACAGCTTGGTCGGCAGCATTTGCGAGCGGATGCGCTTGTAATGGCGCTTGACCGCCGCCGCGTGCTTGCGCTTGCGTTCGGAAGTGGGCTTCTCATAAAACTCGCGCGCACGCAATTCGGTGAGCAATCCAGTCTTTTCGATGGTGCGCTTGAAGCGCCGCATCGCCGCCTCGAACGGCTCGTTTTCCTTGACTCGAACTGTCGTCATGTCTCCCCGGCAAATTTCAAAAAGCGCGTATTATATCAACGATCAATGTAAATTCAAGGTAATCCCGTCATGCGGGTATTGGGCATCGAAACTTCGTGCGACGAAACCGGTGTCGCGCTCTACGACACGGCGTACGGTCTGCGCGGTAACGCGCTGTATTCGCAGGCCGCGTTGCACGCCGCTTACGGCGGCGTGGTGCCGGAACTCGCCTCGCGCGACCATATCCGGCGCGTGCTGCCGCTGCTGCAGGAGGTGCTCGACCGGGCCGACTGCGCCGCGCGCGACATCGACGCCATTGCCTATACCGAGGGGCCAGGGCTCGCCGGCGCGCTACTGGTCGGGGCATCGATCGCGCGCGGGCTCGGCTACGCGTTCGAGGTGCCGGTGCTCGGCATCCACCATCTCGAAGGTCATTTATTGTCGCCGCTGATGGCCGCGCCAGCGCCAGCGTTTCCGTTCGTCGCGCTGCTGGTTTCCGGCGGCCACAGTCAATTGATGCGTGTCGCCGGCGTCGGCGACTACGAACTGCTCGGGGAAACGCTCGACGACGCCGCCGGCGAGGCATTCGACAAAACCGCGCAACTGCTCGGCCTCGGTTACCCGGGCGGGCCGGCGATCGCGCAGCTCGCCGCGCACGGACGACCCGGCCGCGTGCCGCTGCCGCGGCCGATGCTGCCGCAACTCGAAAAAAACGGCGATCTCGATTTCAGTTTCAGCGGTCTCAAGACCGCGGTACTCACCCAGATCAAGGCGCGCGCGCCCGGGGCGCAAACGCGCGCTGACATTGCAGCCGAACTACAGGCCGCGATCGTCGACGTGCTGGTCGCAAAATCGCTCGCCGCGCTCGCGCGCACCGGCCTGCGGCAACTGGTGGTCGCCGGCGGCGTCGGCGCAAATCGCGAACTGCGCGCGCAATTGACCTCCGCCGCCGAGCGGCGCGGCGCGTACGTCTATTATCCGGCACTCGAACTGTGCACCGACAACGGCGCGATGATCGCGTTTGCGGCGGCGCTGCGCCTACAGCACCTGTCGCGCCGCACGCCGCACGCTGCGCTTGATTTCAACGTGCGGCCACGCTGGGATTTGGATACGCTACAGCCGGTCAACGCGTAATCGCATACGCGCGAGCGTCGATTTCCGGTTTTCTTCCCGACACCAGATCCGCAAGCAGCCGTCCCGAGCCGCACGCCATGGTCCAGCCGAGCGTGCCGTGGCCGGTATTGAGGAACAGATTGCGATAATGCGTGCCGCACACGTACGGCACGTTCGACGGCGTCGCCGGCCGCAAACCGGCCCAGCGCTCGGCCTGCGAAAAATCGCCGGCGGCGGGAAACAGTTCGGCAGCACGACGTACCAGCGCTTCACAGCGGACCGGGTTGATTGCGGTGTTGTAGCCGTCGAGTTCTGCGGTGCCGGCGACGCGCAGGCGTCCGCCGAGGCGCGAAAACACGATTTTATGGGCATCATCAATCAGGCTCACGCGCGGCGCGGCGGCAGGATTGGTGACGCCGATCGTGACTGAATACCCCTTGACCGGATAAACCAGCGGCCACAGTCCGAGCGGGCGCAGCAACAGCGGACTGTAGCTGCCGAGCGCAACGACGTAGGCATCAGCTTGCAGAATTTCCGTGCCGCCTCCGGCGTGGCGAATGCGAGCGCCTTCGACGGCGGCGCCATGGTAAGCGAGCCGCTCAATCGTTGCGTCATAAACCAGGCGCACGCCGCGCACCGCGCATAACGCGGCGAGTCTCTGGGTGAACAGCAGAGCGTCCCCTGATTCGTCCGCCGGCGTAAAATCGCCGCCGACAAGGCGCGATTGCAATGGCATCAGCGCCGGTTCGAGCGCAACGACCTGCTGCGGCGTCTGCAGTTCGACATCGCAACCGAACTCGGCCAACAGCGCCGTTTCGGCGCGCGCCGCAGCCAGCTGAGCACGATCGGTATAGAAATGCAGGATGCCGGCGCTGCGCTGATCGTATTCGATGCCAGTGGCAACGCGCAGCGCCTTCAATGCATCGCGGCTGTAGAGCGCGAGTTGCAGAATCGCGGCGATATTGCGGCGCGTACGCGCCGGCAGGCATTCGATAAGAAAGTGCAGGCTCCAGCGCCATTGCGCGGCATCGGCGCGCCAGCGAAACAGCAGCGGCGCGTCCTTGCGGCCGAGCCACTTGAGCAATTGCAGCGGCGCGCGTGGATTCGCCCACGGCAGCGCATAACTTGCCGAGATTTGTCCGCCGTTGGCAAAACTGGTCTCGAGACCCGGGCCGGGCCGGCGCTCGACGATGGTCACGTCGTGCCCGGCGGCGCGCAGATACCATGCGCTGGCGACGCCGATGACGCCGGCCCCAAGCACGGCGATCTTCATGACTCAGGCCTGCTTGCCGATGCGGCTTTCGGTGCCGGCCCGCAGATTGCGGATGTTGTCGTGGTGGCGCCAGATGACGAGCGCCGCGACGACCGGCACGCCCCAGAAAAAGAACGGCCCTCCGTAATGCAACGCCACGCTCGCAATCGCGGCGGCCACGGCAGCGGCAATCGATGCCAGCGATGAGAACCGAAACGCCGCAACCATCAACAGCCAGACGATGATCGCGATCAACGCCAGCTGCGTATCGACTGCGTAGAGCACGCCGAACGCGGTCGCCACGCCCTTGCCACCCTTGAAATGCAGAAACAATGAAAACATATGGCCGAGCACGACGGCCAGCGCGGCCCCTGTAACCGCGTATTCGAAAACCCCGGCCGGCGCAAGGCGCTGCGCGAGATACACCGCGAACCAGCCCTTGAATGCGTCGCCGAACAAGGTCAGCGCGGCGGCGGCCCTGCGGCCAGAACGCAGCACGTTGGTTGCGCCGGGATTCTTCGATCCGAAGCTGCGCGGATCGGGCAATCCCATCACGCGGCTGACGATCACCGCGAAAGGGATCGAGCCAATCAGATACGCCATCAGCGCAACCGCTATCGTCATTATCATGGATGCACTACAATGCGCGCAATTTTAACGGAAACCCGCGCCTCTGTTCGTCAACCGCAACGTCTTTCCGCCAATGGACATTATCTTCATTCACGAACTCAGGATCGAAACGAAGATCGGCATCTATGCATGGGAACAGCGGATACCGCAAACGATCCAGCTTGATCTCGAAATTGGCTTGCCGGACGGCCATGCTACTACCAGCGGCGCTATCGATGATACCGTCGACTACAGCGAAATCATCGCACGCATTGAGCGTCTGTTCGACGAACGGCATTTTCCGCTTCTCGAAACCGCCGCCGAAGCCATCGCTGTCGCGTTGCGTAAAGAATTCAGGATTCCCTGGCTCAAAGTCGGCATTGCCAAGCTTGCACCGTCGCGCAATGCCAAAAAAGTCGGCGTCACCATAGAGCGCGGCGACCGGAATTAATGCCGCTCATCCTCGCGGATGATGTCTGGCATGCAATTGCTTGAGCCGCTCGCGCGCGACATGGGTATAAATTTGCGTCGTTGAAATATCGGAGTGGCCGAGCAGCAGTTGCACGACGCGCAAATCAGCGCCATGGTTCAGCAGGTGCGTCGCAAACGCGTGGCGCAATGTGTGCGGCGAAATCGGTCCGCGAATGCCGGCGCGTACCGCATAGCGTTTAAGCAGCTGCCAGAACATCTGGCGCGTCATCGCGCCGGCGCGCGCGGTCACGAACAACGCATCGGCGGAGCGGCCGTTGAGAATCGTTGCGCGCCCCTCCTTCAAATAGCGGCGCACCCAGCCCAGCGCCTCTTCGCCAAGCGGTACCAGCCGCTCCTTGGAGCCCTTGCCGACGACGCGCACAATGCCCATGTCGTGGCTGACTTGGGCGGCCTTCAATGTCACCAGTTCGGATACGCGCAGACCGCTCGCATAGAGCATCTCGAGCATGGCGCGGTCGCGCAAGCCACGCACGTCCCTTACATCAGGTGCCGCAAGTAGCTTTTCGACATCTTCTTCGGTCAGGCTCTTGGGCAGGCTGCGCGGCAGTTTCGGCGCATCGATATTGAGTGTGGGGTCGGTCCTGACACGGCCCTGCCGCAACATAAACTGGAAGAAGCGCTTGTAACTCGACAGTTGGCGGCCGGTTGTGCTCGCCTTGGCGTGTTGAGAGGCGCGATGCGCGAGAAATTCCAGCAGGTCGCTGCGGGTCGCCGCCAGCAATTTCCCGTGATGTATCTTGGCAAGCCACGCCGCAAACTGTTCGAGGTCGCGACGATAGCTGTCGAGCGTATTGCGCGACAGGCCGTCTTCAAGCCACAGTGCGTCGCAAAATTCATCAAGTACCGGGTCGTCAGATTCCTTCATGCCGCAGCAACCAGCGTTTGATCTCGAGTGGGGCGCCGCCGCGCGTGCGCATGAAGCCGCCAATGCCGCCGGTGGCGACCACGCGATGGCACGGAATCACCAGTGGCAGCCGGTTTGCGCCGCAGGCACCGCCAACCGCGCGCGGGGCGCTGGCGACCCGCCGCGCGATGTCGCGGTAAGTCAGCGTGCTCCCGCGCGGAATTGCGGCGATCGCCTCCCAGACGCGGCGCTGGAACGGCGTACCCGCGGCTGCCAGCGGCAGATCGAAGCGGTAATCGGGGTCGTCGAGATAGCGTTGAATTTGACGGCACGTTTCCGCCGCAAGCGCGTCGAGGGGGGACAGCGTGGTAGCGGAACGCGGCAGATATTTGATGTCGGTTAATCGTTCGCCACTGGTGCGGACGCCGAGCACCGCAAACGGGGTCGCTAGCTTAGCGTGAAACTTGCCGTCGGTTGCCTCACGGTTGCCTCCACGCAGGCCTTGCAACGGCTGGCAGTTAAGTTTAAGCATTGCCGTAATTATTGCGCAGAGTATATTCTAATTATCCGACAACTTCCCTGTCTTGGAAGTTACCATCGGGATCCCTTTAAATCCAAATTAATTTATCGACGAAGAAATCTGCTTCCCCCGCCGGACATTGAAACTGCCACGTTTGGGGAGCGCACGGGCATCATTGCGCGGCAAGAGTAGCGAACTACGGCCGTGTTTGCCTGTTCTTAAACGGTTCGCGCATGGGACCCATGGTCCGACTTTTCCGGGGAAGAAAAGTCATGCGCGCACATCAAAGTTCCCGACGGCAACAAGCCTATCAGAAACTGTGCCAAGCCTTTCAAGGTGGTGGCAAGAGGAGAACGCCGTCGCCAGACTAAACCGATAGTGCGCGCCGCGCCCGGGAAAGCAAGTGGCCGTAGAGCAACACGATCACTGGGCACCTGGCCGGCTAACGCCGGAATTAATGTAACCCCCAGTCCCATACCGACCATTTGGCGCAGAGTTTCCAGGCTGGTGGCGCGAACCTCCTCGTTCTCAAGCTCGGTCAGACGGCAGGCCTCCAGAGCCTGATTACGCAAACAGTGCCCTTCTTCCAACAAAAATAACTTGGCGCGAACCAGATCGCCAATATGAACTTCATTGGCCGCCGCCAAGGGATGGTCAGCGGGCACAGCAGCCCAAAATGGTTCCTCGAACAGCGGTTGAACCTCGAGGGCAATGTCATCAGTTGGTAACGGCAATGCCAGCAGGCCGGCATCTAACCTTCCTTCCGTCAGGTCGGCCAGCACGTATGGTGTCATTTCTTCTCTCAATAAGAGGCGCAATCGAGGATAATGATCATGCACCAAAGACAAAACGTGGGGTAAATAATAAGGTCCGAGAGTGGGGATTACGCCCAAGTGGACGACTCGATCCATCGGATCTTGGATTTGGACGTGCTTGGCCAACTCGCAAATTCGATTGGCTTCATCGAGAATGCGCCTGGCCGAATTGACGATTTCCCGACCGACTGGCGTGAGCGCTACATATTTCATGCTGCGATCGAACAAGGCAACCCCCAGGTAATCCTCCAATTTCTTGATTTGGGTGGAAAGCGTGGACTGGCTGACGAAACAAATTTTCGCCGCTTGCCCGAAATGCTTGGTGTCCGCTAACGCTATTACATAGCGCAGCTCTTGTAGGGTCATGGTCTTAATTTAATTATTTGTAAGATTCTATTTATTATATTTACTCTAGTTTATGGCTATGAAAAACCCCAAATAAAAATTCATTGATTTCAATGGGTTACTTTATTGATTATTGTCAACTTTCGCTGCAATTGGCTCCATAGAGATTAAAGGGGGGAAATCGTCTTTCAATGCGATGTTCAAGGTCTGCCAAGGCAACATTGCACACTCTACTCGGGCCGGGAATTCCCGAACACCGGCGAGCGCTTCCAACTCGCCAAGCTCCGGGCACGATGCCGCCACAGAGTCCATAACCACGTGATGAAAACTTTCAAGGAAATGCGCAGCCTCAGTAATTGTCTTGTTCTTCAGAGCTTCTGTCATCAATGAAGAAGAGGCGATGGCGATGGCGCAACCTCTGCCCTCGAATGTCGCATCCCGTATAACTTCATTTTCGATTTTCAGATAAACAATGACCCCGTCTCCGCACAATGCTCCATGGCCCTCGGCCTTGCGGTTTGCGTCAGCGAGGACATGCCGATTTCGCGGCCGTTTGCAATGATCCAAAATCACACCTTGATAAAGCCAGCGCAGGTACCTCATGAATAGAACATTTCCCGTATTTTGTGAATTCCCGCCACTAACGAGGCCACTTCTTCCCAAGTGTTATAAAGGGCGAAAGATGCCCGTGCAGTGCCATCAATGCCATAGCGTTGCATTACCGGCATCGCGCAATGATGGCCCGTGCGAATCGCGACGCCATAATGATCCAGGATCGTGCCAACGTCATGCGGATGTACGTCATCCAGCGTAAACGACAGGATGCTCGCCTTCTCGCGCGCCGTGCCGATAATGCGAACACCGGGCACGCCGGCAAGCGCCTGGGTCGCATATGTCAATAATTTGCGTTCATGCGCAACGATGGCTTCAATACCGATTGACGATACATAGTCAAGCGCTGCGCCCAATCCTACGGCGCCTGCAATATTCGGCGTCCCGGCCTCGAATTTATGCGGGATTTTGTTGTATTCGGTCTTCTCGAACGTGACCGAGCGGATCATATCGCCACCGACTTGATACGGCGGCATGGCTTCCAGCAGCGCGGCCTTGCCATATAGCACGCCGATCCCGGTCGGCCCAAAGACCTTGTGCCCCGAAAATGCATAGAAATCGCAGTCAAGCAGGCGCACATCGACCCGCAAATGTGAAATTGCCTGGGCGCCGTCGATCAGTACCGGCACGCTTCTGGCGTGGGCAGAATCAACGACGCGCTTGACCGGAACAACGCTCCCCAGCGCGTTGGAGAGATGGGTCACTGCGACCAGTCGGGTACGGTCACTGAACAATCTGTCGTAGGCATCGAAATCGAATTCACCAGCATCGTCAATCGGCACGATCTTCAGCACTGCGCCCGTCTGCTCGCATACCAGTTGCCAGGGAACAATGTTGGAATGGTGCTCCATGGCGCTAATGATGATCTCGTCGCCGGACTTGAGAAGCGGCCGCGCATAGCTTTGTGCCACAAGGTTGATCGCCTCGGTGGCACCCCGAACAAAAACAACCTCCTCCGAACGGGCAGCATTAATAAAGCGTTGTGCCTTGGCCCGTGCGCCTTCGTACGCCTCTGTGGCGCGAAGGCTCAATTTATGTACGCCGCGGTGAACATTGGCATTGCAGCGGACGTAAAATTCGGCTTCTGCGTCGATCACAGCTTGCGGCTTCTGGGTGGTAGCGGCGTTGTCGAGATAGATACTCCCGCTCTCGATCAGAATGGGGAAATCCCTGCGCCAGGATGGCGTGCTAAACGCCGTTTTGGCCAAGCTGCGGACTACCGCGCTTTCAATCTTCATGCTGTCCTGTCTGGGACCATCCGCAACCGTCCCGCACATTACTTTCCGTCGCGAACCAAGCGAACGTAATGCGCATCCCCTTTATCCTTGTGTCCCGCTCCCTCCGGACCAAAGCTGAGCACATACGCTTCGGCCTCCATGCCCCGCCCTCGACGCGTGGTGGCGGTCCAGAAGTAAGTCGCCGGCGTGGTTGGAAACAGGGCGAGATTGATCCTCGGATTGGCGCACTGGCGTTCCACGATCATGGCCAACTCGGGGATTTGCGGCACGCGCCAATCATTGTGGCCAGCATAGCCACCCATCTTGTCGAGTTTACTCGCCATGTCCTGCGCGGACTGCCAAGTATAGGTGTCCAGTTTGCCGACACACGTGGCGCCGGCCCAGTTCTGACCCAGCGCGCAACGCATCCATGTCAAACCCGATTGGCTGTCGGTCAACGTGCCATCGCCATTATCTTTAAAGCGCCCGGCCTGGATCGACATCGGGTAAGCGGCATCGCAAATCTGA
>Ga0335085_10005826_pt1 | contig 19657 bp, 16 predicted proteins | sample Lox_Sample_45_FD_206712 | JGI IMG/M metagenome (GOLD analysis project Ga0335085, IMG submission 206712) | Soil microbial communities from Loxahatchee National Wildlife Refuge, Florida, United States - Lox_Sample_4.5 | ecosystem: Environmental > Terrestrial > Soil > Wetlands | place: USA...
GGAAGTGGCCCGCATCGTGGGCAAGGCCTTGGGCGATTTCCGCCGCGCTTCCACCGATTTCCGCCGGGTGATTGAAGACGAATTCGCCGAAATCGATCGCCAGAACCGCGAAAAAGAAGAACTGGCCCGCCGCAAGGCTCTGGAAGCCTCCTCCACTCCCCCCGCCACCCTAACTCCCGGCGCAGTGTCCTCTGATCCCGAGAGCCTCGCTCAGGGCAGTTCAGACCCTGATCCCCTTCCGGCACCCGTTCCGGAGCCGTCTGTTTCTGGCGCCGTTCCTCGGTCTGCCGACCGCGAATCTGCTGCTCCGGAGGTTGAGAAATCTCCCACGCAGTCCGCTGCTTCTCCCGCCGATGGCCACTCTGCCTGATCCCAGCCGTGTGCGCGGCGAAGCAGAAGACCCCACCGCGCGGATGAGTTTCTTCGAGCACTTGGTCGAGTTGCGCCGCCGGATTCTCTATTCCCTCGCCTACATAGCCGGCGGCGTGGTGGTTGGCTTGCTCATCTCCCAGCAGGTCACCTGGTGGTTCGCCAAGCCGGTGCTCAAAGCCTTGGCCGACGCCAACGTAACCAATAACCGCCTGGTGTACACCAGCCCCATGGGCGCGCTCACCCTGTACATCACCCTGGGCTTCTATATCGGCCTGGTGATAGCCCTGCCCTTTGTGTTGCACCAGATTTGGCTCTTTGTGGCTCCCGGGCTGTACAAGCACGAGCGCAGCGCCGTGGTCTGGTTCGTCGGTTCCGGAACCTTGCTCTTCCTGGCCGGAGCCGCTTTTGGGTACTACCTCGCCCTGCCCATGACCCTGAAATTTCTCCTCAGCATCCAGGGACCCTTCCAACCCATGATCTCCGTCAACGAATATTTCGATATGGCCCTGGTGGTCCTCGCCGGACTGGGTCTGGTCTTTCAATTGCCCATCCTGATCTTCTTCCTGGCCCTGTTTGGAATCGTTACCCCCAAGTTCCTGTGGCAGAACTTCCGCTACGCCATTCTGGTGATTTCCATCATCGCCGCGGCCATCACCCCCACCACAGACGCGCTGACCATGCTGGTCTTCATGGCTCCCATGATCGTGCTCTACATCATCGGCATCGGCGTGGCCGCCGTGGTCCTTCGCGGCAAACGCAAGCGCGCCGAGCAGCTTTCCGGAGCCGGAGCCACGTGACCTCGCGCTCCTCCGCAGCGCGGAACGGCCTGGCGGGCGTTGGGGCGCTGCCGGCCGCAGATCCTGACGCACGAAGGGCTGTGCCCCGCTCGGCCCGCGGGGTGGTCTGCTTCCGAGTGCTCGCTCTCTCTCTCTTCTTTTGCGGTTGCTCGACTTCCGCCACTTCGCCGCCCAGTTCTCCGGCGGCCGCACCTCCGCCCGCCGCCGCTCCGGCCGCGCAGGCCTCCGCAGACGCCGCGCCGCCTCCGCAACAAACCGGAGGTTTCGACGGCGCCAAAGCCTTCGAGCACGTGTCTCGGATGGTCGCCTTCGGTCCCCGCCCCGCCGGCTCTCCGGCCCTCGCGCACACCCAGGACTACATCAAATCGCAGCTTTCCACATTTGGCTGCCGCGTGGACGAAGACGGCTTCACCGCTCAAACCCCGGTGGGCGCCATCGCCATGAAAAACATCGTGGCCAAAGTGCCCGGATCGGGGAAGGAAATCATCCTGCTGCTCACTCATTACGACACCTTGCACCTCGACCGTTTCGTCGGCGCGAATGATTCCGGCTCGTCCACCGGGGTCATGCTGGAAATGGCTCGTCTCTATTGCGGCGCGCATCCCGCAAAGCGCCTCACCACGGCGAGCTTGTGGATTTCATTCCTCGACGGCGAAGAGGCCCAGGTTGTGGTCAACGGCCACGCGCAGTGGACGGATACCGACAGCGTCTACGGCAGCCGCGAATTGGCCGCGCGCATGGCCCTCTCTGGCGAACTTCCCCGGGTGAAGGCCGTGGTGCTGGCCGACATGATCGGCGACCGCGACTTGGACGTGAAGCGCGATTCCAACTCCACGCCCTGGCTGGTGGATCTCATCTGGAGCACCGCTAAGCGCCTCGGCTACGCCGCCAATTTCCCCGACGAACCGACGGCCATGGAAGACGACCATCTCCCCTTCACCCGCCGGCACGTTTCCGCCGTGGACCTGATTGATTCCGATTCCATGAGCTCTTTCTGGCATACGCCGCAGGACACCCTGGACAAAGTGAGTCCCCGCAGCCTGGCCATCATCGGCCACGTTCTCATCGAGTCTTTGCCGCAGATCGAAAAGAAGGCTCGCCCGCCCGCCTAGGGGCGATGCTTGTCGCAGATCCTGATGCAGAAAGGGCTGCGCCCGTCTTCCGCCGATCATCGAACTCGGGCGATGGAGTGGACCCCCGCCTGCAATCCGAAAGAGCTCGCTGCGCGCCCACCCTGAAGTTGACAGCCGCCGGGGCCCGGCGTACCTTTCGCATCGTTCGAAGCGCAGGAGGGAGTATGAAGCCGATTTACGTGACCGCGGCGCTGGCCGCGACTTTGCTTTACAGCGCGCAGGGCCTTTCCGGCGGGCCCGGACAGTCGGCGCCACCTGCCACTCCGGTGGCCGTCAAGGACGAGCCCCACCACCACCTGCTGCTCGAAAACGATTACCTCCGTGCCTATCGTTTCGAGCTGGCACCCCACTCGGCCGCCCTGCTCCATCTCCACCCCTTGCCCTACATCGGCATCGCGTTGGGCGCCGCGGACTACGTGAACGCCGTCCCGGGCAAACCGGAGATCCATGCCACCCTCGAAGACGCTCAGATCAACTATTCCAAAGGTGGCTTTGCTCACGTGGTGCGCACGGATACGGACTCGCGCTTTTACAACTTCACCATCGAGCTGCTGAAACCGCAGGGCGCTCCCCGCAACCGCTGCGTCAAGGTGATTGCGGACGCGCCGCTCGATTGCCCCGTGGAAGCCGCTGGCAAGCCCGCTGCCGGCATGCCCGCCTTTGAAACCGATGAAATGCTGCTCCAGCTCCACGGCGTGCCCGGGGGCGCCACTTCCCGGCTCGAGGCGGCCTTCACGCCTCGCCTGATTCTCGTCTTGGAAGATTCTGAGGTCAGCATCGAAGAGCACGGCTCAAAAGCCAAAAAACTGCACGGCGGAGAAGCCTACTGGCTCCCGGCGGGGTCCGCGGCCGAGGTGGTGAATCTCGCCAAGGAAAAAACCACGGGGAAGGGAAAAGACAAAACCACGGAAGAGCCGAAGTTCGCCCGGCTCTACATCCTCGTCTTAAAATAACCTTCAAATAGCCGTGCGCCGCAAACCATTTCCCACTCACTCCAGTTTGCCCCCAGGCGCCCGTTATTCCGAACCCCGGCGTTTGTTGCCGGGGTGAGGAACCTGCTTATTCCGGCGCATGCGCGCAATCCCGGCTCCGGTCAAAACGCTCCGCGGGAAATTTCCTGACTCCAGCTAAGCTTTCTGCCCCCCGCCGAAGTCCGCCGCCATCCTACGGTGCCAGTTCTCGTCATCGCTCGCGTGCAAATCCACCCAGGCTTCGTCTGTAAACTTCCCGCGCCACTCGAGGAAGGGTACCGCATCGGGACCCACCGGATGGCGCAATTGCCAGGTCTCGCTCTCCGCGATTTCCAGAATTTTGCGCGCCACCAGCGAGGGTGGTACCGGAGTTTTCAGCGAGTTCGTGAATAGCTCCGCAAAGCGCTCCCGCTGCCGATAGTTGGATTTTGCCCCGGCGTATTCGATGCGCCGCGCCATCGCGGTATCAATGATCCCCGGCTCTACGATGGCCACGCGCACCCCAAATGTCTTCATTTCGCCGGCCAGCCCTTCGCTGAGCGCTTCCAGCGCCCACTTCGAGGCCATGTAGGCCGTGAGCGGCGGATTGGAAATGCGCCCGGCAACCGAGCTCACGTTGATGATGCACCCGCTGCGTCGCTTCCGCATGTGCGGCGCCAGCGCTTGAATGCAGCGCAGCGCGCCGAAATAGTTGGTTTCCATCGCCGCGCGGAACTCCGCCAGCGGAAGCTCTTCCACCGACCCGGCCCGCTCGATGCCCGCGTTGTTCACCAGCACGTCGATGGGGCCATGCTCGTGGACGGCAGCGATCGCTTGGCGCACGGATTGGTCCGAGTCCACATCCATCGCTGACACTGTGATCGGCAGGTTTTCCGCCTTAGCCCGCCGCGCCAGCTCCGGAGCCTGGCCCGGCTGCCGCATCGTGGCGAAAACCTTATGCCCGGCGCGTCCAAAAGCCAGGGCCGTCTCCAAACCAATCCCCTTGCTGGTTCCTGTGATGAATACGGATGCCATCGATCGCTCCCTCCCCCCGCAACCAGTCCGGTTGCGGACAGGGATTGTACCCCGCTCCTGCTGCACAAACGCCCCCAGGTTTGAGGTATCCTTGCCGCGCAACGGAACCACCTGGGGATTACACCTATGCCTGCCACCGTTAGCCGTCGTGAGTTTCTGCGTGGTGCGGAAGCCATCGCCATGGCCGGCTTCCTCAACCGCGCCTACGCGGGTGTCGCGCCGCGCGACCTGGCCTCCGACGAAGACTTCTGGGCCCGCATTCGCGGCGCCTACGTCTGCGATCCGAAAATCCTCAACCTCAATAATGGGGGCGTGGCGCCGGCCCCCTCCCCGGTTCTCGACGCGGAAATCGAGGCCATCCGCTACAGCAACCTGCTCCCCGCCTACCGCATGTGGCACGACCTGGAGCCCGACATCGAAAAGGTCCGCAAGAAGCTGGCGAGCATGTGGGCCGCCGATCCCGAGTGCATCGCCATCACCCGCAACGCCAGCGAATCACTGCAAATCGCCCAGTTCGGCATCGACCTCCACCCCGGCGACGAGGTGCTCCTTACCAGCCAGGACTATCCCCGCATGATTACCACCTGGCAGCAGCGCGAGCGGCGGGAAAGGATTGTCCTCAAGCAACTGGATTTCGCCGTTCCGGTCGGCAATCCCGCGGATCTCGTCCGCCTCTACGAGCAGGCCATCACCCCGCGCACCCGCGTGATCCACGTCTCTCAGGTCATCTTCATGACCGGCCAGATTCTCCCCGTCCGCGAGATTTGCGCCTTGGCCCGCTCCCGCGGCATCACCAGCATCGTGGATGGCGCCCATGCCTTTGCCCACGTGCCCTTTCAGTTCTCCGATCTGGATTGCGACTTCTACGGCGCCAGCCTCCACAAGTGGCTCTCCGCCCCCATCGGCACCGGCATGCTCTATGTCCGCAAAGACCGCATCGAGAAGCACTGGGCGCTCATGGCCGCTCCCGCTTCCATGGACAAGGACATCCGCAAGTTCGAGGAAATCGGCACCCACCCCGCCGCCATGCACAATGCCACGCTCCAGGCGCTTGAGTTCCACGAACAAATTGGCGCCGAACGGAAATTCGAGCGCTTCCGCTACCTCAAGAACCGCTGGGCCGAGCGTCTGGCTAACCTTCCCGGCGCCCGCATGCTCGTGGGACTGGGGCCGGACCAGTCCGGTGCCTTCGGCACCATCCATTTCGACTCCATCGAGCCCGCAAAACTGGGTGACGCGCTCTTCTCTCAGCACAACATTTTCGTCACCCCCATCGCCGGCCCCGGGATCAGCGGCATCCGGGTCAGCGCCAATGTCTACACTTCCGTTGAGGAGATTGATCGCTTCTGCTCCGCGGTGGAAGCCATCGTCTCCCGCGCCTGACTCGGGCCTCGGCCGTAAATTGACCTGCACCGGAGCCTTTGCTAGAGTCGTGCATTCCGCGCGCATTTCTCGCCTCTCCGTGCAGCAGACTTCGCAGAGCGTCGCGCCGGTCCGGAGGAAACAGGATGGTCACCACCGTTGCACCCAAGCTCTACAAAAACTACATCGGCGGCGAATGGGTGGACGCGCGCGGTGGCTCCGCCATTGAGAATCGCAACCCGGCCAACACCGACGATCTCGCCGGCATGTTCCCAGCCTCCACCGCTGAAGATGTTGCCGCGGCCGTGGACGCTGCCGCTGAGGCTTACAAGACATGGCGCCTGGTGCCCGCCCCCAAACGCGCCGAACTCCTCTTCCGCGCCGCCGAATTGCTCGTGCGCCGCAAGGAGGAATTCTCGCGCGATATGACCCGCGAAATGGGCAAGGTCCTGGCGGAAACACGAGGCGACGTCCAGGAAGCCATTGACATGACCTACTACATGGCCGGCGAGGGACGCCGCCAGTTCGGAAAAACCACGCCCTCGGAGCTGCCCAACAAGGCGGCCATGTGCGTCCGCCAGCCCCTGGGAGTCTGCGGCCTGATCACTCCCTGGAATTTTCCCATGGCCATCCCCTCCTGGAAGACCATGCCCGCGCTGGTCCTTGGCAACACCGTGGTCATCAAACCTGCCCAGGAAACGCCGCTTTCCGTTTACAACATGCTCGAGGTTTTGAACGAAGCGGGAGTGCCGCGCGGAGTAGTCAATCTGGTCTCCGGCGCGGGCAGCACCTGCGGCCCCGCCATGCTGAAAAATCCCGGCGTCAAAGCGGTCAGTTTTACCGGCTCCACGGAAGTGGGCATACGGGTGGGAGAGGAATGTGCCCCGCTGCTTCGCCCCTGCCACCTCGAGCTCGGCGGCAAGAACATCATCCTGGTGATGGACGATGCCAACCTAGACCTGGCCGTGGACGGCTGCGTCTGGGGCGGCTTCGGCACTTCCGGCCAGCGGTGCACCGCCGCCAGCCGCGTTGGCGTCCACAAGAAAATCTACCGCGAATTTCTGGACCGTTTCACCGCGCGCGCCAAATCCCTGAAAGTCGGCGACGGCCTCGATCCCGCCTCGGAAATGGGCCCGGTAATCAGCAGGAAACAGCTCGACACCGTGATGTCCTACGTGCAGATTGGAACGAACGAAGGTGCAAAGCTGGCCGCGGGCGGCCATCGCCTCGAGGGCGGGCCCTGGGCCAAGGGCTGGTTCCACGAGCCCACCATTTTTGCGGACGTGGACCCCGGCATGCGCATCGCCCAGGAAGAAATCTTCGGGCCGGTCGTCTCCGTCATTCCCGTTGATGGACTCGCGCACGCGGTGGACGTGGCCAACGGCGTGAAGTACGGGCTCAGTTCCGCCATTTACACCCGCAACGTCAACGCCGCATTTTCCGCCATGCGCGACCTGCATACCGGCATTGTCTACGTCAACGCCCCCACCATCGGCGCGGAAACCCATTTGCCCTTTGGCGGCACCAAACAGACCGGCAACGGCCACCGCGAATCCGGCGACGCCGCCCTGGATTTCTATTCCGAGTGGAAGACGATTTACGTGGATTACTCGGATCGCCTGCAGCGCGCTCAGATTGACACCGGCAATCTCGGCCCCGCAGCGTAGCCGGGCGCGCCCGCCGCCCCCGCGGAGTGGCCCGCAAGGCCCGTAGGGGCGCTGCTTGCCGCGCCCGCCAAAGCCTTGCGCGGTTCGCGGGAATTCGTGAAACGGATAGAACCGCAGCCGGCGCGGCACCCCGGCGCAACCGTAATGCTCGAACAGCTCGATCTCGGCAAATCGCTCAGCAAGGCCGCCAGCGCCTCGCGCCTGAGAGGCCTGCAAAGCCGCCTGCGCCTGCTCCAGTACGCCATCCAGGAAGCGGCGGTCCCCGTGATCGTGTGCGTCGAGGGGTGGAACGCCTGCGGGCGCGGCGAAGTGATCAAGAAAATGTCCGAGTTGCTTGACCCGCGGCTCTATCAAGTCGTTCGCGGCCATCCCCCCTCGCCCCTTGAGGCCCGCTACCATTTCCTGTGGCGCTATGAGATCGCTCTTCCGCGCGATGGAGAGATGCTGGTCTTCGACCACTCCTGGTACGCGCGCGTCCTTGAGGATCGCTGTGACCGCCTGGTCAAAAAAAAGGACTGGCGCCAGGCCTACTCCCAAATCAACGAATTCGAGCGCTGGCTGATTGACGGCGGCGCCGTGCTGCTGAAATTCTGGATGCACATCTCGCGCAAGGAACAGCAGCGGCGCTACCGCGCCTATCGCAAGGACCCCCTGCTGCGCTGGAAGCTCACCCGCGAATATCAGCGCCAGCACAAGCATTACGGCCGCTGGGTCAAAGCCATCGAGGCCATGCTCACCCAGTGCAACCCGGCCTATGCGCCGTGGACCCTGGTCGAGGCCGAAGATCTCCACTGGGCCAGGGTAAAGGTGCTGGATACGGTTGTGAACCGGCTGGAACGGGCGCTGCAACTTCCGGCGCCAAAATCCGCGCAGCGCACCCAGGACCCCGGCAGTTCTCACCAGAAGCAAACGAAGCGCCGCCCCGTCTCCAGGCGGGGCAAAAAAGTCATCCCTATGCAGCCGGAGGATTCCGTTGAGTGGCGCGAAGAATAGTGCCGGACTGGCATTCTGGCCTGTCTCCGGGGCGCGAGGAGAAAGCCGTTAGCTGCAGCCATGCATAAATCCGACACCAGCACTGCCCCACCAGGGCACAGCCCCGCCGGCGTGCTCACGGTGGTCAATTCGCTTACCGGCCCGGGCGGCCAGTTGGCAGCCGTCAATATGCGCCAGCGCCTGTCTGCGCGCGACTACAAGAAAGAAACGGTAGAGCTGCAGGCCCGCCTGCTCAAGGCGGAGTTCGGCATCTTTCGCTGCCAGGTGCCGGTGCTCTGTCTGTTCGAGGGCTGGGACGCCGCCGGCAAGGGCGGCGCCATCAAGCGCATCGCCGCTCCGCTCGATCCTCGCGGCTTCTCGGTGGTCAGCTTTGCCGCCCCGCGCGATGAGGAGAAGGCCCATCATTACCTCTGGCGATTCTGGAAAAATCTGCCGCGCGCCGGCCACCTCACCGTTTTCGACCGCAGCTACTACGGCCGCCTGCTGGTGGAGCGCGTCGAGGGTTTTGCCAAGGAACGTGACTGGCGCCGTGCTTTCCAGGAAATCTATGAATTCGAGCGCCAGCAAGCCGCTTTCGGCATGGTCATTGTGAAATTCTGGCTGCACATCACCCCTGCCGAGCAGTTGAAGCGCTTCCGCGGCCGCGAACTCGATCCCTACCGCTCCTACAAGCTCACCGAAGAGGATTGGCGCAACCGGCAGAAGTGGGAACCTTACACCGCGGCCGCCGAAGAAATGTTCGCGCGTACCAGCACGCCCCAGGCGCCATGGACCATCGTGCCCGCGAACGACAAACTCTTCGCGCGCGTCGCCGTGTTGCGCACCCTGGTCGAGGCCATCGAGGCCAAGTTGTAGCCCGGGTGTTCAGACTCGGGGCACGTTTCGGTCGCGCGTGTCTTCTCGAAATAGCGCCCGTCGCGAATGAGGGATCTGCGTTGCGTCCGTTTTTCTGAAACGTGGCGGCGGTGCCCCGCCTCTAATCAGACAGGTCGGAATCGGAATGGAACCTCCCTACAACGCGTCGCTCTTGGATCATTTCCAGCACCCCCGCAATGCTGGCGACCTGCCCCTGGCCACCGCGCGGGTCGAGGTGAGCAACCCCGCCTGTGGCGACGTGTTGCGTCTGGCCGCGCGCGTCGAACATGGGCGTGTCCTCGAGGCGCGTTTCAAAACCCAGGGCTGCGTGGCCTCCATCGCCGCCGGTTCCTGGCTTACCGAATGGATGCATGGCAAGCCGGTGGGAGATTTGCGCGCGCTCAACCCCGGTACGGTCGCCGAGGGACTGGGCGGACTGGCCCCGGCCTCCTTCCACGCCGCCGAGTTGGCCTGCGACGCCCTTCGCGCCCTCCTCGGCCTCCTGTAGCCCCGCGCTCGCCGCGCGCTTGATTTCGTACCGCCGGCATCTTGCCGGCGTTTTTCTCTGCATCCGGCCGGCTCCTGCCTGTTTTTTCTGGAAGTGTTTTCCCGTTCGGTCCTACATCAGCTTTACCGCAGCGCGCGCCAGCGCCTCGGGATCATCCAGATTCTGCACCACACCTTCTTCCCTGGTGGGAATCTCCAGCAGGTCAGCCTGATGCGCCCAGACCACCGCCCGCGCGCCCACATTCTCCGGCGCCGCGAGAATCTCCGGATAAAGTCGCGCTCCGAAGATCACCGGATGCCCCCGGTGGCCCTCCCACGTGGGCATGACGATGAGTTTGTCCTGCGCGCGAAAAGCCTTCACCAGCATGTCCACCAGGTGCGCGGAAACCAGTGGATGGTCCACCGGACACAACAGGATTCCGTCCGTGGCGCCTTCTGATAGGCTGCGCAGTCCGGCTTGGATCGAGGAGAGTTGCCCCTTCGGCCAATCGCGATTGATCACCACCGCTTCCGGTGCCAGCCCTGCGGCGCGCTGGATTTCATCCGCGCCCGCCCCCAGCACCACCCGCCGGATCCCGATTCCCGGATGCGCCGTCACCCGCAGCAGGTGGCCAAGAAATGTGGTCCCCTGGCAGGCCAGCAACGCCTTCGGCCTTCCCATTCGCCGCGATTCCCCAGCCGCGAGAATGATCGCTGCAAGCGTTTTCCTCGGTGCAGGCGGCTTCGGCTGGGCAGGTTGCCCAGCGGCCGGTCTCATTTGACCCGGTTTCGTTTCCCCTGATTTTGTTTCACCGGGTTCGGCCTGCGCCGGTTTCGGTTGAGGAGGTTCAGCGATCTGCTCTTCTCCTTCGCGCTCTCTGCCTCTTCGCGCCTTTGCGAGGAACTCTACTCTCCTCGTGCCTTTTAACCCTTCACCGCGAGTCCCCCCTGGAAGCGCCGGTGAAATTGTTCGCGATTCTCGCCCCTCAGCGCTCGGCCGCCGACTCTGCTTGTAGCGATTTGTGCCGCGCCGAATCCGCGTTCCGCCGCACCGCAATCAATTCCGCCGCGATGCTCACCGCAATCTCCTCCGGCGTAAGCGCCCCGATCTCCAGCCCCACCGGCGCAAACACCCGCGCGAATTTTTCCGCCGGCACCCCTTCTTTCTTCAGCGCGTGATACACGGAGAGCACTTTGCGCCGGCTGCCGATCATGCCGATGTAGCGCGCCTCTGTTTTCACCGCCCAGCGCAGCACGTCCATATCGTCTTTGTGCCCGCGGGTCACAATCACCAGGTACGTGGCGGCGTGTGGCCGCAGCTTCCCAAACGCCTCCGCATAGCTCGCGTAAATCTCTTGCGCCATCGGAAATCGTTCCGCATTCGCAAATGTTTCGCGGTCGTCCACCACCCCGATGGCAAATCCCGCCAGTTGTGCCGCGCGCGCCAGCGCTGTGGAGACGTGCCCCGCTCCGAAAATGTACAGCATGGGTTGGGGGAGGATCGGCTCCACGTAAACCTCCAGGGTGCCGCCGCAAATCAGCCCGCTGTCGTTCCCGGCTTCATGGTTCAGGCTGAAGGTAAGTTTTCGCGGCGTCTCCGTGCGCAGCACCTCTTTCGCCGCGGCCCACACGTCCGCCTCCACGCATCCCCCGCCCACGGTTCCAGCGATGGAACCATCTTCGCGCACCAGCATCCGGGAGCTTTCGTAACTCGGGATCGAACCATTCGTATGAATAATGGTAGCCAGCGCCGCCCGCTGTCCCGCGTGCCGCATTCTCACGATCTCTTCAAAAAGGTCCATATGAATCTTGAAAGAGAGCCTACGTTGCGGAAATGGGACTGTCAATTGCGGTCTACTGTCCCAATTTCGGGACCCTGGACACACTCGAATCAGCAGTTCCTGATTATTTCGTCTGCCAGCTAACCTTTGCGGAAGATGTCCCGTCGTATTTTTTGAGTTGCCGATTGCGGGAAAAAGTCTGAGTGGCCAGACTGCGGGACACAGAGTCCGCTGTCTTCGTTCGCCGGGCTGGCGCTGGAGCGCATCCCTTGTGATCGAGTGCAGGCCGGTTGGCCGCCGGAGGGATGCCCTTGAGCACGGGACGCGCCAGGAGAAAGCATCCGGCAAAACAAGGCGCCCCGACGGTGGCGTCTCCCCCTGCACGGGACACACGTCCCAGCCTTGTGCACATGCCGGCCCTCAAGGCTCGGCTGGCTGTCACGGTTGTAGTGTTATCCCTCATTGCGATCCTTCCCTATGCCAACACTCTCCGCAACGGCTTCGTTTGGGATGACCATCAGCAGGTGGTGATGAATTCCAGTCTGCGCCCGGAAACTTCCCTGGCGCGTCTGGCGGCGCCAAACGTGTGGGGTTTCTCTCGCCAGGGCTCCCGGCCGAGTGTCAATTATTACCGTCCATTGCAGATGCTGGCCTACCGGCTCACCACCGCGGGTTTCGGATTCGATGCCTCCGCCTTTCACGCCGTCAATGTGGCCTTTCACCTGATTGTGGTTCTTCTGGCGTGCGCGGTCTTTCATGCGCTTCTCGGCCGGTGGGACCTGTCCTTTGCGGCGGCGGCCCTCTTTGCGGTGCACCCGATCCATTCCGAGGCGGTGGACTGGATTGCGGCGTTGCCGGATCTCGGATGCACGCTGTGCTTCCTGCTGGCGTTCCTGTGTTTTGCTCGCACGCCAGATCATAGTTCCATTTCGGCGCAAGGCGCTCGGATTCGGGGACCATCTATCGCGCTTTGGGCTGCGTCCTGTACGGCCTTCGCTGCCGCGCTGTTATGGAAGGAGACCGCGATCGTCTTCCCGCTTGTAGTCACGGCTTTCGTCTGCTGCCGGGACCAGACCATTGCTCCGGCGCGCCGCATCCGCGATGCTTTCACGCTGTCTCTTCCTTACTGGTTCATCCTTTGCGGGTATGTTTGGTTGCGGCTCCGCGTGCTGGGCTTCGTCGTGACCAGGCAGCGGAACTGGATTCTCCGCCCGTTCGACGTGAGTCTCACAGTGATCACTTTGCTTTCCTCTTATTTCTGGAAGCTGCTCGCCCCGCTCCGCCTCAACGCCTATTACACCTTTGAGCCGGTGCGCAATTTCATGGACCTCCGCGCCATCCTTGCCATCTTGTTTTTGATCTTCTCAGCGAGCGCCATCCTCTATGGACTGCGCCGGGCGCCCTTGCTTTCCTTTGCGGCGCTCTGGATTTTTCTTACCCTAATTCCGGTCCTGAATGTTTACGCCGTCGGCCGTAACGTCTTTGCCGAGCGCTATTTGTATCTTCCTTCTGTAGGATTCTGTTTGTTGATGGTCCTGCTGGCGGCATGGGCCGGGCGGCCCATCCCCCATCGCTTTCGGGCGCCCACGGCGGCTGTAGTGTCCATCCTCGTGTTGCTGACTTTCGCGGCCCGGACCTTTGCCCGCAATCCCGATTGGCAAAGCGACGCCACCCTGTTTACGCGAACGCAGCAAGACTCGCCAAATGCGCCCTTTGTTCAAAACATGGTGGCGGCGCTTCAGCCCAACGACCCCGCGGGACGGATGGTAGCCGAATCCCACTATCTGCGCGCCATGGCCCTGGCGCAGGCGGAAACGCCGCCTAATCGGCTGGAATTGGCGATTGGCGGAGAAGGTCTGGCCACCATCTATTCCGGCAGGGGAGAATTCGACCGCGCCTTGTCCGTGCTCGCCCAGGTCCGCGCGGAGATTCCAGACGACCCAGAGATCGATGGCGAGCAGGGACTCATCCTGGCGCAGGTCGGCCGCTGGAGTGAGGCCGAGGCCGCCCTCCGCCGGGCGGTCGCCATCGCTCCCAACAACCCGAATGTGCTCAATGCGCTCGGGCTCATCGCCTGGCAGCATCACGGGCAATTGCCGGAAGCTGCGGAGTATTTCTTAAGGGCGCTCGCCGAGCATACCGAAGCCGACGACTTCAATGCGTCCCTGCACAATAATCTGGGGGCCGTCTACGGACAACAAAGCCGCTACTCCGAAGCGATCGAGCACTTCGAGCTGGCCGTTCAGATTTCGCCGCAGGACCCCGAATACCTGACCAACCTGGCTACGGCCTTCGCCGCCGTCGGCCGCATCGAGGATGCCCGCAGGGAGCTTCAATCCGCGCTCGCAGCGGCGCCCAACTACAGTCCGGCCCGCCAGGTTCTTCAACAGATCTTGATTCGCTAGCCGCCCCTCACGTGTTCCCTTGCGGAGCAGAGCTGTGAGACAATGCTTGTTGGGGATTACAATATATGGCCATCACCCTCGGACCCAATGTCACGCTGGAACGCCCCGGCCTGGAGACCCCCGACCTTGCCGACCAGGGCTTCCTGTTCACCTCCATGGACACGGTGGTCAACTGGGCGCGCCGCAGCTCCATCTGGCCCATGAGCTTCGGCTTGGCCTGCTGCGCCATCGAGATGATGTCCATGTCCGCCTCGCGCTGGGATATCGCGCGCTTCGGTTCCGAAGTCTTCCGCGGCTCGCCTCGCCAGTCCGACCTGATGATCATCGCCGGCCGCGTCTCCCAGAAAATGGCCCCGGTCATCCGCCGCCTTTACGACCAGATGCCGGAGCCGAAATGGGTGATTTCCATGGGCGCCTGCGCCACTTCCGGCGGCGTCTTCGACAACTACGCAATCGTTCAGGGCGTCAACCAGGTGATTCCCGTGGACGTCTACGTTCCCGGCTGTCCCCCGCGGCCGGAAATGCTCATTTACGGGATCATGCAGCTTCAGAAGAAAATTGACGTGGACCGCGGCAGCTTCCGCCGCGCCATCAACCTCACCTAGCGTCTTTCTCCGTCTTCTTCTTCTCTGTGTCCTCTGCGTCTCTGCGTTTCATTGTTTCCCAACGCAGAGGCATTGAGTACGCAGAGAGGAAACAGCTACTCGCACTGCGTGGGGCGGGGCGCATCAGCAGGCGTCGGCGCAGGGGATTCCAGCACCCGCGCCGTGCCCCCCGCATATTCCAGCGCCGCTCCCGCCGTATTGTGCTCCTTGCGCAGGTAAGCGAAGCCGATCCCTTTCTTCCGCCCCGGCGAGTAGCTGCTGCTGGTCACCTGCCCCCACTCTTTTCCCTCCGCCAGCAGCTTGGTGCCGCGCTCCGGAGGCGCAGGTCCGGAAAACTCCACCAGCGACAGCCAGCGATTCAGCCGCCCGCGCGAGCGCACCCGCTCCACGATCTCCTGCCCCGTATAGCAGCCTTTGGTGTAGCTGATGTGCGTCTGCTCTAGCCCCGCCTCGTGGGGGATTACCGTGTCGTCAAAGTCGTAGCTGAACCAGCGCACGCCCGCTTCGATGCGCAGCGCGTTGATCGCCTGCCAGCCGATGGGTCCGCCTCCGGATTTCCCCGCCGCCACGGCCAGCGCCGCCCAAACGTCGGCCACGGCATTTCGCGGCGCCAGAATCTCCGCCCCCGGCAATCCGAAATGGAACTTGCGCAGCACCCGGCAGTTGACCCCGCCAATCACCACTTCCTTGTGGGCGTACGCAGCCGTCGGTGGAGCAGGCATCCGTGCCTGCGCTCCTGGGATCTCCACTCCGCACGCCGTGGCCAGCGCCTGCTCCGCTCGCGGCCCCTCCAGCGCGCAGCTTGCCCATTGCGCGGAGACGTCTGTCAGCGTGCAGTCGTCCATGATGATGTATTTGTCCAGCGTCTCGAAGGTTCGTTGGCCGGCCACCGCGTGCGAAAGCAGCAGGAAACGGTCCTCCAGGGCGTACGTCTCCAGTTCCGCCACGATGTGCCCCTGGGCATTCAGCAGCAGCCCCAGCGCCCCACCGCCCGGCTGGAGCGAACGGATATCACCAGACGTAACTGCGTTCAGATAGCGCGCCCGGTCCGCCCCGGACAGTTCGAACACCGCATGATAATTGGTGTCGAATAGTGCCGCCGTCTCCCGGCCGCGCGTCCATTCGGATTCGAGTGGCGAGTAGCCGGCCGGCAGTTCTAGGCCGAAATAGGTGCCCAGCCTGGCCCCGAGGAGGTTGTGTTGTTCACTGAGCGGGCTGGCCATGTGCGTTTCGTCTGATGCGCGGCACGCGCCCAGTGTAGCAAACGCCGGGGCCAGCGGTTTGGCTCCTCATCTCTTTGTCCGGGCTGCTCCGTGTCCTCCGTATCTCTGTGTCCTCCGTGTAACTCTTGGTTTTCCGCACCATGGAGCACGAGTAACACAGCGTTCATCAAATTTCCTATGCGGAAGCTGCCCCGCCCCCTGCCGCCTGAGGCGCGGGAGGAGGCGGTGCTATACTTCGCCCCGCCATGGCAGGCGACTTAATCCACGAAGTTCTGCCCGTGGGCCTGCTGCAATGCAACTGCTCCATCCTGGGCGATCCCGAAACCCGCGAGGCAATCGTCGTCGATCCCGGCGATGAAATCGAATATGTGCTCGAAGTTCTGCAGCATAAGGAGCTCCGCGTGCGCGCCATTCTCAGCACCCACGCGCATATTGACCACGTGGGCGGCCTGGCCCGGCTCCACGAAGTTACCGGAGCGCCGGTGCTGATGCACCCGGCCGACTATCCGCTCTATCAGCACATGGACGAGCAGGCCGAATGGCTGCACGTGCCGCCTCCTCCACTGGCCACGATTGACGCGGAACTGAAAGAGGGCGACACGGTACGCTGGGGTGGCTGGCAGGCGCGCATCCTGCACACCCCCGGCCACACCCCGGGCAGCGTCTCGCTCTATATTCCGCTGGATCGTTCCGCTGCGCCTCGCGCCGCCTCCGGTGCCGCTCCGTCTGCCGCAAGCTTATCTTCTGGGCCTCTTGCTGGACGCCGCCCGGGTTACACCGGCTGGCTGCTGGCCGGCGACACGCTCTTCGCCGGCAGCATCGGCCGCACCGACCTGTGGGGCGGCGACCTGCGCGCCATCATGAACTCCCTGCACGAGAAGCTGATGGCCCTGCCGGACTCCACGCGCGTATACCCCGGCCACGGCGCGGTCACCAGCATCGGCGAAGAGCGCCAATCCAATCCCTTTCTCCGCCGCCGCTAGGCGCGAGCCGGCCCTGTTGTCATCCCAAATCCCCGTGTTCTGGCCGGCGGGAGACATCCGAGTTTTTCCTATTGCGGAAAGCAGGCCGGCAATCGGAGCTTCGTGCTAGGCGTCCAGTTCCCCGGTGAATACCCGCTGGCCGATCAGCGCCGCCCGGAAGCCATAAATCGCCACCGCGGCGTACAGGCCGATGGCCAGCCAGGAGTAGACCGCGTACCAATGTTCCGGATTGAGCGTCACGACGGTGCGTGCCCAGTTGGCGAAAAACTGCGTGAGCACCATCGCCAGAATCCCGTACCGCGACACCACGAACAGCACCACGCACACGTTCAGCAAAATCAGCGGAGCTTCCAGCGTTGAATTTTCCGTCGAAAGGTTGGTGAACGCGATCGCCACCCCCAGCGCCAAGAGCGCCAGCCATTGCCGCCGGAGAATCACCCGCAGCAGAAGCAGAAAGGCGAAGAGGCCCAACGCCGAGATGATCGCGCCCTCGAGGTTGCTCAGGATCCCGTCCAGAAAATGGCTGGGCGGGCCCAGCGAGCCCCACAGGTCCGGACTTTGCGGCGTTTCCCCCCGGATGTCGAACCAGTAGGGAAGCGCCTGGTTGAGGCTCGCCGCGGCGCCCAGCAGCGCCCCAAACACGGATCCCGCCAGCAGGTCCCGCCCCACCAGCGGATCCCAGTAGCGTCCTGCCAGCAGCCGCGTGGCGGAAATGATCAATTGCGGCCAGTGCCGCCGCACGAAGGGTTCGAGCGCCACGTACAGAATCCAGGCGATGGCACCCACAAAGATCGCTCCGCGCAGTCCATAGAGCAGCAGCCGCAACTCGCCCACCACATCGCCCACGTGATGCGCGGATAGCAGCCAGTCCACCATCCGCAGCGCGAACAGGAATACCGCCAGCCGCGTCGCTCCTTTGGTGTCCGCGCGGCCTAACCGGAAGTTTCTCTGCGCCAGGTAACCCGCGCCTCCCATTGCGGTCAGAAAGATCACCCCCAGCGCGATCAGGTTGCGCCGTCCCGTCTCCGGCGTCGGTTCCGCGCCCGTTTGTTCCGGATGGTCCCACGGTGCCATTACCCGGAGATGCACCACGCGCCCCCGGCTGCTGGCTGCGGCCACCACCAGGGGCACCGCCGGCCGGGCGGGCATCGTCCCCAGCCAGGCGAACCGCGCATCCGAGTTGACCGGAGCGTTCCACACCGGCGCGGTCGCGGTGAACCGCGAATACTCCAGGCCCGCCTCCGCAAACAGGGCATTCCAGTCGGGCGTTCCCGCGGCGGCTGCGATCTCCTCCCGGTAGGGCGGCACTACGGTCAGTTCCACTAGCCCTCCGTCTTGATCCAGGTGAACCGAGGCCATCCCCGGTAGCGTTTGCGGCGGGTTGGATTGGTCCACCTTCTGCGCGCTGCCGATGGTGATCAACGCCCGGGGGCTCTGGCGGTATTGAAAGGAAGTAGCTCCCGGCCGCAGGGAGCGCAGCGCGCGGTGCCACTCCGGCGAGGGCCCGTGCGTCGCCAGGTAGAGCAGGAAGTCGCCGTTGCGTTCCCACCACGATCCATAGTCTGCCGGGCGCTCCGCGTAGCCGAACCGCGCCAGGATGTCCCGCGCTCTCTGCCGCAGCACGTCCGGCGTTTTTTCGATGGGGCTCAGTCCCAAATCTCCTGCGTAGGGCATCAACAGCACGATCGCCGCCAGGCACGCCGCTAGTCCGCCCAGCAGCAACAACGCCATGTGCGGGCCCAGCGCCCCTTCGTCTCCTGCCGCGGCCACCATTTCTGGTGACGGCGTTTCCCCCGCGGCCAGCGCCGCGGCCAGCGGGTCGCCTCCCGGCAGCGCTGCGGCCACCGCCAGCGCGCTGGCGGGTCGCTGGGAGGGATGCGTCTCCAAACACCGCAGGATTACCCGCTCCACCAGCGGGTCCATTCCCTTCACATGCGACGAGGGATTCGTGATTGTGCCCTGCGCGCGCAGTTGCGCCAGTTCCTGCAACGTTTTGGCTTCGAACGCCCGCTTCCCCGTGAACAGCTCGTAGAGCACCAGCCCCAGCGAATAAATGTCCGTGCGCACGGAGGGCTCCCCGCCCTTCAGTTGTTCGGGAGCCATGTACGCGGGCGTGCCTGCGCTGCGCTCCTCCGCGGCGAATTGGCCGGCCAGCCCGGCCAGCCCGAAATCCGTCACCCGCGCCTTCCCGCGCCCGTCGATCATGATGTTGGCCGGCTTCAGGTCGCGGTGCAGCAGTCCAACGTCGTGCGCCGCCGCCAGCCCGGCGCAAATCTGCCGCGCGGTTTCGAGCGCCTTGTCTTCGGGAAGCCGCCCGATGCGCCGCAGCAGCGTCGCCAGGTCTTCCCCGTCGATGTACTCCATGGTGATGAAGTGCAGGCCTTCGAAGTCCCCGATGTCGAACACCCGGCACACGTTCGGATGCGACACCTGCCGCGCCACGCGCACCTCGCGGTGGAAGCGCGCCTGCGCCTCCGCGTTCTCCGCCAGCGCCGCCGGCAACAGTTTCAGCGCCACGGGTTGCTCCAGTTTTAGATCGTCCGCGCGGTACACCTCACCCATTCCGCCGTGGCCCAGCAGGGATACGATCCGGTAGCGCCCGGCGAGCATGGTCCCCGGCGGGAAGTGAGCCCCGGGGGTGGAGCGACCAGGGGTGGTGGGCGGCGCGGTTTGAGACCCACTCGGCGGCCGCGGAGTCACCGGGCTGGCTTGAATCCCAGCGGGCTCCGGGCCCTTTCCTCGGGCCGGCGTCGAGTCCAGAGTCGGCGCGGACGAAACGTCCACGGCCGTGCCGCAGGAAGAGCAGAAGCGGCTCGAATCAGGCAGTTCACTGGAGCATTGCGCGCACCGCACGGTCGAGCATTGTGAGCCAGAGTTGTGCTGCGCTGCAAGCACGGTCCCGGGGCTGATTAGATGACGGCGTCGGCTCCTTCTGCCGAGTAAACTTGGTTGTTGTCAGACGACCAAGGCTCGGAAGAAAGGAGCCGAGCGATGCTCATTATAGGTTGTG
>Ga0335085_10005827_pt1 | contig 19657 bp, 11 predicted proteins | sample Lox_Sample_45_FD_206712 | JGI IMG/M metagenome (GOLD analysis project Ga0335085, IMG submission 206712) | Soil microbial communities from Loxahatchee National Wildlife Refuge, Florida, United States - Lox_Sample_4.5 | ecosystem: Environmental > Terrestrial > Soil > Wetlands | place: USA...
AGAGGGCGAAGAGGATCGCCAGCGCGGTGGCCAGCCCCGCGGCTTTCCGCAGGGCCATCTCAGGTCTTCTTGAAGAGAGGATCCTCGGCGAGCTGGGCGTGCGTCTCCGCCCGCGCCTCCGCCTGGACCGCCTCCCATTCGCGCCGCTCCGCCTCGTCCATCCGGTCGAGGGCGAACTGCAGGCGCGCCCGCGCCTTCACCACCCGGGCCCGCGCCTCCTGCGCTTCCGCCCGGTCCGCGGCCGCCTTCTCCGCCGCCTCCGCCTCCTCCAGCTCCTTGCGCGACTCGTCGGCTAGCTTCTGCGCGGCGCTCTTGAGCCGCTCGCCGCCGGCTTGCCTGGCGCGGGCCTCCTGCTGCGCGCGGGCCTGCGCCTCCAGGTGCTGCATCTTGAGGATCAGCTCGTCCGCGTCGTCCGGCATGCGGCGAGAATATACCGCTCAGGATGGCTGCAGGCGGAGCAGGGTGATCTCCGGCGGGGCGAACACCCGCATCGGCGGTCCCCAGAATCCCGTCCCGCGGCTGACGTAGAGCTGGGATTCTCCCCGGCGGTGGAGGCCGGCGAGGTAGGGCTGGGCCAGGGCGACGAGCCAGCTGAAGGGCCAGATCTGCCCGCCGTGGGTGTGACCGGAGAGGGTCAGGGGCACGCCGTGCCTGGCGGCCTCGGGGAACTGCCGCGGCTGGTGCGCCAGCAGGACCAGCGCGCCCTCCGGATCGCGGCCCCGCAGCGCGGCCGGAAGGTCCGGGTCGCCCGTGGGATCCTCGATGCCCGCGATCTCCAGTCCCGGCGCCACCTCCACCCGCTGGTTGCGCAGGGGCCGGACGCCCAGCGAGGGCAGGTGCGCGTACCACTCCTCCACTCCGGAGTAGTACTCGTGGTTGCCGGTGACGAAATAGACGCCCCGCTTCGCTTCCAGGCGCGAGAGCGGGGCCACGTGCTCGCGGATCTCGTGCACCCGCCCGTCCACCAGGTCGCCGGTGATTGCCACCAGGTCCGGGGAGAGCGCGCGGATCCTCTCCACCACGTGCGCCACCCAGTCCTTGTGCAGGAGCGGGCCCACGTGCACGTCCGAGATCTGCACCAGCCGGAACCCGGCCAGCTCGCGGGGCAGCCCGCGCAGCTTCACCTCCAGCTCCTTGATCTGCACGCCGGCCAGGGCGCTGCGCATGCCCACGGCGGAGAGCCCCGCGGCCACCCCGCCCACGCCCGCCGCCAGCGTCCGGGCCAGAAGGACGCGCCGCTGCGGGTCGGGCGCCGCCGGCCCGCTCACCCGGGCGATGAGGAAGGCGACGAGCCGCCCCAGATCCGCGATCCCCAGGAAGGCGACGAGCAGGAAGCCCACCCCCATCCAGACGAAGGAGATCCAGATCGCCGGCCGCACCGCCCAGACCCGGAGCAGGCGGGAGAGGAGCAGCGTGGCGGGCATGGCCACCCCGAGGAGGATCACCGCCGCGGTGAGCGCGCGCGTCCAGCCTTGCGGCAGGTGCAGGTCGCGCACCAGCCGGGCCCAGATGTAGTAGTGCATCCCGCCCACCAGGCTGAGCGCGACGGCGAGGAAGACGAGAAAGGGGAGATGGCGCACGGCGGGAGGATGCCTCAATTCAGGTTTCGGTGCTCAACAGCGCGGCCAGCCGCTCCTCTTCCCGGCGCACGCGCATCACCTTCTCCTGGGTGACGATCACGCTGCCCGCGGGCGCGTCCTTCGGCTTGCGCAGGTGCTTGCAGCGGGTGAAGGCCACCTCCACCGCTTCCTCGCCCCGGGCGGAGGAGAAGTGCGCGGCGAGCAGCGCCGCGTCGGCCAGGGTGCCGGCGTCCGGCGCCTCGCTTGCCCCCGGTACCACCACGTGGGCGCCCTGGACTCCGCGGGCGTGCAACCAGAGATCGTTTCCCCGGGCCACCCGCAGGCTGAGCGCGTCGTTGTCGCGCGCGCTGCGGCCCACCAGGATGGGCGTGCCCGCCCGGGAGAGGAACTTCCGGTAGGGCAGCCGCGGCGCCTCGCCCTTGCCCTTGCGCGCGGGGAGCGCCGGCGCCCGCGTCTCCACCACCGCGAGCTGCGCGGCATCGGCGGCGGACTCCGCCTGCTCCAGCAGGGAAGAGGCGGCCGCGAGCTGCGCGCCCACCTCCGCCTTCCGCGCGGCGATGCGCTGCGCGGCGGCCTGGTAGCGGCGGGCCCTGCGCAGCCAGCGCTGCGCGTTCTCCGAGGCGCTCAGGGCCGGGTCGAGGGCGATGACCACCTCCGCCGCACGGCCCTCCTGGTCGACCCGCGTCCAGTCCTGCACCCGGGCTTCGCGCGCCCCGCGCGGCAGGCGCGAGGCCACGGGCAAGAGGAGCTCGGCGCGCGCCCGCTCCTCCGCGGCCCGCACCGCCCGGGCCGCGTCCTCCTCCACGGCCGCGAGCGTCCGTTCGAGCTTGCGTACCCGGGAGCGGAGCCGCGCCGCCAGCTCCTTGCGCCGGGCGGCGACGCCCTTGCGCTCCTCGTCGGCCAGCGCCTGCCGGACCAGCTCCCCGCGCCCTGCGGGCGGCGTCCCTTCGCCCAGCTCGATCCGCTCGGCGGGCGGATAGACGGATCCGGGCCGGCGCTGCGCCCCCGCCGACGCCCAGAGGATCCTTCCGCTCTCCGCCTCGAGGAGGAGCAGCCCGTCCTCGGCGACCAGCTCGCGCCCGCCGAATTCCAGGCGGGGCGAGGCGGCGCGCCGGTCCTGGGCGATGCCCAGGGAGACGCCGGTCAGCCGCGCGCCCTCGAGCGCGTTGCGCAGCGTCGCTTGCGACCTGGGCGCGGAGTCCGGCGAGGTGGGGCGCTCCTCCGCCAGGGCGGCCATGCGCAGCCGGGCGTCGGCCACCGCCAGCGCGGTGCGGCCGGGGAGCCGGAACTGCAGCACGCAGAGGAGAGGGGAGGGGAGCCAGAGCTTCTGCAGCGAAGCGCCCCGCAGCGCGCGCAGCTCGAGGAGCAGCCGCTTCCGATCGTCGTCGCTGAGGGTGGGGGGCACCGCGGACCTGCCGACTGCTCTCGAACCCGCGGGCGGCCTCCCGCTGTGGAGGCCGCCCGGAACGTCCGGGCTACCTCTTGCGCGAGCTCTTCCTCTTCTTCGTCGAACGCCGTGCGCCTTTCTTGGCGCCTTTCTTCGAGCCCTTCTTCGCAGCCATCGGTCCTCCTCCCGTCCCGAAGTGTCGCTCCCCGCGGAGCTTGCGTCGCACGATACAGACGCGGATCCGAAGCGTCAAACATCTGGACGGCGCGCGACACGCTTGAAGCAGGGCCGCCGCGGTCGCTAGAGTGCTCCGCAGCCATGCGGCAGCTCTCCCTCTTCCCCGGCGAGATCGCTCCCCGATCGGAGCCGCGCGTCGCCGTCGCGCTGGAGGAGCCCGATCGGCCCTCGCGCATCCACCTCGTTCCCCACGGCGCCAGCCTGGTGCTGGCCTCGCGCCTCTCCTCGCTGCTGCGCGAGCCGGTGGAGGTGGAGCTGACCGACAACGCCTGGACCATGGTCAGCTACCGCCGCGTGCAGGGGCGGCTGTGCTTCCGCCTGCACCACATGTTCGCCGCCGCGCACGACCCGGTGATGCGCGCCCTGGCCGGCTTCACCGGCCGCAACCGCCGCCCGCACGGCCGGGCCATCGACGAGTACGTGCGCCAGAACCGCGAGCTGATCCGCCCGGTGGCCCCGCGGCCGGAGGCGCCCCTCGCCCCCCGGGGCCGGGTGCACGACCTGGCGGAGATCTACGCGAAGCTGAACGCCCGCTGGTTCGGCAGCGCGGTGCACGCCCGCATCGGCTGGGGACGGCGGAGCGCGGGCGGCCGCCGCCGATCCATCAAGATGGGCGTGTACTTCCACGACCAGAAGGTGATCCGCATCCACCCCGCGCTCGACGATGCGCGGGTGCCCCGCTACTTCGTGGAGATGGTGGTGTTCCACGAGATGCTCCACCAGGTCCACCCGCCCGCCACGGACGGGGCGGGCCGGCGGATCGTGCACGGCGGCGAGTTCCGCGCCGCGGAGCGCCGCTTTCCCGGGTACGCCCGGGCCCGCGCCTGGGAGAAGGCGCACCTGCATCTGTTGCTGCGCCAACGCTCCTGAGAGGGAAATCACGGTGGCCGGAGGGCGGCGAAGCTACCTTCCACGCGCCTTGCTCCGCCGGCTTCTCGCCCTCCTCCTCCTCGCGGGCTGCGCCACGCCCTACCAGCCGTTCGAGGGGAAGCCGGTGCTCGCCGCCATCCGCTTCGAGGGCAACGACGGCATCTCCAGCGGCGACTTGATGAGCCACATCGCCACCGCCCCCACCGGCGGCTTCTTCAGCAAGACCGCGCGCTACTACGACGCCGATCTCTTCGCCATCGACATCAAGCGCATCGAGCGCTGGTACAACCGCAAGGGCTACTACGAGGCCAAGGTCGCCGACGTCCAGGAGACCAGCGACGACATGGGCCGCGTCACCCTGACGGTGAAGATCGACGAGGGGAGGCGGGCCAAGGTGGAGCAGGTGGACCTGAAGGGCCTGGAAGGCCTGCCCTCCAACGAAGTTTCCGACTTGCGCAACGCGCTTCCCTTGCGCCGCGGCCACGGGTTCGACGAGGACGTCTACGACAAGTCGAAGGACGTGCTCCTCGAGCAGCTGCGCGAGCTGGGCTTCGCCAAGGCCCAGGTGCGCGGCCGGGTGGAGGTGGCGCCCGCCGCGGGGACCGCGAACGTGGTCTTCCAGTGCGATCCCGGCCCGCGCTTCCAGTTCGGCAAGGTCACCATCTCCGGCAACGCCCGGGTGAACGAGGAGGAGATCGCCTTTGCCGCCGGCATCGAGCCGGGCAAGCGCTACAGCCCCAAGGCGCTGGCCCTGGCCCAGCAGCGTGTCTACAACCTGGGCGCCTTTTCCGGCGTGCGGGTGGGGCTGGAGCCGCTGGGCGACGAGCCGGTGGCCGACGTGCGCATCAACGTGCGCGAGGCGCCCTTCCAGACCATCCGGCTGGGCGTGGGCGGGTCGGCCGAGGAAGGCCGCTGGGAGCTGCCGCGGCTCACCGCCGAGTACACCAACCGATCGCTCCTCGGCGGCCTGCGCCGCCTGGAGCTGGCCAGCACCATCGGCTACGCCTTCGTGCCCAACCCTTTCCCCGGCCAGTACGTCGCCGACCAGTCGGGCATCACCACCCTGGACAGCGCGCAGGTGACGGTGCCCAACGTCTTCATCCCCGGCCTGGAGTGGGTGACCCGGGGCGAGTACGCGCGGGAGATCCAGAGCGGGTTCTCCTACCAGGACGTGGCCGCCCGCATCGGCCTGCTCTACCGCCGCGCGCAGCACTCGGTCAGCCTGTCGATGAACTTCGTCCGCTACTTCGAGGTGGAGCTGCGGGGGACCGACCTCTCCAGCGTCAGCGGCGCGGCCATCGCCCAGGACTGCCCCAAGGCCTGCAACCTCCTCTACCCGGAGCTGCGCTACACCTTCGACGCGCGCGACAACCTCATCGAGCCCACCGAGGGCTTCTACGGCAGCGTGAGCTTCCAGCAGGCCCTGAAGCTGAACTCCACCTCCTTCAGCTACTTCCGCATCAACCCCGAGGTGCGCGCCTACGCTCCCATCTACCGGTTCGCGGTGCTGGCCCTGCGCGCCGAGTACGGCGGCCTCTTCACCGAGACCGCCAACGGGGCGAGCCCCTTCACCCAGCGGTTCTACCTGGGCGGGCAGAACGAGCAGCGCGGCTACGCGGGGCTGCAGCAGGGGCCCAAGCTGGGCGCCACGCCCTGCACGGTGGGCCAGACCGCCGGCTGCGACCAGCCCTACGCCACGGAGACGGTCCCCATCGGGGCCAAGGGCGCGTTCCTGGTCTCTGCCGACCTGCGCATCCGCGCCGACTTCATCCTGCGGAATCTGATGATCGTGCCTTTCGTCGACGCCAGCACCTACGGGGACGATCCCAAGCACCCCTTCGTCAACGGGCTGGAGGTGGCCCCGGGGCTGGGCCTGCGCTACGTCACTCCTTTCGGCCCCATCCGCTTCGACGTCGCCTACTTGCTCAACTCGCGGGACGTGGTCACCGAGGCCCTCAAGGACGACAAGGGCAACGTGGTGGTGGCCCCCACCAGGGTGTCCGTCAACTGCGCGGACAACACGCCCGGCTGCATCGGGTTCTCCCGCATCGCCTTCCACATCTCGCTCGGGGAGGCTTTTTAGCTAGCTCCCGAGCGCGGTTGAGATGCGGACGGCCGCCAGTATGACAAGAATGCAGGGACAGTGGCCGAACCGACGCCAGAGACCACCGCGGTCGCGCCCCGGGCGCCCGGGCCTCCCCGCGCGCCGAGGCCGCCCTGGCGGAGGGTGGCACGCGTCGCCGTCATCGCCTCGCTGGCGGTGCTCGGCTTCGCCCTGCTGGCGATCGGCTCGGTGCTCGCCTGGCTGGGAACGAAGAGCGGCGCCGAGGAGCTGGCGCGCTTCGTGGCCAACGAGACGCGCAACGCCATCGAGGGAGACCTGCGGGTCCGCGCCCTGCGCGTGGGCGGGTTCCTCCGCGTTTGCGCCGAGGGAGTGGAGCTGCGCGATCCATCGGAAAACAAGGTGCTCAGCGCCGACCGGGTGTGCGCCAGCGTCGCGCCGCTGGCCCTGCTCCGGCAACAGGTGGTGATCCGCCAGGCTCTGGTGGAGAGGCCCTGGGTCGAGATCGCCCGGGCGAAGGGCAGCTCCCAGACCACGCTCCAGCGCGCCATCCACCCGCGCAAGCCCCCGCAGCCGGGCGGAAGCAGCGGCCCCTTCGCCTGGAAGATCGAGGTGAAGAAGCTGGAGCTGCGCGGCGGATCGATCACCGTCCGCCCCGAACTGGGCGATCCGGCCACCTTCGCCGTCCAGGACCTCGACATCGGCGAGGCGCATGCCCGCTACGCGGCGGATTCCGCGGCGGCCGCCCTCAGCCTCGCGGCGCAGCTCTCGGCCCCGGGGAAGGCCCCCGTGGCGCTGGGCCTCGACGCCACCATGGAAGGCGCGGGCTCCGCCGCCACGATCTCCCTCCGCTCGCTCCGCCTGAAGCTGGGGGAGAGCGGCTTTCTCGCCAGCGGCTCCTGGGACCTGGCGCGGCAGGCGGGCGAGATCAAGCTGCGGGAGCTGGTGCTCGTCCCCAGGGACCTGCAGGTGCTCGTTCCCAAGGCGCCGCTGGAGGGCGCGGTGCGGGGGGAGATCGATCTGAAGAGCGACGGGAAGACGGCCGGCGCAGACCTGCGCCTGCTCGCCGGAGGCGGCCGGGTGCAGGCGAAGCTCACCTCCACGCTGGAGAAGGCGCCAACCTGGGACGTGCAGCTCACGGTGGAGAAGATCGATCCGGGGGCCATCTCCCTTCGCGCGCCCAAGGGCGAGGTGACCGCCCGGGCCTCGCTGCACGGCAAGGGGCTGCCGAAGCTCGACGAGCATGGGGTCAGCGGCGAGCTGGCGGCTGCGGTCCACGTCGGTCCGGCGCGCCTCGACCGGGTGGGCCCTGTCGTGGCCGACCTGGACGCCACGCTGCTGCGGCGCTACGCCATCGTGAAAGCGTTTACCGCCACCGCCCTGGGGCTGGAGCTGAAGGCGCGCGGGGCCGCCGCCTACGATCAGATCTCCTTCGACCTCGACCTGCGGGCCAAGGACCTGGCGCAGGTGGGCCGCGCCACCGGCGCCTTGCGGCGCGGACCCAGCTTGCCGCTGGCCGGCTCGGCGCGGCTGCAGGCGCGCGTCACCGGCTCGCCCCGGGCTCCCGAGGCGGATGTACAGCTGCGCGCGCCTTCGCTGCGGCTGGGCCAGACCCTCGACGCGGAAGGGCTGCGCGTGTCCGGCACGCTGCACGGCTCCCTGCAGGCTCCGGACGGCTCCTTGCGGGTGGCGGCGCGGCGACTTTCCGCCAGCGCCGTCGACCTGGGCGCTCCCCGCATCGATCTCACCTTGCAGTGGCCCTGGGCCCACCTGCGCACCGGCGCCCGGGTGGCGGGCGGCACGCTGGAGATCGCCGGCGACGCCCGCATCGACGAGGACAAGGATGGGCTGGTGCTCTCCAACTTCGTCATCTCCTACCCGGGCAACAGACTGCAGCTCGCAAACGACGCCAACCTGCACTTTCGCGAACAGCTGATCCTCGAGCCCATCGACCTGGTGGGCGAGCACGGCAGCGTGCGCCTGCAGGCGCAGGTGCAGCCGCCCCCCGGCCGCGTCGACGCCAGCCTGGTGATCTCGAAGTTCGAGCTCGATCATCTGCCCCAGTTCGTCCTTCCCCAGGGGCTTGGCCTGCACGGGGTGGTCGACGCCCAGGCGGTGGTGCAGGGACCGCGGGGAAAGCCGGACCTCGACGTCAAGGCGGACGTGCGCGGCGCCGGGGCCATCCCGGCGGGGAACCTGAGCGTCGATGCGCACGCCCAGGCCCACGTGCACCACGGCATCCTCCGGACGGAAGGCTGGGCGGCGGGAGGCGAGGTGCTCCGCCTGGACTTCAAGGGGCAGCTTCCCGTGCAGGTGGCCGGGCTGCCGCCCAACGCGCCGATCCAGTTCGAGGCGAAGCTGGCCCAGCTCGATCTCGCCCGGCTGGGAGAGACGGCGAAGATCTACGCGCTGCAGGAAAGGCGCGTGCACGGAATCATCGACGCGCGGGTGGCCGCCAGCGGCACGCTGGCCTCGCCGCGGGCCACCCTCGCCCTGGACGCGCACGACGTGGGCAGCGCCGCCCTGCAGCAGATCGATGGGCGCGCGGGAGTGCTCCTGGACAACGATTCGCTGGCGCTGGATGCGCAGGTGCTCCTGGGCGGCGAGCCGGCGCTGGGGCTCAAGGCGCAGGCGCCCTTCGACCTGATGCGCGCCTTGCGCGAGAAGGGATACCTGCGCGGGGCGCTGGAGCGGCCGCTGAAGGGCGAGCTGGCCATCACCGAGCTTCCCCTGGAACGGGTTTGGAAGTCTGGCCTGCTGCCGGCGGAGAGCTCGGGCACGGTGAGCCTCTCCGCCCGCCTGGGCGGGACGCCCTTGCGGCCCACCTTGCAGGTGGACACCCGGGGCAAGGACGTGAGCGTGGGCCGGCTGCACGGACTGGCGTACCAGGGCGAGCTGGCCATCGCCGACAAGGTCCGCGCCACGGCCGGGGCGCAGTCGCAAGGGGACGTGGTGGCGCGCCTGGACGGCTCGGCCGCCCTCTCCGGCGCGGAGCTGGTGCAGCTTCTCACGCACCGGGCGGACGAGGCGGTGATCGCCCCGCTCCTGGATCGCGCCGGCTCCCTCGACCTGGAGATCCCCGGCCTTCCCATCGCCCGCGCCTCGCAGCTCGCCGGGCGCCCCGGGGTGGCCGAGGGTCGCATCACCGGAAAGGTCGTGCTCACCGGGACCGGAGCGAAGCCGCGCCTGGTCGGCCAGCTCCGCGTGCAGGACCTGTCCGCGCAGGCGAAGAAGCTCGGCGCCGCGGATCTCTACCTGGAGGCCAATGCCAAAGGCGGGCTGTTGCACCTGGCGGTCGACCCGCCGGGCGGAGGGAACCTCCTCAGCCACGTCAAGCTCGACGCCGACCTGGGGGGGCGCACGTTCCTCGCCCGGGGGACGGCCGCGCTGCGCGAAGGGCGCCTCTCCGGCGACCTGCGCGCCAAGGCCCTCGACATCTCCTTCCTCTCCGGGCTGATCCCCAACTTGCGCCGCGCGGGAGGAACGCTGGAAGGGGCGCTGGCGGTGGGCGGGACCGTCGCCCGGCCGACGGCGGAAGGGGAGGCGCACCTGCGCCAGGGGCTCTTCGACGTGGTGGGACAGGGCGTGTACGACGACCTGCGGTTCGATGCCCAGTTCTCGCCCCGGGAGGTGCTGATCGATCGCATCACCGGCTCGGCGGGCAGCGGCACCTTCAGCGCCATCCTGGTGGCCTCGCGCCGGCCGGCCCCGGACGGCAGCGACCCCGACCGCGTCGAGTTCACCGGCGAGATCCACCTGGGCGACGACGAGTCGGTGCGCGACCGCAAGGCGCCTGGGACGGACCAGCCGCTCTCCTCCGGGCCGGTCCCCCTGCGCCAGGCCGGGGAGCAGCGCGCTGACCTCTCCGGCGAGCTGGACCTGTTCGGCGACTACACCAAGGGCGCGCTGACGGTGAACGGGAAGATCCCCGACGCGCGCCTCGCCATCCGCCAGCTCCCCGACAAGCGGCTCCCCTCGCTGAAGGAGAACCCCGACGTCTTCCTCGTCCAGCCCGGGCAGCGCCCCCATCCACCCGGGCGGTCAGCGGAGGAGATCGAGGCGGAGGAGCGGGCGCGGCAGAACGCCACCTTCCGCCTGCACGCGCACCTCGACCTCGACCACCTCTTCGTCAAGGCGCCGGACTTCGAGTTCCCGGTGCGGAGCAAGATGAACTTCGAGTACGACGCCCGCCACCCGGACACCCCCTCCGCCGACGGGGTGGTGCACGTGCCCTCGGGATCGTTCAACGCCCTGGGGCGACGCTTCACCATCGAGGACGCGAAGATCATCGAGACCGGGGGGGAGATCGGCAATCCTGAGCTGGAGGTGAAGGCGACTTTCGACAACCCGCAGGCCAAGGTGACCATCACCGTCACCGGCACCGTCCGCGAGCCGAAGGTCGTCATGGGCTCCAATCCCCCGATGGAGCAGGACCAGATCGCCTTCTTCCTCGCCACCGGCCGCGTCCAGGGCCGGGCCACGCAGTCGGGCGGCGGCGTCGATCTCTCCGGCGCCGCCACCAGCGTGGTGGGAGCGCTCCTCTTCGGCCAGGTGCGCAAGGAGCTGACCGACGTGCTGCCGGTGGACGTGATCACCCTCGACACCAGCGCGCAGGGGGTGTCGGGAGCCAGCGTGGGCAAGTACATCGGCGACCGCGTCTTCATCGGCTATCACCAGCGCTTCACCGTGACGCCGTACGAGAACACGGTGGAGGGCCGGCTGGAGTACGAGATCACCCGCGCGCTGTCGGCGGAGGTGGTGTACGGGGACCGCAACAAGGATTTCTCGGTGCTGTACACGCGGGATTTCTAGGAAAAGCCGTGGACGCGGGTGTGGACGTGATTGGCCGCGGACGCTTTTTTTCGATCACGGCCACGTCGCCGTCGCCGTCGCCGTCCACGATCACGTCCACGTCAACGCTCACGTCTACGATCACGTCCACGATCACGTCCACGTGATCTATCGATACCTGACCCGGATCGCCCACCCCAGCGCGATCAGCCCCTTGAGCACCTGCGGCACCCGCCGCAGCAGCGCCGTGGACGGCGGCCGCCTCTCCCGCAGGGCGATGGGAATCTCCCGCACGTCGCGCCCCATCCGCTGGGCGCGGATCACCAGCTCGCTGGCGAAGAGGTCGCGATCCACCACGCAGGCGCGCGCCACCTCCTCCAGCCGCTCCCGCTTGAACGCCTTCAGCCCGTGCGTGTCCGTTCCCTTGAAGCCGGTGATGAGGCGGAGGAGCACGGTGATGACGCGGGTGGCGAGGCGGCGGACCAGCGGCCGGGCGTCGTTCGCTCCCTTCATCGCCTTCGAGCCGATGACCAGATCCGCGCCCTCCCCGAGGATGGGCAGGGCGCGCAAGTAGAAGCCCACGTCGCAGAGATCGATCTCGTCGCAGATCACCGTCTCTCCCCGCGCCTCCAGGATGCCCCGCTTGAGGGCCTTCCCGTAGTTGGGCTCTGCCTCGTGGAGGAAACGGATGCGCGGCCTTTCGCTGGACAGCTCCCGCAAGACGCGCAGGGTGCCGTCGCGGGAGCCGTTCTCCGCCAGGATGATCTCGTAGTCCCAGCCCAGCTCGTCCAGCCGGCGGCAGAGATCGAGGGCGCTCTCCCGGACGATGGACGCCTCGTTGTAGACGGGGATGACGATGGAGATCATGCCAGGTTGCGGGCGGCCTCGCGGCCCGAGAGGATGGCGTCCTCCATCGAGCTGTACTCCCATTTCCCGTACCGGCCGGCGAGCCGCACGCCGTGGCGCTCGAAGTGGCCCTGCACGGTGGACCGGTCCTTCGCGTGGTTCTTGTCGAAGAGGACGTAGGCCACCTCTATGGTCCGGGCCCGGCAGAGCGCCACCCGCGCGGGATCGATCAGCCCGCAGCGGGCCAGCCCCGAAAGGGCCTGCGCCTTCAGCCGGGTGGCGTCGGCGGGTCCGCGGTGCGCGAACTCCACCGCGAAGCTGCGGAAGCCGGGGGGAGCGAGGGCGGGGTTCACCTCGGAGGGGGATCCGATCCGGTAGAAGGGGAATTCCGGGCCGGGAAAGTACGCCCAGTGGAACCGCTCGCCGCCCACGTCGTGCGCTCCCACCTCCACCACCGTGACGGAGACCGCCCGCAGGCGAGCCGCCGCTTCCCGCACCTCGGCCGGCGCCTCCGGCAAGAGCCGCGCGCAGGCGGGCAAGGGAGCGGTCAGCACCAGGGCCTCCCAGGCCAGCTCCTCCCCGGAGGCGAGGCGCAGGCGGCGCCCCTGAAGGTCGAGGCTCTGCACGCGCGCGGACAGCCGCACCTCCGCGCGCAGGTCCCTGGCGATGCCCGCGGGCAGCGCCTCGATGCCCCCGGTGCGCGGGTACCAGAAGGAGGCGTTGTAGCCCACGTCCTCCCGCGCCGGTCCGGCCGCGCCCTCCACCACCTCCTGCAGCGTGGGGCGGGGGATGAACCTGCCTCCCCACTCCGGGGACAGCTCCTCGCAGGGCACGGTGAAGAGCTTCTGGTTGTAGGGGAACATGAAGTGGCGCGCGAATCCCTCGCCCAGGTGGCGGAGGATGAACTCGGCGGCGTTCCGCAGCGGGCGCTCGCGCAGCTCCGCCCCGCCCGGGCCGATGGTGGCGTCGACGAACCCGAGGACGCAGTCGCTCACGGTGCGCGACGGCAGGCCGTGGAGGTGGAATTGGTAGGGAAAGGTGGTCCACACTCCTTCGCTGTAGATCCGCGCCCGGCGCCGGACCGTCAGCAGATTCCCCGCGAGCCAGCGCTCCTCGATCAGCTTGCGGATCCCCGGATCGCGGGCGTGCAGCCAATGGCCGGTCCAGTCGAAGGAGAATCCCTCGATGCGATCGGTGCGGCAGAGGCCCCCCACGCGGTCGGCCGCCTCCAGCACCGTGCACCCCTCGCCCAGCTCGCGCGCGCAGGCGAGGCCGGCCAGTCCGCCGCCGACCACGATGGCAATCCCACCCCGGCGCATAGGCACCCGCCTCTACCACGAAAAGCGCCGTCGTTTCGTTGGCGGAGGCCGGATCCGGGTGCTAGCGTGACCCAGGCGTCAGGACCGGGTGCGGCCCGGCGGAAGTGGTGTCCGCCGGGGAGCATCGCTCCCCGCCACGCAGAGGAATGGACGACCGGTGAAGATCTCCTGTCCGAACTGCGCCGCCGCTTACGAGCTGGACGATTCCCGCGTCCCGCCGGCCGGCCTGTCGATCAAGTGCCCCAAGTGCAAGAACCCGTTCACCGTGCACCGGCCCAAGGCGGGGGCCGCGAAGCAAGGCGCGAAGTCCCCCGTGCCGCTGCCCGGACAGGGCGACGGAAAGCCGGCCGCGGCGAAGGCGCCCGCGAAGCCCCAGGCGGCGCCGAAGCACGCCCCGGCCGCCGGCGCGGTTCCCCTCCCTGGCCTGGCGGAATCCGCCTCCGCGCCGGAGTCGGCGCCCCTGCCCGACCTGGACGCGCCGGCGCCGGCCGAGACGCCGATGCCCTCGTTCGACGAGCCCGCGCAGGAGACGGTGACCGACTTCCGCCCCCCGCACCCATCGGAAGGCAACGGCGCGGTTCCCTTGCCCGGCTTCGGCGAGATGCCCGCGGGCGGCCTTGCCGGCGACGGCGACGATCCGTTCGCGAACATCGGGGGAGAAGAGGAGAGCCCACCGCCCGAGGCCCCGCCTCCGGCGGAGCAGGCGAGCCCGGCCGACGATCCCTTCGCCGCCGACCTGCCGCCGCCGCCGGAACCCGCGGCCGCGCCGCCGCCCGCGCCGGAAGGGTCGCCGGACGACTTCGCGCTGCGGCCCAAGGTCCAGGACGAGTTCGCCGTCACTCCCAAGGCGGAGGGCGGCGACGGGCCGGACATGCTCGACTTCGTCGACGAGCCGCCCAAGGAGGAGCGGCGCAAGCGCCCGCCGCCGCCGGTGGTGGGGAAGGCCTCCGACCTTTCCACGGACCAGACGCTCTCCCTGGAAGACGACGCGCCCGTCCCTCCTCCGGAGCCCGAGGACGCGAAGAAGTCCGCCAAGGAGCGCAAGAAGAAGGAGAAGGAGGAGAAGGCGGCGCAGCGCGCCCGGCGCAAGGAGTTGCGCGGCCCGGGCGCCGTGCAGACGCAGGTGGTCCCCGCGCTGCGCTCCTTGACCCAGCCCGGCCGCCTGGCCATGGTGGCGGTGCTGATCGCGCTGGTGGTGGGGGGAATCCTCGGGTTCCGCGCCCGGAACACGCCGGCGGGCCTCTTCTGGATCAACCGGATCTTCCCCTCCAAGCGGGCCGCCGACGCCGCCCAGGCGCAGGTGATCCAGCAGGGGCTGCAGAAGCTCAGCCAGGGCGACTTCGTGGGCGCGCGCGAGGCGGTGGCGGCGGCGGCGCAGCTCATCGCCGCGGTCCCCGACGACGAGGAAGTGAAGGCGTTCTTCGTCCTCGCCGCCTCCGAGCTGAAGATCGAGTACGGCCAGGTGGGCGCCGACTGGGACCAGGCGAAGCGGGTGCAGGAGAAGATGAAGGGGTCGAAGCCCTCCCAGAACCGCGCCCGGGGCGCCTTCGCCCTGGCCAGCGGCGACGTCCCCAAGGCCAAGCAATTCCTCGCCGCCCTGGGCGACACCCCCACCGCGGACCTGGAGTCGACCTGGCTGTACGCGATGTCGCTGATCGCCGCCAACGAGTCGGGGCGGGCGGCGCAGGTGCTCGACAACGCCCTCAAGGCCCGCGGGGCCTCCACCCGCCTGCTGCTCCTGCGGGGAACGGTGGCGCGCGACCGCGGCCAGCTTCCGGAGGCCGCGGACTTCCTCGAACGGGCCCTCAAGGCATCGCCCGACAACGCCCGGCTGATGGTGGAGCTCGCCTCCGTCCGCCTGCAGCAGAAGGACGCCAAGGCGGCCGGCGACCTGCTGGCGAAGGTGCTGGACGGGGAGGCGCGCAAGACGCTGGATGCGGGCGAGGAGGCGCGGGCGAACATGCTGCGCGGCCGGCTGGCGGCCGCCGCGCACGATCGGCGCTCGGCAGAGGCGGCGTACGAGCGGGCGGTCTCGCTCGATCCCGGCTCGGCCAGGGTGCACGAGGCGTACGGCGAATTCCGCCTGCAGCGGCTGGAGTGGGACCGGGCCGCGCGCCAGTTCGATGCCGCCATCCAGAACGGCGGGTCGGCCTTCGCCTACGCGGGCGCGGCCCGCGCCTACCTGGGCCTCAACCGGCTGCTGGAGGCGGACAAGGCGATCAACGAGGCGGTGGCGAAGGACGGCACCAACGCCCGCTACCTCTTCCTCCAGGGCAAGGTGGCCGACGCCATCGGCAAGGCGGAGGAGGCCTACCGCAAGTACGAGGCGGCGCTGAAGGCGAAGCCCGACCTGGTGGAAGCGCTGGCCGCCGAGGGACTGGTGTGGGCGTCGCGCAACGACAAGGCCAAGGCGCAGGAGAAGCTGGAGGCGGCGCTCAAGGTCCCCTCGGAAGGGCTCACCCCGGTGGAGGAGGAGGCCCTGGGCGAGCTGGCGCTGGCCCTGGGCGACAAGGAGAGGGCGCAGGCCGCCTTCGCCCGGGCGCTGCAGAAGGATCCCGACGATCCCATCGCCCACTTCGGCATGGGCCGGGCGCTCGCCGCCAAGGGGGAGAAGGCCGCCGCCCGCAAGGAGATGGAGATCGCCCTCGCCCAGCTCGACAGCGACGCCTCCCTCGCCTACGAATACGGGACGCTGCTGCGCAGCATGGGCGAGTCGGAGGCGGCCCTGGAGTCGTTCCGCAAGGCGGTGAAGCTCGACCCCAAGGAGCCCCGCTACCGCGCCCGCCTGGGAGGAGTGCTGGTGGAGCGCGGGCAGATGGCGGAGGCGGAGCAGGAGCTGCGCCAGGCGGTGCTGCTCAACGATCGCCAGACGGAGGCGCTCTACTACCTGGCCCGGGCGGTGGCCGGGCAGAAGAACATGAACGAGGCCGTCGATCTGATGAAGAAGGCGGTGGAGATCGAGCCCAACAACCCCGAGTACCTCTACCACATGGGCCTGATCTTCGAGAAAGTGCAGCAGGTGCGGGACGCGATCGACATGTACCAGCGGTCCATCGCCCGCAACGACAAGAACCCGGACGCCTTCGAGCACCTGGGCATCAACCTCATGGTCGAGAACCGCTTCGGCGAGGCGGTGACCGCTTTCAAGAAGGCGGCCGACCTGGATCCGAAGCGCGCCCGCATCTGGTCCCTGGTGGCCGACGCCGAGCAGCAGTCCGGAGACCTCAAGAGCGCCACCGGCCACTTCGAGAAAGCGCTGGCTCAGGATTCCAAGCTGGCCGGGGTCTGGACCAAGCTGGGAATCGCCTACAAGGACTACGACTGCTCGGGATGCCGGACCAAGGCGGTGAACGCCTTCCTGCAGGCCCTGAAGGTCGATCCCGCCGACGCCACCGCCCACCACGAGCTGGGCTACATGTACAAGGACGACAACCGGCGCAACGACGCCATCCACCACTTCAAGGAGTACCTGAAGCTGCGGCCGGACGCCGGCGACGCCCAGACCATCCAGGACGACATCTACTACTTGCAGGAGGAGAGCCGGCGGAGGTGATCTGGTCCGTCTCGGTCGACCTGGACGGGCTGGGCTGCTACGCGGCCATCCACGGGCTGCGGCAGGAGCTGGACGATCGGGCCCTGCGAGCCGTTCCCGAGGTCGCCCTGGGGCGCTTCTGCGATCTCTTCGCCGCCCTGGGCCTGCGCGGCACCTTCTTCGTCATCGGCAAGGAGGCGGCCATCGCTCCCGGCGCTCTGCGGGCGGCCGCGAAGGCCGGGCACGAGATGGCCTCCCACTCCCACGCACACGACTACGCGCTCTCGCGCAGGACGCGCGAGGAGATCGCCCAGGACCTGGCGCTGGCCGAGAGGGCCATCGAGGACGCCAGCGGCAGCCGGCCGCGCGGCTTCCGCGCTCCCGGGTACACCCTCTCCAACGCGCTCCTCGATGCCGTGCGCGAGCGCGGGTACGCCTACGACTCCTCCCTGCTCCCCAGCCCTCCCTATTACGCGGCCAAGGCGGCGGCGATCGGCCTCTACGCCTTGCGCGGGCGCCGGAGCGCGAGCATCCTCGGCGGGGTCGGCCAGCTCTTCGCCCGGCGCGCCGCGCACCGGCGCCGCGGGGTCCGCGAGCTGCCGGTGGCGACGCTTCCCTGCCTGCGCGCCCCCGTGATCGGCACCACCGTGCTCCCCTTGCCCCTGCTCGCCCGCGCGGCCTTCGCCGGCGGACACTTCAACCTGGAGCTGCACGGCATCGACGCCTTGGACCGCAGCGACGTCCCCGGGGAGATCGGGCGCTCGCAGCCGGGCCTGCGCCTGCCGGCGGCCGACAAGCTGCGGCGGCTGCGCCGTTTGTTGAAATCCTTGCCGGGCCGGCCCTGCACGCTGCAGGACGCGGCCCTGCGCCTCTTGCCCTGACGCTCCGGCGGCGTTAGAGCGCTTGCATGAGCACCGCGCTCGTCCGCGCCGAACAGGACCGGCCCCGAGGCCTCTTCGGGCGCCTGCGCGGGGCGATGGAGAAGTGGACCGCCTCCCAGGGCGGCCCGGACCTGGAGGCGCGGCTGGCCCGGCTGGTGGCGCCCCAGAACGAGTACGGGGTGGACCCCTTCGGGCTGGAGCTGGACTTCACCAAGGCGGCCATCGCGCCCGCGCTCTGGCTCTACCGCACCTACTTCCGGGTGCAGACGCACGGCATCGAGCAGGTTCCCGCGGGGCGGGTGATGCTGGTGGCGAACCACTCCGGACAGCTTCCCCTGGACGCGGCGATGATCGGCATGTCGCTCTTGCTCGAGGGCGAGCCGCCCCGGGTGGTCCGGGCCATGGTGGAGAAGTGGGCCCCCACGCTCCCGTTCGTGGCGCCCTTCTTCGCCCGCATCGGGCAGGTGGTGGGAACGCCGGAGAACTGCCGCCGCCTGCTCGCGGCCGGGGAGACCATCATGGTCTTCCCCGAGGGGACGCGGGGGCTGAACAAGACGTACGACAAGCGCTACCGCCTGCAGGACTTCGGGAGCGGGTTCATGCGCATCGCCCTGGAGACCGAGACGCCCATCGTGCCGGTGGCGGTGGTGGGGGCCGAGGAGCAGGCTCCGGCGTTCTTCGACCTCAAGGTGGTGGCGCGGGCCCTCGGGTTCCCCGCCCTTCCCGTCACCCCCACGCTGTTGCCGCTGCCCTTGCCGGTGAAATACCACCTCTGGTTCGGGGCTCCCCTCCGCCTCGCCGGCACCGCCGAGGACGACGACGCCGAGCTGGAGCGCAAGGTCTCCTTGGTGAAGAATGCCATCGAGCAGCTGATTCAGCGGGGGCTGGCGGCGCGCGGATCCATCTTCCGCTGATCGGTCCACCCCGGACCACGGCCGGTCCCTCGACGCGCCTTCCCGCGGCATGGTCCGCTTCCTGCCCAGGGGGATCTGCACATGCCGAACAAGGTCGGTTCGGGCCGCGCCGGCGGCCCTGATGCCAAGGTCGCGTCCGCCGAGGCCGCTCGCATGGCGCTGGAAAGACTGGGCGGGGGCGCCGCCTCCTTCGGATTCGTCTTCGCTTCCCCCGCCCTCCCGCTGGGCGAGTGCCTGCGCGCGGCCCAGGGGGTGGTCCCCGATGCGAGCCTGATCGGCTGCACCACCGCCGGCGAGTTCAACGAGCGCGGATTGATCCACGGCGGCGTCTCGGTGCTGCTGGTGCGCACCGACTCGCCGCACCTGGCGGCTACCGAGCGGGGCGTCGGCGAAGGGCCGGCAGCGGTGGCCAGATCGCTCTGCGAGGGGTTCCACCCGGCAGCGGCCGCCGCCCGGCAGAGGGGCTTCGTCTGCTCCACCACCGTGGCCCTGGTGGACGGCCTGTGCGGCTCGGGCGAACGCTTCGTGGAGTCGATGGTGGAGAACACCCAGGCCCTGCACCAGGTGGTGGGAGGGGCGGCGGGAGACGAGGGGAAGTTCACCGCCACCCAGGTGGGAGAGCCGGAGCGCGCGGGCAGCGACATGGCGGCCGCCCTGCACGTCTTCACCCGCACGCCCTGGGGCATCGGCATCGGCCACGGGCTGGAGCCGACCAGCGAGAAGATGCGCGTCACCCGGGCGAGGAAGAACGTGGTGCAGGAGATTGACGGCCGCCCCGCCTTCGCCGTCTACCAGGAGCACGCCCAGAAGCACGGGGTGACGCTCACGCCCGCCAGCGCCGGCGAGTACCTGATCGCCAACGAGCTGGGCATCCTGGTGGCCGGGAAGGTGACCCGGGCGCGGGCCCCGCTCTCCGTCGGGCCGGACGGCTCGCTCACCTGCGCCGCCGAGGTTCCCCAGGGATCGCAGGTGGCCATCCTCGACGGCAAGCCGGACGCCATGGTGGCGGCCGCGCGCCTGGCGGCCGAAGAGGCGCTGCAGCACCTGCAGGGCCAGCCCCCGGCCGGAATCCTCCTCTTCGACTGCGTCTGCCGGGGGATGATCCTCAAGCAGGGCTTCCAGCGGGAGATCGACGCCGTCCGCGAGGTGGTGGGAGAGGTGCCTGTAGCCGGCTTCCTCACCTACGGGGAGATTGCCAGCTACAGCGGAAGGATCGACTCCTGGCACAATGCGACCGC
>Ga0335085_10005828_pt1 | contig 19656 bp, 21 predicted proteins | sample Lox_Sample_45_FD_206712 | JGI IMG/M metagenome (GOLD analysis project Ga0335085, IMG submission 206712) | Soil microbial communities from Loxahatchee National Wildlife Refuge, Florida, United States - Lox_Sample_4.5 | ecosystem: Environmental > Terrestrial > Soil > Wetlands | place: USA...
GAACAGGACGGCGGCCGTCAGCGCGAGGCCTGGAGCGCTCCGGCGGCCGTCCAGAAACATGACGCCATCGTACCGCCGACCGCGCCTGGACGAGGCGCCGCGGGTCGAGAGGCACAGGTGCCCCACCTGGGTGGCGTCCTCCTCACTGGGCACTGGTGGATTTCAGCGGAACCTCCCGGGTCAATTGAATTCGTAGCCTGGCACCACGGATGCACTTGATCGCATGCAAGTCGGCACGGCGGGCGCACCATCTCGTATGTGGACGAGCGTCCAGGCAAAACTCGATGAGCCCCGATACGCCGCAGGAGGAGATGGCCTATGCGATCGACGACCACCCTGGTCATGGTTCTCACCCTCGGCGTGGCCACCGCGGGCCCCGCGGTGGCCCAGGCGCCGAGCATCTCGGATGCGGAGTGTCAGAGTCTCCGTCTGCGGTTGTCCGAGCATGCGCGGCTGTCGGACGGTGTGCGGAAGGCGGTGGCAGCTCAGGCCGGGGTGACATCTGCTGCGCCCACGGCGCCGACGCCCAGCGCAGCCCCCGCGACGGCGCGAGCCGAGGCGATCCGTGCGCGGCTGGAAAAGATTCCAACCGAGCGGCAAACGCTGGAGGACCAGCGGCTGGCCGCGATGGTGAAGTTCGAGCTGTCCCGCGCCGGCCAGATCCAGACGCAGATTCAGGCGCTCGACGCCGAGAAGGTCGTCCTGGAGAAGGAGTTGGCCGCACTTCCGGCGGCCCCGCCGGCCCCTACTAGCGTAGCGACGCCGGCGCCCGTGTCCGACGTCAGCCGCATCCGCTGCGCGGACGTGCCGGCGGCCGTCGACAACGCCATGAAGATCAGACGCCGGGAGCTTGGCGCCCGGGAGGAGCAGGCTGGCGCGATCCCGCTGATCGGTCTGAAAGGGCAGACTGCGGATCAGATCGGGCAGGAGCTGGCCGGCCAGTTTTCGCCCGGACCCGCCGCGACCACCCAGGTCGGGCTGCTCGACGCCAACGGAGATGGAAAGCTCGACGGCTTCGTCGATGTGCCGGCCCCCGGCGTGTTCCGCCTCGTCCGCCAGAAGGCCGACGGAACGGTCGGCGTGGAGGTGTTCGGAGCGACCGGGAGCGGGACGACCGCCTACGGCGAGCTGACCCGGCGACTGGACGAGACCGCGGTGCGCCAGAGCGGGCAGAGCCTGGCCGATCTCCTCGCGGTTCGGCCGGCCGGGCCGCCACGCGCGATGACGCAGACCGCCGACTTCGGACAGGCGTACGCGCAGTTTCAGGCCAGCAACTTCTCCGAAGCCGCGCGCCTCGCTGCCGCGGCGGGCCGAAACACGGAGTTTCAGAACCTGCGCGGCCAGAGCGTACGGGTGATCGAGATCATCAGCCCAGTCCCCGGGGGCGTGAGCGTGCGCCGGGCCGTGGTGCTGGTCCAGCCCAACGATCAGGAGCTGTGGGAGGAGACGATGACGATCGTCCGGCCGACCTCCTACTGGCGGACCGACGTCGAGGTGAGCCGGAGCCGAGAGACGCGCACGACGGCCGGCACGCTGGTGGGAACACCATCGGTTACCGCGCCGAGTAAGTTCACGCTCGAACGGTAAGCGAGAGGGAGAGATTCCATGGTGACACGGATGATCACGGCCATCGTTGGCCTGTCCATGCTGACGGGCGTACTCACCGGCTGCGGCACCGCCACCGGAGCCGCCGTGGGTGCGGGGGCGGGCGCCGCCGTCGGGTACGGTACGGGATACGGCGCCGGCAAGGGCGCCCTCATCGGCACCGGGGTCGGGGCGGCCGCCGGCGCCATCTACGACATCACGAAGAAATGAGGAGGTCGACCATGCGCAGGTGGGCAGGTGTGGCCGTGGGGCTCGTGATGGCAGTTATGCTGGATTCGGGATATGCGCTTGCACAGACCAAGCCCGCCTGCGACTCCCAGGGACGGGTGATGACGCCGCAGAAGGTGGAAGGCCAGGTGGTCAAGGTGGACGCGGCGCAGAACAAGCTGACCGTCCGCGAGGCGGACGGCACGGTGCACGAGTTCCAGGCCTCGGCGGAGACACTTCAGGGCCTCAAGGCGGGAGATCGCATCGAGGCCAATCTGAGGGAAGCGCCGAAGTGCCCGTAGTCGCCGGGCGCGTCCGGCATCGCGCCCCGCTAGCGTCGCGAGGTCCTGGCACGTCTCGCTAGAGCGCGATGTCGCCGAGGAAGATGCGCTTGACCTCGGCGGACCGGAGCAGCTCCGCCGACGAGCCGGTCAGGATCGTGTGGCCCGACTCGAGGATGTAGCCCCGATCCGCGAGCCGGAGCGCGAGCTCCACGTTCTGCTCGATGAAGACGATGCTGATGCCCTGCTCGTCGCGGATCCGGCGCATCAGGCTGCCGGTCTGCTGGACGACCAGGGGGGACAGGCCGAGAAAGGGCTCGTCGATCATCAGCAGACGCGGGCGCGCCATCAGGCCGCGCGCGATCGCGACCATCTGCTGCTCGCCCCCCGACAGCGTATGCGCGAGCTGCGTCCGGCGAGCGGCGATGACCGGGAACAGGCCCTCGAGCTGGGCCAGGGTCTCGGCGCGGTGCGGGCGCGCGATCGGATTGTGGGCCCCGAGGAGCAGATTGTCGAGCACGGTGAGGAAGGGGAACAGCCGACGGCGCTCCAACACGTGCGCGAGGCCCTCGGCGGCGGTGCGATGGGCGGGCAGGCCGTCGATGCGCTTGCCGAGGAAGCTGATCCGCCCCGCGCGGGGAGTGATCAGGCCCGAGATCGAGTTCATCAGCGTCGACTTGCCCGCCCCGTTCGGCCCGAGCACCGCCACGATCTCGCCCTCACCCACGTGCATCGCGGCCTGCCACAGCACCTGGAAGTCGCCGTAGGCGACGTCGAGGCCCTCGACAGCCAGCATGGGGGCGCCCGGCTTGGTCACTGCGTGTACGCCTGGCCGAGGTAGGCGTCGACGACCCGCCGGTCGCGCGTGACGACGTCGGGGGACCCGTCGGCGATCTTCTCGCCGAGATAGAGGGCGACGATGCGCTGGGCCACCGCGGTGATCACCCGCATGTTGTGCTCGATCACCAGGAGGGTGAGACCGCCGCGGTGCAAGTCGCGGACGAGCTGCACGAGGCCGGGGATGCTGCGCTGGTCGACGCCGCCGGTCACCTCGTCGAGCAGGAGAACCCGCGGCTCGGTGGCCAGGGCGCGGGCCAGCTCGAGGCGCTTGCGCTGGCCGGTGGAGAGCGTGCGCGCGTGCGCGCTCGCCTTCTCGGCCAGGCCCACGCGGTCGAGCAGGTCGTGGGCGCGGGCACGCGCGTGCCGGACGTCGTGGGTGCGGGTGAGCGCGCCGACCATCACGTTGTCGACCACGGTGAGCCCGGCGAATGGCCGCAGCTTCTGGAACGTGCGCGCGACGCCGAGGCGGCACACCCGATCCGGCGAGAGACCCGTGAGCCGAGCGCCGTCCAGGCGCACCTCGCCGGCGTCCGGGTGATAGAAGCCGCTGATGATCTCGAAGAGGGTCGACTTGCCGGACCCGTTCGGTCCGATGATGCCGACCAGCTCGCCGGCCGCCACCTCGAAGGAGACGTCGCGGTTCGCGGTGATGCCGCCGAAGCGCTTGGTGACGCCCGCGACGGACAGGAGGCTCACGAGGCCGGCCCCGGCTGCGGCCGCCGACGCAGGTGCTCGCCGATCCAGCGGAGCAGGCCCTGCGGAGCGAAGCGCATGGTCACGACGAGGACGACCCCGTAGATGATGAGGTAGATCCCGACGAGGCCGGCCCCGATGCCGCCGAAGCGGGCGCGCAGCGACGTCTCCAGGATCGTGATGAGGGCGGCCCCGAGAAACGGACCGAGCGGCGTCCCGATACCGCCGAGGATCGCGAACAGGCAGAAGCGGACCGACAGGTCCACCGAGAACACGTACAGGGGATCCACGAAGCCGACGTACTGCGTCCAGAGCGTGCCGCAGATGGCGGTGAGCGCCGCGCTGACCGCGATCGCGGCGACCTTGAGCCGCCGGGCCGGGACCCCGAGCGAGAGCGCGGCGTCCTCGTCCTCGCGCACGGCGGCGAGCTGGTAGCCGCGGCGCGACCGCTCGAGGTAGAGCTGGACCAGGTAGAGGAGGGCGGCCAGGACCAGCACGAGATAGACCCACACCCGCTTGTCCACGATCCCGAGCGTCCAGAAGCCGGGGCGGAAGGGCACCGGGATGCCTTCCGATCCCGAGGTGAAGCCGCGCCAGCGGCTCGCCACGATGAGCAGCACCTGCGAGAACGCGATCGTCGCGAGCACGAAGTAGGGGCCGCGGAGTCGGTTGCTGAGAAAGCCGAGGATGAAGCCGAACGCGGTGGCGAGCGCCGCGCCGACCAGGAGCCCGATCCAGGGTGAGATCCCCCAGCGTGTGCCGAGGAGCGCCGCGGAGTAGGCGCCGAGCCCGAAGAAGGCGGCGTGGCCGAGCGAGACCTGGCCCGCGTAGCCGCCCGCCACGTTCCAGGCCGCCCCGGCCGCGCCCCAGAGCAGGATCAGGATCAGCCCGTCGAGGAAGAAGGCGTCCCGGACCACGACCGGCGCGAGCGCCGCCACCGCGAAGAACGTGACCGCCGGCCACGTGGCTCTCACGTGCCCATCACCTCGGCGCCGCGCTGGCCGAACAGGCCCGCGGGGCGGATCACCAGGATCGCGATGAACAGCAGGAGGTACAGCACTTCCTTCCACGCGGTCCCGATGACGTACGACCCCACCACCTCGACGAAGGCCACCAGCAGGCTGGCGATCAAGGCGCCGACCATGTCGCCGAGGCCGCCCAGCACGACCGCCACGTAGGCGATCAGCACGAACTGGAGCCCGATCGACGGATACACCGGGTAGATCGGGGCGAGCACCACGCCGGCCACCCCCACGCAGGTGATGCCGACCGCCCACGTCAGCGCGAAGACCCGGCCGGTGTCGATGCCCATGAGCGAGGCGGCGTGCCGGTCCTGCGCGGTGGCCCGCATGACCTTGCCGGTGTACGACCAGCGCATGAAGGCGAAGAGCCCACCGGTGAAGAGCACCGCGGCCGTGAAGGCGGCGAGCTGCGCGACGTTGACCGCTACCCCGCCGAACCGGACCACCACCGCGTAGTAACCGGTCCGGACGAACTGGGAATCGGCGCTCCAGAGCACGAGGGCCAGCGCCTGGAGCGCGATCGACAGGCCGACCGTGGTGAAGACCTGGACATCGTGCGAGGCGTGGATCACCGGCCGCATCACGAGACGGTAGCTCAGCAACCCGCCCCCGAAGATGACGGGCAGGCCCAGCACGAGGGTGACGTAGGGATCGAGCCCGAGGAGCGTGAACGCCCAGAAGGCGAGGTACATGCCGAGCATGAGGAACTCGCCGTGCGCGAAGTTCACGATGCGCATCACCCCGAAGATGAGCGTGAGGCCCACCGCGATGAGCGCGTAGATTCCGCCCAGCAGGATGGTGGAGGCGAGGAGCTGGGGAATCGCGTGCATGATCGACGGGTCAGCCGGCAGCGCGACGCCCCGGGACGGCCCCCCGGGGCGTGCGAGCGAGAGTCGGCCGGCCGGCGGGGCGCGCTACTTGCGCTGGTCCCACGCGCCGAGCGGAATCCACTTCGCGCGGTTCGTGGTGAACTCTTCGGGCCACACCGTGACGAGCTGCCCACCCTGCCACTGGAGCATGTAGTGCTGCACGCGGGCGTTGGTGTTCTGGCCGTTCTCGTCGAACTTCACGCCCCACCCGTTGATCGCGGAGCCCACCGGCAGGTCCATCGCCAGGACCGCGGCGCGGAACTTGTCGAGGTCGTCGCTCTTGGCCGCGTCCAGCACGAGCTTCAGCAGCCACAGGCCGCCGCCCGCGAGCTGGTGGCCGCCGGTCGGGACGTCGGAGCCGGTCTTGGCCTTCACCGCCTGACGGAACGCGCGCTCGATCTGCTGGCCCTCCGGGCGCATCTTCTCGATGACGAAGCCCGGGCCGGGCTCGAGGAGGGCGAAGGGCCCGTTGCCGTCGTTGCCGAAGGCCTTGCCGAAGTCGGGCGAGCCATAGCCGGTCGCCCCGGCGTGCACGACCGCCTTGACCTGGAAGTTCTGCTCGCGCGCCTGCCGCCAGAAGAGGATGGCGTCCTGGTTGCGGGCGATGTGGTGCAGGATGTCGGGGTTGGCGTTCTTCAGCTTGAGGATCACCGGGGTGAGGTCGTTGGTGGTGAAGGTGTAGTACTCCAGCGCCACCTCCTCCATCCCGAACTCCTGCTTGGCACGCTGGCGCGCGGACTCGGTCACGCTCTGGCCGTAGGAGGAATCCTCCGAGAGGTACGCGATGCGCAGCTCGTTCGGCTTCTTCCCGAGGCGGTGAGCCAGGTGCTTGGCGATGAACTCCACGTTGTACCAGCCGAACCCGGTGCCGTCGATCTCGGTCCGGAACACGTTCTTCAGTCCGCGCTTGGTGAGCCGCGGATCGACGCACGACGTCTCCCAGTAGATGACGTTCTGCCGCGCCGCCGCCTCGCTGGCCGCGCCGCAGAGGGTGGAGGAGAAGGTGCCAGTGATGATCTTCACGCCTTCGCGCGTGGCGAGCCGGGTGGCCTCGGAAGCGGCAACGGTCGGATCGACCGCGTCCCCGACCACGAACACCAGCTTCTTGCCCATCACGCCGCCGCGCTCGTTGATGAGGTCGCGTACGATCTCGTAGCCCTCGAGGTGCCGCTTGCCCTCGGCGGCTAGATTGCCGGTCAGCGGCTCGAGGACGCCGATCTTGTACTCGCCACTGAGCTGCTGCGCCTGGAGGGCGCCGACGACTCCGACGGCCAGCGCCACGAGACCAGCCACCACCGCCCACTTCACATGCCTCATGCCTGCTCTCCTCTCGTGATTCGGGGTAACGCGGTTGGGACGGACGCTGCGCGGTATCTCGTCGTACCGGGCGGCCAGTGTACCGCAAGTGGGTCGCCGGTGGTGGCTCGAGCGTCCGGGCCCCCGCGTGCCCTTGCCCCCACCCTGTACGTCCCCGGCCGGTACGTCTATGATGCGGGCGTCCGAGCGTTGCCGATCGAAGGAGGACGATGCGATGACGAGCCTGCACACCCCGCTCTGCGATCTCCTCGGGATCGAGTACCCGATCGTCCAGGCGCCGATGGCGGGCGGGCCCACCACTCCCGAGCTGGTGGCCGCGGTGAGCGCCGCCGGGGCCCTCGGCTCGTTCGGCCACGCCTACACCGCGGCCGAGGCGATGCGGACGGACGCGGCCGACGCTAGGGCGCGCACCGCCCGGCCGTTCAACGTCAACCTCTTCGCGGCGCCCGTTCCTGTCGAGGCCGCGGCCGACCAGCAGCGGGCCGCGATCGCCGCCATCCGGCCGCTCTTCGAGCAGCATGGCCTGCCGGCGCCGGAGCGCGTGCCGCCGCCGTACGCGCCGGTCCTCGCCACCCAGCTCGAGGCCGTGTGCGACCTCCGACCCGCGGTGTGCACCATCCACCTGGGTGAGCTGCCGCCCCCCGTGCTCGCGCGCATCCGCGGCCTCGGCATCCGCCTCGGAAGCGCCGCCACCTCGGTGCGCGAGGCGCGCCATCTGGAGGGTCTTGGCGCCGATTTCATCATCGCGCAGGGCGGCGAGGCGGGCGGGCATCGCGGCACCTTTATCGGCTCCTGGGAGCACGCGATGACGGGCACGCTCGCGCTCGTCCGGCAGATCGTCCGGGCCGTGCGTGTGCCGGTGGTGGCCGCGGGCGGCATCATGGACGGGGCGGGCATCGCCGCCGTGCTGGCCCTGGGAGCGCAGGCTGCTCAGCTGGGCACCGCCTTCGTCGTCTGCCCGGAGAGTGGCGCGCCCGCGGCGCACAAGAAGGCCATCGTCGACATGGACGGCGACGAGACCACCATGACCCAGGCCTTTTCCGGCAAGCCGGCGCGAGGTGTCCGCAATCGCTTCACGGAGCTGGCCGAGAGCGAGCGGTGGCCCTTGCTGCCGTTTCCGGCCCACGCCAAGCTCACCGCGCCCCTGCGCCAGGCCAGCGCGCGCGCGGGCTCGGCGGAGTGCTTCTCGGCGTGGTCCGGGCAGGCGGGCTCGCTGGCCCGTCCGCTCCCGGCCGCCGAGCTCGTCCGGGTTCTCGTCGAGGAGACGCGCGAGACGATCGACCTCCTGCGTCGCGCGGTGACGCCATGAGCGCGCCGATCCGGGAGAGGACGCAGCAGGGAAGCGACGCCTTCGTGGCGCTGGAGGAGCTCTGGCGCTGGACCGGCGGCGACCCGGCCGCCCTCGAGCGGGTCCGCCTCACCGGCTCCGATCCCATCCTGCCCACCGACTTCAAGATCGGGACGGCTGCCTCCGCGGTGATCGCGGCGAGCGCCCTGGCGGCCACCGAGATCTGGCGCCGGCGCACGGGGCGGGGGCAGTCGGTGGCGGTGGATCTGCGCGCGGCCGTCGCCGCGTTCCGCAGCGAGCGCTATCTGCGCGCGGAGAGCCAGCCGCATCTCGATCGCCGCGACCCGCTCTTCGGCTTCTACCAGGCGGGGGACGGGCGCTTCATCCAGATCCACTCCAACCTGCCGCACCACCGCGACGGCGCGCTGCGCCTGCTGGGTTGCGAGGCCACGCGCGAGTCCGTCGTCGCGGCGGTGAGCCGATGGGCGGCGGCCGATCTCGAGAGCGCGTTCGCGGCCGCGGGCCTGCCCACCGGCATGGTGCGCTCGCGAGAGGAGTGGTGGGCGCACCCGCAGGGTCAGGCGGTGGCGGCGCTGCCGCTGCTCGAGATCGTGAAGATCGGCGAGGCGCCGCCCGAGCCCGCGGGCGCAGGACCGCGCGCGCTCTCGGGCATTCGGGTGCTCGACCTCACCCGCGTGATCGCGGGCCCGGTCTGCGGCCGCACCCTCGCCGCCTACGGCGCGGACGTGCTACTGGTCAGCGCCCCGCATCTGCCAAATCTGCCCGGGCTCGTCGTCGACACCGGGCTCGGCAAGCTCTCGACCGCGCTCGACATGCGGCAGGCCGATGACGCCGAGCGGCTGCGCGCGCTCGTGCGCGAGGCCGATGTCTTTTGTCAGTCCTACCGGCCGGGAGCGCTCGCGCGGCTGGGCCTGGCCCCGGAGGACCTGGCCCGGCTCCGCCCCGGCCTCGTGTACGTGACGCTCTCGGCCTTCGGGCACGAGGGCCCGTGGCGGGAGCGTCGCGGCTTCGAGACCATCATCCAGTCCGTCAGCGGGATGGCCCACGAGCAAGGGCGCGCCCTCGGCGCGGATGCCCCCCGTCATCTGCCCGCCCAGGTCGTGGACCACGGGACCGGATATCTCGCCGCGCTCGGCGCGCTGATCGCGCTGGCGCGACGCGGGCGTGAGGGCGGCAGCTATCTCGTCCGGGTGTCGCTGGCGCAGACCGGCCGCTGGGTCGATGGTCTCGGCCGCGTCGACGGACGGAGCACTCCGGACCAGACGCTCGAGACGGTGCAGGACCTGCTCGCGGACATGGACACGTCGTTCGGCCATCTCCGCCACGTGGTACCGGCGGCGCGGCTGTCCGAGACGCCCGCGTTCTGGGCGCGTCCCGTGGTGCCGCTGGGCACGCACCCGCCGCTATGGCCCGCGTGATCGAGCTTCGCGCACCGAAGGCGAGTACGACCAAGGTCCCATGGCACAGGACCGATGCCGGGTCTAGGGTTGCAATCCAGGAGGAGATACCTATGCGGCAATACCTGGCTCCCGGTTTCTTGTGGCAGGAGTGGCGCACGAAGGCTTTCGTCGCGCGAGGCGTCCTTGCCGTGCTCGCCCTGCTCCTGATCAGCGGGTGCGCGAAGACCACGGTCACCGATCGTCAAGGGTACCAGGGGCCTGCGCTTCCGCGCCCCGCACGCATCCTCGTCTACGACTTCGCCGCCAGCGCCGCGGACCTGCCGCCAGGATACAGCCACCAGACTGGCGCGCCGACCGTCGACCAGACGCCGGACGACCTGGCCCTCGGCCGGAAGCTCGGCGCAGAGATCGCGAAGAACCTGGTCAGCGAGCTGCAGGCCGCGGGTCTGCCGGCCGTCCAGGCCGGCAATCAGCCTCCGCCGCAGCTCAACGACATCACGATCGTGGGCTATTTCGTCTCCGTCGACCCGGGCAACCTCGCCAAGCGGGTCGCGATCGGCTTCGGCTCCGGCGCGCCCGAACTGAAGACGGTCGTGGAGGGGTACCAGATGACCGACAAGGGGCTCCGGCGGCTCGGGCAGGGCGAGCTCAACTCGGCCGGCCCCAAGGGGCCCGGGGAGGTGGTGCCCCTGGCGTTGACGCTGGCCACCGCCAACCCGATCGGGCTCATCGTCAGCAGCGCGGCGAAGATCGAGGGTGAAACGACCGGCCGGACCACCATCGAAGGCACAGCCAAGCGCACCGCTAAGGAGATCGGCGACCAGCTGAAGGCGGCGGCGCAGCGACAGGGCTGGATCTAACCGAAAGGGTGAAGTGTGCTGTCCCAGTTGGGCCGATGAGACGCCGCCCGGCGGTCGATTGACAGGCGCATCGAAGGCGCCTATGGTGCAGGCAGTGGATATCTTGGGGGAAGATCGGTGAAGCGATCGGCGGCGATCCTGATACTGCTCGTCCTGACGGTTGGTAGCGTCGTGCCGAGCCATGCGGCCGGTCGTGGCGGAGCAGGTGGTGGTGCTGCAGCTTCCGGCATGGGGCGTAGCGGCTCTGCGTCTTCCGGAGGCTCCTCGGGAGGGAGCTGGCACGGGGGCTCCCAGTCCTCTGGTGGCTGGCACGGCGGTAGTGGCTGGCATGGGAATGGCTGGCATGGCGGGTGCTGCTGGGGTGGATGGTGGTGGGGCGGGGCTTTCGTCGGCGGCGTCGCTCTCGGCGCGGCGGTTGCCGGCTATCCGTACTACTACTACTATCCGTATCCCTACTACTACGCTCCTCCCGCATACGGCCCGCCGGCCGCAGTCTACGCGAGCCAGCCGGCGTACGCTCAGCCCCAGGCGCCACCGATCCAGCGGGAAGTGGTCTATCCGAATGGCAAGTACGTGCTCCTGGGTGACGGCGTGACGCAGGCCTGGCAGTGGATCTGGGTCTCGGCCACGCCGCCGCCTCCGCCTCCGCCGAGCGCGCCCGCGCCTCCGACCCGGCGACCCGACGACATCCAGGCGCCGAGCTATCGGCCCCCGATTCCCCAGAAGGCGCCCGGCGAGCCGCTGATCTAGACCGCGGTCCCCGCGCGCGCCCCGCGCGAGGCCGAGCAGATCGCCGCGCGCCTCGGTCACGAGCAGGCTGCCCGCGGCCGCGTGGATCGCCGAGATCCAGAGTGGGTCCTGGGGAGGAGTGGGTCCATGGCGTCCTGGTCGATCGACCACATCAGCGCGGTGACGGTGGCCGTGCTCGACATGGCGGAGTCGGTGGCCTTCTACCGGAAGCTGGGGCTCGACGTCACCTACGGCGGACCGGATGCGCCCTTCACGACGATGCGCGCCGGGCCGCGTGTCATCGTCAATCTTCGCCGGGTGGCGGTCACCGGCGCCGGCAATCCATGGAGCCGGGTGATCCTCCGCGTCCGCGAGGTGGATGCGCTGTACCGAGATCTCGTCGCCAAGGGCCTCGAGCCGACCGCCCCGAGAGATGCCGAATGGGGGGAGCGCTATTTCGAGCTCCCGGACCCCCAGGGAGTCGTGATCAGCTTCGCCGAGCTGCGGCCACGTGATGCAGGAGAACGTGAGGGAACGGGATCGTGAGCAACCAGATCGTGGAGGTGGGTCGCGGGAGCGCCCACCCCGCGGGAGAGCCGGGAACGGGGGGTGGCCTTTGGTCCACTATCCGGGCCGGAGCGGGCGCGGCTACTCTTGCTTACTCACACATTCTGCGGGCGTACCAGGAGGATTCTCATGCAACTGCAATTCGCGTGGCTCAAGCCAGGGGTCTGGGGCGTGGTCGTCGGTAGCATTCTCACCATGATCGTGGGATTCAGCTGGGGCGGCTGGACGACCGGCGGCACGGCCCGCCAGACCGCGATGATCCAGTCCGACGCCGCGGTCACGGCGGCGCTGGTGCCGATCTGTCTCGCCGGGGAGAAGGTCGACGCAGCTCGCGTCCAGAAGCTCGGGGAGCTCACCGCCATCCAGTCGTCCTACGAGCAGACCGAGTTCGTGATGAAGACCGGATGGGCAACCTTCCCGGGTCAGGCCGACCCCAATCGCGCCGTGGCCGAGGCCTGTGCCTCCGCCCTGCTCAAGACCACCGCCGCCAAGTAGCGCCGCGAGGTCTTCGCTCGACCGCGATGGCACAGCATCGCGGCGCAGTCCTTCAGCGCCCGGAAGGCTCGCCCCGGTAGGCCGGAAAGTGCAGCTGCGCGCACGCCAGCGAGCAGTAGACCCGGTCCACCGCGGTGGCCGGCTCGCCGATCCGGATCGAGTAGCGCAGAAAGTTGGCCTTGCCGCATCCATCGCAAAGCCTTCGGTGCTCCTGGTTCGACAGGGGTGGCAGCATGGCAGCCTCCTCTCGGGGGCCCTACCTCGATGGCCAGGGTCGCCGCGGCTCGGTGCCCGCGTCGGGGGCGGGGGTGAGCTCCGGTTCTTCCCGGGTCTCGTCCATCAAGACCCAGGTGAGGCCGCGGCCCTTGGTGGTCCGGCGCGTCGTCCCGAACCAGACCCGGCCCTGGTCGTCGAGCCCGACGAGCTGCCAATCGTTGCCATGGCCGATGACCTCGATCTGCTTCAGTCCGTTCATCTCGGTTGGCCTCCTCGTCTAGCTCGCGACGTTCTTGGCGAGCGCGTCGACGGTCTTCTTCAGCTGCGGATCCTGCTGGATGAGCGCATGGATCTTGGTGACCGCGTGCAGGACGGTGGTGTGGTCCTTGTCGAAGGCCCGGCCGACGTCGGTGAGGGACGCGTGGGTGAGCTGACGGGCGAGGTACATCGCGATCTGCCGCGGGAAGGCGGTGGCCTTGGTGCGGGTCGCGGCGCGCATGTCCGACAGCTTGAGCCCGAAGAACTCGGAGGCCTTGCGCTGGATGTGCTCGATCGTGACCGCGGTCGGGTTCTCCCCCCACAGCTCGGAGAAGAGCTCGTGGACGAGGTCGACGCTCATCGGGCGCCCGCTCAGGAAGCAGAAGGCGGCCACCCGGGTCAGGGCCCCTTCGATTTCCCGGATGTTGGCCTTGATGCGGTTGGCCATGAGGTAGGCCACGTCGTCGGGGATCTGTACGTGGTCGATCTCGGCCTTCTTCTTGAGGATGGCGAGACGCGTCTCGAAGTCGGGAGGCTGGACGTCGGCGATCAGGCCCCACTCGAAACGGGACCGCAGCCGGTCCTCGAGCTCGGGGATCTCCTTGGGAGTCGAATCGGACGAGATCACGATCTGCTTGTGGGCTTCGTAGAGATCGTTGAACGTGTGGAAGAGCTCGGCCTGGGTGCGCTCCTTGCCGGCGATGAACTGGACGTCGTCGATGAGCAGCAGATCCAGGGTGCGATACTTGCCGCGAAATTCTCCGATTCGGTCGTAGCGGATGGCGTTGATGAGGTCGTTGGTGAAGCGCTCTGAGGAGAGATAGCGCATCTGGCGGGAGGGATGGAGGCGCGCCATCTCGTGGCCGATCGCGTGGAGCAGGTGGGTCTTGCCGAGGCCGCTACCCCCGTAGAGGAACAGCGGATTGTACGTCGTCCCGGGCGACTCGGCGACGGCCTGGCATGCCGCCTGGGCGAACTGGTTGGAGCTGCCGACCACGAAGGACTCGAACGTGTAGCGCTCGGTGACGTCGTCGGGCGGTGGGATGAGGGTGTTCCGGTGCTGGCCGCGGCCTGGATCGTGTCGACGCGATGTATGTTCGTCCATTCGATCACGCTCCGCGTTCGTTGCCGTGACGGCGTTCACCTCGTGAAATGCCCCGCAGGGCCGGAGTAGACGGACGCTACCGCGTCACTCCCTGCCGGGCCCGGGTGAGCCATACGTGATCCAGCTCGCCGTCGGTCCAGCCGTGAGAACGGAGGTGGGCGACCCAGGCCCGCACGTCGGCGGCGGCCACGATCAGGGCGCCGGCCTCGACCTCGACCCGTGTAGCACAGGGGACACGCCCGGTCGGGGGCGCGGAAAGCGGGCGATCGTTGGCACTCATATCAGTGAGTCCTCCTCTACGACACCGAGGCTCTGCGGAGACGTCTGGCGAGGACAGAGAGGACGGCGGGGGCGCCAGTACCTGCCGATCTCCTCACGGAGGGGAGGAATCGAGTGTAGCGCAAACGGCGCCCCCGTTGGGGACTATCGCGGGTGTAGAATTGACTCGCCTCCCGCGGGTCCTCCGGTTGGCGCACCCTGGCGCCACGGCTCGTGGTATCTGGCTCGACCTTCCCGCTCTTGTCCATCCAGCGGTACCGGGGGGCCCATCATGGCGGGCGGGGTCATCGTCGGCATTCTCCAGGAGCGCCATCCGGATCACATCATCCTCCGGGATGGCACCCAGGTGTTTCTCACGGCCAAGCAGGCCGCGAGTCAGTTCGCGCTCGGGATCAGCCTCACCGTCGCCTACACGGTCAAGAAGGACGGCCGGAAGCTGGCCGACAACATCTGGCGCTGCAGCTGACCGGTGATCGCCCACAATCATTCCTTGACAGGGGCCGAGCCCACCTGTACCGTGCAGCTAGTGGTAGGTTCACTCGGTCGCCGATTGGAAGCGGACACGAAGTCGCGAGAGTCGAGATCAAACGCCGTGAGGACCCCAGGTCCCGCGGCGTTTTTGTTTGTCCTCCACTTCAGGAGGACCTCCCTGCCATGGTGGCGGGGTTTCACCGAGGCGCAAGCCTTACAAGAGAGGTAGAGTCGATGGCACAAGGTACCGTCAAGTGGTTCAACGATGCGAAGGGGTACGGCTTCATAACCCAGGAGGGTGGCGAGGACGTGTTCGTGCATTTCAACGCCATTCAGGCTCAGGGCTTCAAGAGCCTGTCCGAGGGCGATAAGGTCGAGTTCGAGGTGACCAAGGGCCCGAAGGGGCTCCAGGCCGCCAACGTTCGCAAGGCCTGATCACAACCCCGCGTCAAACGATCGGCCGGGTCCTGTCCCAGGGCCCGGCCGTTCTGTTCACCAGAGCACCCCGCTCGTGAAGATCTGGGTCGACGCCGACGCGTGTCCCCAGGTCATCAAGGAGATCCTGTACCGGGCCGCCGAGCGAGCGCAGGTCCTCACCACGCTGGTGGCCAACAGCCCGCTCCGCACTCCACCGTCCGACTTCATCCGCACCGTCCGGGTGGCCCAGGGCTTCGACGTGGCCGACCACCGGATCGTGCAGCAGGTGCAGCCCGGGGACCTGGTGATCACCGCCGACATCCCGCTGGCCGCCGAGATCATCGCGCGGGGCGCCCACGCGCTCGATCCGCGGGGCGAGCTGTACTCGGAAGACAACGTTCGCGAGCGCCTCGCGATCCGCAACCTCATGCAGGAGCTCCGCGCGAGCGGCGCGCTCGTCGACGGGCCGGCCCCCTTCGGCCCGCGCGAGCGACGCCTCTTCGCCGACCATCTCGATCGCCTCCTGACCCGGCACCGGCTCGCGTAGGCCGCGGCTCGGTCGCGGGCTCAGCCGAGGACGACGCGGACCCGGTGGGCGGTGCCGTCGCTCGTGAGCGGGACGCTCCCGTCCGCGAGGGGCAGGAGAATCCCGTCGACCTCGATGCTCGAGATGCCGCGGGTCGCCCCGTTCGGATTCTCGACCGTGATCTCGTAGCGCGAGGCGTGGTATCGAAACGTGATCTCGTAACGGCGCCAGGCGCGTGGGATGCACGGATCGAGGTGGAGGACCGCGCCGCGCAGGCGGAACCCGAGGAGCCACTCGAGCCCGGCCCGGTACATCCAGCCCGCGGAGCCCGTGTACCAGGTCCATCCCCCGCGGCCGACGTGCGGGTACTCGGCGTAGACGTCGGCCGCGGCGACGTAGGGCTCCACCTTGTAGCGATGGACCCCGGCGCGCGTGCTCGCGCGATTGATCGGATTCAGGATCGAGAAGAGCTCGTTCGCCTTGTCGCCGTCTCCGAGCGCGGCGAAGGCCATCACGGACCAGATGGCGGCGTGCGTGTACTGGCCGCCGTTCTCTCGGATGCCGGGCGGATACCCCTTGATGTACCCCGGATCGAGCGGCGCGTGGTCGAAGGGCGGGGTGAAGAGCAGGATCAGCTCCTGGTCTCGCCGGACCAGATACTCCTCCACCGCGGCCATGGCTCGCGCGGCCCGCACCGGGTCGGCGGCGCCGGAGATCATGCCCCACGACTGCGCAATGGAGTCGATGCGGCATTCCGCGTTGGCGACGGACCCGAGCGGGGTGCCGTCGTCGAAGTAGGCGCGGCGATACCAGTCGCCGTCCCAGGCGTGCGCCTCGAGGGCGGTCTTGAGCGCGTGCACGTGATCGCGCCAGGCGGCAGCGCGCGCGGGCTCGCCGCGGGCGTCGGCGAGCCGAGCGAACTCCCAGAGCGTCGCGTGCAGGAACCATCCGAGCCAGACGCTCTCCCCGCGCCCCTCGTGGCCGACTCGATTCATCCCGTCGTTCCAGTCGCCGGTGCCGATCAGCGGGAGACCGTGAGCGCCCACCGAGAGGCTCCGGTCGAGCGCGCGCGCGCAATGCTCGAAGAGCGTGCCTCGCTCCGTGGAGACGGCCGGCTGGAAGTAGGAGTCGTCCTGTCCGGGCGGGATTGGCGGTCCCTCGAGAAAGGGGACCACCTCGTCCAGCAGCGTCACCTCGCCGGTGACCTCGAGGTAGTGCGTGACCGCGTAGGGCAGCCAGATCGCGTCGTCCGAGATCCAGGTTCGAACCCCCCGACCGGCCGGGGGATGCCACCAGTGCTGCACGTCGCCCTCGACGAACTGACGAGCGGCGGCCCGGAGGAGATGCGCGCGCGCGACCTCGCGCTTCGCCACCGCGAGCGCCATCACGTCCTGGAGCTGGTCGCGGAAGCCATAGGCGCCCCCGGCCTGGTAGAAGGCGGACCGGGCCCACACCCGGCAGCCGAGGGTCTGATAGAGGAGCCATCTATTCAGCATGAGGTCCAGAGAGCGGTCCGGCGTCTTCACCTGGACGGCGCCGAGAATGTCGTCCCAGTGGGTGCGGACGGCCCGCAGGGTGAGATCGAGGTCCTCGGCGCGATAGCGGAGGACGAGAGCGCGGGCCTCGGTGGCCGAGGCAGCCTGACCGAGGAAGAACACGATCTCCCCGCGGCCGCCGGGGGGCACGTCGATCACGGTCTGCAGCGCCGCGCAGGGATCGAGGCCCGCCCCGACCCGTCCCGACGGCCGGCCGCCCCGCTCCAGGAGCGCGGGATGGTCCAGGGTGCCGTTCCGGCCGATGACCTCGGTCCGGTCGCCGGTCCACGCGGTCTGGCGCCCGCCGAGATCGGCGAAGGCGATCCGATCCCCGAACTCCGGGTTCCACGCGTTGCGGGCGAGCATGGCCCCCGTCTCCGGGTCGATCTCCGTGGTGATGAACGGAGCGGCCGCGCCGCGGGAAACGCCCAGGACCCACTCCGCATACGCGGTCACCGAGAGGCGCCGCGGGCGGTTCGAGATGTTCTCGACGGTGAGGCGGGAGATCTTGATCGGGTCGTCGAGTGGCACGAACTGCAGGAGCTGCAGGGCGATGCCGTGAGAGGTGTGCTCGAACCGACTGTAGCCCTGTCCATGGCGGGCCACGTAGGGTGAGGCGTTCTCGCGGATCGGGAGCAGGGTCGGTCCCCACAGCTGGCCCGTTTCTTCGTCCCGGATGTAGATGATCTCGCCGGGTAGATCGGTGACCGGATCGTTGGACCACGGCGTCAGCTGGTTCTCGCGGCTGTTGCCCGCCCAGGTGTAGCCGGCGCCCGACTCCGAGACCTGGAACCCGAACCCGGGATTGGCGATGACGTTGACCCACGGGGCCGGGGTCCATTGTCCTTCCCCGAGGACGGTGACGTACTCGCGCCCGTCGTCGACGAAGCCCCCGAGGCCGTTGAAGAACTCGGATTCGAGGTGCGGCGGCGGGACATCGACCGGGAGGTCCTTCCGGGCCGGTCGCCGGCGCGGGGCGAGGACGGACTCCGGCGTGGGCTCGGCCCGGCGCAGCTGCTCGGCGAGCGTGCCGTGTCGGCTCAGAAGGACGGCGCGGGCGGCCGCCTGCAGCGCCGCGTGATCCCGGGGGGAGAGCAGGTCCTTCCGCAGGATGAAGACGCCGCCCCGCGCGTTCATGGGCTCGTCCTGTCGCGCGGACTGGCTCGTGCGCACCAGGGATTCCAGGGAGGCCTGCAGCTCCTGGGTGTAGGAGTGCGCCTTCTCGTTCACGATGACGAGGTCGACGGCCAGGCCCTTCACTCGCCAGTACTCGTGGGCGCGGAGGAGCTGCCGCACGATCCCGCGATCCTCGGACTCGTCGATCCGGACCAGGACGATCGGGAGATCCCCGGAGATCTGCTGGGCCCACAGCGCCGACGGACCGGAGCTGTTCCGCGCCAGCACCTCCGGGGCCGGTCGCAGCGTCGGGTCGGAATAGAGAATGCGGCTGGCGAGATTCTGGAAGAGGTGGGCCTCGTCCGGCTCGATGCCCAGATGGTGGCACTGGACCTGGGCCTGCGTCCAGGCCAGCGTGACGGTGCGCTCGAACGTGGCCGGATCGCGGTACTTGTCGGCCAGCGCCAGGGCGGTGTCGCGGTCCGGAGCGACGAGGGTGGAGAACGTGAGGTGGGCGGTGTCGCCCGGCGCGAGTCGGACTCGGCGACGGAGGCTGAAGATGGGGTCGAGCACCGAGCCTGCGGTGTTGGACAGAGGCCGACCATCGATGATGGACATGGGCGTCCGGATCGTCCGGCCCCGACCGAGAAAGCGCCCGCGATCGGTCTCGTACTGCGCGCCGCCCCCAGGTTGCCCTTCCACCACGACGCTGTGGGCCGCCCAGATCGCCGCCTCGCCGGCCGAGCGGGGACGACGGGTGGCGAGAAGGGCCCCGAGATCGGCGACCGCTTCCGTCTGGACGAACAGACTGGAGAAGACCGGGTGCGCGGCATCCGCGGCGGGCGGGGCCAGCACCAGCTCGGCGTAGGACGTCACCTCGATCTCTCGCGCCTGCGAGCCGAGGTTCGTGATCGAGACGCGGCGCAGCTCGGCGTCGTCCTCCGGCGAGACGAGCACCTCGAGGGTCGTCGTGATCGCGCCGTCGCGCCGGCGGAACTCGGCCCGATCCTCGGCAAAAGTCGCGCCGTAGGTGTCGGGCTCGGCCCCGCTGGGCTGGTACCCGGCCGACCATACCGCCCCGCTCTGGACGTCGCGCAGGAAGAGATACGTCCCGTAGCTGTCCCGCGTGACGTCCTCTCGCCACCGGGTGACCGCGAGGCCGCCGAATCGGCTGTAGCCGGAGCCGGCGGTCGTGAGCATCACCGCGTAGCGTCCATTGGAGAGGAGGTGCGTCCGCGGTGTCGCTCCGTGCGGAGTGGTGAACTGGCGGAAGGCGGGCTCGACGAAATCACGGAGGTGGGCCGGCGCGTGCACCTCCTCGACCCGGGGCCGCGCGACGGCGACGTCACGGGGCGCCCGCTCCTGCAGGAGCAGGTCGGTGGCCTGGATGATGGGCTCGGCGTGGAACCGGCTGCGCATCCCCCCGCCTTGCAGTGCGTTGGCCAGGGCGACCAGCGTCATCCCTTGATGGTGGGCCATGTAGGCTCGAACGATCGCCACCGACGATCCCTCGGGCAGCCGTGATCCCGTGTAGTCGAG
>Ga0335085_10005829_pt1 | contig 19656 bp, 21 predicted proteins | sample Lox_Sample_45_FD_206712 | JGI IMG/M metagenome (GOLD analysis project Ga0335085, IMG submission 206712) | Soil microbial communities from Loxahatchee National Wildlife Refuge, Florida, United States - Lox_Sample_4.5 | ecosystem: Environmental > Terrestrial > Soil > Wetlands | place: USA...
CTGCCAGAAAGGCTGGAGAACCTTCAAGACTGTATTCCCCTTGAATGATCTTCTCAACATAGTGGTGACCGTTCTCTTTTTCAAATTCCCTTTTGGACTGTGCGATTTTCGCCAGGTCTACGTTATCGAATCTAACAGTAGAGGAATCCTCATGCGACATGTTACCATTCAGCATTAAGATGTATGCGAACAAACACCCTTTAGCCTTTGATGTTAATGTGATGAATTCCTCCCAATTTCTCACAACCTTCCCCCTCAGTCTGTATCTCGGCTTAGCATCTAGGCGTAATTGTCGACTAGCGCGCGCTGAGCCCAACAGAGCAGCTGTTCGTGTATTTTGGATTGTCGCATGTTTACTCCGATCAGCGTTGTTTTGTGCACAAATCAACGCAAATTCAGAGCAGTAACTAGTAGAATCGAATAAAAATGGTGGTAGCCCGGCTCAGATTCGAACTGAGGTCACCGGCTCCAAAGGCCAGTATTCAAGGTCAGATTGCGTCAGACTTGCTTGACCGTTTTGCGCTCTCGCTATTTTGGAGCTCTACACCACCGGGCTAAATAACTTTCCGGACCTTTTCCTCGACATATGCCAATTAAGATTTCTCACAACGATCTACTTCTTGTTTCTCTCAAAGTTTTGATCAGTACGAATCTTTTTTGGGTGCGGCAGATCATCAGCCTCATTACTCCTAGATCCTGCCAGAAGGAAACTATTTCTAAAGACGGGCTGACAGGGGAAGGTCAAGCCAGTTCAAATGTCCGAAAGCTCTCAAGAGCTCAAACCAAGAGAACCGACAGTAATATTCGGCCTGAGCTCCGAAGGATTCCAAATTGGCTCGAAACTGGCTGCAAAGGGTTACCAAGTGACGATGATTGACGAGCTCCTTGGGACTGCAATGGAACTCAGACCCGAAATCGCGGGAGATTATCGTGATCTGCGCTCTCTTCTCGCTGACGAGCCACTAATGGAGATCAGATCTAAGAAAGATTCTGTCGCAAGTGCGAAGGCAATCTTCTTTGTACCGAAACTTCGAAGAAAGGATGAAGAAATCCTTGCAGAAGTAAAGTCGCGGATCGCGGACGCAACGAAAGCGATGAGCCCTGACACCATTTTCATATTCTGTCTTCCCCTCGGAATCGGTGGAACCAAGGAAATAATTGATCGTATCGAACATTCCTCGGGGCTCGTAAACGGCAAGGATTTCTGGTTTTCATACTGCCCTCTGGACTCGGAAGGTCGACCAACAGTGTTCGGTTGCGATGGGAAGGACCCACCCTATTCAAAAGTGATCGAATCTGCCGGCCTCGGAACTGATGTCACAGGATTGGTAAAGGCTGAACTCGTTCATGCTCAGAAAGTTGTTGCGAAGTACTCGAATCTGGCATCAGCCTTCGAAACCGCGCGGCGTTTGACTCAGATGGGCACAGACAGCCCGCGAGAGTACAAACAAGTATTTGCTGAAGACTTGAGCTCGAATCTTTTCGATTTGAATCTGGTCGTGGACTCTCTTGAAACAGGCGAGCCGATACTTTATCTCGCCTCCGGCGCAAACAAGAGCATCGAGGGATACGGACGCTTCCTTGTAGAACGTGTCAGAGAATTTGTCCGCTTGAAGGACCTGAAGGCATCCCGATTAAAGATAATCCTGTTTAGCGACACCGACATTTTGGAAATGCGGGGCGATCGAATGAGACTTGCAACTGATCTTGTCGAAAGATTGCGAGACTATTTTTCAGATATTGAGAACATGAATATCATGAAGGAGGGATTCAATTTTCCGACCGGGTTGGACAGAAGTAATCTTTTGGTTTTTCTTTCTGGTAGCGCAGAGCTGAAGTTGATTCAGTTATATGAGGAGCAAATCGAAATGACAAGATCTCACATGATTCGCGCAAATCTTCCAGTGGAATTTATTTCCTGAAAATTAGGTAGTGGCAACTGATTTGGAAAATCAAAAACTTAGAGTAGGAGTAATTGGTACGGGTGGATGGGGAAAAAACCACCTTCGAGTTTTTAATGAGTTAGGCGTTCTTGCTTGTTTGTGCGACATCGATCCCACCAGGGCGGAGCAATGGTCTGCAAAGTACGACTGCAAACCTTACACAGATCTTGACAAGATGCTGGCCACTGAGAAACTCGATGCTGTAACAATTTGCACCCCAACTTCGACTCATTTTACAGTAGCCTCGAAGACCCTCAAGAGTAAGATCAACACCTTCGTCGAAAAGCCCATGACTGCGACTTCCGCTGACGGTCAAAAGTTGGTAGAGATTGCAAAAGAGTCCGGAGTATTTTTGACAGTTGGCTTCATCGAGCGTTTCAATCCGGCCGTCGTTGACGCGAAAAAAGCAGTCAAAGAGAAGATGTTCGGAGATCCTCTGCTATTGGAATTCCACAGAGAAAACAAATGGGCCGGCCGTATTACGGACGTGGGAATCGTAGCCGATACAAGCGTCCACGATATTGACACCGCACGATGGATATTCGATGAAGAGCCAAGCGTAGTCTTCGCGAGAGTGGGTAACGTTCTTTCAGAAAAGCGAGAAGACTTTGCTGCGATTACGCTTGGTTTTCGTGAAAAGAAAACAGCGTATATCGTTTCGAACTGGGTCACGCCTAAGCGACTTCGCCAGCTGACGATAGTTTGTACTCAGGGAGTGATTTCTCTTGATTTCATTTCGCAGGAAATCAAATTCGATGACGCGAAAGGGACGACTATTCCGCGCCGCGACGTTCGAGAGCCCCTCACAGCCGAGATGGAAGCATTTCTAAACGCTCTCAGAAATAGCAGGGAACCTCTGGTAAAACCGAAGGATGGCCTCAACAACACTACCGTGGCTGAAGCAGCACTGGCAAGCAGTTCGAGCGGCATGCCCATTTATCTGAAACTTTAGCCCTTTTCAAACACAGCTTGCGAAAGAAAAACACCGGTTTTCTACTTATGAAAACTACTTATGAAAAGAAGAAGTTTGGTACCGATGAATATTGGTTTGTCCAGCAATATGAAGTATCTTCAAACGTTTTGATGATTGAATTAGGGCGTCATTTTTTGATCATCAAATGCGGTACCGAACGCTTGCAAATTTGAGGATTACTCACCAGTAGTCTACGAAATTGACTCCGAACCCTCATTCGAACAAAAACAACCAGTCGACTTAGCAATTGCCTTTAGGTATCAACGATCATAACATCGACGCCCTCGGACGCAAAGGAGCAGCTGGTTATCAAGAAAGAGAATCGTCTTGTCCATTAATTAAGGAAGTTTCGCCGATCGATGCATAGATACCGTGGGGCTGACTTCTGAAAAATGACCGAGATATCTCTCAAGGAAAGACAAACAATCTACTTTGCTGACGCTAGATGGAAAACGTGGTATAAGATCGGAGGACTCGCATTTTTGATTGAAGGAATATCTTATCTGTTGATTCTCGTTGCCGGTCCTATGATCGGAGCTGCTCCGGGCAATAACTCACAGTATCTCAACGCGCTAGCAACCCACTCGGAAATTGCAAATTTGAGCTACTACGTTACTCTTTTGGCCGACCTCGTTCTGATTCCTGGAGCATATGGATTCTACCTTGCTTTCAGACGAATCAACAGAAATTGGATGCTTCTAGCTACAGCACTCATCTGGGCTTATGTCGTGATCGACCTCATGACTTTCGTACCGAGCGCAATACTGCTAGTTGCCCTCTCACAACAGGTGCAAACCGCATCAGTCTTAGCAACAGAACACTCTTTGCTCGCAATAGTACCGTTGAGTCAGTTCTTCGGTTGGGTGGAACCACCGATCGCGTTTGCAATCTGGATCGCAATTCTGCGAAGGGCCGACGTCGCAAGATTCGCAAGGATCTTCGGATTCTTTCTAGTACCGTTCAGTATCCTTGGGGGAGCTAGCTTCTTAGTTCCTACGTCCGCCTATTTGCAGAGCTTCCAGCTTCCGGCACTGGCTGTCTATAGCATCTTCTTCCTGGGACTCGCAGCAGCAATGCTGAGATTGCATACAAAACAAGCTCCCTCACTTTAATCAGTAATTCCGAAGTAAAAATTCAGCAATTCGGGGAGGAAGATCGGATCTGAATATGAGTCGAATTGTCCGGCGGTGGGACCTGAAATGCCTGAGCTTGGCTCATTGCAGATTTGACAACAACCCTTGATTCAAGTAACATGAAATCCTGAGTGATCGGTCTTCGAGCGTATCACACGCACAAATTTTCTTGGTGTGATCTCCTCCACCATCCAAAACCTCTGGAGATTTAGAGCATTTTCGTTCTCTTAGCCCTCCAAGGAGGAACAATCAAAAAGTTTTGTCGGCGATCCGATCACATTCATGTCATTACAAACGGACGAGCGATCTCTGCGGTTATCAACAGTGATAATCGTATTTAGTATTTAAACGCCAGTGATCGCCTCTCTTTGTTTCAGAGGAGGGACAATGCAATTTGGCGAATATGTCTGAAGATAATGAGCTGAGGAGAAGCGCGAGAGAAACTGCGGAAGGAAAGCTAGGTTTCTATATTCATCTTGCCGCATACGCGGTTGTCAATCTACTCATTTTTTTGAGTTGGTGGTTTAGCGGCGCCCTTTACGTGTGGATCTTCCCCTGGTTTGTTTTTCCGCTTCTTGGTTGGGGTGCAGGATTACTAGTGCATTACGTCTGCGTGTTCACGCCCAATTTAGGCGGGGGCTACGTTGAAAGAAAGACCGAGCAGGAATATCAGAAGTTGAAAAGGGCCGAGGAAGAAAGACGAGTTGAGACAGCGACTGCATAGTGGCGCTCAGGAAATTCAGAAGCGAGTATTCGCTCTAGAGAGCGCCAGACTGTCAAGGCGGAATTGCCCTAACGATTGATGGTTTAGTTCTCTCTGTTAATGCTCCGATTTCCATCTTGGGTTGTTCTTCACTCCAACTATAAAATGCAGGATGATCAAACCGTTGGCGAAGAGCGGCCTTTCACGTTGAACCGGCGTACAAGGGATCGCTTCTAATGCTCTCGGGCGTTGAACTAGGCTCTGCTGAGATCGATAGGCTCAGGGGCTGATTTCTTCTTTGAGGAATATCGCTTCGAAGAGGGAACCATTAAAGTATATATTTGGGTTTAATCCCAAATATCAAGCTTAGTCAATGTCTTTTGCCAGCGGTTATGAGGGGGATGTCCCGATTGAATCGGGGCATCTGGAGGAATTTGAAGATCTTCCCAGCCCGAATGACCTTGCGGTCCTCAAAGCACTCGGAGAGGACGAAGATGCTCGTGAACAATCCTTCCAGGGAATAAAGCGGAAGCTCGGATTGCACCAGGAAACTCTCTCTCGTTCTCTGCATAGATTGCAACGAGATGGTTTCGTTGAGCGCTTAGACCATGCTTACAGAATCAGTCCAAAGGGCGTTCATACTATTGGCGATTACAAATCCGGTTTGAACTCTCTTGCGAAAATTGACTCCGTCGATCCATACTCTGTTTCGTTGCTCAGAGCAAAACTTCCCCCTGACGTTAACATTAGTGACCTCGTGAATTCCCTGAGCTACAAGTGGTTTGGAAACTTGCGCTGGCTCGGATCAACTCAGACACCAGAATCCGCAACTCTTAGCTGGATAACCGACGATTCTGGCCAGAAGATATCCGTTAGAATTAAGGAAGATTTACTGACGATAGAAACTTTTCCCACGTCGCAGGATTCGATTTCAGATGCTACTAGATCCGCCTTCGAATTGTTCGATCACGTATCGAAAGCTCTAAGGAATGCCGGAAGATCGGCACCTGCATCCAGATTCGACGCTCGGGCCGCATAGATTTTTCTGTGACTCGCTCCTCCGAACGTTAGTCACTAACTAGACTCGGTTTCCTAACATCCTTCTAACGTAATACAAAAAGAAGGATGCTTCAGAAAAAATGACAACAATCGTTGGAATAAACTGTACAGACGGAGTTGTCTTGTCTTCAGACAAGAGAGCCTCCAAGGGATTCTTCATCGGCTCGAAAGAAACCCAAAAGATTCTTCCGATCGATGAAACAATAGCAGTCGCAATCGCAGGACAGGTATCAGACGCAGAGTACCTGGTCAACGCGGTCAGGGCGGAAAGAAAGCTCGTCACGTTGCAGAGAGGATTTCCGCTTTCCGTAAAAGAGACTTCAAAACTGATCGCAAACATCGCGTATAATGGAATGAAAAGTTACCAGCCATACTACGCAGAGTTCATCGTTGCAGGAGTGGACTCGAGCGGACCACATGTTTTCATCTCAGATATGAGCGGAGCAGTATCACCGGAAGAGTACGTATCGACCGGATCAGGCAGTCCGATAGCTTACGGTGTGCTGGAAAGCAGCTTTCACAAAGACATCACGATGGAAGAAGGAAAGAAAATTGGAACTTCCGCAGTCAAGGCGGCGATGGAGCGAGACCCAGGTTCTGGAAATGGAATCGACGTGCTTGCAATTCCAGTGCTACAGGCGCCCGCACTGACAGTTAACTAAGAAGGTTGAGAAAAAATGGAATCACAACAACAACAATACGGCGGAAGACAGCCATACTTTTACGGCCCCGAAGGAACATTAGTACAGGTTGACTTTGCTCTCGAAGCGGTCAACCGCGGATCGACGACCCTGGGAATCAGGACAAACGAAGTCGCGATCCTTGCTAGCCAGCTGAAGCCCACTAGACCTCTGATTGATCCCTCCGAGAAGGTCTTCTTGATCGACGATCACATCGGAGCAACAGGCGCCGGCTACATCGGCGACGTACTGAAATTAATCCAGGAACTGCGTGTTGAAGCGCAAAAGCACAACTTGACTTTCGGCTCTCCAATCGACGTAAAGACGGCTGCCGAAACACTCAGCTCGTACCTTCACCAGTATACGATTTACGCGGTGAGGCCGCTGGGAGCGTCGGTCATCATGGCAGGAAAAGATCCGACTGGAGTACAGCTCTATCAGGTTGACCCGAGCGGAACTTTCTTCAAGGGACAGGCATTTGCCGTCGGTCAGAGGTCAGATCAGGCAATTGAATTCATCCAGAGAAAGTATGACTCCAAGATGTCGAAAGAAGATGTCGTGAAGCTTGCGCAGGACGCGATACGAACTGCGACTAGCGAAGACTCTCCCATCGAAATCGGCATCGTCAACGGAACTGACTCAAAGTTCCACAAGATGCCGTTACTTACCCACTAGAGAGAAGGTCGAATCCAGTTTCCTGGGTACAGCCAGGAAACTGGATACCCCCTCTTCCTCTTTTTCCCACGGCAACGCTTTTCTTTCATTTCAATCCTATTCTTTTTGAACAATTTATGCCGCGGGCCAAGAATGTCGATGAACTGCGCCAATCTCTCCTCTACAATAACACGCTGGAGGTCTGGATGGCTCTCTGTACAGAGAGAGGAAGGGAGTGGAGAAATATTGAGGGCTATGGTAGGTTCTTGGACCATCTTTCGAAAGTAGGAGTTAAGCTGGACCTGTCAGTAGTTTGCCCTCCGATCAAGGGTTTTTCTGAGAAGCCTCCAAAAGCATTCAACATAAAGCTGGACTCGGACAACATCAAGAGAATTCGTTCTTTTGAGGACGCAGTAAACTCCTCAGCGACAGCAAGCTAAATAACTACAGGCAAAGCAGCAGTCATTTCCATAATTGAAAGGAGTGCGTTAATCGAAAAAAATGAAACGCAAATTGCTAGATATTCTCGCGTGTCCGATCGACAAACACTATCCTCTTGAGCTTTTCGAAGTAAACACCGAGGGAGATGTTATCGTCGATGGTGCAATGTTTTGCATAGAGTGCGGAAGGTTCTATCCGATCATTGATGAAATTCCGGTGATGCTTCCGGATGATTTGAGGAAGAGGAACGAGGACGTTGATTTCCTTACAAAGTTCAGGGAAAAGCTTCCGGAGAAAATCGTGAAACAGGGCAAGCCTGTTCACATCGACTGAAGCACTTTTCGACAATCTGCAAGGTCTTTTCAGTTTGAAACGAAAGACACGTTCAACTTCAACTAAACGCCAGCCCAAACAAAAAGTTCCGAACCTGGTATCGCCGAAAGCAAAGCTCGGCGAAAACGTCCGCATCTGGAACTACGCCTATGTCGGAGGAGACACGACGATCGGGGACAACACAAAAATTGGATCTCTCACGCACGTTGATTACAACGTGGTAATCGGAAAAAATTGTAAGATCGAGGGCCTCGCCTATATTGCCCCGCTGTCCCGAATTGGAGACAACGTTTTCATCGGCCCCGCCGCAGTTTTGACAAACGATCCATACCCGCTATCGGACAAGATGATCGGAGTCAAAGTCGAGGACGGCGCATTGATTTGCGCGAGAGCCGTGATCAAAGCTGGAGTAACAGTTGGGAAAAACAGCGTCGTCGGCATGGGCGCGGTCGTAACCAAAGACGTGCCGGAGAATTCCGTTGTAGTAGGCGTCCCGGCAAAGCAAGTATACTCGAGAGAAGAGTACGAAAAAAAGAGACTTGCGTGGAACCGCTAATCAATTACTGATTTTCTTTTCGAGTCGAAGCTGTGTCTTCACCATGTGGTCGCGCATCTCCACGAAAAGAAATAGCCAAGCGACCACAAGAAATAAGCCGAGAACTCCTTTCAAAATGCTGTCCAGAAAAGAGTGAAAGATGTTTAGCGGCACGATAACTTCAAAGATTATGACCGTCCCAAGCAAAACGAGTGCCCAGGCTGCCGTAAATATCGCGATCAAAGTTCCGAGAGATTCTCGCTCATTTTGCATAGGGTATCACCCAGGTAAGAATTGCAGTTAGGCATGCAAGAAGTGAAGTGTATGCTGTCAGCCGGAGTATATCCCGGCCAATCTCCTTTTCAGATTTAGCTCGAACTCCGACGAGCAATCGCATCAACGTGACCGGCGCTTGAGGATCCCCGGTTGCGATCATTGTATTGTCATCCAGAACCTTCACTGGCTGCGACTTGATCTGCCTGTGCTCGACGAGCCGCTTTACGCTGGAGAGAAAGAAAAACGAGTTCATTATCGCAGGAAGTATTGCGATTACAGCAACAACTTCAGCACCCCCGATAATAGCCATGGTGCCATACGCCGCGCCGAGAGTCATCGCACCGGAATCGCCGGGAAAGATCTTCGAGGGATATTTGTGAAAGTAGTAAAATGCCAGGGTGGCCCCGACGAAGGGAAAGAAGGCGGCAAGGGCATACGGATTTTCCTTTCCGACAATGTAACGTAAAATTAGAGTAAAGCCGACCGGGATGGAGGCGATTAGTATGGTGCCGGTCACGACCCCATTCAATACGTCAATTGTGTTAATGGTGTTTGTAACTACGGGAATTGCAACGATGATCAGTAAAATGTAGATTATCGGAATGTTCGTTGGAGTCTTGAATAAAGGCAGGTAAAGATGGTGATCATAAACCATCGATTGCGGGAACAGGTACTGAAGAGCCACGAGCGGCAGGCCGCCGAGTACCAAAAGCGCGGGCTTTACAATTCCTCCAAGAGTCTTCAGGTCGTCCACGACTCCTATCACTCCGGAGAGCAACGTCACTAGAGCAATTCCAAGCACTGCTAAACTGCCGGTAAATGCAAATAGAATGAGTTCAGAAACAAATATCCCCGCAATTATCGCCGGACCCCCGGGTCGGGGAATCTGTGGCTTGCCCTCCTTGTGGTAATCCATCACGGTCATCTTTCTTTTCGGGAGGTAACCGATCAGAAAATTAGTACCGACTAGACAAAGTACGATGGAAATTATCGTTGCGAAGGTAGTTAGGAGTGCCAGAGATAGAAGCAAATTGTCTGCCGGTCCGCGATTTTTACTAATGATCTGTGATCATTTTTTAAAATGCTATCCGAGCTCAGCTAATCAGTTTAAATATCAACGACTCTGAGAGATTTGATTGTTATAACGAAATTGAGGATTGCTGATCTAAAGGGCGAACAAAGCAGAGTAGACGTTGAGGGAGAGATTATTGAAAAGGGCGACGTTAGAAACGTGAATCTGAGAGCAGGCGGCTCGTCCAACGTTGCTGACGCCACGATAAAAGACGAGAGCGGTACGATCAAGCTTTCACTCTGGGGCGACCAGATCAACATGGTCGATGTCGGGGATCGCGTGAGAATCGAGAACGGCTACACAAAGGCGTTCCGAGGCGAGGTCCAGCTAAACATTGGCCGTTACGGAAAACTGGTAAAGCAGTAGATACCGGCTGCGCCGGTTTTCGAACCTTTTTTCCTCGAAAAGATATCCTAGAAATCGAAAAATTCCTCGAACGGAAATTCGAGAAAAGAGTCGCGCTATTTAAAGCACTTTAAATACCAGTATATATAACCCCCTAGGGGGTCTTCCACGCGCGTGCGAGCGCGATCAATGTATTCATGGATTTGCTGAATTTATCCGGTTCGTACAATTTCGCGTGAAGGACGTGCAATACTTGCAAAACCATTCTCCAGAATTCTTAAAGCACAAATGCGAGCGCAAAGGGTTCTCATGGTAAAAAAATACTCGCTACCGAATCTTCCGTATAGTTATGATGCATTGGAGCCGCACATCTCGAAAGAGATTATGACACTTCACCACGATAAACATCACCTCGCGTACGTCAACGGCGCGAACGCAGCCTTGGACAAACTGGACCAGGGAAGGAAAAACAACTGGCAGGGCGTCGATCTGAAGGCAGTCGAAAGAGATCTCAGCTTCAACCTTGCGGGACACGTGCTTCACTCGATATTCTGGCCAAACATGAAGCAGGGCGGCGGTGGAAAACCTGGCGGCAAGCTTGCGGACAAGATCAACGAGGACTTTGGTTCGTTTGACGCTTTCAAGACACAGCTGGGCGCGGCGGCAAAGGCAGTCGAAGGCTCGGGATGGGGGATGCTAGTTTTTGATCCAGTCAGTGATCAACTGCTCACATTGCAGGCTGAGAAACACAATTTGCTGTCATCGCAGACTTCGGTCCCACTGCTGGTGTGCGACGTCTGGGAGCATGCGTACTATCTCCAGTACAAGAACGACAGAGGCGCATACGTAGACGCGTTCTGGAACGTCGTCAACTGGGAAAACGTCGACCAGCAGTTATCGAAAGCAAAGAACAGCATGTAAGTGGATACCGGAAAGGTATCCTCTCCTTTTTTCTAAAACAACGAGTATTCCCTTTTCACGATCGTCTTCCAAAGCGTGGGAAGATCTCGCATCTTTTCATCCACGATAGATTGCACGTCCTTTTCCATCTTTGAGTTCCTTTCCGAATGCAGATCAACGTTGATAGCCTGCGGCTGGTTGATCGGCTTTCCAATTTCAGAAACGATGTAGCAGGAAGTCTGCTCTAACTCTGGGAATTCCTTCAGGACGGCAGAAACGATTGTTCTCGCGCAAATGTTGTAAATCTTGCCAGTGTGGCTGATTGGATTTTTACCGGCGGTTGCTTCGAGCGTCATCGGCCGGAAGGGGGTGATCAAGCCGTTGGCCCGGTTTCCGCGGCCGACCTGACCGTCGTCGCCGTGTTCTGCGCTGGTGCCGGTTACCGTGAGGTAGTAGAGTTTCTTTGCAAAATTGTCAGCGGTGTTTACCTTGATTGCAACATCCATCTTGGTCCTCTTCAAAGCGAGTGACTGCGCGATCTCGCGGACGGTCTCCCGCGTTTCAACGTACCGGGATTCGTTTTCGACGTAGCGCGAAACAATAGCGCAGGCAATCGTAAGGTTGATTCGGTTGTGCCTGCGAACGCCCATGACCTTGATGTCCTCACCAATCTCCGGAAACTTGCGCTTTGTCTCCGGCGAGTTCAGCTCATTTTCAACTTCCAGGACTATGTCTTCAAGTTCTGTGTTCGGACCGTACCACACTCCGAAGCTCGTATCGTTTGAAAGTGGAATGTCGTCTTCAAGATCGTAATTCTTTACCAGATCGACGCTGCCGGAGCGGATCTTCGTCGCTATCGAGATGTCTCTTTCCGGATCAAGCGCGTGCATTTCCTTCCTCAGCCACTCCCTTGTGACATCGCGCGCCATCTTTTCTATCGGTACTTCCTTACCCGCGACGTTTGCCGCGGCTCGCCCGACTATCATGAGATAGATCGGCTCGACAACGCGCCCTCCTCCAAAAGTAACGTCTGCAGACTGCCCGCCGACCAAAACGCACTTGTCAACGTTGTGATGATAGATCCGTCCAAAATTTGAAAGGTAGTAATCGCAAAGCGCGATGCTCAGTTCTTCGGAAGCGCGGTCCGAAAGCGTGTCGGGATGCCCCTTGCCCTTTCTCTCGACAAACTCCACCGGCATGTTTGCAACGGTCGTGTTTTCAGAAAATGAAATCTCGAGACTCATTACAAAATTCTCTTCTCTTGTGGGATTTTACTTCACAAACATGCGCGGCTCTTTGTTTTTAATCGTTTTTCCGGCTGATAATATTGTAGGCACCTGAAAATTCCTAAAGGAATAAGCGGGTCAATCCAGCATTAATACATTTGAGGAAGCTCTGTAAAGAAAAAAGCAAACTAACAGGTGTGAATGTTTTCAGAAAATGACACTCACCGTCGATTCCACACTCTCGGGAATACACTCCCGCTCCGAAGAAACCGTAAAGACCTCGCGCGATTTTGATCGATTGAGGACAACTAAGGAGTCTCTGGACGAGGCTTTTGAAACTGATGCAAAAAATCTCGTAAGACTCCAGATCGAGTCCGGGTTTTCTCGCATTTCAGATGGCCAGCTTCTGTGGCAGGACTTTCTTCGTCCCTTCTCCGAAAATCTCGAAGGCCTGGAAGGCGGAGCGGATCTCTTCCGCTGGTTTGATACCAATACCTTCTTTCGTAAACCGTTCGTTTTGAAAAAAGTGAAACTGCCAAAAGAAAGTTCATTCATTCAGGATTATGAAGTCGTATCCGCAATTGCTCTAACAAAAGAGGCAGGTGCGAAAAAAAAGATCGCAATTCCTGGGCCGTACACGCTTTCTAGTCTTGTGCAGGACGAGCACTACAAATCAAAACGAGAAGAGCTCCTGGATGATTTTGCAAAGATAATCAGGAAACTCTTGAAGAACCTATCAGTTCTCGGGTACGAGTCTGTCCAGATAAACGAACCCTCGCTGGTTTACCGCTACGGAACTTCCGGTCTGACCAGCAGAAAGGAATTGAAAAGTTTCATCAACGCCTTTGAAGAAAATTTGGATTCTCCGCCGATGGAAATAGGTCTTCACACATATTTCGGAGATTGCTCGCCGATTCTCGAAAAACTAATTGAATTGGATGGTGTCAGCGAAATCGGAATTGATTTCACGCAGACGTCACTGGATTCCATTGAGAAGATTGACTTTGGCGACAAGGCGCTCGCATGTGGCTGCATTGACGGTAGAAACTCGCTCGTAGAGACTCCCGAGTGGATTTCGGATTATTGCGTGGATGCCGTCAGAGCCCTCGAGCCCTCAGGCCTTGTAATATTGCCGAGTTCCGAGCTAAAGTACCTACCGCGGAGCGTCGCGGATGAAAAAATCCGCAGCATTGGAAAGGCTGCGTCTCTTGTGAAAAAGAGGTTGAACTAGAAGATGTCAAAGAAAAAATCTGTTCCTTCTGAAAAACTCTTTCCCTTGCAGGAAATCGGAAGCATCGCGAAACCCCCATGGAGAGTTAAGGGCGTGTCAAACGATTCAAGAATCTCGGAGAGCGACATTGAAAATGCCGAGCTCTGGGGTGATCGGTTGGGGGTGAAGGATTCTCAGAAGCTGATTGATCTTCTGATTCGTCGTTCGCAATCAAGCGTTCCGCCAACACCCGAGGAGAAAGATCTGATTCGGGATTATTCTGTCCTATACGTGCTCGCGCTATTCGAAAAAATGGGGCTGGACTGGGTTTACTCTGGCGAGCAATGGAGGGTGGAGATGTATGAACATCTCGTCAGGAATATCCACGGGTTCAAGCTTCTTGGATCGGTCCACTCTTTCGACTACAAGTATTTCACAAAGGGCGCGATTGTGGAGGTTCCCCAATACTTCCAACCGATTCACCTAGACGAGTTCCAGTTTGTTAAGGCACACTCGACCCGCGGTGTGAAGATACCGATCACTGGGCCGTACACTGTGGTCGACTGGTCATTCAACGAACACTACGAAACTCTCGCGAGAAGGAAATCGAAGGGAAAACGGATCGATCTCCGCAGGACGTACTTTGAAGCTCGCAGGAACTTTATCCTCGATTTAGTGAAGAATGCTCTTCGTCCAGAGGTTGAGAATCTTATCCGGAATGGAGCAAAATGGATCCAGATTGACGAACCAGCGATAACCACGCGTCCTGACGACGACGAGATGGAACTGTTCGTTGACGCGATCAATGCTCTAACTTCAGGGTTCAACAACTGTATATTCAGCGTGCACAACTGTTTCAGTGATTACAAGCTTCTTGCAAAGTACTCAGTAGAGTTGAAAGATATTTCACAGCTCGCACTGGAGTTTGCAAACAGGGACTCGACTGATCTCGGAACAGACAAGAAGTCTCGCCCCGGTTACGTAGATCTAAAATATTTTGAGAAGGAGGGCTACGAAGGAGGTTTCGGCCTTGGCGTAACCCACGTTCACGACTTTACCGGCAAATCAGGCAACGGTGCCAGCGTTGAGGGCAGAAACATTCTGGAATCACCAAAACTTGTGAGGGACAGAATACTCTTTGCCTCAAACCTCTTGAAGGATCCCTTGAGAATTTCAGTAAACCCGGATTGCGGCCTTCGAACTCGCGACTGGGAAACGACGTACAAGAAACTGGAAGCAATGGCGGAGGGGGCGGAACTTGCAAGAAGCAAACTCTCCTGACTTGATAAAAAACAGCGACTTACCGTCGACGACCGTGATAGGCAGCTATCCGATAATCGTTCCGGAGAGTGAGATCGAGCAGTACAGATCTTTCCCCGAGGAATCTGAAGATCCTGTCCTATCTACCATTCAGCTTGCCGTTCGGGATTTCGTCAGTGCTGGAATCGAGTTCCCCTCGACCGGACAGACAAGGGAGTCCTTCGTCAGACTTTTTCTCGACCCGCGTCATGTAGAAGGAATCTCGTACGATGGATCAGAGATTGTCGTAACTGGAAGGATATCTCGCAAGTCGCCGATTCGCCTGCAGGATGTCTCCGAGGCAAAATCACTGATTCCAAAATACATTGGATTCAAGGAGCCTGTCACAGATCCTTATACTCTTGCGCGCAACTGCCGATTGAAAGATGGCACGTATTCGGACCTCAGAGAGCTAACTTTCGCGATTGCCCGAGAGATCGTGAGACCTGAGCTCGAATCAATTGAAAATCTTGTGAATTACCTTCAGATTGACGCGCCCTATTTTTCGGTCGATCCATACAAGGAGTACATTGAACCTCTCTACCAAGAGATGCTCGCCGGTATCAAAAAGCCAGTCGTACTTCACGTCTGTGGCGATACGTTTTCCATCTTCAAAGAATTGATCAAGCTACCGGTTGAAATCATCAGTCTGGATTTTACCTTCAGCGACAAGCTGCTGGGCGAGGTTTCAAGACGAAACTTTGACCAGAAGATCGGAGTAGGTTGCGTAAACACCGGCAGCCCCGTCGTTGAGCCTGTAAAAACTATCTCCGGATTACTCAAGCGTGCATCTCAATCAATAGGTAACGAAAGGATTCGCTTTGTGCATCCTGCGTGTGGCGAGAGAAATCTCCCTCTCGACGTCGCATACCAGAAAAACATCAACCTGACCTTGGCGCGAAACGATGTCTTCCTGGGACCCGCGCAGTCCGCGAGGAGCGTAAACCTCAGCGAAGAGGACTACGATCCAAACGGATATTTTCTGATCCAGGTTGATCCTCAAAGCCTTCAGATCGTAGTCTCTTTCAATGGTTACAACAATTTCCCTAAATTCAGAGTCCAATCCTCAAGCGGCGAGAAACTGATAGCAGCGATAGTGGATAGCAAGATTATCAGCGATACCGAGCACGGAAAGAGACATCTTGGCTACGTGGGTTATGAGATAGGAAAGGCCGAGACGGCGCTCAAAAACAAGGTTCCCTACAGACAGGACAAACCGCTGAGCATTCCCGGAATCCTCTGATGAGACTCGAATTTCTTTCATTTTTTCTGCCACGGGGGTAACTACTTTGCGAGTCTCTGATGTCATAAGTGCCGGTAATTTCGCACGAATAGTGGAGATCTTCCCGCCCGGCCTGCCCGCACCACACATGATCAAAAAAGATCGTAAAATTGATCTTTCGACGAGATTTGAAAGAATCGTGGATAGCATTGCCGAACTTGAAGCCGTAGCAGATGCATTTTCTCTTCCTGAGCTTCGAGATGGCTCTAGAATTCATCTGAATTCGGTCTCGGCAGCCGTAGAACTCATGCGAAGAACCAATTCCGCGATAATTCCCACGATCACAATGAGGGATTCAAACAGACAGAACCTTCTTGGTACAGTAGCGTTCTCAATCTTTACCGGAATCGAGAACCTTCAGATTGTGAGAGGCGATCCATACAGCACAAACTCCGACCCGAAAAACGTCTACGATTTTCCAAAGCTTGCTAGTTTCGTGACCGTTTTTAGGGAGCTCGAGTCGCACATTTCCAACATCCAAAAGACTTGCATTCTCGCACCCGTAAATCTGAGAAGAATCTTGGAGCCGAACTATCTAATGTTGACGCGCCAGCGCGAGCTAGCTGGCGTTGACATATTCGTGACGGAATCCCTTTTCGAGGATCCAAATTCGCATCTCGAACTCGTTAGCAGTGCGAGGGCGAGGGGTGTAAGGAATCCGGTCATTCACAATATTTTTCCCCTGAAAGACTATGAGGATGCAATGATGTGCGTGCAGAAATTTGGGTGGAAAATCTCGGAGGAAGAGCTCCACGGGCTAAAGACGGGAGGAGCAAAGTTCGGTGTGGAAAAGGCAAGAGATCGATATTTCGGCTTAGTAGATCGCAAGGAGGTTTCTCAGGGAGCATGCATCTCCACTCGAGGCAATACGGACATTGTAAGGCAGATTGTAAGCTGAAAGGAAAAATGAGGATGTGCCCCGGCTCTGACGCTGGAGTTCACGGGTAAAAAGCAAATTTTTGCTTTGTGCCTCTCACTAGCTCTTTATCCGGGGCTCTGGAGAAAGGATTTTTTTGAGGCAGCCTGTTTCACGTCTGGGTAAACCTCGTTCCTCACTGATCGGACAAGGCCGTCGACGCGAATGTATGAATTCTCGACTACCCCGGTTTCCTTTTCCCCAGTAAAGATTTTACTTTCTTTCAGAACCTTTTAGCCTTTTAGCAGAGGTTCCAGGTTCAGCTCAAAACCAGCAACGGGAACTTGGATTCCAAATTTCGCTAATGTCTCGGGCGACACTTCTCCCACCAAACCGAGCTTTGTATCCTTTCCGTGAAGCGAAAGGATTACTCCGGCAACTCGACCGTTTGCAAAGATCATTCTCTGATTTCTCTCGGGTTCATATTTGACCGAGGCACCGGCTGGCAGAACCATTCGAAATAAAGCGTCCAATCTTGACCGGATTTGACTATAACGTGCGTCCTTTGAACTGGCTAAGAGCAAGGCCACGTGCTCCTCTTCCTTTATGCCCGATACCTCGTCCGAAGATCTGAAAAATATCGGCGCCTCTTCGAAAATCTCCTGAGGGTACTCTTCGTGAGTTGAAGCCCCGATCACTTGGAGGAGTGAAGAAGATACATCTCCCCTCAGAAATTCGAAGCTTTGAGATTTGGAATCGTCAACTTTGACCAAATCTTTTCCGCCGATCTCGGCAACATCTTTTGGCAAGAGTGAAAGACTCCAGATCTCAGTTGCACCCAATCCAACTAGAGCTTCGACGATCGAGCCTATTTTTTTCATTCTTGGACTGAGAGAGCCAACTAGAGCTGACATCACAGCCTGCGGCGTAATCCTCCAGATACCGTAACCCAATGCCACCTCTTCTGCAAGGTCTATCGGATGTATCACGTCTCCCCTGAACTTTGGGATGGGAGCGTTTCCTTCCTCATCCAAACCCAGTCTACTTTTCTCTAGCGCTTCTCGGCATTCGGCAATACCAAAATCAAAACCGAGGATTTCATTTGACAACTTTAAGTCGAAGTGCATTTTGCGCTCCGACATGTCAGGTGTCCAAACAGGTGTGGGGGCATCATCTATCTGAATCTGAAAAACATGTCCCCCCAAATCTGATAGCATCGAAGCTATTACCGAAACTGAAACTTCGACAGCGTTTTCGTCGGTCCCCGTGACATCAACGAATAATTTCGAAATTCCGGCCTCCAATCTGGTTAGGTCACCGTTGATTATCGGAGGCATTGAAAGGACATTACCGTTAGTGTCTTCCAGAATCGGGAAAACACGGGAAAGCAGCTTTCCGTAGTCGGATCCTTGGTCAGTTAATGTCAAGATCTCTCTGATGGTCTGTTTCTTCGAGGAACCCAGTGGGACAAAAGAGAAGTTTTCATCTGACATTCCATGGTACTTCAGGGATTCGGAAATAACTGATGCATTATGGAATCCAATGGCTAACTTGGACCTCCTTCGTCCGATTCCATTGTGAAGATCTTCCTGCATGGAGATCAATTGCTTGATGAGTTCATCCGTTACTCGAATTTCTGCGTAAAGCCCCTGAATTATCGGTCTCGCTTTCTTGATTTCTTTTCCGACAACTGAGATCTTAAAATTGCTCCGTGGAAATGAGTACTTTGGCGGACCTTTCTCGATGCCGAGGAGCCCTGAGAGAGACCTTGCAATTCCGACTTCACTTGAAAAATCCGGCCGATTGGGGCTGTACTCTACGGCGATCATGTCGCCAGAGCGCTCCTCAATATCCAGTCCAAGATAAGGAATCGTTTCAACGATTGTCTTCTCCGAGGCCTTGTACTTGCAAAAAGCAAGCAGCCTTGCAATCGAGAGCTGAATTACTGGCAATGATCACTGTCTTCCAATATTCTCAGAGGAGTTTCTGTTTACGAAGCCAGCCAATATTTGCGCCGAAAAGTTGACGAATGTCCTGTACATCATATCTGAGCATAACCAATCGGTCAAGGCTGAGCCCCCATGCCAGCACTGGATTCTTAATGCCAAGAGGCAATGTGACCTCTGGCCTGAAGACTCCCATTCCTCCAAGTTCCATCCAAAGGCCCGAGTCCTTGAGATAAACCATCGTTTGCAGCGAAGGCTCGGTATAGGGGAAGAAGGTCGGCCAAAATTTGATCTCATTGAAGCCGAGTTTCGAGTAAAACTTTCTCATTATGTAGATCAGGTTTCGAACATTCAATTTCTCACCCACCATTACGCCTTCGATCTGGTAGAACTCTGGATTGTGTTTATAGTTCGGTTTTTCATTACGAAATACCCGCCCTACTGAGAACACCCTTGCCTCTTCCGGTTTATTCTTAGCCAGGTAAGAGATCGTCACAGCAGTGGTATGTGTTCTCAGAACCACTCTGGCTGACTCCGCTTCGCTCCATCCATACCGCCACCCTCTCGAGCCCGTTTCAGCTCCCGTTTCGTGGGCAGCCTTTATTGCCGCAATCTGCTCGCGAAATCCCTGCAATCTCGCAATTCTGTCAGAAAGATAAAAGGTATCTTGCATCTCGCGTGCAGGGTGTTGCTGCGGAATAAACAACGCGTCAAAGTTCCACAAAGCGCTCTGAGATATTGGACCGAAAATTTCCTCGAACCCGAGCGAAAGAAACGTCTCTCTGACCTC
>Ga0335085_10005833_pt1 | contig 19649 bp, 29 predicted proteins | sample Lox_Sample_45_FD_206712 | JGI IMG/M metagenome (GOLD analysis project Ga0335085, IMG submission 206712) | Soil microbial communities from Loxahatchee National Wildlife Refuge, Florida, United States - Lox_Sample_4.5 | ecosystem: Environmental > Terrestrial > Soil > Wetlands | place: USA...
GAACTCCGACCGAGGCGGGCGAAATATTGTACCCCGGAAAGTCAAGCCGAGCCCGGGTTCCAGGGGAAGCGGAAGACCGGCCCCAGCCTTCCGCTTGAGATTCTAGGGAGTTACAGGCGCTGTCAGTATGCCCACCAGGCCGGTCCGGCCGTCCTGTACCGCTAGGTGGACCCGGCTGTTCGGGGGCGGAGGATCCATATCCAGGTGGAGAAGAATTCCGTGTTGCAGGATTTGTTGGTAGGTCTTGTCGTCAAAGGTCTGATCAACTTTTTTACTGACACTACCGGCCATTTTGCCGTCAGGCGTGAAAGCAGTAGCGTAAAACAAGACGTTGATGTGTTTTCCTCCACCTGAGTCTTCCACGGCGAGGGCCGTAGCATCGACGAGGAAAGTCACCCCCAGCTTGCCTTTGTTCGCTGCCGGCGGGACGATCTGGGCAGTAAAACCCACCATCGTGGAAGGCAGCACGTCCGTAGTCGCTGTCGCCACTTCCTGTTCCGGGTTATAGCCTTTAACCGTTGTGGGATCGATGGCGAAGTACCCGTGGCGGTTCTGCACTTCGACGCCGTCTCGCTTAACTTTGATTTTTATATTTCGATACTTGCCATCGTATTTTTTGTTATCGGGATAGTAACCAATGGTGTAAGTAGCAAGCTGGTCATCAAAAGCGCGCTCGACCCCAATCTTGATTTCATTCTCGTTGACATAGGCGCGGCCGCCGGTCTCGCGGGCGATCTCGCGCATTTCTTCCTGCGAATCGGTATCCGTAGAAAGAGTCAAGCCGCGGGCATCCACAGGATAAATGGCAATCTGCGCGCTGGAGAGGCGTGCCGCCGTCTCGCGAATCTCTTCGGCGTTGAGGTTGCGGGCCGTTGCCGCATAGTTTCCGGAGGCGTGTTGATCCACCCGGCGGGTAGTCATACTCGGCAAATCCTCGGTCAACTCAGCAGTAGTCACCGTACGGTCTTCCGGTATCAGCGACAACGGAATGTCTCCAGTAACCCAGATGACATTTTTGCGGCCCGGCATCCCTCCAAGAATGCGACTAAGGCTGTTAAGTGCGTTCAGCGTCAAAATGATGCGCTGTTCCTGCGCGTATCCCTCGGTAACGTTCGCAAAGGCTTGCAGTTGCACCTCGATTGCTCCTACTGCGCCGGCCACGTTGGGTCCTAATGTTCCCGCGTTGTTTGCGACGGGCGCAGTTGATGGTTCAATGGCCGCGGCCGGGCCCGCGGGCGTCGCAGCCGACGGGGTGTACTCGTTCTCCGCAGGTCGGAAATGTTGCAAAGCGGTGTAAAGGATCTGGGGGTCGCTGGTGAAGTCCTGGAGGACGTTGAGCGGGCCGGTCAGGGTAAACACGCCGATGCGTTCGTCCGGCTTCACATTCTCCTTAACGAACTTCAGCATCTGCGCACGCGCGTAAGCCTGATCCTTGAACGGGGTGTTGATGGCGTCCAACAGGAGCACGGTAACCGGGCGTCCCGGGGAACGATATTGAGGACGATTGGAATAAACACCGGGGGGCAGAGTGGCGGGCGATGCGGCGTTTGCCGGAACAGTGAAGCTCGATATCTTCTGCTGCTTGCCGTTCTCTTCCACGACGAAATCTTCAGGATGCAGGCCCGCGACCGGCTTACCCTGCTTGTCAGTCACAACCACATCCACCAGCACAAGATGTGTGCTTACCCGAATGGTGGGAGCAGGCGGCTCAGTCGGAGCCGGAGCTTGTGCCTGTACGCTGGAAACCAATGCAAAGACTACCAGCCACGGGAGCTGGCTGGACGAGAGATGGAAACTGATGCGACGCATGGCTACTCCTGACGCGCTGTCCAAATTCGTGCAAAGTTATTCTTTTTCTGCAAGCATGGCAAGCAAATTACGAACCGCCGCAAGTCTTGGAATTGTGTGTGTAAACTCTTGTCATGGCCTGGTTTTCACTGCTGGAAATCTGCCTGGGCATCGCTTTGATCGTCTGCAAGAAACCAAACCGGCAGGTTTCGCTGCGCTGGTTTGCCGCGGGTGTGCTGCTGATCGTTTTCGGAACGCTGCGGCTGCTGATCTGGTGAGGGGAGGGTCGACCGTTTGCCTCAATTCCCGCTGCGCCTCTAAAATGAAGGTTTACCCGCTATCCTGAGAAAACTTATGATTCATTTCCCCGTCCCGGAAGCCCTTACTTTTGACGACGTACTGCTGCTGCCCGCCCGTTCCGACGTAGTACCTACACTGGCCAACACTCAAACCCAGCTCACGCGCAATATCCGGCTGAACACGCCGATTGTCAGCGCCGCCATGGACACCGTCACGGAATCGCACATGGCGATTGCCATGGCGCAGCAGGGTGGGCTGGGGATCATTCACCGGAACATGAGCATCGAGCAGCAAGCCAACGAAGTCGACAAGGTCAAGCGTTCCGAAAGCGGCATGATTGTTGACCCGGTGACGATGGGCCCCGACGCCCGGGTTTCCGACGCACTCGAGGTCATGCGCAAGTACAAGATCTCTGGGGTTCCAATCACCAAAAACAAGAAACTGGTTGGCATTCTGACCAACCGCGATCTCCGCTTTGAAACCCGTTTTGATATTCCCATCAGCCAGGTGATGACCAAGGAAAACCTGATCACGGTTCCAGTGGGCACCACGCTGGAAGAGGCGGAAAAGATTCTGCACGAGCACCGCGTCGAGAAGCTTCTGGTGGTGGATGACCAGTACAACCTGAAGGGCCTGATCACGGTAAAAGACATCCAGAAGAAGTTGAAGTATCCCAATGCGGCCAAGGACTCGCACGGCCGATTGAGGGTGGGAGCGGCCATCGGCGCCACTGGCGATTATCTGGAACGGGCGCAGGAAATGGCGCGCACGAAGGTAGATCTGCTGGCCATCGACAGCGCGCACGGCCACTCCACTCGCGTGCTCGAGGCCATCAAAGAGATTAAGGCCAAGCTGCCGGAAATCGATCTTATTGCCGGCAACGTGGGCACATTCGACGGCGCCTGCGAGTTGGCGCGCGTCGGCGCAGACGCCATCAAGGTCGGCATCGGCCCCGGCTCGATTTGTACCACGCGAGTCGTGACCGGCGCAGGTGTCCCGCAGATCACCGCGATCGCGGAAGCTTATCGTGCTACCAAGGACGCGAACGTCCCGGTAATTGCCGACGGCGGCATCAAGTACTCGGGCGACATCACCAAAGCCCTGGCAGCGGGCGCCGCGGCGGTAATGATCGGTTCTTTATTTGCTGGCACGGACGAGAGCCCGGGAGAGCTGATCCTTTACCAAGGCCGCACCTTCAAGTCATATCGCGGCATGGGATCGCTGGGCGCAATGGCCGCGGGATCAAGCGAGCGCTACTTCCAGAGCACCGACGATGCTTCGACCGCCATGCCGGTTCTAGGCGAAGAGTCGAACCGCCTGGCGAAACTGGTGCCGGAAGGCATCGAAGGCCGGGTTCCCTACCGCGGTTCGGTGGCCATGATCATCCACCAGATGGTAGGCGGCCTGAAGTCGGGGATGGGATATTGCGGGTGCTCGACTATCCCTGATCTGCTGCAGAAGACGCGCTTCGTGCGCATCAGCGTGGCGGGATTGCGCGAGAGCCACGTCCACGATGTCATGATTACGCGCGAAGCTCCAAACTACGCGATCGAGTAGATCTGCTCCGGCGGAAGTGATGAATCCTGTCTCGCGGAAAGATCGCTCTTGAACCGGGCCCGCAAAGAAATCTACAAAACGTGGATTGCGGCGGGCTTGTGGCTGCTGTTGATCGCGATCGAATCGACCGACTGGCTTTCCGCCTCCAATACCAGCCGGTTTCTCTATCCCCTGCTGCATTGGCTGACCGGGGTCGATCCCTTCACCTTTATGTTCTGGAACTTCTATATCCGCAAGACCGGACACGTGGTGGGCTATTTCGCGCTCAGCCTGCTGTTGTTCCGCGCCTGGAGGGCCACCCTTCCCGCGCCCGGCGCACGCTGGTCAATTGAGTGGGCGAGGATTGCATTCTTCATGACAGCGCTGGTAGCCAGCCTCGACGAGTGGCACCAGACATTTATCCCTTCGCGCACCGGGACGCTGCACGACGTATTGCTCGACAGCACGGCAGCATTCACGGCCCAGTTTGTGATCTTCCTCTGGTTTTATTTCCGCCGCTCCCGGGCTTCCGAATCTCTCTCTACCTGCTGACACGGGATGGCTCGCGCAATAAGCGCGAGAGCAGCAAAAGCACCGCGGAAACAACTGCGATCGATCCGGAAAGGTAGAACGGCACCGCCGGACCAAAATACTTCCAGACTTCTCCGGTCATGACGCTGGCCAGCAGAGCGGCAACGCTGGCACAAAAAAAGTAAATGCCCAACGCACGCCCTCGCACCTCGGCTTGTACTTTCTCGACCACCAGGGCCTTCAAGACAGGATTGGTCAGGGCATAGAACAATCCATAAAACGCCATGGTGAACCAGATGACGCGGGTGGACGGGGCAAGTCCAAAGAGGAAATAGACGGCCGCAAAGACCAGATATCCGCAGGCAGCGATGGCGCGGCGTGAGACCCGGTCGCTGACCTTCCCGGCAGGCCAGGAAAAAGCAGTGTACGTAATGTTGAAGACCAGGCCGAGCAAAGGCGCATGAGTCGCGGGAATGCCGACGTCTTGCGCGCGCAACACCAGGAACATGTCGCTTGAGTTTCCCAGGGAGAACAAGGTCACGACGGCGAGCACAAAGTAGAACGTCCGTGGCAGGCCTGGTCGCCACCATGGCGAGGACGATGGAGCCCTTGGCGCCTTGGAACTCCGCTTGCGGGTTTCGCGAATCCCCAGCCAAGCGACTAAAACGCAGAGTAGCCCGGGAACGGCGGCGACCCAGAAGATTGTGCGCAGGCCGTAACGCGAGAGCAGCAACACGGCCATCAGCGGGCCGGCGATGGCTCCCCCCGAATCCATCGCTTGAATCAGTCCGCAAGCGGATCCCAGGCGCGCCTTATTCACAGAGTCCGCCACCATTACGTCACGGGCCGTGCCGCGGATCCCTTTGGAAAAGCGATCGGCGAAGCGGATGCCGAGAATCTGCCACCACGATGTGGTCAGCGCCAACAGCGGCTTGACCAGGTTGGCAACCAGGTATCCCGAAACCACCAGAGGTTTTCGCCTGGGAAAATGATCAGAGAGATATCCGGAGAAAAGCTTGGCGAACGACGCTACGCTTTCAGCGATGCCCTCGATGATGCCCAGTTGTGCGGGGCCGCCCCAATCGAAGCCAGAAACGCCGGCAGCACCCAATAAGCCATTTCGCTGGCGGTGTCGTTGAAGAAAGAGGTCGCACCGAAGACGTAAACGTTCCGCGGCGTTTCATCAGCGGCAGGGTGGATGGGGTCAGACATCAGCCCTGTTGTATCACGAGGGTTCTACTGAGAGTTGATCGCTGAAGGCTGACAGCCGCGTTCTAGTACATCGAGTCGTACTTGGTGACGATCCATTCTCCGTCTTGATTCTCGAGGGTGACAGAGAACAGTTCCTTGTAGGTACTCTTTTGCCCGGGCGAATTCAGGCGTTTGCCGCGATAGTGAAGAATGCGCAGGGGAGGAGCATCTTCCCAGTCCACGATTTCCCAGGAGATCAAGGGATGCTGCGCCTCGGAGTCGCAGAGGAAGGCAGCATATTTCTTGCGGTAATCCTTTTCCCAGTCGGCCAACTGGAGCTTGCACTGTCCGTCACGCATAGCGCGAATAAACTTGTTGGCGACATGCTCGGAGGAGCGGTCGCGCAGCGGGTTAAGCTTGATTTCGTTGGGAACGCCAGAAAGCGGATCGACTTCAGCCGAGCGCTCGAGCACCGGCCCCTGCCCGTTAAGCCACATCAGGTACCCGAGAAACACGATCACGATCAGCGCGCCCGCGCCTGCGGCGATACCAATCTGAGTGCGGTTGAACTCCATGGCCCTCACACCAGTCTAGGCCGGGGGCAAAATGTTGCAAGATTACGCTCGATAGACGCGGCGGGACATGTACTGCCGGCTGGCAGCCTCTCTCGGTCACAAATCGTGACCTGTTTAACCCTTTATTTCTGTGGAGTTGGCGCGGAAGGCGGCGGCTTCTGAAAGATGGAATCGTCGAGCGGAAGGTTGACCTCGATCTTGTCAAAAACCAGCTTTTGCTTGTACGGCGTGCCGAGGGTGTCGGAATCGATCTGGTGGTGATACATGACGCCATTCACCGGGCGGTAGTCGCTGAAGAAAGATTCGGCAGTAAACTTCCGGTCGCCCGCTTCGATTTCTCCCTGCCACTTCACTTCCAGGAAAGAATTGACGTCAAGGTAATCGTAGCGAACCTGACCATCCTTCTGAGTGATTTTCAGTTTGTAGGCATCGTTGCCGTTGACCTTTTCCTTCCCCTCGAGTTCCACCTGGTTGCCCTTGGCCTTGTAGTCCACCAGCGGACCATCAATATCCGCACCGCCGGCCATGTTTCGCAGCTCGGCATCGGTGAGGGGCACTGCCTCCCCGTCGTTCTCGATTTTCCAGCCTGCGGTTCCGTTGGTGATGCGAACCGCATTTTGTCCGCCTACGGTCATCTCCTGGCGCATTTTGCCGCCGCGCTTCATCTCTACCATGAACGGTCCGGGAGCGCGATTGCCGATAGTGATGGTCCCGGTGAGACGCTGGGTCTGAATGGCTTTCAGCTTGTCGAGACCGCCACGGGCGGCGATCGCTTTACTGATGATTTCATCGGCCGTCTGGGCGGCGAGACCGATCGATGTCGCCAGGATCAATAAAAGAAGGAGGGTGCGTTTCATTCAGGCCTCGGGAATCAATCGCCTTCAGAGACTATCGCGATACGCGATGATTCTGCAAAAAGAAAACGCACCCCGCAGGGTGCGTTTGACAAGGTAGTGCGGACGCTTACTCTTTGTCGCCGCCGGCAGCGGGCTCTCCCTGGGCCTGCTGCGCTGCTTCCGCCTCCTCCATCGCCTTCTTGGTTTCAGCAGCACGCTTGGCGCGAGCTTCGGCGCGCTTCTGCCGCTTTTCGTCGAGAACGGCTTCGCTGCCCAGCAGTTCGATGAACGCCCGCTCGGCACCATCGCCCTTCTTCCAACCGGAACGGATGATGCGCGAATAGCCGCCGTTACGGTCGCCGAAGCGAGGAGCAATGGTATCGAAAAGCTTGGTCACGGCTTCGCCGGTCATCAAATAGGCAGCCGCCTGACGGCGCGCCGACAGGTCGCCACGCTTGCCCAAGGTGATCATCTTCTCGACGTTGGGCCGCATGGCCTTGGCTTTGATCACGGTGGTTTCAATCCGCTCTTCCAGAATGAGCGAGGTCACCAGGTTGCGCAGCAATGAGCGGCGGTGCGCTGTGTTCCGCCCCAGTCTCCATCCTGATTCTTTGTGACGCATGGAAAAACTCCAGTCCTCAGAGATCCAGCAAAAAACAACGCGGGCGACAAGGCGCCCGCGTTTGATTTTACAGGTCGTTATCGCCGTAGGCGGAAGCCGGCAGCACCTGGTTCGAAGTCGGTCCGGGAACGGCATTGCCGTGCTCGTCGATCTTCATGCCCAGGCTCAAGCCCATGGTCGAGAGAATTTCTTTGATCTCGTTCAAGGACTTGCGGCCAAAGTTCTTGGTCTTCAGCATTTCGGCTTCGGTCTTCTGCACCAGCTCGCCGATGGTCTGAATGTTCGCGTTCTTCAGGCAGTTGTAGCTGCGGACCGAAAGCTCCAGCTCTTCGACCGAGCGGTTGAGATTCTCGTTCTTAATCTCGGGCTTGCGCTCTTCCGACGAAGTCGAGGTCTCGATATCTTCCTCGAAGTTGATGAAGATATTCATGTGGTCCTTGAGCAGCTTTGCCGCCAGTCCGATAGAATCAGCCGGGGTGATGGAGCCGTTGGTCCACACCTCGAGGGTCAACTTGTCATAGTCGGTGATCTGACCGAGACGCGCCGCTTCGACGGTGTAGTTGCACTTGCGCACCGGGGAATGCACCGAATCGATCGGGATGAAGCCGATGCCAAGGTCTTCGTCAAAGTTCTTGTCGGCCGAGACGTAGCCGCGGCCGCGCTTGAGCCGCATTTCCATGTCGAGCTTGCCGCCTTCGCTGACGGTGGCGATGTAGACGTCCTTGTCGAGCACTTCCACGTCAGCGTCGGCTTCGATCATGCCCGAAGTGACGACTCCAGGCTGATCGGCGCGCAGGTAGATCGCCTTCGGCGCATCGCCCGCCAGCTTAAAGGGAATCTGCTTCAGGTTGAGGATGATGTCCGTCGCATCCTCGACCACGCCGGGGATGGACTGGAACTCGTGCAGGACACCTTCGATCTTCACCGCCGTGACGGCCGCTCCTTCGATCGAAGAGAGCAGTACGCGGCGCAGGGCGTTTCCGATGGTGGTACCAAAACCGCGCTCGAACGGCTGCGCCCAGAAAATGCCGTACTTATCGGTGAGGGTGGAAGTGTCGACTGCGAGACGCTTGGGTTTTTGAAAGCCTTTCCAAAGCATTACGTTGTTCTCCTTCGGCCATGCGGCTCAGAGCTGGCTTCCTGACCGGTCCGGGATCAGGTCAAACGCCAGCCAAGGCTGATCTGGCACGAATGTGGACCCAAAAAACAGTTTCGAGTTACTTGCTATACAGTTCCACGATCAACTGCTCGTTCACCGGCATCTGTATGTCTTCGCGTTTGGGCAACGCCAGCACGCGTCCCTTATAGTTGTCGCGATCGATCTCAAGCCACGTCGGGGCGTTCTGGTGCGACGCGAAGTCCTTCGACTGCTCGAGAATCGCCAGCTTCCGGCTGTTTTCGCGAATCGAGACTTCTTCGCCCGCGCTGCACTGGTAGGAAGGAATGTTCACCTTCCGGCCGTTGACGGCCACGTGCCCGTGACGTACCAACTGGCGGGCCTGGCGGCGCGAAATTCCGAAGCCCATGCGGTAGACGACGTTGTCGAGACGGCGTTCCAACTGTTGCAGCAGCTTCTCACCGGTCACACCCTTGGCCCGTGCCGCATTCTCAAAGTAATTGCGGAACTGGCCCTCCTGGGTGAAGTACATGCGCTTGGTTTTCTGCTTCTCGCGCAGCTGCAAGCCGTAGCCAACGATCTTGGCTTTGCGGTCCTTGCCATGCTGGCCGGGAGCGAAGTTGCGCTTTTCAAGCGGGCACTTGTCGCTAAAGCACTTGGTGCCCTTGAGGAAGAGTTTCATGCCTTCGCGACGGCAAAGGCGGCATACTGGATCGGTGTAACGTGCCAAGTTGTTTTCTCCTTATTAGATGACCGGTTTACAGGTTTGGCTTCACCCTTCCTCCCGGACCAAAATCAATGGTCGCGTCTCAGACGCGGCGGCGCTTCGGCGGACGGCAGCCGTTGTGCGGAATCGGCGTCGTGTCACGAATGTTGCGGACTTCGATGCCCGCGGCGGCCAGGGCGCGGATAGCCGACTCGCGTCCCGAACCCGGCCCGCTGACACGGACTTCCACGCTGCGCACGCCGTGGTCCCGCGCCATGTTGGCGGCGTTCATGGCGGCCTGCTGCGCCGCAAACGGGGTGCCCTTGCGCGATCCGCGGAAGCCGAGCGAACCCGAACTCTTCCACGACAGGACATTACCCGCGGGATCGGAAATGGTCACAATCGTGTTGTTGAAAGAGGCCTGGATGTGCGCGACACCGTGCGACACATGCTTGCGCTCTTTCTTCTTGAACGTCTTCTTCTTGCCTTTTTTATCCGGCGCGGCTGCTCCGGCGCCTGCTGCTGGTTTTGCCATTTTCGAGTTCTCAGTTCTCAGCTCTCAGTTCTCAGAAAGCCCGGTTCTCGATCGAGAACCGGGAACCGGGAACCGAGAACTGGATTCTAGGTTTTTGCCGTCGCTTTCTTCTTCTGGGCGACTGTACCTTTGCGCGGCCCCTTGCGGGTACGGGCATTGGTGTGGGTGCGCTGGCCGCGGACCGGCAGGTTGCGGCGGTGGCGGAAACCGCGATAGGAACCGATTTCGATGAGCCGCTTAATGTTCATCGAAATTTCCTTGCGCAGATCGCCTTCCACCAGGCCTTCGGCTTCAATCACCTGGCGGATGCGGTTCACTTCGTCTTCGCCAAGGTCCTGGACCTTTTTCATGGGGTCCACTTTGGCCTCATCGAGGATGCGCGCCGCGCGGGCGTTCCCGATACCGTAAATGTAAGTCAGCGCGATATTCGCGTGCTTGTTGCGCGGAAGATCGACGCCTGCAATACGTGCCATAGAGCTCCTCTACTTATCCCTGACGCTGCTTGTGTTTCGAGTTCACGCAGATCACCCGCACCACCCCGCGGCGGTGGATGACCTTGCACTTGTCACAGATTTTCTTTACCGATGCTCGTACCTTCATAGAATCAGTTCCCAGCTTTCAGCCGTCGGCCCTCCGCAAACCCGGGCCGCGGTCACTTGTAACGATAGACAATGCGGCCGCGATTCAGATCATAGGGGGAAAGCTCGACTGCCACTTTGTCCCCGGGCAGAATTCGGATGAAGTTCTTGCGCATCTTGCCGGAAACATGCGCCAACACCTGGTGCTTATTTTCCAGCTCCACCCGAAACATAGCATTCGGCAGCGGTTCGATGACCACCGCCATGACTTCAATCGCGTCCTCTTTGCTCATGTACCCCCGAAGCTTTCAATTCTCAGTTCCCGGCTCTCAGTCCAACCCAAGCTGAGAACTGCGAACTGATAACTGACCTACTGCGTCAAAATCATCGGCCCCCCGCGAGTCACTGCGACACAGTGCTCGAAGTGGGCGCTAAAGCTGCCATCCGCGGTAACGGCGGTCCACTTGTCGTCGAGCACCCGGGTTCCCGGCTTGCCGAAATTCACCATCGGCTCGATGGCCAGCACCATCCCCTCGCGCAATCTTGCTCCGTGGCCGCGAGTACCGAAGTTCGGAACCTGTGGTTCTTCATGCAACCGGGTTCCAATTCCGTGGCCCACAAACTCGCGGACGACGCTAAAGCCGTTGGCTTCGACCAGTTCCTGCACCGCCGCGCCGACATCGCCGACGGAGTTCCCGATCCGCGCCGCTTCAATTCCCCGGTACAGCGAAGCTTCCGTCACTTCCAGCAGCTTCTTCAGTTCCGGCCCAACGGTGTCCCCCACCGGGACGGTAATCGCGGCGTCGCCGTAGTAGCCATCGAGCACCACTCCGCAGTCGATGGAAACGATGTCGCCGACCTTCAAAATCCGCTTCGCCGAAGGGATGCCGTGGACAATCTCTTCATTGATCGACGTGCACAGCACGCAAGGGTAATCGTAATAACCCTTGAAAGCGGGCTTGGCGCCCAGATCTTTGATCTTCTGCTCCGCGGCGCGCTCCAGGTCCATGGTCGTCACGCCCGGTGCCACGATGGCGCGCACATGCTCCAATACTTGGCGCACGATGCGGCCACTACGCCGCATTTTTTCGATCTCGCCTGCCGATTTACAGACAATCGCCATTGCCTATGGGTTATCTCGCGACGCGTTGCTGAACCCCTCGACCACCTGAAACACGGCAGCCGTCACCTCATCCGCCGCAAGATCGCCGTTGATCGAAACCAGGCGGCCCTTGAGGTCGTAATATTCCGCGACGGGGCGCGTCTGCAGCTCGTAAGCGGTCAGACGTTCCCGGATGACCTCTTCGCGATCGTCGTTGCGGATGACCAGCTTGGATCCATCCACGTCACAGACCTCGGCGACGCGGGGCGGCTGGAAATAGACGTTATAGATATGCCCGTTGGCGAGACAAGTCCTACGTCCGGTGAGCCGAAGCAACAAGTTATTATAGTCGACGTCCAGCTTGATCACAATCGGCAAGCACTTGCGTCCACGAGAGTTTTCAAAGAACTCGTGCTCGAAAAACGCATCGAGCCAGCCCGCCTGGCGGGCCGTTCGAGGAAAGCCATCGAGAATGAAGCCCCGCTCGCAATCGGCGTTGCGCAACCGCGAGGCCACCATCTCACAGACCAGGTCGTCAGGAACCAGTTCCCCGCGATCCATGACCGACTTGGCCATCAAACCCAGTTCCGTCCCGCGCTTCACGTTATCCCGCAGAATGTCTCCGGTGGAGATCTGCGGGATGCTGTAACGGTCGGCGATGCGCTTGGCCTGGGTACCCTTACCGGCGCCAGGAGGCCCAAGCAGAATGATCGGTCCGATGTTCCGCGAGGTAGCGTCTGCCATCGAACATCCCAAGCATTGCCTATACCGCTCACGGGAGACGGTCCCGTGCCCTGCTGCTACGACCCCAACTCGCTTACGACCAGGTACGGCGGCCGCGGATGCGCCCGCTGCGCGGGGTGAATCCGTCATAGTGCCGCATGATCAACTGCGCTTCAATCTGTGTAACCGTATCCATGGCGACGCCCACCACGATCAGCAGCGAAGTGCCGCCAAAATAGAAGCTCACACCCAGGCCGTTGGTCACCCAGCTCGGCAGCCGCTCGAAGAATGCTCCCACGGCGCCGGGCAAGTGATTCAGGTGAATGCCGGCGATCATCCACTCCGGAATGAACGAAATGATGATCAGGTACAGCGCGCCCACCAGCGTAATGCGCGTGAGGATTTCGTTGATCGCATCCGCCGTCCGCTTGCCGGGACGGATGCCCGGAATGAACCCGCCGTACTTGCGCATGTTGTCGGCGACTTCGCTCGGGTTGAATACGATGGAAACGTAAAAATAAGCGAAAAAGACGATGCCGACGGCGTACAGCAGCGTATAGAGCGGCTCGCCCCACTTCAGCCAGTCCAGGATCGGTCCGATCACCCGATTATTGTGAAAGGCGTAGAGCGCGGTCTGCGGCAGGGTCAGAATCGACGAGGCGAAGATCACGGGCATTACGCCGCCGGCATTCACGCGCAGCGGCAGGTGGGTGGATTGCCCGCCCATGACTTTGCGTCCCACGACGCGCTTGGCGTACTGCACCGGGATGCGGCGCTCGCTGCGCTCGACGTAGACGATAAAACCGACCACCGCGATCATGAGCCCGATCAGGATGATCATGGCCGGAGCCGTGAAGGCTCCCCAGGCATCGGTGCGAACCTTGTCCACCAGGTCGGCGACGCCACGCGGCAGGCCAACCACGATGCCGGCGAAGATCAGCAGCGACATGCCGTTGCCGATGCCGCGCTCAGTAATCTGCTCGCCCAGCCACATGATGAAGGCGCTGCCCGTAGTCAGAGTGAGCATGGTCATCAGGACGAAGCTCAGTCCGGGGTTGATGACGAAATCGCCCGACTTCTCCAGGCTGATCGCGATGCCCAGCGACTGCACCGCGCTAAGGATGACGGTCAGATAGCGGGTCCACTGGGTGATCTTCTTACGTCCCAGCTCTCCTTCTTTCTGCAGTTTGGCCAGCGGCTCGTACACCACGGTCAACAACTGCAGAATAATGGAGGCGGTGATATAGGGCATGATGCCCAGAGCAAAAATCGTTAAACGCCGCAACTGGCCACCGGAAAACAGATCCACGAAGCCCAGCAAGGTGCCGCGGTTCTGATCGAAGAACTGCGACAACTTGTCGGCATTCACCCCCGGCGTAGGAATGTGACCGCCCAGGCGATACACCGCCAGCAGCGCAAGCGTAAACATAATCCGTTTACGCAGATCCGGGACGCGGAAGATATTGGCCAGTTTCTCGAACATTACTGCAGGACCTCGACTTTACCGCCGGCCTTGGTGATCTTTTCCTGGGCCGATTTGGAAAACTTGTGGGCGTGCACGGTGATGGCAACCGTCAACTCGCCATCGCCAAGGATCTTGACCGGGTGCTTGGTGGAGATAACGCCGGCTTTGCGCAGCACCTCGGGAGTGATGGTGCTTTCGCCCAGCCCGGCCAGCCTCTCCAGGTTCACGATGTTGTATTCCTTGCGGAAGATGTTGGTGAAGCCGCGCTTGGGCATGCGGCGGTGCAGGGGCATCTGGCCGCCTTCGAATCCGCGCATCATGCGCGAACCGCTGCGCGAGCGCTGGCCCTTGTGGCCACGCGTGGAGGTCTTGCCCATGCCGGAACCCATACCGCGTCCCACGCGCTTTTTGTTGGCCGTTGCCTTCTTCGGTGCTCGAATGTTCGAAAGATTCATAACCAGCTCTCAGCTTTCAGCTTTCAGCCCTCAGAGCCGAAGCTTATTGCAAGATCTCTACCAGGTGTGGAACCTTGGCCACCATCCCGCGAATTGCAGGCGTGTCAGGGCGTTCAATCACCTGATTCAGCCGGGTAAACCCCAGGCCCTTGACCACTAACTTCTGCTTGACCGGGCTGCAGATCGCCGATCGCACCCACTTGATCTGGATCTTGCCGGCCGCCTTGGTTTGCTTCGCCATAATTCCTCATTACCGACCGAGGCCGGAATTACAACTCCTCTGCCGCCTTGCCGCGCATGGCAGCGACATCGTTTTTGTTCTTCAGCCGCTTCAGGGCATCGAAAGTCGCCTTGATCACGTTGTGCGGGTTGGTGGTCCCAATGGACTTGGTCAGCACGTTCTGCACGCCCGCCGAAGTCATGACCGCGCGCACCGCGCCCCCGGCGATCACCCCCGTTCCTTCCGGCGCAGGCTTCAACAGCACCTTGCCGGAGCCATAGCGTCCCAGGACCAGGTGCGGAATGGAGGTCTGCGTCAGGTTCACCTTGACCAGGTTCTTCTTCGCCGACTCTATTCCCTTGCGGATGGCCTGGGGAACTTCCTTGGCTTTTCCGGAACCGTATCCCACCACTGCGGCGCTGGGATCGCCCACAACCACCAGAGCGGCGAACGAGAGGTTCTTTCCGCCTTTGACCACTTTGGTGACCCGGTTGATGGCCACGACCTGGTCTTTCAACTGAAACGACCCCGCATCAAGCTTTTTCATCACTGTTGGCATAGTTTCCAATTTGTAATTTGGCAACTTCCCAAATTACTCAATCTCCTAGAACTGCAATCCGGCTTCACGGGCGGCGTCGGCCAGGGCCTTGACCCGTCCATGGTAGATGTAGCCGCCGCGGTCGAACACCACCTTGGTGATGCCCTTGGCCTTGGCGCGCTCGGCGATGGCCTTACCCAGATCCTTGGCCGAGGCCACGTTGCCCCCGGTCTTGCGCTCACCCTTTTTGCCCTCGGCCGTGCTGGCCGCCACAATGGTGGCGCCCTTCAAGTCGTCGATTACCTGGACATACAAATGGTTCAATGAGCGGTAAACGTTCAGGCGCGGGCGTTCCGGCGTTCCGACGACCTTCTTGCGGATGCGGTCATGCACATGCCGCCGCGTAGTGTTTTTAGAAAGCTTCGTAAGCATGATTCAAACCCTCATCGTTGGCCGTCGGCCTTTAGTCGTTGGCAAAACCGCCTGGTTTTTACGACTCAAATCCGGCGACTAAACATTCCGAAACGGCGTCACTTCGCTCCGGTCTTTCCGACCTTCTTCTTCAAGCGCTCGCCCACGTAGCGTACGCCCTTGTTCTTGTACGGGTCCGGTGGACGCAGGCTGCGCATTTCTGCCGCCACCTGTCCCACCTTCTGGCGGTCAATCCCAGTGACACTCAAGCGCGTCTGCTTGGGGTCGACGGCCACTTCCACCCCGGTCGGCAGCGGGTATTCAATGGGATGCGAGTATCCCAGTGTGAATACCACGATGCCCTTCCCTTTCATCTCGGCGCGGTAGCCGATGCCGACGATCTCCAGCTCGCGCGTCCAGCCCTTGGTCACGCCCTCGACGGCGTTGTTGACCAGAGCACGCGCCAGCCCGTGTACCGCAGCCTGATGGTCGTTTTCGCGGATGGCAACCAGGTTCCCGTCCTGCTGTTCCATGCGAATACCCGTCGGCAGCGGCGTGTCCAGCTTGCCCTTCGGCCCCTGCACCGCCACCGTATTGCCTTCGATCTTGACGGTCACGCCCTTGGGGAGCGGGATCGGCTTTTTTCCAATTCTCGACATAAATTCGCTCTTAGCCTTTCGCCGAGGCTAGTAAATTTCACACAAAATTTCGCCGCCCACGCCTTCCTTGCGGGCCTGGCGTCCGGTCATCACCCCGCGGGGGGTGGTCAGGATGTTGATGCCCAAACCGCCCAGCACGCGAGGAATCTCGGTGCGGCGCACGTAAACCCGGCAGCCGGGACGGGAAACACGCTCCGCCTTGGAAATGGCGGCCTCGTTGTTGCTGCCATATTTCAGGTAGACCCGCACTACCTTGTGGCCTTCTTCCTCGGCGGCCTTGAAGTTGGAGATGTAGCCCTCTTCCTTGAGAATACGGGCAATCTCCAGCTTCAGCTTGGAGGCGGGAATGTCTACCTTCTGGTGCCGCGCATTGATCGCGTTGCGAATGCGCGCCAGCATGTCTGCGACCGGATCGGTCAACCTCATCGTTTGCTTCTCCTCGAGCCGCCCGTTCGCTCCGCAACCTCCGGAGAACCCGCGGCAGCCTGCTATCTCACACTAGGTTCGCTCGCCATGACCACCCACTGACGGCCAAAGCCAACGCCCGGTTTTCTACCAGGACGACTTCGAAACTCCGGGAATCTCTCCCCGCAGCGCCAGTCCGCGGAAGCACAGGCGGCAAATACCGAACTTCCGCAGATACGCCCGCGGCCGTCCGCAGATCTTGCAGCGGTTGTGCTTGCGCGAAGAGAACTTGGGCTTCTTGACGTTGCCCGGCTTCGTCGCGTAATTCGTCCCGTCCTTGACTCGTTTTGCTGTTGTAGCCATTGCGTCCTTTACTTGAAACTCGAAACCTGAAACTGGAAACCACCTAACTCCTGAACGGCATTCCCAAGTGCTTCAGCAGCGCGCGCGCCTGATCATCGCTCTGCGCCGTAGTCACAATGGTGACGTTCATGCCCTTCTGCTTGTCGACCTTGGCGTAATCGATCTCGGGGAAGATCAGCTGATCGTGCAGCCCGAGCGTGTAGTTGCCACGGCCATCGAACGACTTGGTGGATACTCCCCGGAAGTCGCGCACACGGGGCAACACGATATTCACCAGCCGGTCGAAGAACTCATACATGCGGTCGCCGCGCAGGGTGACCATGGCGCCGATAGACTGGCCTTCGCGCACCTTGAAAGCCGCAATCGACTTCTTGGCGCGGGTAACGACCGGCTTCTGCCCGGTAATCTGGCCGAGTTCGTTCACCGCGGGGTCGAGCACTTTGGCGTTCTGCGTTGCCTCGCCGACACCCATGTTGACCACAATCTTGTTCAGATGTGGCACCGACATGGGGTTCTTAAACTCGAACTCCTTCATCAGCGCAGGCGCCACTTCCTTGAGGAAGCGAGTCTTGAGCCGCGGCGTCTCTTTGGCGCTGTGCCGCGCCGCCTGGGGAGCTTTCTGCTCCGCCGCTTCGGCTCCGCCTTTTTTCTCTTTTTTCTCTTTTGCCATGATCTCTTCGTTACTTTCTCTCACGGTTTCGGGGGAGCTTTCAGCTGCCAGCTATCATCATTGCAGCCAAATCTCTGGACCCGGTTCGTAAGTCTCTTCCAAAATCTTCTTACGAAAAGCTGCCCGCTACTTATCGAGCGTCGTCCCGCACTTCTTGCAGACGCGCACTTTGCGGTCACCGCGCATTTCGTGCCCGATGCGCACCGGGCCGCAGGTGCTGCACACGAGCTGCACGTTGGAGAGCGCGATGCGGCTCTCCTGCTCGGCAATTCCGCCCTTCACGTTGCGCTGCGGATTGGGACGCACGTGCTTCTTTACCACCATGACGTGTTCGACCAGGACTTTGCCCTCGTCGGGAAACACGCGCAGCACGCGTCCTTCTTTGCCCTTGTCGCGTCCGGTGATGACCTTCACCTGGTCGTTGCGCCGGATATCCACTCGCTTATGTTCTGTCGTTGTCGCTGTTCCCATAAAAATCTCAGTTTCAAAGTTTCAAAGTTTCCCGCTGCTTCACCGGGTCTCGTCGATCAAGGCACCTTGCAACCTTGAGACGTTGAACCCCTGCCTTCTGCCTACAGCACTTCGGGCGCGAGCGAGACGATCTTCAAGAATTTCTTCTCGCGCAGTTCGCGGGCCACCGGTCCGAAGACGCGGGTTCCCACCGGCTCTCCGCCTTCGTTGATCAGCACGGCGGCATTCTGATCGAAACGGATGTAAGTGCCGTCGCGGCGTCCGTATTCTTTTCGCGTGCGCACGATGACCGCCTTCACCACCGCGCCTTTTTTTACCTGTCCGTCGGGAGCGGCTTCCTTAACCGCCGCGGTGATCACATCGCCCAGCCCGGCCCGCAATCCCGTCGAGCCGCCGAGCGGCAGGATCATCTGCAGCTTGCGGGCGCCGGAGTTGTCGGCGACCTCGAGCATGGTTCTCATCATCACAGCCATAGTGCCCTCCTCGACTTCGCGCGCTTAGCTGGCCACATCGGTGGCGGCCACTTCCGGCACGAGCGCGGTCTTGCGAACAATCTCTTTTAACTTCCAGCGCTTCAACTTGGAAAGCGGCCGGGTCTCTTCCAGGCGCACCACATCGCCCACGTGCGCTTCGTTGTTTTCGTCATGGGCATAGAACTTCTTGCCCTTGGAGATCACGCGGCCATAGAAGGGATGCGCTTTCTTGCGCACCACTTCGACCACGATGGTCTTCTTCATCTTGTTCGAGACCACTTCGCCCACGACTTCCTTGCGGTGGCTCTGCTGCGTGGTTTCCGCCATTTACTTCCTCTCCGTTGCGGCCGACACTTCGCGCTCGCGGGCAATGGTCTTCACCCGGGCGATGTCTTTGCGCAAGCCGCGAATCTTCTTCAGGCTCTCCGTCTGTCCCATGTTGAGCTGGAACTTCAGCTTGAAGAGCTGGTCGTTGAGCTCGCGCTCTTGGTGGCGCAGCTCCTCGTCGGTCAGGTTGCGAACTTTTTCTGCTTTCATAATGACTCTCAGTGCCCCGCGCGCTTCACGAAGCTCGTGCGCAACGGCAGCTTGTGCGAGGCCAGGCGCATCGCTTCGGTGGCGTCGGCCACGGTCACGCCTTCCATCTCGAATAAAATCTTCCCCGGACGAACCACGGCGACCCAGTGATCGGGGGCTCCCTTGCCTTTCCCCATACGGGTTTCAGCCGGCTTCTTGGTCACCGGCTTGTCGGGGAACAGGCGGATCCAGATCTTGCCGCCGCGTTTAATGAAGCGGGTCATCGCCACACGGCTGGCTTCAATCTGCCGGTCCGTAATCCAGCCCGGCTCAAGCACCTTCAGTCCGTAGTCGCCGTAGGCCAGCTCGCTGCCGCGCCACGCCTTCCCGGTCATGCGGCCGCGCTGCTGCTTGCGGAACTTCACTTTCTTTGGCATCAACATAACGAGTTCTCAGTTCTCGGCTCTCGGTTAAAACGCGCCCGTGCCGGCGGCGGCCGGTTCCCGGCCCTCGCGCTTGCGGGTCGGCAGAATTTCGCCGCGGTACATCCAGACTTTCACCCCGATCACCCCGTACGTCGTACGCGCTTCAGTGAAGCCGTACTCGATATCGGCGCGCAGCGTGTGCAGCGGCAAACGCCCCTGCAGGTACCACTCGGAGCGCGCGATTTCGTTGCCGTTCAAGCGGCCGCTCACGCGCACCTTGATCCCCTTGCAGCCGAAGCGCAGCGCCGAATCCACGGCTTTGCGCATGGCGCGGCGGAAGCCCACGCGCTTTTCCAGCTGCAGCGCAATCGACTCCGACACCAGCTGGGCATCGAGCTCCGGCTTGTGCACTTCCTGAATGTCGATGTAGACCTCGCG
>Ga0335085_10005834_pt1 | contig 19649 bp, 13 predicted proteins | sample Lox_Sample_45_FD_206712 | JGI IMG/M metagenome (GOLD analysis project Ga0335085, IMG submission 206712) | Soil microbial communities from Loxahatchee National Wildlife Refuge, Florida, United States - Lox_Sample_4.5 | ecosystem: Environmental > Terrestrial > Soil > Wetlands | place: USA...
TAGCAAATCCTCAATTCCTGCCTTAAGCCCATTGCGTAACCACGTTTCGTACGGAACCGGGAATCCTGCTTTTTTTCGATCGAGAATTTCTTCAGGAATTACCCGAGCAAAGGCAGCTTTGAGAATTCGCTTTGTCTCCCTGCCGCAAACCTTAAAGTCTGCGGGAAGGGAGGCCGCGAATTCCAGGATTTTGTGGTCCAATAACGGCACCCGCAATTCGATCGAGTTTGCCATCGTGATCTTGTCCGCTTTCACTAGTAAATCGTCTGGCAGCCAAGTTTTGGTATCGACGTATAGCATCTGATTCAATAGCGGTTCGTTACCCATGGGCCGCAACAGATTTGAGATAAACTCACCAGGGCTCTTCGATACGGTGTTGTCAAAAAACTCCGAAGTGAAAAACGTCCTCGCGTTCTGGTTAAAGAAGGCTGTTGGTCCCGACGTGCGACTGAAGTATTGAGACCCCAAGCGATGCCGCAGTGCCGTACCGTAACGTTGTATACGATGGTCATTCGTTGCCCTCCCCGCGAGTGCAGCTATTGCGCCAATTGGTCCCGCCAACGGACCAACGCTGGAACGGATGCGTTCCAAGCACATCATATTCGGATAGTTAGGATAGCCGGCAAAAGCTTCATCGCCTCCTTCGCCCGAAAGCAAAACCTTCACGTGATCGCGCGCAAATTTGGTTATATAATACAGCGCGATTGCGGGAGGCTCGCATACAGGTTCCTCCATGTGCCACACGTAAGAAGGCAGGAAATTCCAAAAGTCCTTTTCCGTGATGCTGATTTCATGGTGTTCAGTGCCGAACCGCTGCGCGGCGAGGCGTGCGTAGGGACGCTCGTCGACGACGTGTGAGCCGTCGAACCCCACCGTGAAAGTACTCACCTTCTTTTCAGTTCCCTCAACCGCAAAGTTCAACACCGCCGTGGAGTCCACGCCGCCGCTGAGCAGCACGCCGACCGGAACATCAGCGATCATGTGGTCACGGATGGTGGACTTCAGCAAACTGTGCAACTCCTCCACCGTTTCTTCGAAAGACTGGTTCCAGCGCTCGCGAGTAAATCGAAGATCCCAGTATTGCCGAATCACAATTTTGCCCCGCTCTGCCACCAGATAATGGCCCGGGAGCAGTTTCTTTACCGACTGGAACAGCGTTTCCTCGCCGGGCACGTAATTGAAGGCAAGAAAAGTCCGAAGTGCCGCATGGCTGAGTTCCCGACTAACTGCCGGATCCGCCATAATTCCCTTTAATTCAGACGCGAAGTAAAGGGCTTTGTCGGTTTCGCAGTAGTAGAGAGGCTTAATACCCACACGGTCGCGTGCTAGGAACAACCGCTGTTGTTTTGCGTCCCACAAAGCGAAGGCAAACATACCACGCAATTCTTTGACGCAGTCGAAGCCCATTTCTTCATACAGGTGAATGATGACCTCCGTATCGCATTGCGAACGGAAAATATGTCCCTTGGCCAACAGGCGGTCGCGGAGCTCCAGGAAATTGTAGATTTCTCCGTTAAAGACGATCCAGACAGATTCGTCTTCGTTGGCCATGGGCTGCGCGCCGGAGTTAAGATCGATGATGGACAATCGGCAATGACCCAAACCGATGTTGCGATCCCGATACGTTCCTTGGCCATCCGGACCACGATGGACCAAAGGCAAAATCATTCGTCTTACTTCATTTTCGCCAATCCTCGCTGTCGAGTCAAAAATGAGTTTCCCGGCAATGCCGCACATGATCTTTTGCTTTTCCAGATTTTAGCCGAAACACCCCTACCGCGCTCTCAATTAACCTTTCCGACCGGCAGCCGTCGCGTTGGCCCAACTTGGAGGAAGATTCTTCAAAATCTCAATACCTTTGAAGATGCCGCTTTCCCTGGCGCCGTGTTTCTTTACCCACTGCGCCATTGCACGAATTCCTTCCTCCAATGAAGTCTTGTGCCTCTTACCAAATACACGTTCTGCCTTGCTGTGGTCCGAGAATGCAAGTTTCACTTCATTTCGGGGTTCAAGGTGCTTGACGTTGCAGCTGACTCCCATTGCCTCGGCAATTACCTTCGCGAGGTAATTCACCGTGTATGGAGTCTCCGCTCCTACGTTGAAAACCTGGTTCGTTGCGGCTTGTGTCTCAGCGGCTGCGGCGATGATGGGAGCCACGTCGTTGATATGTGTGAATGCCCGCTGTTGCTCACCGTCGCCAAAGATCGTCATCGGCTGCCCCTGCAACAATTGATTCATAAATATTCCAACGACGTTGCGATAGCGGTCACCAATATTCTGACGCTCTCCATAGACATTATGAGGGCGGAAGACCACGTAATCTAAGCCGAACATCTCATGCGAGACCTTCAATTCTTGCTCGATCGCATATTTGGCGATGCCATAGGAATCTTCGGGCATTGGAATCATTTCTTCGCTCATCGGCGTTTGGCCAGCGCCGTAAACGGCAATGGAAGAAGTGAAGACAAAACACTTGGTATCATAATTGATCGCCGCGTTAATGAGATTCACGGATCCAACTACGTTATTGTTGTAATTGAATCGCTTGATAAAGTGGCTTAATCCTTCCGCCGCGTAAGCTGCCAAATGATAGACGTACGTGAACCGGTGCTCTCGGAAAAGTTCGTTGACCAAGTCCTGATCGAGGATGGATCCCTCAACGAATTTCGCCCCTGCCGGAAGATTGTCTTTAAATCCACCACTTAAGTCATCGATTGCGATCACTTCGTGGCCATTTTTTAGGAGGGCCTCAGCAACATGGGATCCAATAAATCCTGCAGCTCCCGTAACTAAGCATTTTTTCATAATTGATAACTAGTTTCGCAACAAAAGCGCCGGTTGTTGATCAGATTCGAGCATTCTGGGGGCAGGCATTAAAGGAGTAAAACCAGTGTCCGGCTCTTCACCGGTTTCTATAAATTTGACGGGGTCGATTTTGGAATGCCATTTGATGGCCACTCGGTACAGCTTCAGCCGATTGTCCAGAGCTTCGCTTCTTTTGAAAAGTCGTTTCAAACCATAGCCAAGCAAACGCAATCGAAACCGCAGTAGGTAAACACGGTGTATCCCAATCAGGCCTTTAACTCCATAATGTTTGTAAAAATAACGATAGCCTCCACGATAAGTTTCCAAAGCGAAGCGAATCGGGAATCTGCCAACCGATTGGCCGCCCAAATGCGTTATTTCAGCCCCTGGATAGTAGAGAATCTTGTAGCCAGCCTTCCAAACTCGAAAGCACAAATCGGTCTCTTCAAAATGGTAAAAGAAGCGCTCGTCAAAGCCTCCCAATTTTGCCAGAAGGTGGCCCCGCAGAAGCACACAACATCCCGATTGGAAGCCGATTTCCTTTTCCGAGCTTCCGTCCCAGCCGTAATAGCGATCTGAAACGAAATTTCTTGAGAACTTTCCGAGCCAAGTGAGATACAACGCGCTCATCAGCCAACCTTTGACCGTCGGCAGAGGGCGGGCTGGAAACTGATAGGACCCATCCGGATTGAGCACGCGACAACCAAACGCGCCCGCCTCAGGATAGCGGTCAGCGAATGCGACCAACTTGTCCAGCGCTCCGTTTCGAATGATTGTATCGGGATTGAGTATCAGAACGTAATCTCCTTGTGCCACTTTGATCCCCGCATTGTTGCCCTTGGCAAATCCAAGGTTAGCGCCATTTTCAACAATTCGCGCGCTCGGGAAATTTCTCCGAATGTATTCGGTCGAGCCGTCTGTAGAACCATTATCCGATACGATCACCTCGAAATCTGGACAACAGGTTTGCTCATAAATGGAGCGCAAGCAATCACCAATAACCTTGAGGTCATTCCAACAGATAACTACGATAGATAGTTTCACGAATTAACCTTTCCAGCTAGAAGTGACTTCACAAGGCGTTCCTTCAAAATATAAGGCATTTATTACCAACGTTTATTTTACGATTTTGGACTTAGGAAACCGGCCTAATGCGTTCCGGCCGGGACCAATCCCAGATATTTGGTCGCATCGTAAGTTTCCTCAGTTGCTGATCCCGCACGTAGCGTGCCAATGCCAAGTCTTCGATTCGCGGAACCCGCCGCAAATAACCGCCTGCAAATCCGGCGGCTAGGCCAAACGCCGCTAAGAAATACGGAGGGGTGAAAACTCGCTTTACACATTTGGCAAGCATGAAGACCGGATGATAATGAATAATATAATTTGCCCGCCCGTTCTTCACCCAATTGCGCCAAGCTCCGTCTGCAGAACCTGTATCCTTAAGTTGCAATAACCGCAATTCCGGGAACGAGTACGTCTGCCAACCAAGCATATTCGCTTTAATCTCGTCAATCGTATCCCAGCCTGTCATTCGGACGACGCCGCCAATTGCCTCCCACAGTTGACGACGGTAGATCTTCGTCGCGCCGCGCACGTGAAAGCCAGGGTCTCCCGGCGAGTCTTCAGTTTCCACACCATCCCGGCGGCAGTAAATGCGGCCGCCACCTATCCCCAACTTTTGATTTTGGGCGAATTGCTCCAAGGATTTTTCGAAATAGTCAGGGCCAAAAGAAAGATCGCCATCCAGCTTTACAATAAAGTCCCAGGCCTCATTGTTTATCAGTTCATATCCGTCATAAAATGCCTCCACGACACCACCACCTTGTTTACGAAATCCTCGATCCTTACGGTGGACAACACTAATCCATGAATGAACCTTGGCAGCGGCGTCGGCCAGTTCGCCAGTCTCGTCACTCGATCCATCGTCCACTATGATCCATCGACACGGAAGTTTTCTCTGAGAAACCATTGATTTTATGGTTTCCGAAAAAATTTCGCCCTCGTTGCGAACTGGAGTGATAACGGCGTATTCGGGCATCTTGGTTTCTGACATTTGCAGGCGTTAGTTTCCAGAATGTGCGGAGTCGTTTCGCATTGCTTTCGTGTTGCGTACCGGCAAAACGCTATCGCTGGCTGAACCCTTCAATCGTGGATTTTTTCTCGGGCCAAACAAGGTAGACTTTATGTGTTTGTACCCAGATTGAGCCGACGCCACCCAATCGTAGTCGCCATTCAACTTCGCACGGAAAAGCGACGCATCATCGCATTGATTGGCAGGCAGTCGTTTCAGTTGTAACAAATCGTCCCCAGCTTGCGCCCGGCCCACCCGAGTGGTAACACAGCTACGGTAACCAATGTTCCGAAGGATATCGGAAAATCCGCTTATGAACTGCCGATCGCTTTCGGGAAAAGCATAGGGATAGGCGAAATGATCTGTCACTACTCCCAAGCGATTCTCGATGTCGACTTTCGAAACCCGCAATTCCTCGCGAATTGCTGCCCAGCTTAATTCCATAAGCTTCGGATGCGTGACGGTGTGCGAGCCGAAATGGATACCGACCTTTTGCAACTCTGCCACCTCGCCCCAAGTAAGGCATTCACGGCGTTTGAAGAACCGACGTTCGTCTGCTATCCAAGCGGTTGGCAAGTAGATCGTGGCCGTAAAATCGAATTCTTTCAAAATGGGAACAGCCACCATCATGTTATCAAGAAAACCATCGTCGAAGGTAATCACGACGAATTTAGCTTCGTTCGCCGTCCTGGAAGTCAGAGCATCGACCCCAGTTCTTATGTCCACCCCACGATAACCCAACGATTGCAATACTTTCATGTGCTGCCGGAAAAGCCCGGGCGATGTGACAACACGGTAATAGGGTGATACATTATCCTCGCGCTCACAAGATATACTGTGATACATGAGAATCGGGATCGACCGATTTGCCACCGATCGAACACTACCTAACACCCGGTTCAATGGCCTGACGAAATTGAGAGTGATGGAACGATCCAGCCGCATTAGCCCTCAATTCTTTTTACCAGTTACATCCGACTTGCATAGGGAATCAATCAAGGTGAGATAATCGGTCTTCCGTACTCCCCAACTGTTCTTTGCGGCATATTCACTCGCATGGTGGACCATTTGATTGCGCAACTCATCGTTGGAAAGGACTTCCACCATAGCATTTGCCAATCCACTAATATCCCCGGATTCAAAAAATCGAACTATCGAATCGTTGAAATAGTAGCGATCTATTTTGGTGTTTGAAACGACGACGGGAACCCCCACCGACATGAATTCCATTATTTTCGTACTGTAGGCTTCATTTCCAAAAGAATCTGCACGCTTCGGAACAACTCCGAGATCGGCGTTAGCCATGACCGTAGCAACCTGCCGAATCCGCAGAGGCTCATAGAACTGGACCGAACCATTCAGCCCCAGCTCATTTGTCAAGCTTTTCAAATCCGGCTTCATATTTCCGTCGCCGTAAATGTGAAATTCCGCATTCGGCACCCGGTCGACCACTTTTTTGAAGGCCCGGATCGCTACGTCGATCCCCTGATGCCATTGAAGACCACCAGGAAATAACACAATCTTTTTATCGTCCTTGCGAGTTCGCGGCAACGGCTGAAAGATCGTTGAATCTACATTGTTGATGAAGATGGAACACTTCTCACGAGATGCCGAGCGAGAAGTGTACTTTTCGAGCCACAAATGATTGGCCAAAATTACGTGGTCCGCAAATTTGGCGGAGGCGCGCTCGATAATTTTCAACATTTTCACGACAGTGGAGTTTTCTTGGACTCCGAACTTACTTGCATAGAATTCAGGAACGATATCGTGTATATCTAACAACACTTCGGCACCGGTCAATTTTGGATACCAACCCGCGAATACCATGAAATCGGGGACATTATGAACATGAATGATGTCATAGGATTTCTTTCGGTGCCTATTTGCTAACCACAATGAAGACACGAACAGAAATCGCAACAAGGGCAGTAGATAGTCCCATTTTCTTTGTTGCCTTTTGTCTTTTCGCATCTGCAAGCGATGCACATTGACACCGCCTAAGATCTCTTCGGCCGGCACCTTTTCGTCGCGCCTCAATGAAAGAACATCCACTTCGTCTCCTCGTTGAACCAAAGCTTCAGCATAGCGCGTGACCCGATTATCCATCTCATAATAAGAGTGGGTAATCATGCAAATGCGTTTGGGATTGCGGGGGTTCCGTTTGAGCCTCATTGGAGCAACGTACCGAGCGAGTTCCCGTGGCAGTGGATTCCACAAGACGTTTCCATATCGAGCCCTTACGTATTTCAAGAATTCAGTGTAGAGTTCGGCCGGGAATGTTCTGACAGCAGATTGACTACGATGAAAACGCATGTAATCTGGATGCACGTTTACCAGAGCCATCCCTCCGTTGGCGGCCACCCAATCTAGCTTTTTCTTCCACAAATCAATCGTTTTCTCTTTCAGAACAACAAAGGTTGTGAAATCTTGCGGCAAGGTATAAGGCAGTTCGACGTAACCGGGGCGCATCCCTTTTCCCTCCACCCAGAATGGAAATATTGTGCCTGCTCCGTCGGGTTGCGGTTCCAGCGGATCAGTATCGAAGGTCGAGGCGTCATACAGCACATCCAAATCCCTGATCCAATCCAAATTGTGATGCATAAATCCCGACCTAAATCCAACGGCATTCCATTTCTTCAAATATTGGTTGATCCTCACCGCATTCTTTTTGAACCCGCTGTTGGAGAAGTACAGCTTCCCGTCATGCTTCAGGTCGTGAACTCCGACTTCAAATCCTTCACGCTCCAGTTGCTCGCGCAAATCGGCAGAAACTCGATAATCACCTTCGGGAATAAAGTTGAAGGAGGACTTGAACCCGACCTCGGTTTCCAATTCGCGTAGCGCTAAACAGCGTTCAACACCCTGTTGCCCCTCAACATCGTGGGTCAATACGAAAGCGAATTGCTTGCCATCCGGCCATCCTTGCCATCCGATTGGTGGCCTTTCTGAGCCAGGAAGAATTGGCCAGACGTTCGAAATCCGGTTACGTTTCTTTGCGTCCAACCACCGCCGCACCTGCAGTCGAAAGGCGCGTGGCACTAAAGGTTTCGTCCGATAGTAGATCTGATTTCTTATTTCCAAGGGTCGCATGCGAGAACAACGATCCTAGAGCCGGTTTCATAAGTCCCAAAATCGCAAAAATAAACATTGACAACCCACATCTTGCGTTAGCGGAAAGAAGCCGTGGACCCGCTTCTAGCACAACGCGGAAATCCTGCTTCGGCTTAACTCATTGACCATTACTCTAGCAGGCTAGAGTCTCTGCGACAGCCAACGGGGAACGTAGTTATGCTCCTTGTTCAAAACAATCCCAATTTCCGTCTTAGATTCCGCCAGCAAATCCACTGCGCGCTTAACAACATCGCGATCAGTCTTTTCAGCCTCAACGACCATAAACATTATATCCATAAAACGGGCCAATTTTGGTGCTGAGCTTATCTGGCTGACAGGGGGCATGTCGAAGATAATATAATCGTAATCGCTGGCCTTCAGTTTCGGCAACAGCGCTGAAAATCGCTTGTGAAGAATTTGGGGAATCTGGCCATTCCCCGGCGTTTCAGCTACTAGATAAAGATTTTCTTGTACCAGAGCATTTGCACGTTTATCTTTCTCCAAAGCACCGTCTATCCCTACCTCCAACTTCCCTCGGCGAAAGTATTGCGCTGCCCCCAGATCAATTGTATTCATGTCTACCAGCAACACGTTTCCACCTCCCGCTTCCGAGAGACACGCTGCCAAACCGCTTGCAACTGTGCTTGCACCTGAACCTTCAGCGCAGCTGGTCACCGCCACCAACTTCGGATTGCGTGTGATATTTCGCGCTTCAAACGACATAATGACACGGTCCCGCAATGTTTCAAAAAATGGCCGCAAATGGTGGTTTTGGCTCCAAGGAGCCGTTTCGACGGTGCCATTTGCCGAAGCGCCGCCGTTTCCAATCCGCTTGCCCAAGTCACCCCACGGAAGTAATCGACGCGTTGTAATGCCAAGGGGACGTTTCCCATTGGTCGCCATATTTGGGATCGATAGAAAGAGCGGCAACTGAAGACTGCTTTCAATCTCACCCGCCCTCTTGAAAGAACGATCTAAATACAGTTCTATGCAAAAAGCTAGAGCGATGCCGCCAGCAACAGCACCGCCCAAAGTCATTAACAGAATCTTCTGAAGCTTCGTCTGGGCCTTCAACGGCGGAATCGGCTCCTCTATAGTGCTAATATTAGAAACGCGACCAGGCCCCAGCGCATCATCGTATTGAGCATTGTTCAGCTTCGTCGTCAATGCAGTACATTGGCGGTCGAGATCTGATCTCTTTGCCTCTAAATCCACTATGTTCCCCTCCGCCTCGATCAAAGCAATCATCTGCTTGTGGACGTTTTCGTACTGTTGGTTCCGAACGTGAATTCTTGATTCTAACTCCGCGATTTTCTTTTGTTCGGAAAATAGATCACCTTGAGGAGCCACGCCTGAAGCAGTGGTATTTGGAGCCGCCTGCTGGACCAGTTGCGGGTTATCCTGTTCTAGTTGCTCTTTAATCTTCTCATTTTGAGCGATCTGCCGCTGCACCTCTTGCACCTTCGCACTTTCCGGTAAATAATCGGCCAGAAGATCAATCTTTCTTTGGTGAAGAGTCCTCAACGACGCCGTGACCTGTTCATACTGTGTTAGCTTGTCGGCTGGCACAGGCCTAAGTGCGGGCGTATTTGTTTGCTCGGTAGCAGAAGGTGAAAGATTGGTCGATCCACTGACGGCCGCCTGATGCTCTGCCAATTCTGCCGATGCATCGTCCAAATCCTGAGTGATTTTGGCGATCTGCTCCGTATACGCCTTTTTGGCATCCTCCAACGAAATGATGCCCATCTGGCTTTTAGCTCGTTTCAAATCTTCTTCCGTTTTGATCAATTCTGATTTTAGCTCGTCTCTCTGGCGTTGGAGTTGTTCATCCAGCACGCCACCCGTTTGATGGACAGCAATGTGCATCTGTCTGTAATCTGCAATAAGCTGCCGCAATACATGTTGGACGATCTCGCCATTCGGATTATCATATACCAACGTGATTACTGGGGTCTTATCTAAGGGCGTCACCGTTAATCCGCGTTGAATGGAAAGCGCCGCTTGATCAAGTAAAGCTGCCGCATCGTTTTTCTGGTTTGCATTAATTTTTATGATGTTCGTAGGCCCTAACTCCCCTGCTACTTGTTTTGCCAAATCAAAGCTATTCAGCATCTGGACCTCGGAATTGATGATGCCCTGTCCCCCCGCATCTGGCGTCTGGATGTTTGCGTCGGCATTCGCAAAAGGGCTTATCGATTTATTGTCGACAACATAACGAATGTACAATTTAGCCTCGGATTCATAAATCTTCGGCCACACAAGCTTGAGCCCCACGCAGACACATAACCCAAGTCCCCACACCAAAAGGATCTTCTTTTTATGGCGGAAAAGAACATGGTAAATATCCGCCAAATTGATAGCACCTGAATTAATTTTTGTTTGCCGGCCGCTCATAATTCACTCCACAATCGCGTTGAGTATATACTGTGAACCACACAATTCCACCAATTAATAATCAAGCGCATCGTTCTCTTAACTAAAGTGCCTATACAGCGCAACACCGGCCAGCCTGCTGAACGAGGCGGGTAATCCACGAAAAACGGACGTATGCCATCCGAACGCGTTGTCCCTCTCTGTTAGAAACACCCGTTTTTCAAGATCATACTTGAAATAGTTAATCTGCCTCTCCTCAGTTCCCCATCCGAGCTTGTATCGCCGCAGTCCAAGATTCCGAATCGAAGTCCTTCCAAAATCGATTACACGCTTGCCTTCGTTCATGAGCTTTTTAAATGCCTGCCACATGAGAAGATTATTGGGGCGCAACGACTGGAAAGCATAATCAGACGCCCCGAATTTGAATATTGCGCTATTTCGATAAGAAAAAAACATCGCCGCGGCTATCGGTTGTTTTTGGTAGCGTGCAACGGCAACAAAGCCGTGCCCCGGCCCCAGTACATAGCGAGCGATGTTGTCAAAAAAAGCCTTGGGCTGAACTGGCAAACCATGACGGCGCCTGGTTTTGGCATGAAGAGCACAAAAATCTCGCATCGACTCAACAGTACTCCCGAATTCGATCTGAACCCCAGCGTGCGAACTTTTTCGAATTCCCCGGCGCACCGCACTACTAAACCGCCTGAACAAGTTCTCCTCTGCGTCGTCAAGACGAAGTGTGTGGCCGAAAAAGCGAATTGAAGGCACCGCGTTAGGCCATTTAGGAAAGGAGCCGCGACATTCAAAGTGTCGCCACTTCCTGGCATAACCCTCTAGTATCGCAGCCTCGTATAACGGCGCCAAATCGCCATCACCAACCGACAGAGGTGAACAAGAGTCGGCAAATGGGAGCGATACGCCTCTGCGCCCTGTAAACGGACTGTCGATCTCCATCGCGGGAAGCAATTGCTTTAAATTCCCGTGTTCGAAGCGGCAAAAATAAAGTGGTGCGTGATTATAGGTTTCGCGCAATACGGTGGCCCACGGGAGGCTATGAAAGAAGGAAGCGTCTCTGTGATTCGCAAGCTGCTTGTCCCAATCACAAAAATCCAAAGGGTTGACCACAACCGACGCTTCCAGTCCATTGGGTTTTTTTACTGAGTTCACAACATCTGAGGTCACCGCATTGGACCCCTTGACCCCTCATCGGTGCCGCCCACGTTACCGGTTGGGCAGCTTTTTAATCAGCCGGGCAGGGTTGCCGGCGACAACAGCGAAAGGCGGAACATCCTTAGTCACAACGCTCCCAGCACCTACCATCGCCCCTTCTCCAATTGTTACGCCGCAAAGCAGCGTCGCGCCCGAACCAATCGACGCTCCCCGCTTCACACGCGTGGGTACACACTTCCAATCTTCGGTGGTTTGCAAAGCACCATTAACATTCGTTGCTCGAGGGTAGAGGTCGTTAATAAACGTAACGTTATGGCCAATAAACACCTCGTCCTCCATTTCCACGCCCTCACAAATGAATGTGTGACTGGAGATTTTGCAGCGACTACCGATGCGTGCCCCCTTTTGAATTTCGACGAACGTGCCGATTTTCGTTTCATCTCCAATTTCACAACCATAAAGATTCGTGAAAGCGAAGATGCGTACGCCCTTGCCCAACTTCACGTCGGGGGCAATTTTCTGGTAGCTGTGTGAATCGCTCATGATGCTTAGCAGCAATTCACTTTATCGGCTCGGAAGAATTCCTGAGCGACCATTCCCGTTGGTCTTGGCCGCGCCATTGAGCTTCGGAAGACGAGTGGCCTTGGGAACGCCGTTGCCATTGCCGTTGGCCTTGGCGATCCGTGTGGCCTTCGAAATACCGTTGTTGATGCTGCGCGCAATGGTCAAGCCATTGGTCTTGTGCTGGCCGTTGTGCAACTCGTGCCGCAAACCATCGATTTGATCGAGGCGGATGGCGCTGCCGTGCTGCTTGAGCGACAACGAAGAGGCTTCGAGAATTTTCACCATGTCCAGACCCTGCTCGCCGTTCGACAACGGTCTCTCACCGTCGCGGATGCAATCCAGGAAATGCTGGCATTCGGTCTTGAGCGGTTCCTCCTGTTTGATGTAAGGAACGTAAACATCGCCGTAGTGATACGCGTAATGAAACTCCGCGAAGGTATCGTAATGCGGCGGACGCTCGACACGAACGTCGAATACGCGGATTTTCTCCAACTGTGCCACGTCGTCATAAACAATCATGCGCTTGCTGCCGACAATCGTCATCTCGCGAACCTTGCGCGGGTCCAGCCAACTGCTGTGCACGATCGCGGAGCGGTCCTTCGCAAACGTCAGGCACATCGAGGTCACGTCTTCCACGCCCGGCGTCACGTGCGCGCTGCCGCGGCAATTCACGCTGACGGGCATTTCGTTCATGATATGAAGGATAATCGAGAGATCGTGCGGCGCGAGGTCCCAAGCCACATTGATGTCCTTCTGGAAGAGGCCGAGATTCAGGCGGCGCGCGGAAATGTAACGGATGTCGCCGAGGTCACCCCATTCCGTGATTTCCTTGATCTTCCGGACGGCCGGCGAATAGAGAAACGTGTGGCCGATCATCAGCACCAGGCCGTTCTTCTTCGCAATCTCAATCAACTCCTCGCATTGTTCGGAGGAAGCGGCCATCGGTTTCTCGACGAAAACGTGCTTGCCGGCCATCAATGCGGCCTTCGCCATCGGATGGTGCGATTTCACCGAGGTCGCAACTACAACAGCATCCAGTCCGGCACCGTTCAGCATGTGGCCGAAATCGGTTTCGCCTTTGACATCCGGATACAAAGTTCTCAGGTGCTTCAAACGATCTTCGCTCAGATCGCACATCATTCTGAGGCTGCAATCCGGCAGCGACCGGAAGTTGCGGATGAGATTCGGCCCCCAATAACCACAACCCACCACGCCGACTCTGATTTGCTTTGTCATATTTCTCCTTCTGTTGATTGATAGCCCTCAAACGAACGCCCGATTTGAAAATTTTTGGAAGATTACTTCACCCTATTTCTGCCCCACTGAATTACTCCAACGAACCAGCTTGCGGTGCTGAGGCAACTGCTGCTGCCTGCGCCGCTTTCCGCTTTTTCCGATTCATCTCCACCGTCTGGATAAGCACTGCGGGAATTGTCCGAACAATGATGCTCATATCCAGCCAGAGAGATTTGTTCTGAACGTAGTAGAGATCGAGATCGATCATTTCTTCAAACGTCGTTTTGTTCTTGCCGTTCACCTGCCACATGCCGGTCAGGCCGGGCAACGTGCCGCAACGGCCACGATGACGCGGAAGATATTTTTCGTATTCGTAAGGAACGCAGGGACGCGGTCCCACGATGCTCATTTCGCCGCGTAGCACATTGATGAGTTGCGGCAATTCGTCCAGGCCCAGGGCGCGCAGCCAGATGCCGAACGGAATCACGCGCGGATCTTTGCCATCCAACTTGTTCATCGGACGATTCGAAGACATGAGGTCCGCCAGATGGCCTTTATGAACGCCGGTGTCCGCATTGACTTTCATCGTGCGGAATTTGAAGCACCTGAATCGCTGCCCGCCATAACCCATGCGTTCCTGCTGGAAGAAAACCGGACCGGGCGACACGATCTTAATGATCGTCGCGATAATCAGGCCAACGGGAGCCACGACCGGCATGGACAGGAGAACACAACATACATCGAGCGTGCGCTTCCACCAGGGAGCGCCTCCGATAAGTGGGACACTTTGAAGGCGGGCGGTATTGACTGAACTGAAATTGTTCATTTGCAGAAACGGAAGTTACGAGAAATCCGGCAGAATGCGTATCGCGGCTGGGCGAAAACGGGACCACATCCGCACCAGGCAGAAATGGAATCCACAACTGAACGGGCTCCGTTCAGCAAGGCATCCCCTAAAACCCTTCAAACCTTCCGCTTTAATGCTCATTTTCTCAAAGTTATCTACGCCAACAAACCAACGACCTTCAGATACAGATAGCTCCACCGCAATTGCGGCAAAGCTCCGCACTTGTAGACGAATCCTATTTTCGCCAACTTTTTTCTACCCCTTCCCTCCGTGCTGCAGGGACCCCTCTATAATTCAGTCTCAAACCTGAGACTTTCAGATCACTTCGCCATCGCCAATGAAGGCATCATCTCGGCCATGGACCGGTTTTCTAAAATTAGCGATTTCTGGTCCACTTCCACCAAAGTCGCTCTACCCAGAAAACTGAGCAGTATCTGCACCCGCTGCTTAGCGGACATTACCCGAAGCACGATTCCATTGAATCCCTGGAACACGCCCTCGCCTACTGTCACTTCCGCGCCGGGACAAATCCGACCCTCGACATCCAACGTGTCTTCCCACTCAAAGCATTGCTTGAGCTCCTCCACTGCGGAATCCGGAACAACGGGGATCCGCTGTCCGAATTGCACTAGGCTGCTCACGCCATTGACATGACGCAAGCCATCCAGACACTCAGCAATATTGCAACGCACAAACACATAACAGGGGAAAAGCGGCTCCACCACGCGCACGACACCACGTTTAGTGGCGCGCTCCATTCTCAATCGCGGATGGAATACTTCCAGACCTAAGTTCCTTTTCAGCCCGGCAGCAACTATGTGCTCGTGCTTCGGCTTAGTGCGGGCGCAATACCAAGCGAGCGGGCCACCCGCCCCCGCCTCAAGAGCACGACCGTCCGGATATTGAAAATTTGATTCAAACTCAGACATGCAATTTTTTAGTCAAAACGCTCGCTCTCCAATCCTGTTTCAAAGGTGTGCGTGATTAAACCACGAAACAGCCCTTTCGAGAACTTGTGGATTTTACAGATTTTGCCGTAGTTAGTAGATACGACAAGGTATATACCGAAAAACCCCTACGCCCCTCCCGGGGATTCCCCGGATATCGGCCAACGCACCCAAAAAAGTCGATAAAATGAGCCATTTTCAGCGGGAGTTTGTTTACAATGTTCCCTCAAAGGCCTCATGGCCCTGTTCAGTTGCGCCCTTCAAACCAACCTCTTTTCTAATTCGACGGCGGTAAAAATGTTTACTGCGCTGACTTCAATGTCCACAATTTCGGCAATTTGTGCCTGTATAGACCCCGGTCCGAGCAATTCAAACACCTGCCATTCGCCTCCCGAAAAGCAAGCGGTCTCCGTGCAACTATGCCGATTTAAGCGACTGAAAACAAGACGGTTAAAAGCCTCTGCAATAGCTACTTTCTGATAATACGTATTTCCGTCCAGCATTTTGCAGACTGCAACCGTCCCCCTCGGCGGTCCTGCCTGGCTCGGAACGTACGCGCATGCGTGAGATGGTGACGCCTCTTCTACGTAAACGGATTCGTTATGTGTTGATAATTTGATATTTATTTCGTGGGTTGCGTCGAGGCCATCGGAAGTCTTGAGGGATAAATCGTCGATTGCGAGGTCCGTACAGGACTTCGCCACGACTTCCACGGTTTCTTCGCTGTCTTCTGCCTCGCCGAAGATAGCCATATCCTCCTCCTGGCCAACAATTTGATTATACAATCGACGAACGAGGGGAAGATCAACCGCCAACAGAATGCGATGTCTCTTATGTTGGTACGTGGGTAGTCTCACTTTGTCAATAGCATCAAAACGCGCTTTTACCCCAATAGCAAGCAAGTACGTGGCCAGAATCCGTAAAGATACCCATCTGGTCGAAACTTCGCGTCGGTTTTTATTACGGGAAAAGTTGCTCTGTTTGAAGATTAATGAAGAACTTCCCGGTAGAATTGGAAACCGGATCCCGATACCGGGACGTCAAACTGAACCCAAGTGTTTATAACGCCCGTCACTTGCCAGATGGTCGTCCAGGAGCGTAAATCCAAGGAAGCCTGCAGTTCATACCAATGGTTTTGCGCCACCGGAAACCGAATATGAGCGGGATCCCCGGGGTTCTTGCCCAGCGTCAGCGTTAAAAACCCCGGAACCAGAAACCAGGACTCCTCGGAGAAATCGCTTTCATCTCCGAAAGCATCAAAAGCGGTGACGGCAAAAAAGTAAGTTTCCCCTTCCACCAAGCCCGTGACGGTAGCGCTATTGGTAGTCCCTGTAGTCAAAACATTCGTGTAATTACGACTTGTGGGGCCATAATAAACATTGTAACCGACAACCGACGGATCCATGTTCGGATTCCATTGAACAGCAACAGCGGAAGCACTTTTCGCAGCACCGCACGCTAACAAGTAGACCAAGACGATCAGACCTATTTTTTTTAACCAACAAATTCTATTCATCTGAACAATGCAAATACTTTGTTCAGATTGCATCCGTATAAAAACCAGAGTTGGGCTGATTCTCTCGTAGGTGTTCGGCTTACAAGAGGGCAATCACAGACTTTGGTTCCCGTTTCGAAAAGCAAGACTGCCCTGAACGACAGTCCGCTTCTCACAGAAACAGCTTTTGAAGCAAGACGCGGCGCTTTCGAATACCACTCGGAAAATCGAGTGGCCTTCCTCGAGAGCGCCCAAGTGCCGCAGACCTGCTTGAGTCCCGAACTGTCCGGGACGTTTTCGTCGACATTGGCGTTGACGGCAAGCGGATTCAACAGCCCCGCTGCCGATGGGCCAGCCTTTATCGGCCAATGTCTGATGGTTCATTCGTTGTACGTGCTGGCCGAAATAGTTTTGCTCAATGCGGTCAGCACTCAACCCTGCGGCTTGGGTGCCCTCACCAGCCAGGTTTTGGAACGGGAGATACTGGACTGGGGACGATTTAAAAACCGCCGGAAAAGCTATACGGAGTTGCCCGATTCAGAGAGGACTACCCCCGGGTGGATGATCCATTCAACCCATCACTTTCGCACGAAGCGCGGCGAGCATCTTCCTCCCTCTGGTTCTCAGCGCCGCCAATGATGTGACGGACTTCGCTGGTGCCGCGCTAGTGGGTCAGAACAATGGAAGCGCTGCTTTGATTGGTTCCCAAAAGGAACCCGTAACCGGTGCTCACCTTCTGGAGCAGCGCGCCCTGGAATGGCATCGGCTTCCCGGTGGCAGGGTTGAACATTTGACCCGTGAAAGTACCCGTCTTCGCAAGTTTAAGCGACATGACGAGTCCATTGCCGACATTGCCGAGCTGCAGTTTCGCCTGGCCAAACACGATCGGGTTGGGAGCCGCTGAGACAAACTTCGATCCCATCGCACTGCTTTGGATGGTCAGACCCTCAGGATAATACTTGGAGAGAGGATTGGCCGTCTTGATCCAGTTGACCGGGCCATTCAAATCGTCGTCGACGCGGTTCGTGAACGAAACCCAGCCGATCACCATCCCTTGTCCGGCATAAAGAGGAATAAACAGCGGCCACGTGCCATCCACCATCAGGCCGGAGGACTGAGTGACTTTGGTGCCGTCGGCGAGGCTTCCCGAAAACTTCACATTGCCATTGCCGTCCACCGTCAACGAGCCAAAACCATTCCCCAACGAGAACGCCGACGCATTCGTGCCCGGGACCATCAAAGTATAACTGCCCAAAAACGGCGCCGGGTTCGTCCTCGTGTTGAAGACGGCCTGGCCGCCGTTAATCAACGCCGCCCATGTCCCATCCGAGAGCGTTCCCTGGAGTTGTCCCGCCTTGGCGCCGGGTTGCAGACTGAAACCGATATACAGCGGGGTGCCGTTCTTCCGCGCGATGACGTTCGTTCCCACGCAGAACGTCCCAAACGCGCCGCTGAACGAATACTTGCCCCCCGCCATCTGCAGCGACCCAGTGTATTTGCCCGCCGACGTCACGGTGATCTTGACCGAGCCGGCGCTTTGCAGCCGCACTGTCGACGACTCATAAAACAATCCGTTGTAAGTGGTGCTCTTCGGCAGCGTCGATTTGACCATCGCCGTCGCGACTTGCACGGTCACCGTGAAACTCGATTGCGCCGTGAGGCTGCCGTCGCTGACTGTGATGGTGATCTGCGCTGTGCCGGTCTGGCCCGAGACCGACGTGACTGTCACCGTGCGGTTTCCTCCGCTGCCGGCAAAGACGATGTTCCCGTTGGGCACCAGCGTCGGGTTCGACGACACTGCCGAAAGAGTCAGACTCGCCGGTCCCGTGTCCACATCATTGATCGTGAAAGGAATCCCAGGGGTGCTCTCGCCCGAATAAATGCTTTGTGCCGGAATCGCGGTGATGGTCGGCGCGTGTGGCTGCACAGCTTGCACGGTCACGGCGAAGCTCGACTGCGAGCTGAGAGTGCCATCGCTCACCGTGATGGTGATCTGCGCACTGCCAGTCTGGCCCGCCGCGGGCGTGACCGTCACTGTCCGTTTCCCGGCGGAACCGCCAAATCCTATATTCCCATTCGGCACCAGCGTGGGATTGGAGGACGCCGCGGTCAAACTCAAACCCGTCGTGCCCGTGTCTTGATCGCCAATCGTGAAAGGAAGCGCGCCGGTGTTATGGCCCTCCAAAATATTTTGGTTCGTGATGGCCGTGATGGTCGGCGCATGATCCTGCGGAGCTTGCACGGTCACCACGAAACTCGACTGCGCGGTCAGCGTGCCGTCACTGACCGTGACGGTGATCTGCGCGCTGCCGGTCTGGCTCGCCGCGGGCGTGACCGTCACCGTCCGATTTGACCCGCTGCCGCCGAACACAATGTTCGCATTCGGCACCAACGTCGTGTTTGTGGATAAGGCCGAAAGAGTCAAACTCGTCACCGCCGTGTCCGGATCGCCAATCGTGAATGGAAGCGGCCCAGTGTTCTGGCCCTCTGAAATAGTTTGCGCTGCAATCATGGTAATGGTCGGCGCATTGTCCTGCGGAGCTTGCACGGTCACCACGAAACTCGACTGCGCGGTCAGCGTGCCGTCACTGACCGTGACGGTGATCTGTGCGCTGCCGGTCTTGCCCGCTGCCGGCGTGACCGTCACCGTCCGATTTGACCCGCTGCCGCCGAACACAATGTTCGCATTCGGCACCAACGTCGTGTTCGCGGACGCAACAGAAAGAGTCAAGCCCGTCGGGCCTGTGTCCGGATCGCCAATCGTGAATGGAAGCGGCCCAGTGTTCTGGCCCTCTGAAATAGTTTGCGCTGCAATCGTGGTAATGGTCGGCGCATTGTCCTGCGGAGCTTGCACGGTCACCACGAAACTCGACTGCGCGGTCAGCGTGCCGTCACTGACCGTGACGGTGATCTGTGCGCTGCCGGTCTTGCCCGCTGCCGGCATGACTGTCACCGTCCGATTTGACCCGCTGCCGCCGAACACAATGTTCGCATTCGGCACCAACGTCGTGTTCGCGGACGCAACAGAAAGAG
>Ga0335085_10005835_pt1 | contig 19647 bp, 15 predicted proteins | sample Lox_Sample_45_FD_206712 | JGI IMG/M metagenome (GOLD analysis project Ga0335085, IMG submission 206712) | Soil microbial communities from Loxahatchee National Wildlife Refuge, Florida, United States - Lox_Sample_4.5 | ecosystem: Environmental > Terrestrial > Soil > Wetlands | place: USA...
GCGACCTCCTTTTATAGTTATTTTCAATTTCTGTAATTCATACAAAAGAGAGATTGATCATTCATTGCCAGATCTAAAGGCTTGGAACCTAGATCTGCTCTCCTCTCCGTATCGTCCAGAAATCATCGGAAAGGTTCCTGTCCGCAACATAGGCGTAGGGCATGGTGAAATACCCTTTTATCCCCCATTTTGGTCCCCAGGAATTGCGCACGATGAGCCTTTTTTGTACATCGTCGTATCCTACGGCTACGACCGCGTGTCCGCCCACGACCCGTTCTCCCGGCTGCGGCATGCCTGTGATTCCGGTCCGTGCCACCTGCTGGGTCTTGAAGCTTTCGTAGACGGTGAACCCGAACACAAACGGAAACCCTTCGGCAAGGCATGTCCGCATTTCATCGAGAGTCAGGATACGATGATAAGAGGTGATCTGGTGGTCGCTCGCTTCCTTATAGCACACAGCATTCGGCTTTGCCGCAAACCTGGATATGACATAGGGCCATTTTTTCTCTATGCAGACACCCTGTTTGGCTAGCGTCTTAATGCCATCGCGAAGCATGGCGCCGGAATCCGATTTGATAGAATGCTCGATGACCCGCTCGTTATAATAGATGAAAAGTCTGCTCAAATCGGCGTAACGCACGTTGTCCTTCATTTCCAGGAACTCCAGGGCGCCGGCCAGCGCATTGGCGGTACAGCTGCCGAGATTTCCCTGGTCTTCAACCTTTGAGCAGAAACGACGCAGGTCAACGTGAGATGGAAGTGCAGGGGGGACGCGTTGCACCGCACTGTACAGAAAATCGCGCTGATCAGGCAGGTCCGGCACCCATCCGTACCCGCGGGCTCTCCTTTTGCTTTTCTTTGGAAGAGTGGCTTTCCTGGTCTTCGGCATGACTAGATCTCCTTCTGAAGCGATGAGAGACAATCCCGGGTATAAATCTATGCCTTTTTGTTCCGGGATTTGTAAGCTAAATCACTTGCGAAAAAAGATCGTAAAAGAGCACCGCCTGTTTTGGAGGCTTTACCTGCATTTACAGGCGAACGATACGGGTAAAGGTTAAAGTAAAAATATACTGAATTGAAAAGACGTTAAATTGAAGTTAGCAAGACAGTAACAGTTTGTCAACCCCATGAATATCATGCTGCCTTGCCATGAGTTACATTATTACCCGTAAAGGCGAAGTTTACGCTTGAAGGATTCCGTCAGAATAGGACTTTCTGCAGACTCATGGCAAGGCCGCGATCATTATCAAGCTTGTTGCAATTAATGATCGACCCTTTTGTGCTAAACGCGAATAGGAAGGATAACGACAGGAATGCCCTGGTTGTAAAATTTTCTCTGGACCGCGAAGATGGTGTAGTTATGGAACACGCCTGACAAGAATGTAGTTTTGGGAAACACGAGCTGCCCGCCGAAGAGTATCGAGTTCGGAAACCTCTCCAGGATCTCGGGTGTGAGGCGGGAAATCTCCTCGATCACATCGTTGCCGAACGAAGAATAACCCGCGGCATAGTATCCGTGGCACCGCATATAATGCACATAGCGGTCAAGCTCCTTCCGCACCTCGGCTTTCATGTGTGACACTTCCTCGGCGCCCTTGAAGTTCCCGGCGTCCACCACGCCGACCTGAATGAACACGAAGTTCTTGAAGGTCCCCCCGAACAGGCGGATGATGCTGAAGAGCGTATGGAGTCCGAGGCCGTTGAAGCCGTTCACGAGCAGGATGGCGGTCTTGTCCTGGGGGTCATATTTCACCTTTAGTTCCTTATCAGTTCCCTGTTCGCCGGGAAAAGCGGGACAGGAAGATTCCGCAACTGTCACCAACTCATCTAGCCGGTGAAGGATCCGGAAAGTGTTGGTGTAGTGCTGCCGGGTGAGCAGTGCGATGACGACAAGGGTCCCGGTGAGAAGGATAGTGATCCAGCCCCCTTCGTGGAACTTGACCACGGTTACCGAAACGAGGATAAAGAATGTGATTGTCATGCCCAGGCCGTTGATAAAGAGCTTCTTCTCCCAGTGTTCCTCTTTGCCTCGGACCTGCCACCAGTGGCGCACCATGCCGAGCTGGGAGAGGAAGAAGGTGACGAACACGTTGATACTGTAAAGGACGATGAGGTATTTTACGGAACCTCCCGTGAGCAGCATGGTGGCGAGTGCGGTGCCGCCCATCATCAGGATTCCCTTTTGGGTCACGAGGCGATCGCTCAGCATGGCGAACTTGGATGGGAACCAGCGGTCCAATGCCATGTTCGAGAGCACGCGCGGACCATCGAGAAAACCCGTCTGGGCCGCGACGAACAGGAGTGCCGCCTCGGACAGGAGCGTAACGAGCACGAAGACGGTTCCGCCCTTGCCCCAACCCTGGGTCATGGTCTCGAACAGCGCGGCGTTCAATGTTTTCCCGGTTTGAGGCACGACCCGATAGAGGAGGTAAGCGATCATCAGGCCCATGACCGTCAGGGAGAGGGATATGGCCATATAATGCATCGTGCGCTTGCCGGTCCTGACCTTCGGCTCCCGCAGAATGGGCAGGCCGTTGCTGACCGCCTCGATCCCGGTGTAGGTGCCCGCACCCATGCTGTAAGCACGCAGAATGAGCAGCATCATACCGGCGAATCCAAGTTCCGCCTGCGTTTGGACCACATCGGCCCTCGTGGCAGCGGCGATATTGCCGAAGTTTCCCAGATTCATGATCACGGCATAGCCGATGATGAACGCGTGAGTGAGGACAAACGTCAAAAATATCGGCACTAGGGGGAGGACCGATTCTTTGACGCCGCGTATGTTCATGGCTGTAAGGACGAGGACACCGCAAAAAGCGAACGTGAGCTTGTACGGCAGCCATGTAGCTGGGAGAAAGCTGAACAAAGCATCGGCGCCGCTTGCAACGGAAATCGTAATCGTGAGCACGTAATCGATCAAAAGCGCCGATCCCGACACCATGCCTGCTGTGGGTGAGAGAAGTTTGCTCGCGACGAGATAGCCGCCGCCGCCCGTGGGAAAGAGCTCGATGATCTGGGAGTAGCTCGAGGCGATGATAAATACCGTGATGCCGGACATGAGCGCGACAAAGACGCTCAGATACACATGACCGTGAACGGCGAGAAACGCTTCTTCAGGACCGTAGCAGGAGGACGACAGGCCGTCCGCTCCCAGCCCGATCCAGGCGAAGAAAGCAATGAGGGTCAGTTTATGGAATAGTGAGCTGTCCTCGATGTCGTGCTTTCCGCCGAAGATGATGGTCTTTAATCGATGGATAAATGAGGGCTTAGGTGGTTGGTCCATACAAATATAGGGCTCACCGGAGCAATCATGCTGCTGTGTATTGAATCCGGCGATGACTCCGATACGCTTTCCAATGAGACAGTTCAATTATATAGCAAGGACCCTACCATTGCAAGAAGAAGAGTACCAGATGATATCTGACTGATTTTCTGGAGGAGAACGGTGATCATAACAGAGAAGATCAGCTTTTAGGAGGGTTCTTCTGGTACTTTTTTGGGCATTTGCCCGTGTCGTGAGCATCGGGAATCTAAAACTGATTGTTTCCTTTTACGGACGCTGTTAATCTGCTCACCCCTCAGGATCATATTTCAGTCTATACCCTATCCCCGGTTCGTTCATGAGTAAACGCGGCCTCGCGGGGTCTGCCTCCAGTTTATGTCTGAGCTGCGTCATGTAAACCCGCAGATACTGCACTTCATTCACATGCGCTGGACCCCATACGTCCTTCAGAAGCTGGCTGTGGGTGATAACCTTGCCGGCATGGCGGATCAACACCGTTAGCAATTTGTACTCGATGGGAGTGAGGTGTACCTCTCGATCGTCTACGAATACCTTTCGCTGCGCAAGGTCCACGCGCAAATTCTGATCGATAAAAACAGGCTCCTGTTGATCCACATTCTGTCTCGCTGCATGTCGCAGCGCAACGCGAATTCTCGCCAAGAGCTCTCCTGCATTGAACGGCTTAGTCAGGTAGTCATCGGCGCCGGCATCGAGCGCCTTGACCTTGTCAAGTTCCTGTTCCCGTGCTGATATGACGATTATGGGCGTTTGTGTCCATTCGCGCAATTTTTTGGTAACCTCCAGACCGTCAAGATCGGGCAACCCCAGATCGAGGAGCACCACATCGGGATTGCGCGTGGTTGCGTGCATGAGGCCCTCTTGTGCAGTAGCTGCCTCTACCAGACGATAGCCCTGGCTCTGGAGCGTTATTCGCAGAAAGCGCCGCATTTGAGGCTCATCTTCGATCAGCAAAATAAGTTCTTTCTCTTCAAGCATCAACTTCTCCCGTAACGCCGTCATCCATAAATCTGAATCCTCAAAGGTGCGAAGGACGCGAAGAGAGGCAGGTATAGGTTTTCAGCCTGCTCTTACGGCTTGCGCTCTTTGCGGCTTCGCGGTAGATTTATTTTTGCTATTTGCCAGATCTTCATCTGTAGCCGGTCGGCTCGTGTTGGTTCACAGATATACATTCCGGCGTCATCGGTCCTCAGACTCTTCTTCTCGTTTCGGCGGTGGTGGTAGGCCGGCCGAAGACAGGGTAAAGCGGAACACGGCGCCGCCGTCAGGCCGGTTTTCCGCCCAAATTTTGCCGCCATGGGCGTTGATGATGGTGCGGCAAATAGCCAGCCCGAGGCCGACGCCGCCGCCCGTTGCCCGGCCGCTCACGAATTTTTCAAAAATGCGCTCTTCTTCTCCGGGGGGGATGCCGGGACCGCGGTCATCCAGAGAAACGGTCACCGTGTAGAAAGACTCCGATGCCGAGAGTTCGAGAGGCGTTCCTTTGGGAGTGTACTTTATGGCATTGTCGAACAGGTTCACCAAGACCTGTTCGATAAGCAGGCCGTCGAAGGGGATGAGCGGCAGGTTCGCCGGAAGCTTCACGGTTACGGGATGATCCTTAAGACGGTCTCCGAGACGGTTCAACACCACACCCACGATCTCCTCGAGGGACTGCCATTCCTTGTTGAGCTTAATCGCACCTGATTCAAGCCTCGTCATATCGAGCACGTTCTTGATGATGAGGTTCAGGTGCTCCGCCTCTTCCTGAATAGTCTTGACCAAATCGAGGCGGCTCTCTGTGTCGATCAGGACATCCCCCTGGAGCAGCGTGGTCGCGGCGCCGGTGATCGCCGAAAGCGGCGTTCGCAGATCATGGGATATGGAACTGAGCAGCGTGTTTCGCAGGCTCTCGGTTTCCGCCTTGAGCAGGGCGCGCTGTGCCGCCTCACCAAGGAAAGAGCGCTCTATGGCAATCGCGGTCTGGTTCGCAAATGCCTCCAGATAGTGAAATTGTTCAGGCTCGAAGCCATCCGTCTCGGTTTTCGGGAGGATACCAACAACACCGATGGCTCCAGCAGAAGCGACCAGCGGCAAATACAGCGCCTTCGCGCCGGGCAGCGTATCGGATCCCAGGCCTGCGGCCTGACGGTGTTCGTATACCCACTGTGCAACGCTCAGTTCCTGCTGATCAGGGGTAAAAGCGAAGGCGCCATTCGTTATAGGCGTCAGACGGTTCTGGTCATCGGTGATGAGGACAACAACCTGGCTATCGAACATCTCACTGATATGTTTCATGGCGATCTCGCTCAGTCGTTTCGCTCCCCGTTCGCGGACCAGGTCCCGGCTTAAGTTATACAGGGCAGCGGTCCTGCCCTCCCTCAGCCTCGCTGCTTCCGCCTGTTGGCGGACCCGGAGCGTGAGCCTGCTGATGACGAAGGATACGATGAACATCACGATAAATGTGAAGAAAAATCTGATATCGCTGACCGCGAAGCTGTAGTAGGGAGGGATGAAGAAAAAGTCGAAGGCAGCGATGCTCAGGATCGCAGCGAAGAGGGACGGCCACGTGCTGGTCCGGCTCGCGGTGAACACGACGCCGAGTAGGTACACCATTGCCAGGTCTAGCCGTTCGAAATAAGGGAACATGAGTGATGCAATGCCGGTGCAAAGCGATACGGTGAGAAGACTCCAGAGCCATTCTCTCTTACGCCCCGTGCGGGGCGCACGCTTCAACGGCGGGTGCAGATGCGGGGCGGCAACGTCTCCGCTGATGACATAGACATCGATATCGCCGCTCCCGCGCACAATCTCGTCCAGTGGAGAGCCGAAGAGCTTGTCCTTCCAGCGGGCATGGGTCGGCTTGCCGATAATGATCCTCGTCACGTTCCTGTTGCGCGCGTAAGTGAGGACTTCCTCGCTCATCCTCTGCCCGCTCAACGTTACGCTCTCAGCGCCCAGGCTTTCCGCCAGCCGCATGTGATCGGCGAGTTGCTTGAGATCGCCTTCCGAAGGCCGCACCTGTGACGGGGCCTCAACGTGGACGGCGATCCACTCGGCGCGCAGCCCCGCGGCCAGCCTTCGTGCCGCGTGGATCAGACGGATAGAACGGGGATTATGGCCTACACAGACCAAAATACGTTCGCCGGCGGGCCAGATATCCTTGATCCCCTTGTCCTGCCGGTAGACCTGCATCTGCTCATCCACGCGGTCAGCGGTGCGGCGGAGTGCCAGTTCGCGGAGCGCGATCAGGTTGCCCTTGCGAAAGAAGTTCTCAATGGCCGCGGCCGCCTGTTCCGGCATGTACACCTTGCCTTCCCGGAGGCGCTGGAGCAGGTCGTCGGGGGGCAGGTCGATCAGCTCGATCTCGTCAGCCCGGTCGAGCAGAAAGTCGGGGACGGTTTCCCGGACGTTGATACCCGTGATCTGCGAGACCACATCGTTCAGGCTTTCGAGGTGTTGGACATTCATGGTGGTATAAACGGAAATACCCGCGCCGAGCAGCTCGTAGACGTCCTGCCAGCGCTTCTTGTGGCGGGATCCGGGGGCATTGGTGTGGGCGAGCTCGTCAACCAGGATGATTGCGGGCTTGCGGCGAAGGGCAGCATCGAGATCGAATTCCCGCAACGCTCGCCCGCGGTATTCCACGTTGCTGCGGGGCAATACCTCCAAGCCTTCGAGAAGCGCCTCGGTTTCCCTGCGGCCGTGGGTCTCGACGAGCCCGACAACGATGTCCACACCCTCAGTTCGTTTCTGACGCGCGGCCTCGAGCATGGCATAGGTTTTCCCGACACCGGGAGCAGCGCCGAAGAATATCTTCAGCTGCCCCTCGCGGCTCCGCTCGGTTTCCCGGCGCACTCTGTCCAGAAGCTCGTCGGGACTAGGTCTTCGTTCTTCCATTAATACTCCCTGAGATGATCAAAATGCGAGGGATGTCCTATTTTTATATTGTCGCATTTTTTATAGTGGGTGTAAATGCTTTTTTACAATGGACCCTTGCTGCTTAACGACTTTTACAGGCGCGCTACTATTCTCTTTATCGTTGTATCGAGTGTGCTAAAAAAAACGGGACCCCCCTACAGAGGGGCCCCGCATTGTCGGTGCTCACTATAGATTGAACTAGTTACATTTGTCACCTAATGAAATGATGAGGCTCGCAACATCGCCTTTTTTCGCGATGTCACCTACTTTCAGTTCGCCTTCTACAATCTCGCCTTTCAAATAATCATCTCCCACATAAGAAAGCACCTTGATCTTTCCTACTTCCTTGAGCTCGTGTTTCGGACCCTCACGGTACACGACGAGAACGTCACCGATGCTGATTGCCTTTTTCACCTCCGCTGTTCCGCTTTGGAACAGGCATACTATGGTGCCCTTTTCCATGATCCCCTTGGCAGCCTTCTCTTCGCGTTCCTCTTGGAGGGGAGACCAGGAAACGGCGTTTGCGAGCTGGGGTAGTCCCATGCATAAGATCAGCAGAACGGCAAGAAGCTTTCCGATCTTTTTCACGTTTTATTCTCCTCAGTTACTTCTGGTCGTCGAGTGCCAGGTTCAGTTCCAGAACATTGACCACAGGCTCGCCAATCAAACCGAGCCAGCGATTATCAGTGTTCTTGGCAACGATGTTGCGAATCCCGGCATCCTCGAGTCCTCGGGCCTTTGCCACTCTATGTATCTGATATTCAGCAGCAGCAAGGCTGATATGAGGATCAAGACCGCTTCCCGATGCAGTAACTAAGTCCACTGGAATCTTTGCCTGATTTCCCGGGTCAGCCGCACGTAAAGCATCTATACGAGCTTGCACAGCTTTTACGAGGTCAGGATTGTTCGAGCCGAGGTTGGAGCCGGTCGATGATCCGCCATTATAGGGATAGGGGGAGGTCGCAGAAAGTCTTCCCCAGAAATTTTTAGGATCTTCGAACTGCTGACCGATTAGCGATGAGCCGACCGGTTTTCCGTTCTTCACGATGATACTACCATTTGCTTGCCGCGGGAATATCGCCTGAACGATCCCGGTCACTGCGAGGGGATAGATAATCCCCGTGAGAATCGTAAATACCAAAAGAGACATGAGCGAATTGCGAATCATTGTAGTCATGGATTCCTCCGTTTTCCGATTTTCCTATATCCCTACCATCTATACATCGCTCCGAGCGCGATGGTATCCTGAGACTTCTTCGTAGCAGCGCCGTTCACGATGTCAAAGGACGTCTTGTCCGATGTATCATGGCGGTATTCCGGCCGCAGGATCACACCTCCGTTCAGCCGAATCTCCGGTGTAACCGTGACTTCCTTCAGTTTCTGTACCATTCCGGTTCTGAAGCCGTCCTTGTCGTCGAAGTACTCGCCCCGGACCGCCAGGCTGTACGTGTCATTGAAATCATACTTGATGATGCCGGCCAGACCGTCCCACTTCGCGTCGCCTGAGATGCCCGAGGGGAGCAGCGTTCCCGGCACGTTGTCTTCCCTGCCGTCATCATAGTTCAAGATGATGGAGAGCGGTTTTACCGGCCTTATCGTCGCAATGATATCCAGCATGTTCCTCGTGTTGCTGCTCGAGGAACCGACCGTCGGGGCATTGACGCCCTGCTCATCCTGCTCGGGGCCGGTCATGCCGTTGACGATGAGCGAGAAGAGTTCCGCCGGGGCATACGTGACGCTCACGCCGTAGCTCTTTCCCCTGTTGTTGTCCGTGCTGTCGTCCCAGCCATTCACGAGGTAAACGGCGGCGCTCAACGTATCGCTTAAGGCATAGCTCGCCTTCAAGCCCGTGTGCGTGAACGGAATGGCATAGTTGAACAGGAACGATCTTGAATAGTTTGGGTTGTCGATAGCCTCAATCACCTCGGCGCCGAAGAAGGTGGCGAACTTCCCGAGATCGAACCTGAGCCCCTTGCCCACCGCCGCGTTATAACTGATGTACGCCTCGGTAACATCGAAGGAATCGGTCCCCTCGCCGGCCTGAGGAGAGGTCAGAGGAGCACCGCTCAGGCCGCGCGAATGAATCCACTTTGCCGTTTCGCCTGCCGAGAGCTTCAGCTTATAGCCGGCATTCCCCAGCGCGGGGTCTTTGACGAAAACGATCTGTGCCAGGTCCAACGTGAAACTGTTGGCCTTGTGGTCGAACACCCGATAATCGTTCTGCTCCGACTCGCCCCCGACGGTACCGGCATTGCCATTGTACGTATACCCGGCCTGTAGATAGATGCTCAAGCCGAGCGCCTTCTTCAGGTCATCGGCGCTTATGGCCGGCGCGGCCGGCTTCGCATCTTCGGCGAAGGCCACTGCGCTCATTGCCGCCACAGCGCAGAATATCGCTAACCCGATCTTCAAACCTAGCATAGAACCCATTTTTTTCATTTCAATCTCCTTAAGTTAATTAAACAATATGCAATGCCGTTATGATCATATCAACAACCTTGATTCCGATGAACGGCACGATCAAGCCGCCAACGCCGTAAATCAGGGCGTTATTTCGTAAGACCACCGACGCGCCGAGGGGGCGGTATTTCACGCCGCGAAGCGCCAGGGGAACCAGGAAAATAATAATCAGCGCGTTAAAGATAACGGCAGACAATACGGCGCTCTGTGGCGTTGCAAGGCCCATGATATTGAGCGCTCCAAGCGCCGGATAGATGGAAATGAACGCAGCAGGCAGAATGGCGAAATATTTCGCCACGTCGTTCGCGATGCTGAAGGTCGTGAGCGTCCCGCGGGTCATCAAGAGCTGCTTGCCTATCTCGACGATCTGAATGAGCTTGGTGGGGTTCGAATCCAGATCCACCAGGTTGCCTGCTTCCTTCGCTGCCTGGGTCCCGGTATGCATGGCAACAGCAACGTCGGCCTGGGCGAGCGCCGGCGCATCGTTCGTTCCGTCTCCGGTCATGGCAACAAGCCTGCCGCCTTTCTGTTGCTCACGGATGAGCTTAAGCTTTGCTTCGGGTGTCGCCTCGGCCAGAAAATCGTCCACCCCTGCCTCGGCAGCGACCGCTGCCGCAGTAAGCGGGTTGTCACCGGTGATCATGACCGTTTTGATCCCCATCTTGCGCATCTCGGCGAATCGTTCCTTGATCCCTCCCTTGACAATATCATTCAGCCGGATGACGCCAAGCACCTTGGCCTTGTCAGCCACAACGAGCGGCGTGGCCCCCTGTTTTGCGATATCATCAACGATTGATCGGACTTCGGGAGGAAAGGTGCCTCCCTGCTTTTGGACGAACTTTTCAACGGCATCTGCCGCGCCTTTGCGCACCTCCCGACTGTCGAGATTCACACCGCTCATGCGCGTCTGTGCAGTGAACGGCACGAACGTTGCTCCGATATTCTGGATGTCCCGCGCCCGGAGCCCGTATTTCTCCTTCGCTAGCACCACAATGCTCCGGCCTTCGGGAGTTTCATCAGCAAGCGAGGCAAGCTGTGCTGCGTCGGCAAGTGCTCCTACATGCACTCCCGGAGCAGGGATAAATTCCGTAGCCTGACGGTTTCCGAGGGTAATTGTCCCGGTTTTATCGAGCAGCAGCACGTCAACGTCTCCGGCCGCTTCCACGGCCCTTCCAGACGTGGCAATCACATTTGCCTGGATCATCCGGTCCATGCCGGCAATGCCGATGGCCGAGAGCAAGCCTCCGATCGTAGTCGGGATGAGGCAGACCAAGAGCGCGACGAGCACGGTAATGGTGATCGGCGTGCCCTGGCCCGCCGCTTTGACACTGAACAGGGAGTAGGGAAGCAGGGTCACGGTCACGAGCAAAAAAATGATCGTCATGCCCGCGAGCAGAATATCGAGGGCAATCTCATTCGGCGTCTTCTGGCGCTTCGCGCCTTCCACCATGCTGATCATCCGGTCAAGAAAAGTCTCTCCCGGACTTGTCGTAATACGCACAACAAGCCAGTCGGACAGGACCGTGGTGCCGCCCGTGACAGCGCTCCTGTCTCCGCCGCTTTCACGGATCACGGGTGCGCTTTCGCCGGTCACGGCGCTTTCATTGACTGAGGCTACGCCCTCGATTATTTCCCCATCCATGGGGATGATGTCGCCTGCCTCCACGAGCACCACATCCCCTTTCTTGAGTTGTGACGAGACGATCTTCGTGACCTCCGCATCCGGTTTCGGCTTCGCCAAGCGTTTGGCCATCACGTCACGCCGTGTTTTGCGAAGGGACTCGGCCTGTGCCTTGCCCCGGCCTTCGGCCATGGACTCGGCGAAATTGGCGAAGAGCACCGTTATCCAGAGCCAGATGGATATCTGTAGAATAAAAGAAGGTGACGCCTCGCCTTTTCCCGAGAATGCTGCATGAATGAACAGGAGTGTCGTCAAAATACTGCCGACTTCCACGACAAACATGACCGGGTTCTTGATCTGGTGAACTGGATTCAATTTTCTGATCGAATCCCATAATGCTTTTTTTACGATCGTTGGTTCAAAGAGCGATCGTTTTTTCGTTTTTGTGCTCATGATTTTCTCCTCATTTCGTAATCAACAGAAAAGTTTTTCACCACAGAAGTCACAGAGTACAGCTTTTTGGTCGTTGATAATAAAATCCGCATCCTTTCCTCGATGTCCACAGTGGTAAAAAAGCTTTTATTTTGCGGCCATCAACTGTTCAGCAAATGGCCCCAGGGCCCAGGCCGGCATGAACGTCAACGCTCCAACGATCACGATGACCCCGATCAAAAGCGCCACGAACAAGGGCGTATGGGTCGGCAGCGTTCCCAAGCCGGCAGGCACCTGCTTCTTCTTCGCGAGCGAACCGGCAATGGCAAGCACCGGAATGATCACCCAGAACCGGCCAATAAACATGGTCAATCCAAGAGCAGTGTTATAGAAGACTGTGTTGGCGGAGAGGCCCGCAAAGGCGCTGCCATTGTTGTTCGCTGCGGACGAAAAAGCATAAAGGATCTCTGAGAATCCGTGCGGCCCGGGGTTCGCTACTCCCGCTGCTCCTGCTGTAGTCGCAACGCCGACAGCTGTGCCGATCTTGACCAGTGCATTCACGACCAGTACCGAGACCGAGGCCATCTTCATCTCGAACATCTCGATCTTCTTGCCTAGATACTCAGGCGTGCGTCCGACCATGAGGCCGGCTATGAAAACCGTAATAATGGCCATGACCAGCATGCCGTACAGACCGGAGCCCACACCTCCGAAGATCACCTCTCCAAACTGCATCAGGACCAACGGGTAGAGGCCGCCCATAGGCGTGTAGGAATCGTGCATGGAATTGACCGAACCGTTCGAGGCGGCTGTGGTAGCCGTGGCCCAGATTGCGGAATCAACGATCCCGAAGCGCGCTTCTTTCCCTTCCATATTGCCGCCCGGCTGGAGATTGCTTGCTTGTTGATCAATGCCGATGGATGCGAAGCGGGGATTGCCGCCCTGCTCACTCCAGGTACATAAGGCCATTAGTGTAACAAGGACGAGGACCATGGCGGAAAGCAGCGCCCACCCCTGGCGCTTGTCTCCGACCATCTTGCCGAAGGTGATACAGAAAGCTGCGGGTATTAGAATGAGCGCCAGCATTTCAAAAAAATTGGAGAGTGGGGTCGGGTTTTCTAAGGGATGAGCCGAATTGACGTTGAAGAATCCGCCTCCGTTCGTGCCGAGCTGCTTGATCGCGATCTGCGAAGCAGCAGGACCGAGCGGTATGACCTGCTCTTTCATCTCCGCCTTTTCCGTCACTTGGTTCCCCTTTTCATCCTTGATTGGGTTGCCTTGGGCATCAAGCTTCGGGGTATCGTAGGTGATGGTCTGAGTGAGCGAAACGGTCTTGTATTCGCTGAAGCTTTGCACAACTCCCTGGGAGACCAGGAGCAGCGACCAGATAAGCGCAAGCGGCATCAGGATGTAAAGCGTGGAGCGGGTAAGATCGAACCAGAAGTTGCCGATGGTGTCAGCCGAGTGCCTCTTGAACCCGCGTATCAGGGCAACGAGCACGGCCATACCGGCTGCCGCTGAGACGAAATTCTGAACCGTCAGCCCTGCCATCTGGGTGAGATAGCTCATCGTTGTTTCCCCGCCATACCCCTGCCAGTTGGTGTTCGTGACAAAACTGACGGCCGTGTTAAATGAAGAATCAGGAGAGACTGCCGAGAACTTTTGCGGGTTCAGGGGGAGCCAGCCCTGTAAGCGCTGCAGGAGATAGACTAAAAAAAATCCTGCCGCGCTGAAAAGAAGCACGGCGCTGGCATATTTTTTCCAGCTCATTTCCTCCTCGGGCTTTATGCCGCAAATCCTGTAGAAAAGACGTTCAACAGGGCCGAGCACGCGGTCCAGAGCTGAAGGCTGTCCTTCGTAGACCCGCGCCATGTAGACCCCGATCGGTTTTGCGAGGAGCAGCAAAACGCCAAAAAATAAAACTATTTGCACTATATCGTTGCCAGTCATGACAATGCCTCCGGTTTAAGAAGTGCTATTAAGAGATAGACCAACAGCCCCGTGGCGAGAATGCCGCCAATCCAGTAGAACAGTTCCATTCTTCCCTCCTTCTAGACTCGTTCAACAAGTTTCACTAAAAACCAGCTTGCAACAAAGAGCACAATCGTAATTCCGATAAACATGATGTCCATGAGTCTACCTCCTTTGCATGGGTAAATATAAGCACAATATGCATTAAATTGCTGCTAAGAATGGGGCAAAAAGAATAAAAATTTAATAAAGATGTTTTTTCTTCGCAGAACGCCCAGACCGCAAGCAAATGATCTTTGGCGAAAATGACCACAAAAAAAACGAAGTTGAGTTGTTCATAAAACAGATGGGAGAAATTTGTATTGGAGAGACAGCAACTGGTCGGCGCAACGCAGAATGGATATTAGGTTCTTCTATCTTGCTATTTCAAATTTATGTTATAATTGCAAAAGAGACAATTTTAAACGTCATTTAATTTCGTTCTAAGGAGGGTCGTATGCTCGTAATGGCGGATAATCTGAGCATCAGGAACAAGGCTTACATGGATGCGGTTAAGAAGAAGGACAAGAAGGAGATCGGGGCCATGGCCAAAGAGCTTGCTGCCAAAGGCGCTGAGCTGATCAACATCCAGGTCTCGCTCGACGGCATCGGTGATGAGGACGCCCTGCCCATGGCAACCGAGGCTGTCCAGCAGGCCACCGACCTGCCCCTCTGCCTCGATTCGAGGAACTTGAAGGCACTCAGGAACGCTATTCCGCTCTGCAATGAGCCTCCGATCATTAACTATCTTTCCGCGGACGAGAAGAACCCCGAAGAGTTCTTCTCCCTCGTCAGAGAGACGAAATCGAACCTCATCATACGGGCGCTCAAGGGTACCGTGCCCACTACGCTCGAGGCGAAGCTCATGATCATCGAGGACCTGATCGAGAAAGCGAATGAGGCCGACATTCCGAACGAGCGGATTTTCGCCGACCCGTCAGTGGTGCACATCAGCAAAGGCATGGGGCAGGAGCATCTGCTCAACGCACATGAGTGTATCGTGGTCCTGAACGAGCTTGTCGACCCGCCAATCAATACGGCAGTCTGGATTTCGAACGTGACGACGGGACTCCCAAAGAACCTGAAGCCCACCGTTGCTTCGGCCTACCTTTGCTACCTTGCAGGGGCCGGCCTGCATGCTGCGATGGTGAACGTAAAGGACCCGGAGATCATGAAGGCCGTGTACCTGATAAAATCGTTCCGGGACGAAATAGTCTTCTCTCCGGCAGATCTCGCATAGCAACCTCCCAGAAGCGTATGACGGAAGATGTAAGGCCTTCAACATTTTGTCGGCGGGGCTTCATGCACCGCCGTTCTATTTTTTAATTAGTGCCCTGTGGAATCCTTTTGAAGATCCTGAATGAGTCGCTGGTATTCTTCATAGGGTATCTGTGAATGCCATTTGCCGGAGACCATACCGATTCCGATTACAAGGTAGAAAAGGACAACCAGAATCACGGGATAGAGGGCGGGTCTTATAATACGGATCTTCTTGCCCCATCGGACGGAAAGGTCCAAAGCCCCTTCTGAAGGACACCGGCTGACGCAGGTCATGCAGCCGAAACACTCCTCCGATTTGATTACTTCATTCTTCTCAACCTCGATAAGGGTAGGACAGTGGTTGGTGCATGCATGGCAGTGGATGCATTTCTCTTCGTTCCTCCGAATCTTAAACGGGCTGAACCGGCTCAAGAGACCGAGGAGCGCGCCGTACGGGCAGAGGTACCGGCACCAGAAGTTTTTATAGAGCAGGGACAGCACCGCGAGCGCGACGAGGATCCACAGCGTGAGTGCGGACATATTGGTGAAGAACTTCATCATGCGTACATCCACGATCTTGTAGTAATCGGTGATGAAAAAGAGGAGCATCATGTTCGTCGCCATGGCAACACCGATTAGAAGGATGAAGAGGGACAGGAGAATATACTTCAGCGACCGCAGGATGATGTCGGTGGTCTTCCCGATCTTGAAGTTCTTGCCCAGGATCCTTTCCCCGGCCATCCAGATGTATTGAGAGAGCGTTCCGATGGGGCAGATCCAGCCGCAGAATCCCTTCTTCATCACCAGGGAGACGCCGAGGATGGCGACGAACAAAATAAAACCTGACGGGTGTACCGGCTCGATGATGCCGGTGAAGAGAAAATACTTGAAGGCCATGAGCCCGCCGATGGGAAGAAAGGCGTCCACGGACGGCGGTCGCTGAACGAACGGATGGCCCGGCGCATCAAAGTGCTGGACGAACTGATAGAACCGGTAGCCGATGAACAGGACTATCAGGAGGAACGCGAACTGTACCGCATATCTCAGGGTTCTAATGTATTTCCTCTCAGGGTGCATGCACGTATTATACACTACGGTGACAAGATCAGTATGATATTAATCATATCTCTTCTGCATGTTCGGACTCGGACCAGTAAACGGATCCGCTTATTTAAATCTCTGAGCACCGTTATTATGACAAGGCTTGGTCCGGCGCGGATAGATCGGGCACATTTAATCCGGCTGGATGACCAAGAGCCGTCAGGAAAACCGTAATTGTCCCGCCAGGACCGCACCCGCCTCCTTCAATGCCTTTTTCCCCTTGATCTCCCAAAGGGAAAGCGGCAGGAATGCGACAGGCAGGCTTCCTGCCATCGTCTTGAGTTCGGCGGAATATTGCCCCTGGAGATTCTGGATGGCCCTGATGGAGGCAGGGTCTGCATGTTCAATGACCCTGTTTATGACCATACCATAGATGTGGACCTGGTAATCCGTAAGGGTTTTGATAATTCTTCTGACATGATTGACGACGAGAGCCTCGGGATTGGCAACTATGATGAAGGTTGCCTTATCGTGGATGAATCGTGATATCCGTTCGGACAACGCGACCCACGCATCCATGGTCTCTGAAATGGACCGTTTGCCGATTATGTGTTTACCGATTTTATCCAGTCCCTCGAAGACCCGGGCCCCTGCCTTCAGGTGCTTCCTGATGAACTGCGGCATGTTCAGGAGATTCAAGGTTTCCCCGGCGGGGGCGGTGTCCCAGACCACCCGGTCGTATTTTCCCGTGTCGACCATATCGACGATAAGATCGAGCATGGTTTCTTCGCGGAGGGACGGCGCTGAGCCGATGTACTCAATCAGCTGGTGTTGCGAGTCAGCGTCCAGCGCCTTCATATCGATTAGCTGGGACAGAATATCGTAGAAATCGTGGCTGAACCTCTTTTTCCACCGCTCGACGATCGCCTCCTGGCTGATCTCGATCGCGAAGAGATTATTATCAATGCTTCTGACACAATCCCCAATCGGTTCTTCAAAAATATCGGACAGTGAAGGCGTCATGTCAGACGTAATAATGAGCGATTTCTGCCCGCGGGAAGCGAACCAGGACGCCATGGCAGCGGAACACGTCGTTTTTCCTACACCGCCCTTCCCGCCGAATAGAATGACAGGTTTATCCGTCATATGAATGGGAATCCTTCACAATTCTTCAAGATCAGTCATGCATCACGGGGCCTTCCGCACGAGCTCGATAACCGTGACCTCCGGCGGAGATAGGAACCTGATTGGCGGCCCCCACGTGCCGGAGCCGCGGCTCACATGAAGAATTGCTCCGTTCGAAAGATCGAACCTGCCGGCGTTCAAAGGATACGCAATTGCACTGATATAGGTAAAGGGAAATATCTGTCCCTTGTGAGTATGGCCGGAAAGCTGGAGGTCGAACAGTTTGGGTCCATTCGGGTTTACAACTGGGCGGTGTTTCAGCAGGAGCGTGAATTGATTTTTCGGCAGGCCTGATAGAAGCGCTGTTTCCGGCTCGGGTTTATCAATGTGCATCTGCACGCCCGTAGGATCGTCCACTCCCGCGATGTTGATCACACCGGTATTGACAACTTCACCGCGGAGAATTGTAAATCCTGCCTCCTTCGTGAACGCAATGGCCTGATCGAGCCCAGCGTAGTATTCGTGATTTCCGGTGATAGCGAATTTGCCATACCGCGGCTTTATCTCCTGTAAAAGCTCCCGGAGTCCTGACAGATGATTGATCTGGGCATCGACCAGGTCCCCGGTGGAGATGAAGATATCCGGTTTTGCCGCCTTTACTACATCGAGAATTCCCACAAGCCGGTCGCACCGGACGATCAGACCGAGATGCACATCTGATATCTGAACGATCGTGAGCCGGTCCGTGCCCGCAGGAAGCTTCGTTGTTTCGATCTTGAGCCGCTCGGTGCGGATATTCAGGGCCTCAAAATAACCGTATACGCATATGATCAGGGAAAGGCATATACTTATAAAGAAAGCTGTCTTTGCGGGAATCAGACGCCCGGCAAGCCCAGTGTGCGTCACCCAGCCTGCAATACGAACTACGAGGCTAACGAGTTCAAGGACGATCGAACTGCAGAAAAACAGGAACAGTGCCGCCATCCAGAGATAGGCTATATAGGAAAGGGCCCTGGCTGAAAGCTCGTAGTCATGCCGCTCGAGCAGCCGGATAAAAAAGGGCGCGAGCGTCATGATGACCATGAACACAGCAAGTGCGGCGCCCGTTCCTGGTCCGAACGCGACAGCGCTCCGCGCGCGGAAAAATGCGTAGGCATGCATCCCGCCGTAGACTATAAAGATGGTTAGAAAAAAGATGCTCATCTGCCGAAGCTCACTCCCATGCCCTCGGCCATCCTGACGAGTTCTCCTTCGGGATCAACAAGCCTAAGGTTCGCAATCGCCTCGCCGAGCGGCACCGATTTTATATCAGGCGGCTGGAACGAAACCATCTCACCGAACTTCTTCAGCGCGACCAGTTCCACCGCCGCTACACCATATCTCGTTGCGAGCAGCCGATCATAGGGACAGGGGCTTCCACCGCGCTGGAGGTGCCCGAGCACCGTTACGCGCACGTCGAACCCCGTTCTCATTTCGATCTCCTTGCCCACGATCTCTCCCATGCCACCGAGCCTGAGCGCATACCCGTCGGTCGTCTTTTCGCGCACCGACATCTCGCCGCCGGAGGGCTTGGCGCCCTCGGCTACGATCGCGATGCTCGATTTGCTCCCCGATTTTTTTCTCGCGAGCAGTTTTTCGCTCACCTTGTCCATGGTGAAGGGTATCTCGGGAATCAGAATGACGTCAGCGCCACCCGAGATTCCCGCCTGCAGTGCGATCCAGCCTGCATACCGTCCCATCACCTCGAGCACGATTACCCTCTGGTGGCTCTCCGCCGTGGTATGGAGCTTGTCCAGGGCCTCCGTTGCCGTATCAACGGCGGTTTGGAAGCCGAAGGTCACGTAAGTCGCCATGAGGTCGTTATCAATAGTCTTGGGCACACCGATCACGGGCACCCCCAGCTTGTGCAACCCGTGTCCAATCTTGAGGGAGCCATCACCGCCTATCACAATGAGGGCATCAAGCCCGTGGTCCCTGATGTTTTCTACAACGTTCGAGGAAACGTCACTCACGATCTCCCTGCCGTCAATCTCGGTTTTGTGTGCAAAGGGGTTCCCGCGGTTGGTGGTCCCCAGGATAGTGCCGCCGAGATACAGGATCCCTCTCGTGTTCCAGGGGTTTAGCGGTCGAGTCCTGGTCGGCGGGAGCAGGCCCTCGAAACCGTCAAAGATTCCCACCACCTCCCAGCCATACTTAATCACCGCGGTTTTGACCACGGCCCGTATCACCGCGTTCAGCCCTGGAGCATCACCCCCGCCGGACAGAATACCGATTCGCATGAAAAGCCTCCACTCAATAAAGTGCGATCAAATCATTTCCTCTGCAGGCACTGCGCTCTCTATGGCAGACTATTTTAATCCAAGCAGCCTGGCTCCGCCCGAGGTTGCAATGGCAACTACCCCGGCATGTGCAATGCCGGCTCGCTCAAAATATCCCAGTTCCTCGCCATAGACGCGCCCGTAATCTGTCGCGGGCAGCACACAATCCGTGCCCACGG
>Ga0335085_10005838_pt1 | contig 19643 bp, 12 predicted proteins | sample Lox_Sample_45_FD_206712 | JGI IMG/M metagenome (GOLD analysis project Ga0335085, IMG submission 206712) | Soil microbial communities from Loxahatchee National Wildlife Refuge, Florida, United States - Lox_Sample_4.5 | ecosystem: Environmental > Terrestrial > Soil > Wetlands | place: USA...
CTGGGACCTGTGAACTTCACGCGCGCAAGGCAGTTTGCAAAGGTCACTCTGGTGGCGCGATTTGCGCCGCGCTCAACGGCCGCCTGAAGATAGGGCAGCGCTTCCATCACCTTGCCGTCACGCAACGATAGCCTCGCGATGAGCTCAAGGACTTCGATGTGGACCTTCGTCAGCGATCCGTCGCGCTGGCAGAAAGCGTCCGCACGCCTGAGATATTCGGTGGCCTCGGCCGTTCGATTGGCGGTCAGGCACAACTTCGCCAGTTGAAGATGAGCAGGCGCCACGCCGGGCGAGGCAGAGATGCAGGACTTGTATGCAGCCTCCGCCTCGACGAATCGGCGGGCACCCACCAGCAAATCGCCGAGCTCGAGCCACGCCTGCGCGTTGTCGGCATTCTGCAGGAGGGCTGATCTCAGCCGTGCTTCGGCGGTGTCGAGGTTGTTCAGTGTGCTTGGCATACCGGCATCGTCCCTCCTCGGTGCCAACCGGGCGCGCACTGGGAGCGCGCCCATCCTTGGGCGTCATGGGATGGTGACGTGCATGGATGCGCGCGCTCCCGGTGTCTAATCCGCATCGGCAAACAGTTCTCCTCGCGCCGTGCCGGGACAGGCGCGGTAGCTCCAGTCGATGATTTCGTTCAGTTCGTTGCCAAGCGACCGGCGCACCGCTTCGTACTCGTCATGGCTTTGTCGGGTGTCAAACCCAAATCCTGGCCGCTTGGCATTACTGCGCAGTAGAGGTCCGCCGACAAGCTGTTCGAGATCGGTCTCGCCGATCCCGAGCTCGAAAAATCTGTCGAGTCTGACGAGCGTCCCAAGGGGATCGGCAAGAAACCTGTCGCAATTCAAGGTGGCTGCGCGTCCCTGGCCGAAGAGTGCCCTGCTGCGCTGAAACTCGGCAATCTGGAGATGCCAGGCAATGGCTGCGATCTCGAGATCGGACATCCCGATGATCTCGGCGACAGACCATGGCAGCTTCTCGCCCCGGTCTCCGACGATTCCCGAAAACAGGCGCCGCGCGTATCGCCGCAAGTGCATTCCGCCCTTTGCTATGGACAGCAGGAACCTCTCGATATCCGAATACAGAAACAAGGAATTGCCGTCGATTACGCGGGCCGCATCCTGAAGGAGGACGTTCGCGAAGTTGGACGGCTTGATCGCCACTTGTGCGTCGCCCTCGAACGGACGCGCGAGCAGCCGCAGGGCAAGCTCGAATACGAGCGGTGGCAGCGCTTTCCGACCGCTGAGCGCCTCGCGTTTCGCATCCGCAAAGTTCACGAGGATTGCCGGTTCGAGAAGCGAAAGGTTCCTGCCCGCTCGATCCAGCGCTCTGGCAATCACGCTCGAGCAGCAGAACGAAGTGTGCCAGATGAAATGGAGCCTTGGCTGTGTGTCAAACGATGCGAGCCGACCTGCGATCGCGTCCACCGGAACCTGGACGTTATGGAGACCGGCGCGATTCCAGCGGTGGTCAAGAAAGGGTTCGGATGCCAGCGCCCGGCGGTCCGTATGAACGAAGGAAAATAGACCGCGAGCGCTATCGAAGCTCTCGGGAAACCACGAGGGATCCTCTATGAGTTCGTCGAGGTTTACCTTCAGATGCTGCACGTCGCTCTCCGGCTTTACTGGGAGCGCGGCCGTCCTCGGCCGTCACAGGATGGTGACGCGCAAGGATGCGCGCGCTCCCGGTATTTCTCATTCATCGGAGTACCCGAACCGCCGCACCCATGGCGCCAGAATGGGAAGGATCGGTTCCAAGTGCTTTCGATATCGGCGCCAGTGTCCACTTCCGCCCGCGTATAAACCCCGCCGAATCTGTGCTGCGCTCGCCGAACGAATGTCTTTCCGCGGGCCATCGAGCTGCCCCATCGTATCGCAGGGCTCGATGCCGATGAAATCGCAGATAGAATCCAGCCGCTGCTCGAGGTTCGCAATCATGTCCTCATAGCGCTGTTCGAAAACCGGCAGGGACATCCGGGTGCGGCATGTCTCGACGAGCTGCATTACACTGTCATAGAAGCGCGCGGCGTCTTCGAGTTCGAGCAGCTCGAAGGACGCGGGTCCGATCTCGAAGTGCCGCCTGAAGCAGCTGAACACCACATCGCGAGGGTCGCGCACCGCCAGAAGAATTTTCGCCGTCGGAAACAGATTGGCGATAACCGGCAGGTTGATGGAGGCGAGCGGTTGCTTGTCAATGAACGCCTTTCCAGCCGCGTCGATGCCGAAGCTTTTGACCCGTTGCCAATATTGTTCACACACCCGGTTCATGTCCGGAGGGGTGAGGGACGCAAGACGCATCAGTGCCGGGAAGTCCGAGAGAAACTCGTTTGCGAGCGGAGAAAGCGTGTCGCGCTCCTCCAGGCTCACGACGTCGGGATGCCGGGCAAGTGCCTGCTCGAGCAGGGTCGTGCCGGACCGCATGAAGCCGAGAAGAAATACGTGCTGGCGGGGTTCACGGGAAGCGCGCCCATCCTTGGGCGTCGAATGCGCATCCTTGCGCGTCACCATCGCGTGACGGCCGAGGACGGCCGCGCCCCCAGTGGGCGCGCTCCCACTGTCCAGCCATCCGATCAAATCGGAAACGTGCCGCGAAAGCCGCCTTTCGTCGGGGAACCGCGCCGCGTGAAGGGCACGCAATTCGCTGTTGCTTGCACTGTACGCGGCAAAGGCTTCCTCGATCCGTCCTTGTCCGTCCAGCGCGTCGGCGAAGAACCCCGTCAATGTCGCCCTTGTCTCGCGGTCCAGATTCTCGTCGGCAAGCAGCGGCTCAAGCCGATGTTCGGCCTGCTCGAATAGGCCTTCGGCAATTTCTGCCGTGGCAAGCGCGCCGTTCGCCGTGGTTTGCCGGCCATCAAGCTTGAGTACACGCTCGCCGTAGAGGCGGGCCTTGGCGGCATCGCCGTTTCTGGCGGCAATCCACGCCAGGCCGGCGATGGCCTCGGCATAGTTCGGTTGCAGCTGGACTGCGCGTTCGTAAGCCTTCCGGGCGAGGTCATAATCGCCGCACGCGGCATGTGCCCAGCCCTTGCGAAAATGCGTCGGCGCCAGCGCAGGCGCGATTCTGAGTGCGGAATCGAATACCGCGGTGGCCTCATCGGCGCGGTTCACGCGCACGAGGCAAAGGCCGATGGCATTGAGGAGCGCGACATCCTTTGGCGTGAACGCGAAGGCCCTTTGAAAGTCGGCCAGAGCTTCTTCATGGCGTCCTTCCTGCTGAGCCAGCAAGGCGTGCGCATTGAAGAGAGCGGGGTGAACCATGCCCCGATTCAATGCGTCAGTGGCGAGCGCCGCCGCTCTCGCAAAGTCCGAGGCACCGACTGAGGCTGCGATGTCGCGCAGAACGGCAGAGATGACGGTGTTGTCTTGATGCTCAAGAGTCATTTCGGCTCAGGCAAAATGCCCTCTCTGGGACCGCGGACGCTCCGTCCGCGCCTGATAGTGACACATCCTGGATGGTCGCGAAAATCAAGGTATGTCCATGCCGCGTGTGGACGAGGGCGTCCGCAGTCCCAGGAAACGGTCACAAAACCTACTCCGCCGCATATCCGAAACGCTCTACCCACGGCCTCAGGATGTCCATAACCGGGGCGAGCTCGTCACGGTAATTGCGCCATTGGCCGAAGCTCGACGTATCGAGCCCCTTTGCAATCTGCGTGGCGCTCGGCGTCGTAATGGGGCGGCGGCCCTGCCTGTCGGAAAAATGCAACATCGTCTTCTCCCAAGGCAGCCCGACGAAGGCACAGACCTGCTGCATTTGGCCTTCGAAGTCGGCCAGCACGTCCTCGTGGCGGACAGTGAGCCGCCGAAGCGGCAGCCTGGCTTCGCAGAGAGAGCCCAGTTTCATCGTCGCGTCGTAGAACCTCGCCGCGGCTTCGAGCGAGAGAAGTTCGAAGGTCGATGGCGTCATTTGAAATTGCCGCCGGAAGCAGCTCAGCACGACATCGCGCGGATCCCGCACGCAATAGACCACATCCGCCGACGGGAAGAGCTTGGCAATCAATGGAAGCCTGATCGTGTTGAAGGGCTGCTTATCGACGACAACGCAGGCGTCCGGATCTATGCCCATGCCGCGTATCCTGCGCCAATAGTCTTCCCGATATGGCTCCAATTCCGCTTTCCCGATAGATCCGAGTCGGTCCATCGTTCGTGGGCTGGCCATGAATGCGCGCACACTGTCCGCCATGGCCTCGCGCTCTTGCGTTGAGCAAACCTGCCGATTGGATGCCAGCGATTCCTCGACGAGCGTCGTGCCCGAACGTGCAAAGCCGAGCACGAAGACGTGCCTCCTCGCAGAAACACTCTCGAAATTCTCTTGCGAGGCCGCTCCCCAGGAGGCGGGACGAATCCTTTCGATGTAGTCGCACATCCATCCGAGGTACCGCGGCATCGGCTCGACGGAGCCGCCGGAGAATCGGTCGGCGTGTGCCGTCCTGAGCAGAGTGTTGCGCTCGGCATAGGCGCCGAATGCATCCTTGAAGCGATGCTGAGCGTGGAGGGCGTCGCCCAGGACAGTCAGAGCGTAGGCCCGATCGGCTGGGACGGCCTCGCGGGATAGAAATTCGCGCATCCTTCGCTCAGCGGCAGCCGGATTGCCCTCGGCGAGTTCGACATTTGCGAGCGCAGCCGACGCGACGGGCTGCGATGAATCGATGCTCAAGGCTTTTGCTGCCGCCTCGCGGGCTTGGGTCCAGTCGCCCATTCGCACGGCAAGCGCTGCGAGGCGTGCCCGAGGCACGGCGGAGCCCGGTGTCAGCTCCGCCGCTTTTGCAAACGCATTCTTGGCAGCTGCGAGTTCGCCCATGTCTTCGCTTGCCCAGCCCTTGTTGAATTGGGCCGGCGCAAACGCCGGATCGATCGCCACGGCCTCGTTGAAGGCCCGCAACGCGTCGGCTTGTTGATGCTGCCGCGCATACGCCAGGCCCAGCGAATTGAGGATGATCGCGCTTCCAGGGGCGAGCAGGCTGGCGCGGTTGAGGTCGACGAGCGAATGCATGGTGCGGCCAGCAGCCTCGTGCCAATAGGCACGCAGATTGAGAAGCAGGGGATGTTCCAGGCCTTCGTCGAGATGTTTTCGTGCCAGCTCGATCGCGCGCGGGAGGTCGCGGTTGGCGGCGGCCGCCTCCACGTTCTGCACGGCGGGGGATTCGGAGGCAAGAAGCGTGGGGATGAGCACGTGGTTGGACCGCGCGCCTTCAGGCGCGCTTGCGGGGCTGAAGCCCCGCGGTCCATCACCCTTCTCGATCCACTCGATCGCGTCTTGCGGCAAGAATTCCAGGATGCGCTCTCGATAAGCGGCGACCTCGGCTGCGCTGAATATCCCTCGCCACTCCTCGATAGCACCCTTGCGGAAGAACACCCCATCGATATTGCCGCCATCGGGTCCGACCGCCGGTGCGAAGCGACGGGCGTTTTCACGCATCGTCTCGAACGCCGTCGCTTGCGCGATATCTGCGACGGTCTTCTCATCAGCCGGCTGGGCGATGGCGGCGGCAATGGCCCTGACACTTCCCGGCAAGTCGCGAACGAGGTCGGCATAGTGGAAGAGATGAATATTGGGCAGATGTCGGAACTGCCAGAAACTCGAAAAATGGTGCGCGACGGCCGGCAGCGTAGGAAGCTCGGCAATGTCGGCGCGCCGGGGATCGCTGAGCCAGTCGCGGATCGCGGCGTGTATGTCTTGCGGCAAGCGCGCCCTCGAGGTCTCGTCGCTCGCTCGTTCGGCGAGCGTCTGCAAAGAGATCAATGCATCACGCGGGTCGCGGTGGATCGCGATGTACGTGCATTCGGCGTAATAGGGAATGCCGTCGAGCGGCGTGTGCGTCTTGAAATAGCGGCGCCTGACATGTTGCTCGAGGCGTGACACGGCGGCATCGATGTCGATGAAGCTCGCATCGATCCACGGAGACAGCTTCGCCGGCTCGAAGTCCGGATCGTGACGGCCGGATACCAGCATCCCGCATATCGCCTGCATCCAGCTCGTGCCGCATTTGGCCGGAGAGCAGATGAGGATATCACCCGGTCGAGGATGAAATCGCCGCCAACGCTCCGCCTTCGTGATCGGCCCGTTGTAGGCAACGGTGCAGGCGGGAAGCGGGAAATCTTCCAAAATTGTCATCCCCGGCCGAGCGCCGCGTCAGCGGCGCGAGGGGAAGGGGACCCAGGAAAATCGGGAACGGAGATCTTACCGAGAAGCCTCTCGTATACGTCGTTCCATCCGGAATTATTTTTCTCGATCAGATTGATCTTCCAAGTGCGATTCCAGCCCTTTAGTTGCTTCTCGCGCGCGATGGCAGCGTGAATGTCGTCAAATGCTTCAAACCACACAAGGGTTTGAACACTGTGCTTTTTCGCAAATCCCTTGGCCAGTCCGTTCTTATGCTCCCAGGTTCGGCGCATGATGTCATTCGTCACGCCGATGTAGAGCGTACCGTTACGGCGGCTCGCCAGCATGTACACGTAGTAAACATGCTCCTTCATGCCGGAAGGGTAGCGCGACCGCCACAGTGAGTCATCCACAAGTGTCATCTCCGGCACCGCAAATCACGAAACGGTTCGCAGTAGGACGGATTTTGGGGAGGGCCTCATCCCAAACGTATAGGATGTTGCACCCCCTGGGTTCCCTTCCCGAGCGTGAACGCTTTGCGTTCTCGCTCGCCGGGAATGACAATGCTGTTCGTTGACGCTGATAAAAAAGCGGCGGCCCGAAGGCCGCCGCTCGTCGATCGAAGTCTGAACTTGACGCTCAGTATTTGATGGTCGCGCCGACGAAGATTTCGCGGCCAAGAATGTCGTAGATGCCCGGGTAGGTGTTGGACGAGCCGAAGGGCTGCGGCGAAACGTTGGGAGAGGATGCACTGACCGCCGGCGGGTTGAGCGCGAAGATGTTGTTGACGCCTGCTCTCAGCTCCACGCCTTCGCGCACCGTCCAGTCGACCGCCACATCGAAATAGTCGAACGACTTGATCTGCGCATCGGCCGTGTCTTTGCACGGCGATATGCCGTAGCTGGCGCAATAACCCGTGAGTACGCTGTTGAGCAGAGGATTGGTGCTGTTCAAGTCCAACCCCACCGCGCTGATGTGGCGCCAGTTGAGCGAGAAATCCACGTCCCATGGCGTCGTCCACGTCAGGCGCAGGCTGTGACGCCACCGGGGCAGGACCCCGCCGGTGCCTTGGGTCGACCCGCAGATTGCGCCGTATTTTCCTGCGCAATTGAAGTAGTTCGGCACGGATACCGCCTCGGGGCTTTCCGACCATTGGTTGAGCCACGTGCCGAGGAAACGGGCCGACACGCCGCCATAACCCTGCAACGCCTCCACGCCCCAATCGTCGAAGCTGGTGGTGTAGTTTGCCTCGAAGTCCACGCCCTTGGTCTTGATGTAGGGGAGGTTGACGCTGATGTCTTTCACGTAATTGCCGGGCCCGCCGTAAATTCCGCCCGAGCCGGAACGGTGGACCAGCGGACAGAAGAGAGCCTCGGTTGCGGGAGTCGCCGTCCCCCCGTAGCACCCGTCGAGGACGACCTGGGAGCCATACGCGCCGATGTAATTGGAAACCGAGATGGAGTAGTAGTCGATCGTCGCGCTGAAGCCGTCGAGGAAAGTCGGCGTGAGCACGACGCCGATCGTGCGCGTATCCGAGATTTCCGGCTTCAAAGTCGGATCGCCGCCGACCTGCTCGTTACACTGTCCGGCCGGGCAGGCCAGGATTCCGTTCGGCCCCGTTCCGGCATTGGGAACACCCGCGCATTGACCGGCCGTAGACGTGGCGCACGGATCGGTACCGCTGAACAGCTGCGTGTTCTGCGGCTTGAAGAATTCCAGAACGTTCGGTGCGCGCGTGGCACGCTGATAGGCGGCGCGCACGCGAAAATCGTCGATGGGCTGATACGTCAAGTCGGCAGAGTAGGAATGAACCGCACCGACCGTGCTGTAGGACGAATACCGGTAGGCACCATGGGCCGTGAAATCCTCGACCCACGGCATATCCTGGACCAGCGGGATTTTGATTTCCGTGTAGCCCTCGGTCACGTCGTAGGCGGATTGCGGTGTGCTCTGGGTCTCGGCCCCGCCATAGGTGTCGCCGCTCGAATTGGTGGTATCGACCTGGAATTTGAGCGTCTCCTGGCGCCATTCGGTGCCGAACACCACCGAGATCGGATTTTTGGCCCACGGCGACTGGCCGCCCCATTGGCCGAGATCGCCGGTGATGTTGCCGCCCATCACGTCTTCTTCCGTGAAGCCTTCCTGGAGGTCGTCGATGGTGATGTAGTTCAGGCCGGCCTTACCGGACGCGGAGCTCAGCGAGCCAAGGCCGTTGAAAATATCGAGCGGGACGCAACCGGAGGCGCTAGTATCTACGCACGCACCCGTGGTCGGATTGACCTCGAGCGCGCTTTGTACGCGCTGTTTAGACCAGTCTCCCGACAGTTCCTGCTGGAAGACGGTTCTGCCGTATTGCGCAAAGACGTCGTAGGACCAGCCGTCACCCAAGTCACCTTTGCCGCCGATGACAATCCGGTATGCATCACGGTTCGTATCGGTGACGCGACCGCCCACCTCGACACCGCGCCGGCCGATATAGAGCAGGGATTGGCCGCAAGTTGGCGTATTCGCCACGCCACACGTGGAGCCATAGTTACCCGCACCGTCGTATCTGCCGTTCCCGAGCAGATTGTCGTAGCCGTGTCCGAAGGGACCGCTGGGGCCATATAATTTCAAAAGCGTCGTGGGCAAGCCTGTTGCTGGATCAATCGCCTGCGCGTTGGGCGTCAATCCACCGCACAATGCCGCATTCTCCGACGCCGTCATCAGCGGATTGGAGCAGTTTGTTTCAACGTAACCTGGATTGAGCACTGCGCCGCCGAAAGGACTCGCCGCAACAGTGCCCGAACCTTCGAATACTGCTACTGGCGACGAGACGGTGTGGTTGTGATCGTCGTCGAACATGAAGCTCGAATAGACGTCGAGCTCTTTGCTCACTTCGTAATGCGCGTTGAAGCCTGCGTTGTAGCGCGTATCTCCTTGAGCGATGGCCGCGGGCGCCCCGAAATTGTATTTCTGGGTCGGATCGCCTGTGTAGTCGGTGAACGCGCCTGAACCCGGCTTACCAGTCCCGGTTTGGAAAAAGTCGAATGGCCCGGATATGCCTGACGCGAGATTGTCGAACGAAATCCAGCGATTGAAATTGCTCGAGCCAACACATCCCAGCGCGTTCGTGAAGCCGGAGCTCAGTGTGCAGTTCGAGAAGTCGCGGCTGGAACCTTGCACCGGCGATTCGTGCAGGTAGCCGACCCAGCCCGTGATGTTGCCTTTGTCGTTATCCGAATTCACGCCCATGATCAGCGTGACATTCTCGTTCTCTCCACCCCACCAATCCGACGTCGCGGGTTTTGCGCCGATCGCCGAATCGAGCTGCGCATAGGACGCGTTGCCGCCGGAGATGTGGCCGTCGTTCGGCGCGTTGTTGAGCGAGTACTGGCCGTCGACCTCGATGCCTTCGAAATCCTTCTTCATGATGAAGTTGACGACGCCGGCGATGGCGTCCGAGCCGTAGACCGCCGAGGCGCCGCCGGTGTCGACTTCGACGTGATCCACGAGGGCTGCCGGAATCTGATTGATGTCGGGGAACGGCAACACCGGGTCGCCGGGCATCAGACGCTTGCCGTCGACCAGAACCAGGGTACGCGAGGGACCGAGATCCCGAAGATTGACGTTGGAGACACCGAGGGTGCCGTTGAAGGCGCTGCTCACATTGCTGAAGCTGGCAGTCACGCTCGGCAGCTGATCGAGCAGCGTCGAGACGTCCGTCGTGCCTTCGAACTTCATTTCCTGCTGGCCGATCGCCGTGACCGGGCTGGTGCTGTAGAGGCCCTGCTGCGGAATACGCGAGCCGGTGACGACCACCGTCTCCACCGACGGGCAAGTAGTTCCAGGCGGGCAAGCAGCTTGTTGTGCTGCTGCAGGCACGGTCATTGTGGCGATGGCGGCAGATGCGGCGCTTAGAAGAAGGCCCGAACGGAGGCTTTTCGCCCCCACGACGCTGTAGGACATGATGATCCCCTCATGGTTCCGGCACGGAGGGACCGCAGGCACGTTCGGCCCACGCCCCCCGCGACTACATGTGCAGGACGCTAGGTATTGGGATAGGGGCCAATCCATCGACTTTGCATGGGACCAAATGGATCGCTGCAAGGTGTTGCAAAAAAGTTTTATGGCCGGGGCCATCGGACCGCGCACCCGCAGGCGCGCATGCGGGGCTGAAGCCGCACGGCCCCCAAGAAGTCCGCGCTGCTGTTCCGCCAGCCACGTCCACCAATAAACAGCTTGCAGCGTTTGACCAAAACGGATATAGAAGTTGCCATAACGGAACAGTGCGCCCGCCCGGCCCGGTCCAGGACCGGGTTTTTTGTGGTCTGAAAGCGCGCCCGCCCTGGGTCGTCACCGCACACCCTAGCGCGTTACGGCTGGCGGGACGCCGGCGCTCTCGGTGATTCGCTGATATTTCGCTGATAAATTCGCTGCTGGGGTGCGGGGCAGGCACAAGAACGCCTGGTATCATTGAGTTTACAGCGATCCGCCTGAACTAATTCCCTGCAGATTTCCCTGTTACCAGCGAATTGGCATGACCGCGTGACGATCCGGATGATTCGCCTCAGCCGCGCGCATGCGGCGATAGAGAGACGGGCACGTCCATTCGCCCGACCTTGGGAATCTCGAGGGTCATCACGTCGCCTGGGACTACGGGCGCGACGTCGGCCGCGCCGGAAAAAATCACGTCGCCGGGATAAAGCGTCATGGCGCTCGACGCGAACGCCACGAGTTGTGCCGGGCTGCCGGTAAGATCGGCGAAGCTTCGCTCGCCTCTCAGCTCGCCGTTCACCCAGAAGCGGTAGCCGAGGCTCGACGGATCGGGAATCTCATCCGCCGTGACAAGGCAAGGGCCGAGCAGGCCGAACGTGTCGAACGATTTGCAGAAGCAGAAGAACTCCTTCTCCTCCTTCATCGTCATGTCGAGCCCGCAGGTGTAGCCGGCCACATAATCGCGGGCTTCGGCTTCGCGCACGTTCGTACAAGTGCGGCCGATGACGATCGCCAGTTCCGGTTCGTGCTGTGTGATCCGATCGGGCCAGCGCACCTGGACGCCATCGCCCGGGCCGGCGATCGCGCTCGTCGCCTTGAACAGAAATCCCAGCACGCCCAGAGGCGCCTTGTGATGTTTCCAATTGCCGACGCCGCAAATGAACTTGCCGGGATTGGCGACCGGCGACAGCAGCCGGACAGATTCGCGCGGCGTGACCGGCGCGCTCGCCGCAAGCGCTTCCATATGCGGCCGCAATTCGGCGAGATTGGCAATCAGCTGATCGCCTGGCGGAAGCGGCCAGCGCATGGCCGGCAGTTTCTCGGCAGCTGCCGTAACGTCTCGAATGCCCTGGGCATCCATCAGGCCGAGGCGCTGACGGCACTCAGGATCGGTTTTGGTGACGTAGCGGCAAATCTGCATTGTCCAGTTCCTTGGGGCTCTACGGCTCCGATCCGGATGCCTAGCAAGCGCTTGGTCATTATTCCCCGAGCGACGACGGGGTCAAGGTGCAGCGACGTTGCCCGGGCCGTGCACTTTGCTCGCCTTCGTGTTGCTTGCATGATAGGGCTCGACTCGATGTCGATCCTCTGCGGTCGCCGAGCCGCTGTCGTTCAAGGAGATGCTCGATTTTCATGACTGCAACACCGTCCCGACGCAGCAAGGCCGCACTGCAAAATGCCGATGTCATGAAAGGCTTCACCGCCCGGCGGCGGTCTCGATCGGTAGTGCCGAGTGGCCCGAAGGCCGCGATGGCAGACCGCCGCGCCCGGATTCTCGACGTGGCCGCGAGACGCTTCGCTGCGTCCGGTTTCGAGGCGACGACGGTGCGCCAGATCGCGGAGGATGTGAACATTCTCTCCGGCAGCCTGTTTCATCATTTCGCCACCAAGGAAGACATGCTGCACGAGATCGTCCGCGGTCCCGTTTTGCGGATGCGCGACAATACGATCCGGATCGCCCGCGCGCCGCTCGACGCGGAACACCGGCTGGTGGCGCTCGTCCTTCTCGATCTGGGCGAGCTGACCAGAAATCAGGATGTCCATGCGATCCTCTACAATGAGCGGAAGCTGTTCCGACGCCGAGAGGAATTCGCTTACGTTGTCCAAGCGAAGAAGAAATCCTACCTCGCCTGGAAATCCGTATTGCAAGACGGCATGAAGGCCGGACTGTTTCGACCGAATATGGACGTCTACCTCACGATCTCGACCGTTCTCAAGATGCTCAATGCTGCCGCCGACTGGTACAGGAACGAGGACGATACCGTGCGCGACGCGATGGGGTCATACACGCTCGATACGGTCATAAACTTTCACCTCGATTTCATCCTGAGCGCGGTCCGCGTGCCTGTCCGGGTGGCGCAGACCATACCGCGTCAGGCGTGCGAGAATCTGGCAAAACTCCAATAGTTGCCGGACAGGGGATTGCGCACAGAATGTCGCGACCCGGTCTGGCGGAAGGGCGGTTCGATGTCGAAAACCAATTATCTGCTTGTAACGGGCTTAAGTCTGTGCGCAGCGATCGGCGGTCTTCTTTTCGGCTATGACACCGCGGTCATTTCCGGTGTGGTGGACGCGATCAACGCGAATTTCATCGACCCGCGTCATCTCGCCGAGGGAGCCCGCAATTCGTTGTCGGGACTGGTGATCGCCTGCGCGCTGCTCGGCTGCGTTGCCGGTGCCGCGATCGCCGGACCGCTGTCCACGGCGATCGGCCGCAAGAGTGGGCTCTTCATCGCGGGTCTGCTGTTTTTCCTTTCGTCATTGGGATCGGCTTTCCCGGAATTTGTCTGGTCCGCATTCGGCGGGACGGGTCCGAACGCTCTGCCGGCATTCATGGCCTATCGGGTGCTCGGTGGTACGGCGATCGGCATGGCCTCGATGCTGGCGCCGATGTACATCGCCGAGATTGCGCCGGCTTCTGCGCGTGGGCTGTTCGTCACGTTGCAGCAGATTGCCATCGTGGCGGGAATCAATCTGGTTTATTTCGTCAATGCGGTGATCGAGGGGTATGGAAATCGCGCGTGGCTGCTAACCTCCGGCTGGCGTTATATGCTGGCATCGGCGGCAATTCCCGCATTATTGCTCATGCTTTCCATGCTGCTTGTCCCCGAGACACCCCGGTTTCTGGTGCTGAAGGATCGCGAGGACGATGCGCTGAAAGTTCTCAGACGTCTGGTCGGCGAGAGCGCGGCCGCCGCAACGCTCAAGGAGATCGAGGGCACGCTCGCCGAACACACGCGGCCACTCATGAGTTACGGCGCGCTGGTGCTGTTCGTCGGCATCATGATGTCGGTGTTTCAACAGGCCGTCGGCATCAATGCCGTGCTCTATTACGCACCGACCATGTTCGAGAACATGGGCGCTTCGGTCCATGCCGCATTCTGGCAGGCATTCATTATCGGCGTCACCAATTCGGTGTTCACGCTCATCGCGCTGGTGACCGTCGACCGGCTCGGGCGCAAGCCGCTTCTCATCATCGGCGCAGCGGTTATGGCAGCGGCGATGTTGACGCTGGGAAGCCTGTTCGACACGCACCTCGTCAGCGCGGCCGTCGAAGGAGGCCGTGGCGTATCGAGGAGTTCGTCGCTGGCCGCCATCATAGCCGTCGTGGTCTTCATCGGCGGATTTGCCATGTCGTGGGGACCGGTAACCTGGGTGCTGCTGTCGGAGATTTTCCCCAATTCCATCAAGGGCAAGGCGATGTCGATCGCCGTGGCCGCCCAGTGGATTGCCAATTTCGTCGTATCCTCTACGTTTCCGGCCATGGATCGCAATTCTGTTCTGAATGCCGCATTCAATCACGGCTTTGCCTATTGGATCTACGGCCTGATGAGCATCCTGGCGGGACTTTTCGTGTTGCGGTTCATACCGGAAACCAAGGGCCGCAGTCTTGAGGCAATCGAAAGTTCTTGGATCAGGCCGAAGGCGCCAATGCTGTGAGCGTTGATCACGGAGGAACCGGGAACACGCAGGATGCGTGCAGCGCCAATTCGCCAATCAGGATCAAACCGCAAAGGCGCAAAGCCCCGCAGGGTGCAAAAGCATCAGCTGGTGCTTTGCATCGATGCGCCTTGGCGGTTGCTTCGCTATTTTTGGCTTCCTGTGCTTTTGTCCCGCAGCCGGAAAAAACTGTTCCAACTCCGGCGCCCGCTCCTATGAGTACGATCAATCCGGTGAATGCGATCAATCCCGAAAATTGGCCGAAGCTTGCAAGCGGCGTGGAGGCCGATCCCGTGCTGGAGGGCCGGCTGAACGACCTTCTCTCCCGCATGACGGTCGAGGAAAAAGTCGGTCAGATCATTCAGGCGGATATTGCTTCGGTTTCGCCGGCCGACGTTCGCGATTATCACCTGGGCTCCATACTCAATGGCGGCGATTCGGGGCCTTACCGTAACGACAAGGCGCTACCGCCCGCATGGCTCAAAGCGGCAGATGAATTCTACGCCGCATCGATGGACGTGCCAGCCGGCCAAGTCGCGATCCCCGTGATCTGGGGCTCGGATTGCGTACACGGAAATTCCAACATCATCGGTGCGACCATCTTTCCCCATAACATCGGGCTCGGGGCGGCCAGAGATCCCGAACTGATCCGGCAGATCGGCGAGATCACTGCCGTCGAAACACGGGTGGTGGGTCAGGATTGGACGTTTTCGCCAACGCTTGCGGTGGCGCGCGACGCGCGCTGGGGTCGCACCTATGAAAGCTACTCGGAAGACCCCGCCATCGTGCGCGCCTATGCGTACGAGATGATCAGAGGCATTCAGGGTGACCCGGTAGCTCCGGAATTCCTGCGCGGCGGGCATATCCTGGCGACCGCCAAACATTATCTCGGCGATGGCGGCACCGATCAGGGGCACGACCAGGGCGACAACCTTTCAAGCGAAGACGAGCTGCGCGACATCCATTCTGCCGGCTATCAGTCCGCCATCCAGGCCGGCGTGCAGACGATCATGGTTTCGTTTTCGAGCTGGCACAGTCACAAGATGTCCGGCAATCGTGCGCTCCTCGACGACATCTTGATCGGTCGTCTGGGTTTCAACGGATTCGTCGTGAGCGACTGGAACGCGCACGGCCAGCTTCCAGGTTGCACGAATACGGACTGTCCCGCAGCGCTGCTGGCCGGAATCGACATGTATATGGCGCCGGACAGCTGGCGGAAGCTTTACGGCAATACACTTGCGGAGGTCCGTTCGGGGCAGATTCCGATGGCGCGCCTGGACGAAGCCGTCGCGCGCATTCTGCGAGTGAAGCTGCGGGCCGGCGTTTTTGAGGCGGGCCCGCCTTCGGCCCGTCCCTATGCCGGCAGATGGCGCGAGCTCGGTTCGCCGGCGCATCGTGCGGTGGCGCGCCAGGCCGTGCGCGAGTCTCTTGTTCTGCTGAAGAACGAGCACGGCATTCTCCCGCTTCGGCCGCAATTGCGCGTGCTTGTCGCCGGCGACGGCGCCGACAACATCAGCACGCAGATGGGAGGCTGGACGATCTCCTGGCAGGGTAACGGCAACACGCGCGCCGATTTTCCCCACGCACAGACGATCTATGAGGGAATCGCTGCGCAAGTGCACGCGGCCGGCGGCAGAGCCGTCTTGAGCGTCGACGGACATTTTATGCAGAAGCCTGATGTCGCAATCGTCGTCTATGGCGAAAGTCCGTATGCGGAATCGGCTGGTGACAGGCCCAATGTCGCCTTCGAGCCGGACGACGCGCGCGCGTTGCGCCTGGTCGAGCGTCTGAAGGATGCAGGCATTCCCGTCGTGAGCGTGTTTTTGTCCGGACGGCCTCTTTACGTGACGCGCGAGGTCAACGCCTCGAACGCTTTTGTTGCCGCCTGGCTGCCCGGTTCGGAAGGCGGCGGTGTGGCCGATCTTCTATTCCGCAAACCGGACGGTAAGCCGCAGTATGATTTTCGCGGTCGGCTTTCGTTTTCCTGGCCGCGCGCTCCCGATCAGGCGCCGTTGCACGTCCCACGTCCCAACGCGCCGCTCGCAGAGAAGCAGGCGTATGACCCGCTCTTTCCCTTCGGATATGGGCTCGATTACGCCCATCCGCGCGATATTGGTGTGCTGCCCGAAGCGCCGAATGCCGTCGCGGTTGCCGGGCGAAGAACAGGCAAATCATAATGAACCGCGGGGCTTCAGCCCCGCATGCGCGCCTGAAGGCGCGCGGTCCAGTGTCAACTACCGGCCAGCGCGGTTTCGTAAGCCTCTTGGGCGTCGAGCCATTCGTTTTCGGCTGCCGTCAGATTTTGTGCGAGTTGCGCGCGCTGTTTCAGCGCGTTTGCGGCGCGTTCCGGGTCATCGGCAAAGAATTTCGGCGAAGCGACGCGTTCGTCGATCATGGCAATTTCGGCCTGCAGCTTTGTCATCTCCTGCTCCGCTTTCAGAGCGCGATCCCTGAGCGGTTTGGTCTGACGCCTGCGGTCGGCGGCCTCGCGCCGTGTATCGGATTTTCCTGTCTTTTCGGCACGTGGCGCCTCGGGGCGGCCGCTGTTCAAGAGCCACGTACGATAATCCTCGAGATCGCCGTCGAACGGCGTCACGGTTCCATCCGCAACGAGCAAGAGGCGGTCCATCGTGGCCTCGAGCAACCTTCTATCATGGCTGATCAACACAACCGCGCCTTCGAAGTCGTTGAGCGCCGCAAGCAGTTGTTCGCGCGCGTCCACATCGAGATGGTTGGTCGGTTCGTCGAGAATGAGCAGATTGGGATTGTCGAGCGCAGCCATCGCAAGCATCAGGCGCGCACGTTCGCCGCCGGACAGCAATCGGATCTCCGTCACGGCCTTCTCGGCGGAAAGCCCGAAGCCGCCCAATTTCGTGCGGATCTCCTGGACTGCCAGCAGCGGCCGCAATCGGCCAAGCATCTCGGTGGCAGTGAGATCGCCGTCCAGCTCCTCGAGCTGGTGCTGAGCAAAGAAACCAGTAACGAGCTTATTCGCGCGCACCATTTCCCCGCTGCCGGCCTCGAGCTTGCCGGCCAGCAGCTTCGCGAACGTTGACTTGCCATTGCCGTTTTTTCCCAGGAGCGCGATGCGATCGTCCGGATCCAGTCGCAGAGAAAGGTTCTCCAGGACGGGAACCCCAGGGACGTAACCGACCGATACGCGCTCCAGCGTGAGAAGCGGTGGACTGGCCGATGTCGGCCGCGGCAGGGCGATGGGTGCAATCTCCTCGTCAATGACGGCTTGCAATGGCTTGAGGCGGGCGAGCATCTTCAATCTGCTCTGCGCCTGTCGCGCCTTGCTCGCGGTGTAGCGAAATCGGTCGACGAACGCCTGCATGTGCTTGCGGGCTGTTTCCTGTTTCTTTGCCGTTGCCGAGTCGAGGGCTTGCCGCGCATTGCGGGCCTCCACGAAGGCTTCATAGTTCCCCGAATAGAGCGTGAGCTTGCCGGCATTCAGGTGAAGTATGAATTCGGCGACGGTGTCGAGCAGATCGCGGTCATGGCTGACGATGAGCACGCTGCCGCGATAGCGCCGGAGATACTCTTCGAGCCAAAGCACGCCTTCCAAATCGAGATAATTGGTCGGCTCGTCGAGGAGCAGCAGATCGGGCGAGGCAAAAAGCACGCTGGCCAGCGCCACGCGCATACGCCAGCCGCCGGAGAACTCACGGCACGGACGCAGCTGCTCCTCGGCCGAAAATCCCAGTCCGGCCAGGATCGAGGCGGCACGCCCAGGGGCGGAATAGGCGCCGATTTCATCCAGTCTCGCGTGAAGCTCGGCGAGCTTTTGGGGCGCGGTTTCCGTCTCTGTCGCAGCCAACAGGCGTGCGCGTTCGGTGTCGGCCGACAAGACTGTTTCGATGAGGCTCAGCTGTCCCGATGGAGCTTCCTGCGCAACCGAGGCCACGCGCCATCGTGCGGGACGTGCGATATCGCCCTGATCGGGACTGATCTCGCCCGTAATCAGTCGCAGCAACGTGGTCTTGCCGGTTCCGTTGCGGCCGACAAGTCCGATACGGCGGCCCGCAGGAAGGCGCGCGCTGGCCCCGGCGAGAATTTCCCGGGGTCCGATGCGGTACGTGACATTCTCGATCGACAGCACAGGAAAATCTCGGTTGCGGCGGCGCGTTCTATCACACCTTGCAGGGGTGCCATCGCGCCTCTATAAGGCGCGCGCTTTCTCGAGGACGGGTTTTACCATGGCAGTCGAGCAGACGCTTTCCATCATCAAGCCGGACGCCACAAGGCGCAACCTGACTGGCCAAATCGTTGCCAGGTTCGAGCAGGCCGGTTTGCGCGTCGTAGCGCAGAAGCGGCTCAGGCTCTCTCTGGCCCAGGCCGAGGCTTTTTACAACGTGCATAAGGCACGCCCTTTCTTCAAAAGCCTTGTCGAGTTCATGACATCGGGTCCGGTTATCGTACAGGTCCTTGAAGGTGAAAGCGCCGTGGCCCGCAACCGGGAAATCATGGGCGCCACGGATCCCGCCAAGGCTGCAGCCGGCACGATCAGGAAGGATTTTGCGGAATCGATCGAAGCCAATTCCGTTCACGGTTCGGATTCGGCGGAAAATGCGGCAACGGAGATCAGGTTCTTCTTCAGCGATCTCGAAATCGTCGGCTAGGTTTCGGGGGTCTGGCCATGCAGGGCTCGACGGTCGTCATCACGGGTGCGACTTCGGGCATCGGCGAAGTGGCTGCCGACCGCTTGGCTGCCAAGGGTGCGCGCATTGTCTTCGTCGCGCGAGACAAGTCGAGAGGCGAAGAGACGCTGAAGCATCTGCGCGCCATCGCGCCTGACGCTGCGCATGCGGTCTACTATGCGGACCTTTCCCGCTTGCGGGAAACGAAGCGTGTCGCGTCCCAGATCGCCGCTGCCGAGCCGGCCATCGACGTGCTTATCAACAATGCCGGCGCCATGTTCAGTACGCGAAAGCTCACCGAAGACGGGCTGGAGATGACATTTGCGACCAACCACATGTCATACTTCGTCCTCACGCTGTGTCTCAAACATCGATTGGCTGCCAGAGGCCGGATCGTGAGCACAGCGTCGGACGCGCATAAGGGCGCCAAGCTCGATTTCGAGGATCTGCAGTCGGCGAAACGCTACAGCACCTACGGCGTCTACGGGCGCTCCAAGCTTTGCAACATCCTCTTCAACCGCGAACTGGCGCGGCGCCTGGATGGCACCGGGATAACCGCAAATTGCCTGCATCCCGGTTTCGTGGCCAGCAGGCTGGGCGATCAAAGCGGCGGGGTCTTCTCGCTCGCGGTTCGGGCAGCGAAGACATTTGCAATCTCTCCCGAAGAGGGCGCCCAAACCGTCATCTATCTTGCGTCGTCGCCTGATGTGGCGGATATCTCGGGCGGCTATTATTACAGATGCCGCCCAGCGGTCCCGTCGAAGGAAGCGCAAAACGATGCGGACGCAAGGCGCCTTTGGGAGATGTCGGAGCGGCTCGGCGGGCTGGCTAATTGATGCTCAGAGGGGCGGGCTGAATAAAGCACCTTCATTCTCGGATTTGGCTCGGAGCACGACCGCATTCTCCAACATGCACACTGCATCTGCCGCGAGCAGCCCAAGCGCATGTGGGTAAAGCTTGTGCTCGGCCGCAAGTACGCGGGCG
>Ga0335085_10005839_pt1 | contig 19639 bp, 18 predicted proteins | sample Lox_Sample_45_FD_206712 | JGI IMG/M metagenome (GOLD analysis project Ga0335085, IMG submission 206712) | Soil microbial communities from Loxahatchee National Wildlife Refuge, Florida, United States - Lox_Sample_4.5 | ecosystem: Environmental > Terrestrial > Soil > Wetlands | place: USA...
GACAGTCGTGACGGCGGGCCAGATAAAGCTGCGCTCGGGCGTGCCGGTGATCGTCAACAACTCGATCCAGCCGGCGAACGAGCCGGCGCCGCAACCGAAGGACCAGTAGGCCGGAGGCCCTGATGAGGAAGTTCACGGATATTTTCATCGAGCGGCCGGTCCTCGCGACGGTCGTAAGCCTCACGATTCTCGTGCTCGGCCTGCGCTCGATCGGCCTCTTGCCCGTGCTGCAGTATCCGCGCACGCAGAACGCCGTTGTGACCGTTACGACGACCTACGTGGGCGCGGATCCGGCGCTGGTCGCCGGATTCATCACCACCCCGCTAGAGAATTCGATCGCGCAGGCGAACGGCATCGACTACATGAGTTCGGTGAGCCGTCAGAGCGTGAGCACCATCACTGCGGCGCTGCGGCTGAACTACGATCCGGACAAAGCGCTCACCGAAATCAACACCAAGGTCAACGCCGTCCTCAACCAGCTGCCGCCGGGCTCGCAGCAGCCCGTGATCACTGTGAAGATTGGCCAGACGCTCGCGGCCATGTACATCGGCTTCGCGAGCGACGTGCTCACGCCCAACAAGATTACCGACTACCTGATTCGCGTGGTACAGCCCAAGCTGCAGGCGGTCGAAGGCGTTCAGACGGCCGAGATACTTGGCGGGAAGCTGTTTGCGCTGCGGGCATGGCTCGATCCGGACAAGCTCGCCGCCTACAACCTCACCGCCGCCGACGTCAGCGCCGCGCTCACGGCCAACAGCTTCCTTTCCGCTGTCGGCGCGACCAAGGGCCAGATGGTCCAGGTCAACCTCACCGCATCGACCGACCTCCGGTCGGTTGAGGAGTTCCGCAATCTCGTCATCAAGCAGCGGAGCGGTGCCGTCGTAAGGCTGAGCGATGTTGCGAATGTCACTCTCGGGTCCGAGGACTACGATTCGGAAGTCGGCTTCGACGGGAAGAAAGCCGTGTACATCGGCATCCAGGTCGCGCCAACGGCGAACCTGCTCGAGGTCATAGCGGGCGTGCGCAACGTGTTCCCAGGCATCCAGGCCCAGCTGCCCCAAGGCTTGCAGGGCCAGATCGTCTACGACTCGACAAAGTTCGTGAACAGCGCGATCGACGAAGTCGTCTGGACGATCGCCGAAGCGCTCATCATCGTGACGCTGGTGGTGTTCGCTTTTCTCGGCTCGCTGCGCGCGGTCCTGATACCCACGGTGGCGATTCCCCTCTCGCTGGTTGGAACGTTTACGGTGATGTTCGCGCTCGGCTACTCGATCAATCTGCTGACGCTGCTCGCCCTGGTGCTCGCTATCGGCTTGGTGGTCGACGACGCCATCATCGTGGTCGAGAACGTCGAACGCCACCTCGAGGAAGGCATGAAGCCGACCCAGGCGGCGACCCTCGCCGCGCGGGAGCTCGCCAACCCCATTATCGCGATGGCGCTCGTGCTGGTAGCCGTGTACGTGCCGATCGGGTTCCTCGGCGGGCTGACCGGCGCGCTTTTCACCGAATTCGCGTTCACGCTTGTCGGTGCGGTGATCGTATCGGCGATTGTGGCGCTGACGCTCTCGCCCATGATGTGCGCGCGGATGCTCAGACCGCACGATCCCAGCCAGAGGGGTTGGGACATAAAGCTGGTCCTCTTCCTCGACAACGCGTTCGATGCGCTACACCGGCGCTACGAGCACCTCCTGGACAGAACGCTCAACTACGTTCCCGTGACGGCTGTGTTTGCGGTCATCGTCCTCGGGAGTATCTATTTCCTTTATGCGACCGCGAAATCCGAGCTCGCCCCTGCGGAAGACCAGGGCGTGATCATCAGCTCCGCGCAGGCCGCGCCCAACTCCACGCTGCAGCAGCGCCAGCTCTATACGCGTCAGGTCTACGAAACTATCAAGAAGCACCCGGAGACCGATCACGTATTCCAGCTCGACATCCCGGGCCTGACGCTCGCCGGAATGGTGCTGAAGCCCTGGAACGAGCGCAAGGCCACCGCCGCCCAGCTTCAGCCAGGCGTGCAGCAGGAGCTGGGGAACATTGCCGGCCTGCGCGCGGTGGCGTTCCAGCCGCCCCCGCTTCCCGGGGCCTTCGGCCTGCCGGTGCAGTTTGTCATTCAAACGACCGAGCCTTTCGAGCGGCTGAACGAGGTGGCCTCGGCTTTCTACCAGGAAGCGCAGAAGAGCGGTAGGTTCTTCTTCGTCGACAACGATCTCCGCTACGATCTGCCGCAGTCGACGATCGTGATCGACCGCGAGCTGACCGCCCAGCTCGGACTCACGATGAAGGACGTGGGTGCGGCGCTGTCGTCGCTGGTCGGCGGCGGCTACGTCAATTACTTCAGCTTTCACGATCGAGCCTACAAGGTCATTCCCCAGGTGCAGCAGGCCGATCGGCTGAACGCCGACCAGCTGAAAAGCACCTATATCCGGACCGCGAGCGGCGACTCGATCCCGCTCTCTACTGTCGTGCACATCACGACCAAGACCGTTCCCCAGGCGCTCAACCGCTTCCAGCAACAGAACTCCGCGACGATTTCCGGCGTGCCCTTTATCGGCGTGACCCAGGGCGACGCGATCGCCTACCTTCAGGACCTTGCCGCAAGGACACTGCCTCAAGGGTACTCGGTGGACTATTCCGGCCCGTCACGGCAGTTCATTCAGGAATCGAGCGCCCTGGTCGTGACGTTCTTCTTCGCGCTCATCATCATCTTCCTCGCGCTCGCGGCGCAATTCGAGAGCTTCCGCGATCCGGTCATCATCCTCATCTCGGTCCCCATGTCGATCTGCGGCGCTCTCATCTTCGTGAGCCTCGGAATCGGCGGCGCGAGCCTGAACATCTACACCGAGGTGGGGCTCGTGACGCTGATTGGGCTGATCAGCAAGCACGGCATCCTGATCGTCGAGTTTGCGAACAACCTGCAGAAGCGGGGAATGTCGAAGCGCGAAGCGATCGACCACGCGGCGGGCATCCGGCTGCGCCCGATCCTGATGACCACGGGCGCGATGGTGTTCGGCGTGGTGCCGCTCCTCATCGCCAGCGGGGCGGGTGCAGTGAGCCGCTTTCACATGGGGCTGGTGATCTTTTCCGGGATCTCGATCGGGACGCTATTTACGCTGTTCGTGGTGCCCGCAATGTACCTGCTCCTCGCGACTGATCACTCGAAGCGCGCGACAGCCGAGGCTTTGCGGGAGTCGCGCGGCCCGGCGGGCACGCACTGAATCGCGCGCGCGGCCGATCCCAATCGTGCGGCTGTAGGCTTCCCTTTTCGAGGCCGAGGGGGCGAAGCGTGCGTGGAATGCAGAAGATCGTCCGATTGGGCCCAATCTCACCGCGGCGGGCGGTGCTCGGCCAGCGCGCCGGCCTTGCGCTCGATGACATCGCGGAGCCGCAGCGTGCGCGCCTGCCCTTTCGTGACGAGCGGGCGGTGGCGCAGGGCATCCAGAATCTCGCCCACTTTCCAGCAGTTCCTTCCGTTGGTGGCCCAGACCTTCGGGTCGAGCGTGCGCAGATCGAACGGGCGCGAGTAGCTTCTGAGGGTCTTCTGCCCGCGCTTGTTGGCGTACTCGTGCAGGTACGACATCGCGAGCTCGCGCAGGCTGCGGTATACCGGGTCGCGCCAGCGCAGAAGCGGCGGATTCGTCTTGGAAATCGCGCCCCAGTAACCGCGGCGGCGGAACAGCGCGACGACGTGGTCGTAGTCGCGCTCGGCGCGCAAATCCAAGAGCAGCGGGGGTTCGCCATGCACCCACAGCGCGCACGCCGCCAGCATCGCACCCTCGATGCAGTGCGCCCTGCGTTGGCGGAGCACCTCCCGCACTGAAAGCGATGTCTGGCCGCCGATTTCGAAATTTGCCGGGAGGCCATTGAGAAAATCCTGGATCTTCCCCGGGGTCGAAAGGCGCTTCAGAACGGCAAACTCGGCCCGGGTGAGGCCCAGGGCTTCGCGGCGGGCGGGTCGGATCTTCAAGCTTTGGTTCCTTGGGAGAGGGTGTGCGGCACCGTGCCGGACCATTCTAATGTCTCAAGGACAGATGGGAGTAAACGTGAACGATCCACGGCTTCGCAGGTCCTAGTGCGAATCCCGGAATGAATCGAGACGGCGCGCCACGAAAGGCGCGGGAATGTTAGGCTCTCCCTCATGATCAGACTCCTCGGATCCCGCCGGATCGGCAACCTTATCGGATTTCTCGCCTGTGCGGGGCTGCTCGCCTTCGGGTATTACCTGCAATTCGTCGTGGGCCTGGAGCCCTGCCCGCTTTGCATCATTCAACGGCTGTTCCTCGCCGCAGTGGGCATCGCGTTCCTCGCTGCAGCCATTCACCACCCGGCAGGCCGAGCCGGGGCCGGCCTGTACGGCGGCGTGATCGTGCTTTTTTCGGCAGGCGGCCTGGCCGTCGCTGCACGCCATGTGTGGCTGCAGCATCTTCCCGCCGAAAACCGTCCCGCCTGCGGTCCTGCCCTTGACTATCTCATATCGGCTTTTGGTCCGATCGAGGGGTTGGGGCGCGTTCTGCGCGGCTCCGGCGAGTGCGGTGTGGTCGATTGGACGCTGCTTTCCTTTAGCATACCGGAGTGGACGCTCGCAGCGTTCCTGGCGTTCATGGCTTGGTCGGTCGTTCTTGCTGTGCGGGATTGACGCGGGGCTCGGCCGCAGCCACGAGTTTCGTCAGGGCCTGCTTGAACTGGTGTTCGTTGTATCCCAGAAGACCGCGTCCTCGAGCGCGTCCTGGCAAAGCCGCGGATCTCATCGAGACTTTCCCTGAGAACTTTCAGTTTTTCGACGCACGCGACGACATCTCCCGAAGGCGACCGCCAAACGGTTTCCAGGCTGGGGCGGCACCTCATCTGACTTCGAATGCGGCTGTCTGTGATCTGAGCCGGCAACTGGAGCAGGGTTCGCCGGCTGCATTGATCAGGCCTCTTTGAGGAAGGACTCGACGTTCCCGATGGGAGTCAAGGCCCGGTCACCAAGGGCGTCCCTGAACACTTCGCCAAGCAGCACTACCGCAGGGCCCGCTCCGGCCTTCAGCGCGAGCTTCGGCAGTTCCGCAAGCGTCCCAGGGAGCGCCCGCCGCTCCGGGAAGGTCGCGCTCTCCACCAGAACCAACGGCGTGTCTTTCGCCTTCCCCCGCTCGATAAGCTCCACGCTGATCGACTCGGCGAGGCCCGCGCCCATGTAAATCACCGCCGTGTCTGCCACTAGCACGCTCGCTGTCCAGTCGTTCTTGCGCTCGCCGTCTGCGGCACGTGGCGTAACGAAGACGACTTGACGGGCGGTTCCGCGGCGCGTAAGCGATACGCCAAGCTCCGCCGCGGCGGCCATCGCCGCAGTCACGCCCGGCACGATCTCGAAATTGACCCCCGCCCCGCGCAGCGCGTCGACTTCCTCCTGCGCGCGGCCAAAGAGCGTCGGGTCTCCGCCTTTCAGGCGAACCACGACGCGGTAGCGACGCGCAGCGTCGACTAGGCGCTTGTTGATGAACCTCTGGCCGGTCGAATACACGCCGGAGCGCTTGCCGACGGCAATCTTTTCAGCCCGTTCGGCGAATTCAAGAGTGTCGGGGTGCACCAAAGCGTCGTGAAAGACGATATCGGCCTGCTTCAGGATTTCTGTAGCACGAAGGGTGAGCAGATCGGGGGCACCGGGGCCGGCGCCTACGAGGTATACCTTACCGCCTGGCGCGCAGGAGCAAACGCTCGCGTCCCGAGATCCTTCTCTTCGGGCTTCTGTCACGGCTTGGCCGCGGCGAGACGGCGGCGGAAAAGTGGCATCGGCCGCAATGCCGAAGTTTGATAACCGTCGCTGAGCGTATCGAAAGCAGAGAGGGCGTGCTGCGCGTCCTGGTCTTCGCGCAGCGCAAACGCATCGAATCCGCACTGCTCCATGAAATAGAGATGGTCCTGCAGCACATCTCCAATCGCGCGCACCTCGCCCTTGAAGCCGTAACGCTCCCGCAGCAGGCGCGCGGTCGTGTAGCCACGGCCGTCCCCGAACTTCGGAAAATTCACGGCGATGACGGCGAAGTGCTCGAGGTCGCCCGCGATCGGTTCCGGGCGCTCGGTGGCGTCCAGCCAGACACCGAGCCTGCCCGGACGGGCGAGCAGCTCGCCGCGGCGCTCAAGCCACATCGCAAGCGGCACGATGACCTCGCCCCAAGCCGGGAGCCCGGGCGGCGCACTGGCCTCGCCGCGCTCAAGCAGCTGCCAGGTGTCCGCGGCGATGCGCCGCTCTTTGATCAGTGTTGCCATACACGGATTCCTTGAAGGGCTCGATGCCGACGCGCCGCACGACATCGATGAAGCGCTCGGCGTCGCCCTCGCGCCTCCCGAGATAGCATTCGATGAGGCGCTCGATCACGTCCGGGACTTCGGCTCGCGCAAACGAGGGTCCGATCGCTTTGCCGAGCGAGGCGGCTATGCCGGGCCGGATTTCGCCCTGATTGCCGCCGATCTCGATCTGGTACCACTCCTCGCCATTCTTGTCGACGCCGAGGATGCCGATGTGTCCGACGTGATGGTGGCCGCAGGCGTTCATGCAGCCCGAGATATTGAGATCCAGCTCCCCGATGTCGTGGAGGTAGTCGAGATTGTCGAAGCGCTGCTGGATGGCCTCCGCGACGGGAATCGACTTGGCGTTGGCGAGGGAACAGAAGTCTCCGCCCGGACAGCAAACGATGTTGGTGAGAAGCCCCAGATTGGGTGTGGCTAAACCAAGCGCTCGCACTTCCCGCCAGAGCGCAACCAGGTCCGTGAGCCGCACGTCGGCGAAGATTAGGTTCTGCTCGTGCGACACGCGCAGCTCGCCGAAGGAATAGCGGTCGGCGAGATCGGCAATCGCGTCCATCTGATCCGCGGTGACGTCGCCTGGCGGCACGCCGGTCTTCTTCAGCGACAGCGTAACGGCGGCGTAGCCCGTGCGCTTGTGCGGAGACACGTTCCTCGCGTACCAGGACGCAAAAGCGTGATTTGAAGCGAGTGCAGCATCGATGCGGGAGTCCGTCGCGGGTAGCACGGCGTAGGCCGGCCGCGCAAAGCGGTTCTCGATACGCGCGACCTCCCCGGCAGTGAGCGTCGAAGGGCCGTCCTTGAGATGCGCCCACTCGGCATCCACTTCCTCCCGGAATCTGTCCTGCCCGCGCTCCTTGACCAGGATCTTGATGCGCGCCTTGTGGATGTTGTCGCGTCGCCCGTGGAGGTTGTAGACCCGAAGGATCGCCTCAAGGTAGGTGAGCAGATGCTTCCAGGGCAGGAACTCGCGGATGACATAGCCGACCATCGGCGTGCGACCGAGTCCACCGCCTACCAGCACTTTGAATCCCACCTCCCCGCTGGCGTCGCGCACTGCATGCAGCCCGATGTCGTGAACGGCGACTGCTGCGCGGTCGGATTCGGCGCCGTTCACCGCGATCTTGAACTTGCGCGGCAGGTAGGAAAATTCCGGATGGAAGGTCGACCATTGCCGGATGATCTCGCACCAGGCAAAGGAGTCCACGATCTCGTCGCGCGCCACGCCGGCGAAATGGTCGGTCGTGACGTTGCGGAAGGAATTGCCCGAGGTCTGGATCGCGTGCATCTGTACGGTGGCCAACTCGGCAAGGATGTCGGGCACGTCCTTGAGCTGCGGCCAGTTGATCTGAAGGTTCTGGCGCGTGCTGAAGTGGCCGTAGCCCCGGTCGTACTTGCGCGTGATGTGCGCAAGCTTTCTCAGCTGCTTCGCGGAGAGGAGTCCATAGGGAATCGCAATGCGCAGCATAGGCGCGTGGCGCTGGATGTAGAGGCCGTTGCGCAGCCGCAGCGCGCGGAATTCCTCCTCCGAGAGCTTTCCCGTGAGAAAACGGCGCGTTTGGTCGCGGAACTGCGCGACGCGCTCGTCGACGAGCTTCTGATCGATTTCTTCGTAGATGTACATGGTTGGAAGCGAACCCGCCCGCTCGAGAGATGATGCATGGTAGAGGCTTGTCCTAATACCTCAAAAGACTTTTGTGTTAGCATCTAATAACTGGAGTCTATTTATATAAGCTCATGAATTTCCAGCAATTGCGCTACGTTCGGGAGACGGTTAGGCAGGGATTGAATCTCACCGAGGCGGCGAAGAAGCTCTACACATCCCAGCCCGGCGTATCCAAGCAGATCCGCGAGCTGGAAGGCGAGCTCGGCGTTGAGATCTTCGTGCGCCACGGCAAGCGCATCACCGCGCTCACCGAGCCGGGCAAGGCGGTGCTCGAGGTGATCGAGCAGCTGCTGCAGGAAGCCGAAAACCTGCGGCAGGTGGGACGCGAATTCCGCGATCAAACCGCAGGCACGCTAGCGATCGCAACGACGCATACCCAGGCGCGCTATTCCCTGCCGGAAGTGGTCAGTGCGTTCAAGCGGCGCTATCCGAAGGTGCACCTCACGATCAAGCAGGGCAATCCGCCCCAGCTTGCCGAGATGGTCCTTGCCGGAGAAGCCGATATCGCGATCGCCACCGAGGCGCTCGACCAGCATCCGAAGCTGCTCTCCCTGGCGGGCTACCAGTGGCAGCACTGCGCGGTCGTCCCGGTGCGTCACCCGCTTCTCAAGGAAGGGCGCATCACGCTCGAGATGCTCGCGGGGTATCCGATCGTCACCTACGACCTGGCTTTCGCCGGGCGCTCCCACATCGATGAAGCCTTCCGGGCTCAGGGACTCGCGCCGGACATCGTTCTTTCTGCGGTCGACTCAGACGTCATCAAGACCTACGTGGAGCTAGGCCTAGGCATCGGCATCGTCTCCGCGGTGGCTTTCGACGAAAAGCGCGACCTGCATTTGCGCGCGATTGGCGCCGGCCACCTGTTTGGCACGATGACCACGCGCGTCGCAGTGCGTCGCGGAGCGGCGCTGCGCGGGTTTGCCTACACCTTCATCGAGCTGTTCTCGCCGCAACTGACAAGAAAGCTCGTCGACACGGCGCTTGCAGGAAAGGGTGAGATGTACGAGCTCTAGGAGAATTCCGTAGCCAGGGAGGCTCTGAATAGCTCAAACGCAAACAGCGCTGCAAGACAGGAGCATCACAAGTCCTTGAGTCCGCTTTCCCTCGCTCGTCCAGTTTCGCTGCCCCGCGACGCGCCCCAAACTCTTCCAGGCCTTCCCTAGTCGCCCGTTGGGGCGATGCGGAACCCCGTAATCGAAGGCAAGGCGTTGAGGGCTTCGGAAAGGTGGCGCGTGTTGCCGCGTTCGGGCGAGTGAATCACCATCTGGTATTCGAAAGTCTTCCCGTCGTTTGTGACGCAGTAGTTCATGTTGGCGATCACGAAGCCCTGCCGTTCCACCATTCCCCGCAGCTCGGGTTCAGGCAGTGCTGCGCTGCGTGCAAACGCTACTGAGAGGTTGGCATAGAACTCTATCGGCATCCTGCGTTCGATCCATCGGAACACCGACAGCACGATGAGCGTAAGCGCGGTGGCGATCCCCGCTGGAAAATAAAAACCTATGCCGATCATGATGCCGATCCCAGCGGTAATCCAGATCGAGGCTGCCGTAGTGAGGCCACGTACCGTCAGGCCTTCTCTCATGATCACGCCGGCGCCGAGGAAGCCGATGCCGGTCATGATGCCCTGCGCCAGGCGGGTCGGGTCGACGCTGATCCGCTCCAGAGAATATGCCGAAAACCAGGTGTCCTGATACACGGTGACGATCATCAGCATGCAGGACGCGAGGCACACCAAGGCGTGGGTCCGAAAGCCCGCGGGGCGGCCGTGATAGCTGCGCTCGAGGCCGATGATTCCGCCCGCCCCGAGCGCGATGACCAAGTGCAAGGCAATCTGCGCGTACTCGTTGTTCCATATCGAGCTCATCGCCATGCTCCGAGAATCGCGCCCATGACCGTGAAGAACAAGACCTTGTATCCGACCTGAATCCAGTAGAGCCTCAGGTCGAGGCCGCAGAACATCCAGTCGCTCAAGAGAGAGGTCGCAACGAAGCCAAGCGAGAGCGTAAGGCCGATCGCGGCGCCCTCGATCCATGTCACAGCGCCGAAACGCACCACCACCGCGGCGAGAGCGGCTGCGATGACGAGCGTCAGGAAAAATTGCGCGATCATCGGCTTGACCGGATCGCCGAGCTGCGCCTTTGATTTTCCGAGCGCGGACATCCATCGGTTGCCGAAGACGGGCGGGGTATACCAGACGCCGCCGATCACATAGGCGACGACGGCAGAGACAAGCACCGCCCACCAGTTGACGCTTCCGAGGTCAACGAGCATGGGTGTCTCCCAGCGACGAACGGCGCGCGCGTCGAAGAAACGGCCTTTTTCTTTCCGCGCGCGTCCGCTAGCATACCGCCGCCACCCGGAAGTGACTACTTCCGGGCCGGCGGCGTTCTAGTAGCGATAGTGATCGGACTTGTACGGTCCTGTCTTGGGTAGGCCGACGTAGCGTGCCTGGGCGTCGCTCAGTTCGGTGAGCATCGCGCCAAGTTTCTTCAGCTGCAGCCGGGCCACCTTTTCGTCGAGGTGCTTGGGCAGGATGTACACGCCGATGGGATATTTGTTCGAATTCTTCTGCGCTTCGGTCCAAAGCTCGATCTGCGCGATGGTCTGATTGGCGAAAGAAGAGCTCATTACGTAGGACGGATGCCCGGTCCCGCAGCCCAGGTTCACCAGGCGTCCTTCGGCGAGCAGAATGATGCGCTTGCCGTCGGGAAATATGATGTGATCCACCTGCGGCTTGATGTTCTCCCAGGTGTATTGCTTCAGGCTCGCGACGTCGATTTCGTTGTCGAAGTGACCGATGTTGCACACGATTGCCTGGGTCTTCATCTTCTTCATGTGCTCGTGCGTGATCACGTGGAAATTGCCCGTGGCGGTCACGAAGATGTCCGCCTTGTCGCAGGCGTAATCCATCGTGACCACGCGGTAGCCTTCCATGGAGGCCTGCAAAGCACAGATGGGATCGATCTCGGTGATCCAGACCTGGGCGGAAAGCGCGCGCAAGGCCTGCGCGCTGCCCTTGCCCACGTCGCCGTAACCGCACACGAGGGCCACTTTGCCCGCGATCATTACATCGGTTGCGCGCTTGATGCCGTCGACGAGGGATTCGCGGCAGCCGTAGAGATTGTCGAATTTCGACTTGGTCACCGAATCGTTCACGTTGATAGCCGGGAATTTCAGCCTGCCCTCCTTTGCCATCTGGTACAGGCGCTTTACCCCGGTGGTGGTTTCTTCGGTCACGCCCCTGATCTGCACGATTCGCTTGGAATACCAGCCAGGCTGCGCAGCGAGGCGCTTCTTGATCGCCGCAAAAAGGGCCGTTTCCTCCTCGCTTGCCGGATGCGCGACCACTGAAGAATCCGTCTCGGCCTTGGCGCCTAGGTGGAGCAGCAGCGTCGCATCGCCGCCATCATCGAGGATCATGTTGGCCAGCTTGCCCTCGGGCCACTCGAAGATCTTGTGGGTAAACTCCCAATACTCCTCGAGCGACTCGCCCTTGTAAGCGAACACCGGCGTGCCCCCGGCTGCGACAGCAGCGGCCGCATGGTCCTGGGTCGAGTAAATGTTGCAGGAGGCCCAGCGCACTTCGGCGCCGAGCGCCTTCAGCGTCTCGATCAGCACGGCGGTCTGGATCGTCATGTGCAGGGATCCAGCGATGCGCGCGCCGCGCAGAGGCTGCAATGCCGCGTATTCCTCGCGGATCGCCATGAGGCCGGGCATTTCTGTCTCGGCAATGGCGATTTCCTTGCGCCCCCAGTCGGACAGGGCAAGGTCTGCAACGCGGTAGTCGGTGAAGTCCTTGGCTTGCGGTACGGCACTCATCACGTTCTCCTTTCAGTTTCGAAAAAAGTTCGTGAGCGCCGTTCCGGTTGATACCCCGAGCCTGGCAAGCCTGGCGACTTGTTGCAACGCTCCTCGGGGAAGGAAATTGTACGTCAGCAGGCGCCTCTGGGGCCAGGGGAAGGGCCGCGCGAGTCGAGTCTTGCGCGGCTCCGTTCCCTGCCGTGCTCGCGTCAGGCGGTGACCGGAGCGCCCTTCTTGAATCCGGCGTCGGCGGCCAGCGCTTGCGCCTTGTCGGTCGCCTCCCAGGTGAACTCCGGCTCGTCGCGGCCGAAGTGGCCGTAGGCCGCGGTCTTCTCGTAGATGGGCCGAAGCAGGTCGAGCATCTGGATGATGCCCTTGGGGCGAAGATCGAAGTGCTTTTGCACCAGTTCGGAGAGCTTCTCGTCGGAAATCTTCCCCGTGCCTTGCGTCGTGACCATGACGCTCGTCGGCCGCGCCACGCCGATTGCATAGGACACCTGCACTAGGCATTTCGTCGCGAGCCCGGCGGCCACGATGTTCTTTGCCACGTAGCGCGCGGCGTAGGCAGCCGAACGGTCGACCTTGGAAGGGTCCTTTCCGGAAAATGCGCCACCGCCATGCGGGGCCGAGCCGCCGTAGGTATCGACGATGATCTTGCGTCCGGTCAGCCCGCAGTCGCCCTTGGGACCGCCGATCTCGAAGCTACCTGTCGGGTTCACGTGATAGGTGATCGCGCCCTTGACGAACTTCTTCGGCAGCACCGGCTTGATGATCTGCTCTATGACTGCTTCCTTGATCTGCTCGTGCGTCATTCCCGGTTTGTGCTGAGTCGAGAGCACGACGGTCTCGATTGAATCGGGCTTGCCGTCGGTGTACCTGATCGTGACCTGGGACTTGGCGTCCGGCCGCAGCCACGGGAGCCTACCGTCGCGGCGCACTTCCGACTGGCGCTCGACTAGCCGGTGTGCAAGATAGATCGGCAGCGGCATCAGCTGAGGCGTCTCGTCGCAGGCATAGCCGAACATGAGGCCCTGGTCGCCCGCGCCCTGCTCAAGGTCCAACCCCTTGCCTTCGTCGACGCCTCGCGCGATGTCCTGCGATTGCTTGCCGTAGACCATGAGCACCGTGCACGTGGAGGAGTCGAAGCCGATCGCCGGATCGTTATAGCCGATGCGCTTGATGGTCCTGCGCGCAACTTCGTCGAAGTTGACCTGCGCCCCGGTGGTGATCTCCCCGGCGAGCACGACCAAGTTGTCCTTCACCAGTGTTTCCGCCGCGACTCGGGAGCGCTTGTCCTGCGCTAGAATGGCGTCGAGAACCGCGTCGGATATTTGATCGGCGATCTTGTCCGGATGGCCTTCGGACACCGATTCGGATGTGAAAAGATAGCTGCTCATGCGGGCGAATTTCCCTGCTGAAAAAAGACGGCAAGTCTAGCACAGCCCTTCCACCCACCCAACCCACGCTAGCCCACTTTCGGCCCACGCGAAGGCCCCCAAAAGAATGACCTGCGTCGCAAGCAGCTTCACCGCGAGTGCCGGCACCACGCGGCCTTGGGGACTTGTCTGACATGCTCCCGCTTCTGCGGCTCGCGGCGCGTCTGCCTCTGCCGCTCCTTCACGCGCTGGGGGCGGTGCTCGGCTGGGCCGTGTACCTTCTGTCTCCGCGCTACCGCAGAGTTCTCAAGAGCAACCTTGAGATCGCGGGCCTGCGCGGCCTGGGACTGCGGGCGGCCGTGATCGCCGAAGGCGGCAAGAGCGCGATGGAGATCCCCGCGATCTGGCTTCGCACGCACAAGCAAGCGGTCGCTCTCGTCGTCGAAGCGAAGGGATGGGAACATGTCGACAACGGAGTCGGGGCGGGCCATGGTCTTGTCCTTGTGACGCCCCACCTTGGGTGCTGGGAGGCCGCTGGGCAATACATCGCAAGCCGCATGCCGATTACCGTGATGTACAGTCCGCCCAAGATGAGGAGTCTCGAGCCCCTGATGCGGGCAGGCCGCGACCGCGGCGGCGCGATGAAGAGCGTTCCCGCTGACCTCTCGGGCGTGCGCGCGATGCTCAAGGCCCTCAGGCGCGGCGAAGCGATCGGCGTGCTGCCGGACCAGGTGCCCGGTCTTGGCGAGGGCGAATGGGCCGAATTCTTCGGCAAGCCGGCTTATACGATGACGCTCGTCGCGCGCATTGCCGAGCAGACCGGGGCGCCGGTGCTCGTTTGCTATGCCGAGCGTCTGCCGCGGGGGCGCGGCTACCGCTTCGTCGTCGAGCCTCTGCTCGCGACCCAGCCTTCGGAGTCTCCCGTGCGCGCCCTCAACCGCTCCCTCGAGCAGATCATTCGCCGGTGTCCGCAGCAGTATCAGTGGGCCTACAACCGCTACAAGGTGCCCGCGGGCGTGCACCCGCCCCGGGCCGAATGAACGTGGGACACGCAGGGAGCGCTTCTTGCTGACGCGCTTCGCGCTCGGGCTCGTCTGGCTGCTGCATTTTCTGCCGCTCTCCGTGCTTGCGCGGATCGGCTCGGGTTTGGGAGGGCTTTTCTACGTCTTGGGACGCGAGCGTCGCAACGTGTGCCTCATCAATCTCTCGCGCTGCTTTCCCGATACGCCCGAGAAGGAGCGCATCGCAATCGCCAAGGCGCACTTCCGCGTCCTCGGCCGCAGCGTCCTCGAACGCTCCATCCTGTGGTGGGCGCCGCGCGAGCGCGTGACGCGCTTGGTGCGCATCGTCGGCCTCGAGCGGCTTCAGGCCCTCAAGGGGCGCCCCCTCATCCTGCTCGCGCCGCATTTCGTTGGGTTGGATGCCGGCTGCACGCGCCTGACTTGCGAGATCGACATGGCGGGCATTTACTCGAAGCAGAAGAATCCGCTCGTCAACGCTTTGCTGCTCTTGGGCAGGACGCGCTTCGGGCGGCAGCGCGCCATTTCCCGGCAGGAGGGCGTGCGGCCGGCGCTCGCCGCTCTCAAGGAGGGTATTCCGTTCTACTACTTGCCGGACCTCGACTATGGGCCGCGCGATGCGATCTTCGTTCCGTTCTTCGGCGTTCCCGCGGCGACGATAACCGGGCTGTCGCGCATGGTCCGGCTTGCCGAGGCGCACGTGCTGCCCTGCGTGACGCGGATGCTGCCCGGCGGCGCAGGCTACGAGGTGCGTTGCATGCCGGTCTGGGAGGATTTCCCGAGCGGGGACGACTCCGCGGACGCGCGCCGCCTGAACACCTTCGTCGAGGATTGCGTGCGCGAGATGCCGGAACAGTACTTTTGGACGCACAAGCGATTCAAGACGCGGCCCCCGGGAGAGGCGAAGTGGTACTAGGCATTGGCGGTGGTGCATCCTGGAGACAAGGGTTCGATGCGCGCCAATCCTGCTTGGCGCGGCCCGCGAGGGCCGATTGGCCAGGCCGGCTCGGCGTGCGGTGTGCACGCCATCCGATCGGACTCGACGGATGCAGGTGTGGTGAGCACCGGCGCGAAGCCGCCACCGACTGTCCGCATGTTCGTCGTCTGGCCCTGGTAGAGCCGCGCCGCAAGCAATTGCACCTCGCCCGCATAGACGTAGTTGCGTATATCGGTTTTCAGCGCCGTGCTCGCGGTGATTCGCCGCTCGCCCGCCGGCACCAGTTCCTGCGCGACGTATCGACCGTCGAGAATTTCGCTCCAGACGCGCCGGGTCAGCTTGTCGCCGCGATATGCGGCCTTGCTGCCATGCCCGGCGGCCGGCTTGAAAAACAGCCTGCGTCTCTCCGACCAGAGCCGCTCGGCGTCGGCCTGCAAAACGATTTCCGTGCGAGGGATGCCGCCCAGCAGGACCCCGATGACCTCCTCCCGAACGCCCCATCCGCGCAGCCGCACCTCGTCGGTCAGGATGGCGAGGTTGCGCTTGTCGGCGTAAAGCGCATGGGCGCGCGGATGCGGCGTGACGACCGCGGCGCCTGAAACGTAGGCCTCGCGGATCGGCGCATGCGCCGGATCGCCGAGAGCGAAGTCGGTCATGCGGTTGTACACGAGGTCCACGCGCCCGCCGGCGTCGCGAAGCTCGCCGCTTGCGAACGTCAACCGCTCGGGGGCGAGGACTGAGGCCTCCGCGCCGAAGCGGCGGAACAGTTGGGCGAAGAGCAGGAACTCGGGGTAGAGAAACTGCCGCTCCGGGGAGTCATCGACGATCGCGATGCGCGGGGGCAGACCGGCGCGGCCGGCGGCGTCCCATTCCTCCGCGAACATGTCGAAGAAGGCCCGCTCGAGCCGATCCGGAGGAATCGGCCCGCTGACGAGCCGCGCGACATCCTCGCAGCAGGCGCGCTGGGCGCGGCCGAGAACGGCATTGAGCAACGCGCCGCCCGCGTTGGTGTTGATCTCTATCAGCCGCGGGCCCTGCGGGCCGATGTGGAAATCGTAGCCGAGGAACACACTTCGTGCGCCCGGATCGTGGAGCGCAGTGGCGGCCGCGCCGGCGAGTGCCGCTGCCCGGTACGCGGGGAGCGCGACGACCTCCTCCACCGCGCCGATGACGCTCGCCATCGCCTCCACGTCCTGCCGCGAAACGAAGACCGGCAGTGCCGCAAAGATGTTCGGGCAGCGTTCCTCGATCAGCCGGCTCAAGCCGCGTGCGGCAGGATCGGCTTCGACGGCGCGCCTGAGCGCCTCCGGGTCCAGGCTCACGCAGAAGCATTCGCTGTTCAGGGTCTTGATCATGTCGGCTTGCGCTCGTACCACTGCCGCGTCGCGTTGACGATGGCGACGACTGAGAGCATGACCGGTACTTCTATTAGCACGCCGACGACCGTCGCCAGGGCGGCGCCGGAATTGAAGCCGAACAGGCTGATGGCCGCAGCCACCGCCAGCTCGAAGAAGTTCGACGCACCGATCAGGGCCGACGGGCAGGCCACGCTGTGCTTCTCACCCATCAGTCGATTGAGCCAGTAAGCGAGTGCCGAATTGAAGAACACCTGGATCAGGATCGGCGCCGCGAGCATGGCGATGATGAGCGGCTGGGCGAGGATCGCCTCGCCCTGGAATGCGAAAAGCAGCACCAGCGTCAGGAGGAGCGCGCCGATCGACCAGGGTCCGATCCTTGCCATGGCCGCTTCAAAAGCCGGCTGCCCCTTCCGGAGCAGCCCTTTGCGCCACAGTTGGGCCAGGATGACCGGGATGACGATGTACAACAGCACCGAGGTCAGCAGCGTGGCCCAGGGCACCGTGATCGAGGCGATGCCGAGCAGCAGACCGACGATGGGCGCGAAGGCGAAAATCATGATCGCGTCGTTGAGCGCGACCTGCGACAGCGTGAAATAGGGGTCGCCGCCGGTCAGCTTGCTCCATACGAACACCATGGCGGTGCATGGCGCCGCCGCAAGCAGGATCAGCCCGGCGATGTAGCTATCGTGCTGGCCGGCAGGAAGATAAGAAACAAAGACGTGGCGAATGAAGAGCCAGCCAAGGAACGCCATCGAGAACGGCTTGATGGCCCAGTTCACGAAGAGCGTGACGCCCATGCCCCTCCAGTGCGATTTGACTTGATGCAACGCACCGAAGTCGATCTTCACGAGCATCGGGATGATCATCACCCAGATGAGCAGGCCGACCGGGATGTTGACCTGCGCGAACTCCATGCGCCCGATCGCCTGGAACGCGCCGGGGAGGAATTGACCGAGGGCAATGCCGGTCACGATGCAAAGCGCCACCCACACAGTCAAATAACGCTCGAAGACACCCATGGTGCTGCCGGTGCGGGGTTTGTCGGCAGATTCGAGTTGCGCACTCATCTCTTCTCTTTCAGCGGCTCTGTTGACGCCCGTGGATAAAAAAACTCATCGCTTGGCTATGTCCCGTACACTCTTCTGAAGCGCCAGGCGGTCTAGTTTGTCAAACGGCAGGCTGGCGAATAACTCTATCCGGCGGCGAAGCATCGCCGCAGTCTCGGCAAAAACCTTCCGTTTCTGCTCGTCGGTCCCTTTTAGCTCAGCTGGGTCCGGCATACCCCAATGGGCTGTCATCGGTTGCCCTGGCCAAAAGGGACATTGTTCACCCGCGGCCTTATCGCAAACCGTAATGACGAAATCCATAACCGGGGCATCGGGCTTGGCAAATTCATCCCAGTTCTTGCTGTGCAATCCTTGGGTGGAAATATGATTCTGTCGGAGCAGGTCCAGCGCGAACGGATTGACAGCCCCTTTGGGGTGGCTTCCTGCGCTGTAGGCGTGGAACTTTCCCTGTGCTACGGAAAGATTGTTGGTAAGGGCTTCCGCAATGATCGAGCGGGCCGAGTTGCCCGTGCATAGGAACAGCACATTCATAATACGGCTGTGAGATTTCATTGCGTTCTTCCTCTCGGTTTGAAGGTGAGCTTTAGGCGCGACAGGGATGACGACAGGAACGAACCGATTCCGCCCCGATTCCCTTTCTGTTTCCATCCAACGCCTGAAGATTTCGGCTACGTCAGATAGAAGGATGCCCAGCAAAGCACCACGATCTTTCTGCAAGGCTGGGTCCCTACCGACCTAGACGCGGCGAGGCGTTACGCCAGTGGTTGCTGCGGCACGCAGCACGCCGCGCTTTTATTGGGAGCTTCGGATGCCTTCGTGCTGGCCCTGTCCTCCCCGAATACGGGAACGCTGCCCAGCGTGTGAAAGGTTTCCCAAGCGAGGCCCTGCGGATCGAACGCCCAGTACTTGTCGGATTTGGCGTAGCAGCAGACCGCTTCCTGTTGTTCAAGCACGGCGGCTTGAGCTTCATTGAGCCGAACGCGCAATTCCTTCAGTTCGGCGTCAGATTCTGCCTGGATTCCGAGGTAGTTCACTTCAGGCTTGTCGCCACGCGTCGAGATTGCGAAGTTGATGCGGGGATCCTCAACCATCCATTTGGCATAGTCGTCCTCCCGAACACTCGGTTCGGTGCCGAAGACCGCCGAGTAAAAGCGGATGTTGGCTTCCAGATCGTTGACGGCGACGTGCACATGAAAACGTTTCATTTTCGACCCCTGATCGTCTTTAGTCTGGGGGCCGCGGCTTTCAGTTCGATCCTCGGGACGCATTCCGGTCCGCACCCATCCACGCCCACCCCGCAACAGTTTTGATAGAGAAACTCGACTAGTTCGCGCACCGCGAGGAAAGCGACGGAATACACGATGGAGCGCCCTTGCTGTTGGCCCGAAATCAACCCGGCGTTGGCGAGCTCCTTCAGATGAAACGAAAGGGTCGGCGCGGCGATCCCGAGCTTCTCCGTGATAATGCCCGGCGTGAGCCCGTCCGGGCCCTGTTCCACCAGAAGACGGAAGACCGCGAGCCGATTCTCTTGTGCAAGTGCGCCAAGCGCTTTCACAACTTCTGTAGATTTCATGATTCCAATAATATCAAAGTAAGCTAACCCCGTCAAAACCTGGGAAGACATGGGAGGCGCGGGGAGGGGACGTGGCGTCGCACAACTGATGTCCATTAGATGCTCGGGTCACTTCCCTGCCTGTCGGCATAAGTTCAGCTACAGCGGTAAGCCACTGGCGCTCGGGAAGGGGCTTGGGAAATGCTAGACGCTAGGGCCACAACTTGGCCCACAACTCGCTATTACGGGAATTCTTTGCCCAATCGATAAGCGCGCTCCAGATAAGCACGTGAGGAGCTGTCGGATAGGACCGGCATCAGAGCACGCATCCCCGTAACCGAACTGTCAGCATGTATAGTAGAAGCAATCCATTGGAACATCCATGCGCCTCGAATTCACCAAGATGCAGGGAGCCGGGAACGATTTTGTCGTGTTGGAGGGGGTGAGCCGGCGCATCGATGTCACGCCGCAGCTCGCGCGGCGTCTCGCGGACCGGCATTTCGGCGTCGGCTGCGACCAGATACTGCTCGTGGAGAAGCCGGAGCGCAGCGACACCGATTTTCGCTACCGAATCTGGAATG
>Ga0335085_10005841_pt1 | contig 19636 bp, 17 predicted proteins | sample Lox_Sample_45_FD_206712 | JGI IMG/M metagenome (GOLD analysis project Ga0335085, IMG submission 206712) | Soil microbial communities from Loxahatchee National Wildlife Refuge, Florida, United States - Lox_Sample_4.5 | ecosystem: Environmental > Terrestrial > Soil > Wetlands | place: USA...
TCGAACAGGATGTGCGAGTCGCCGTAGTAGCTGTTCAGGCCGCTGACTTCGAGCAGGCTCACGCGGCCCCCACGTTGTGCATGCCGCCGAGGTAGGCCTCCTGCACCGCGGCGTTGCCCTTGATCTCTTCGGGCGTGCCCTCGACCAGCACGCGGCCTTCCTGCAGCACCGTCACGCGCTCGACCAGCTCGAACAGCGAATCCATGTCGTGGTCGATGATGATCATCGTGCGGCCGCGGCCGATCGAGCGCAGCAGCTTCACGGTCTCGACGCGCTCGGCCGGGCTCATGCCCGCGAGCGGCTCGTCGAGCAGCAGCAGGTTGGGCGAGGAGGCGAGCGCGAGGCCGACCTCCAGCCGGCGCTTCTCGCCGTAGGCGAGCTCGGCCACGCGCGTGTCGATGCGGCCCGACAGGCTCACGAGCTCGAGCGTGTGCGCGACCTGGGCCTGCAGGCCCGGGATGTGCGCCAGGCGCCGCAGCAGGTCGAGCCGGAACCGCCCGCGACGCTCCGCGAGCGCCGCGATCGTCACGTTCTCGCCCACGGTCAGCTCGTTGAACAGCTGATTCACCTGGTAGCTCTTGGTCAGGCCCATCTGGCAGACCTCGGTCACGTTCTTGCCCGTGATGTCCTGGCCTTCGAACACGATGCGGCCCGCGGTCGGCGGCACCTCGCAGGTCAGCATCTTGAAGAACGTCGACTTGCCCGCGCCGTTCGGGCCGATGATGCCGCGCAGCTCGCCGCGCTGGACCGTGAAGTCGATGTCGGAGTTCGCGCGCACGCCGCCGTAGTGCTTGGTGAGGCCGCTCGCCTGCAGGATCGGCCCGGTGTACTCGTGCGCCGGGCGCCGCGGCGGCGGCGGCGCGGCGTGCGCGGCGACCGCGCGCACGGCGTCCGCCGCGTGGGCGCGCGCGGCGTGCGCGGCGGGCCGGCCGTTCCCGGCGCGCAGGCGCAGCAGCGCGTAGAGGTCGCGCAGCCCGCCGATGATGCCCTGGCGCAGGAAGAAGACCAGCACCACGAAGATCAGCCCCAGCGCGAGCTTCCAGGCCGCGCCGAGGTGCAGCGTGTCCTGCAGGAAGTCCTGCAGGAACAGCCAGACGGCCGCGCCGACCAGCGGCCCGTACAGCGTGCCGATGCCGCCGATCGCGGTCTGCATGACGAGCTGGCCCGAGGTGTCGAACATGAACGCGTCGGGCGGCATGAAGCCCTGCATCACGCCGAGCAGCCCGCCGGCGAAGCCGGCGTAGGCCGCGGCGATGACGAAGGCCGCGAGCTTGTAGGCGTGCACGCTGTGGCCGACCGCGGCCGCGCGCAGCGGGTTCTCGCGGATGGCGCGGAAGATCACGCCGACCGGCGAGCGCACGATGCGCAGCGCGAGCACGATGCCGACGAAGAAGCAGAACGCGAGGAACGGGTACAGCGACCAGCCGGACTTGAAGTGGATCGTGGCGAAGCCGAGGTACAGCGTCGGCGCCGGCACGCCCGGCAGGCCGTTCTCGCCGCCGGTCCATTGCGACAGCGGGTTGAACTCGACGAAGAAGAACATCTCCGAGATCGCGACCGTGATCATCGCGAAGTAGATCCCGGTGCGCCGCAGCGCGACCAGGCCCACCAGGTAGCCGACGAGCGCGGAGACGAGCATGCCGATCAGCAGCGCGCTCACGACGTGGGGAAAGTGCGCCTGCGTCAGCAGGTACGCGGCGAACATGCCGCCGGTGCCGTAGAGCGCCGACTGGCCGAACGAGAGCAGCCCCGTGTAGCCGAACAGGATGTCGAAGCCGATGCCGAACAGGCCCCAGACCAGGATGCGGTTGACCGTGTTCGGCGCCGCGTCGAAGTAGGGCAGGATGAAGGGCGCCGCGATCAGCGCGGCGGCGGTGATGGTCTCGACCAGCAGCGGGCGTTGCCGGCTCAGCATGCGCGCGGCCCCGTCATTCCCGGCCGCGCACGCCGAGCAGGCCGTGCGGGCGCAGCACCAGCACCACGGTCATGGCCGCAAACAGCATGACGTAGGCGTAGCCGGGGTTGAACATCGAGGTGATGCTGATGATCTCGCCCGCGATCAGGCCGCCGAGCACGGCGCCGGGGAACGAGCCGACGCCGCCGATCACGACCACGACGAAGGTCTGCACCAGGATCGCCTCGCCCATGTCGGGCGCGAGCGAGACCACCGGGGCATTGACGATGCCGGCGAAGCCCGCGGCCATCGCGCCGATGCCGAACACCAGCATGAACACGCGGTCGACGTTGATGCCGAGCGAATCGACCATGACGGAGTCTTCGATGCCGGCCCGCACGATCAGGCCCAGCCGCGTCTTGTACAGCAGCAGGTACAGCGCGAGCAGCGCGAGCGCGACGATGCCGACCACGGCCAGCCGGTACGTGGGGTAGAACATGAACCCGAGGTTTGTGATGCCGGCGAAGATCTTGGGCGGGGCGACGGTCTTCGACAGGCTGCCGAAGAAATAGCGCACGATCTCGACGTAGCAGATCGACAGGCCGAACGTGACCAGCAGCTGGTCCTCGGGCGGCCGCTTGTAGAAGTGACGGATCAGCACGCGCTCCATCACCACGCCGACCAGCAGCATGAAGAGCGCGCCGGCGATCACCGCGACGACGAAGGAGCCCGTGTACTGGTAGGCGACGTAGCCGGCGTAGCCCCCCAGCATGAACATCGCGCCGTGCGCGAGGTTCAGCACGCCCAGCGTGCCGTAGATGATGGTCAGCCCCGAGGCGATGAGCGCGAGCAGCGCCCCCTGCGCGAGGCCGTTGAACAGCTGCGATCCGAAGTTTGCCCAGGTGATCATGCGTTGCAGGCGCGCAACAACGCCGCAGCCGGCGGGAGCCGGCTGCGGCGTCGTCTCAAAGCCCCGATCTTAGCGTCTTTCTACGTGTAGTCGCCGAGCTTGCAGCCGAACGCGTCCGGCTTCTGCATCAGCGGGCCGCCGTCCACGACCTCGGTCACCTCCCAGTAGTCCTCCTTGTTGCGCATCTCGCCGGGCTTCTTGCCGCGCACGATGACCACCGGGCGCACCAGCTGGTGATCCTCGGGGCGGAAGTGCACCTTGCCCACGGTCGAGTCGAAGGTCTCGCCCTTCTCGTAGGCCTTGATGACGTCGGGCGGGTAGAAGCTGCCAGCCTCCTCGACCATGCGCGCCCAGATCGCGAACTGCATGTAGGCGTTGTTCGCGCCCCACTCGGGCTTGTAGCCGTACTTCTTGTCGAAGGCCTCGACGAACATCTTGGCGAGCGGGTACTTGTCCTCCAGCGTCCACCAGAAGTCGGTCGCCGCGAACACGCCCTCGGTGAGGTTGGGGCCCGTCTCCTTGGCGAGGAACGGGATCTGGTACGGAATCACCATGCCCATCTTCGGCGTGAGGCCGAACTGCCGGGCCTGCTGGATCGACAGCACCGCGTCGCGGCCCCAGTTCACGTTGATGATGTACTCGGCGCCGGAGTTGGCGATGTTGGTCAGGTACGAGCTGAAGTCCGCGGTGCCGAGCGGCGACACCTGGTTGGTCACCATGGTCCAGCCGCCGTGCGCGCTGAGGTAGTCGTTGACCGACTTGGTCACGGTGTGGCCGTAGGTGTAGTCCGGCGTCATGAACGCCGCCTTCTTGTTCTTGCCGTAGGCCTTCAGCAGCACGGGGCCGATCGCGTTGGCCGCGGTCTCGCCGTAGAAGCACTGGCGGAAGCTGTAGCGCGCGCAGTCCTTGCCGGTCGTGTCGTTCGAGCCCGAGATCGCGACCGCGTACAGCACCTTCTCGCGCTGCGCGAGCTTGTTCAGCGCCACCGCCACCGCGCTCGAGGTCGAGCCGGTCATCAGCACGATCTTGTTCTCGGTGATGAAGCGCTGCTGGTCCTGGACCGCGTTGTTGGGCTTGGCGCCCGAGTCGGACACGAGCAGCTTCACTTCCTTGCCGAGCACGCCCTTCTTCGACTTGGGGGCGATGTGCTTGATCAGCGCGTGGCCCTCGTTGATGTGCTCGACGGCGAGCTGCATGCCCTTCAGCTCGTCCTCGCCCTGCACCGCGTAGGCGCCGGTGCGCGGCACCGTGGCGCCGATGTACACCTCGCCGCCTTGCGAGCCGGCCGGGTAGGTGCCGATCGCCGCGTGGCCCTGCGCGTACGCGCTGCGCGGCAGGATCAGCGACGGCGCGGCGATGCCCGCGCCCAGCATGGCACCGGCCTTGAGCATCTGCCGGCGACGCACGTCCTTCACTTTGTCAGCCATAAGGTCTCCTCCTCCAGGGTGGAACGAAAGTGAAGGCATCGTGGTCGACGGCTGTCAAAAACTCAATAGCACATTGAGTCGATTGGGAATTCTTGTGTATCCTTGACACGCATGCCGGAAAATTCGTGCAAATTCGACCTTGCGGTGCAGCATCGCCGCGCACGGGGGACGTGACTGCATGGCCTCGACCCCGCTCCTCGGCCCGAAGATCCGCGATCGCCGGCGCGCGCTCGGCATCACGCAGACCTCGCTTTCGGCGACGCTCGGCATCTCCGCGTCGTACCTGAACCTCATCGAGGCGGGCAAGCGCAACATCGGCGGGAGCCTGCTCAAGCGCATCGCCGAGGCGCTCGGCCTCGCCGTCGACGAGCTCGACGGCGCCGCCGAGCGGCGGCTGCTTGGCGACCTCGGTGAGCTCGCCGCGGAGCCGGCGCTCTCCGCGCTGCAGCTCGAGCGCCAGAGCGCGGCCGAGCTCGCGGGCCGGCATCCGGGCTGGGCGCGCGCGCTCGTGGCGCTGCACCGCGGCTGGCTCGAGCGCGGGCGCGCCGTCGGCGCGCTCACCGACCGGCTGCACCAGGATCCGTTCCTCGCCGAGTCGGTGCACGACCTGCTCACGCGCGCCACCGCGATCCGCTCCTCGGCCGAAATCCTCGAGAGCGCGCGCGAGCAGGTGCCCGACCCGCACCGGCGCTTCGTGTCGATCGTGGGCGAGGAGAGCCGGCGGCTCGCGGACCTCGCGCAGGCGCTCGCCGCGTTCTTCGCGCCGGCGCACGCGGGCACGCGCGCGGGCACGCCGGCCGAGGAAGTGGACGACTTCCTGCTCGACCGCGGCAACCACTTTCCCGCGCTCGAGGACGCCGCCGGCGCGATCGGCGCGCCGGCCTCGGGCGCGGCGCGCTTCGCGCGCGCGCGCGCCGCGGTCGAGGCGGCCTACCCCGACGGGCCGCTCGCCGACGAGGTGCGCGCCTCGCCGCTGCTCACCAGCGACACCGCGCGCCGCCGCGCGCGCCGCGCGCTCGAGTCGTACCTGGCCGCGGCCGCGGTGATGCCGTACGAGGCGTTCCTCGCCGCCGCGCGCCGCGCGCGCTACGACGTCGACGCGCTCGCGCGCGAGTTCGAGGCGAGCGTCGAGCAGGTCAGCCACCGGCTGACGACGCTCCGCCGCCCGGGCGCGGAGGGGCTGCCCTTCGGACTGATGCGCGTCGACGCGGCCGGCTTCACCAGCAAGCGCGCCCCGCTGCCGCGGCTGCCGCTGCCGCGCCGCGGCGTCGCCTGCCCGCTGTGGGCCGTGTACCTGGCGCTGCAGTCGCCGGGCGCGATCGTGCGCCAGCTCGCCGAGCTGCCCGACGGCGCGCGGTTCCTGTTCGTCGCGCGCGCGATCGACAAGCGCGGGCCCGCGTTCCCGATGCCGCGGCGGCTCGTCTCGCTGATGCTCGCCTGCGACGCGCTGGTCGCCGACCAGACCGTGTACGGCGACGGCCTGGACGTCGCCTCGGCCGCGCCGGCGACGCCGGTGGGGGCCAACTGCCGCGTCTGCGCGCGCGCCGCGTGCGCGTATCGCCAGGAAGACGCGATCGTCGGCGCCTGAGGCGCGCGGTCCGGGCTGCGGCGACGCCGCGAAGCCGCTACACTGGCCCGTCCAGGGGGAGCGGCGGGAAGGAGGGCGGGCGTGACCCGGGTGCTGATCGCGGAGGACGATCCGAACATCGTCGAGTCGCTGAGCTTCGTGCTCACGCGCGACGGCTTCGAGGTCGCCGCCGCGCTCGACGGCGACGACGCGCTGCGGCGCCTGCACAGCGCGCCGCCCGACCTCATGATCCTCGACCTCATGCTGCCCAGGCGCAACGGCTTCGAGGTGCTCAAGCTGGTCAGGGGCGACCCGGCGCTGCGCACGCTGCCCGTAATCGTGCTAACCGCCAAGGGACAGCCGCAGGACCGGCGCCTGGCCGAGCAGATCGGCGTGCAAGGGTTCATGACCAAGCCGTTCTCCAACACCGACGTCGTCGAGGCGGTGCGGCGGCTGGCGGGCGGCTGAGCGCGGCATGGCGCCCGAACCCCCGCACACGCCGCCGGAGCGCGCCGCGCGAGCGCGCGACGCGGCGGTCGCGCTGCCGCTCGTCGGGCTCTTCCTGCTGTTGCCGCCCGTGATCACGCTATTCGCGGTCCCGGGGGACGTCGCCGGCGTGCCGCGGATCGTGGTCTATCTGTTTGGCGTGTGGCTCGCACTCGTCGCCGGCGCCGCGCTGCTCGGCCGCGCGCTCGGGCCGCGCGCGCATACGCCGCCGGACGGGCGCGCGCCGCTCGACTGATGCTCTCGACCGAGCTGATCCTGCCCATCGCGCTGCTGTACGTGGCGCTGCTGTTCGTGGTGGCGTTCGTCGGCGATCAGCGCGCGCGGGCCGGGCGGCTGGGCTGGCTGCAGTCGCCGGTGGTCTACACGTTGTCGATCTCGATCTATTGCAGCTCGTGGACCTTCTACGGCGCGGTCGGCTCCGCGGCGCGCAACGGGCTGGAATTCGCCACGATCTACATCGGCCCGACGCTGGTGTTCGCCGGGTGGTGGCTGCTGCTCCGCAAGCTCGTGCGCATCGGGCACGTGCACGGCGCGACCTCGATTGCCGACATGATCTCGTCGCGCTACGGCAAGAGCGCGCTGCTCGCCGCGCTGGTGACGCTCGTCGCCGTGGCTGCGATCACGCCCTACATCGCGCTGCAGCTGCGCGCCGTCACCGCCAGCTACCAGGTGATCACCAGCGCCGGGCCGGAGAATCCCTCGGGCCTGCCCGGCGCGCACCCAGATTTCAACGCCGCGCTCTGGATCGCGTTCGGCATGGCGATCTTCACGATCTTGTTCGGCACGCGCAATGTCGACGCCAAGGAGCGCCACCACGGCGTGGTGGCCGCGATCGCGCTCGAGGCCGTGGTCAAGCTCGTGGCGCTGCTCGTGGTCGGCGCGCTCGTGGTGTTCGGCTTGTCTGACGGCGTCGCCGACAGCTTCTCGCGCGCGGCGCCGGCGCTACTGCACTCGCCAGACGCGTTCGGCTCGCGCTGGGTGGTGACCATCCTGCTGTCGGCGCTGGCGGTGGTATGCCTGCCGCGCCAGTTCCAGGTGACCGTGGTCGAGAATTCCGACGAGCGCCACCTGCGCACCGCCGCCTGGCTGTTCCCGCTGTACCTGTTCCTGATCACGCTGTTCGTCGTCCCGATCGCGATCTGCGGCCTCGCGCTTCTGCCCAAGGGGGCGAACCCCGACATGTTCGTGCTCACGCTGCCGATGTGGGCCGGGCAGAACGCCGTGGCGCTGCTCGCCTTCCTCGGCGGCTTCTCGTCGGCGACCTCGATGGTGATCGTGGCCTGCATCGCACTGTCGACCATGATCTCCAACCACCTCGTGATGCCGATCGCGATGCGCTTTCGGTGGGTGCCGCAGAACGCGAGCGGCGAACTGCGGCGCTTCCTGCTGATCACGCGCCGCGCCGGCATCTGCGTCATGCTCGGGCTCGGCTTCCTGTACTTCCGGCTGAGCGGCACGGGCGATGCGCTGGCCGCGATCGGGCTGATCTCGTTCGCCGGCGCGGCCCAGTTCGCGCCCAGCCTGCTGGGCGGCCTGTTCTGGCGCCACGCCAATGCCGGTGGCGCGATCGCGGGCCTGGTCGCCGGGACGGCGCTGTGGGCCTATACGCTGTTTCTGCCGAGCTTCGGCCCCGGCGTGGCGCTGCCCCTCGAAGTGCTGCGCGACGGTCTGTTCGGCCTGGCTTCGCTCCGGCCGCACGCGATGTTCGGCCTGTCGGGGTTCGATCCGCTCGTGCACTCGCTGTTCTGGAGCTTGTCGGTGAACACGCTGCTGTTCGTGGTGGTGTCGCTTGCGCGCGAGCCGCGCCCGATCGAGCGCCTGCAGGCGGCGCTGTTCGTCGACGTGTTCCGCACGCCCGCCGAGACGGCCTCGGGGCTGATCCGGCGCAGCGCGGCGGCCGAGGACCTGAGCATACTCGCGCAGCGCATTCTGGGCGCGGACGAGGCGCGGCGCTTCTTCGAGCGCGCGGCGCGCGAGCAGGGCCTCGAGCGCGGGCCGCCGATCGCGAACGACGCCTTCATCACGCAGCTCGAGCGCAAGCTCGCGGGCAGCATCGGCGCGGCCTCGGCGCGCGCGATGATCTCCGAGGCCGTGGCGCTGGAGTCGATCAGCCTGGACCAGCTGATGCAGCTCGCCGACGAGACGCGCCGCGTCCTCGAGCACAGCCGCCAGCTGCAGGAGAAGTCGAGCCAGCTCGAGGCCGCGGCCGGGCAGCTGCGCGACGCCAACGAGCGCCTGCGGCGCCTGGACCTGGAGAAGGACGAGTTCCTGAGCCAGGTCAGCCACGAGGTGCGCACGCCGATGACCTCGATCCGCTCGTTCGCGCAGATCCTGCTCGAGACGCCCGGGCTCGATCCCGACCTCGAGAAGCGCTACCTGCGCATCATCCACGAGGAGAGCGTGCGGCTGACGCGGCTGCTGGACAGCACGCTGGACCTGAGCCTGCTCGAGCGCGGCGAGGCGCCCTGGCCGCGCCAGGCGATCGACCCGGACGCGGCGCTCGAGCGCGCGGTGCGCAGCTGCCAGGGGCTCGCGGGCAGCCGCGTGCAGCTGCGGAACCTCGGGCGCGCGGCCGGCGCGGTCGTGGAGGCCGACGAGGACCGGCTGTGCCAGGTATTCATCAACCTGATCTCGAACGCGATCAAGTACAACACCAGCGCGGCGCCGCGCGTGGAGATCCGCAGCGCGCTGCGCGACGGCAGCTACGAGGTCGAGATCGCCGACAACGGCCCCGGCATCCGGCCCGAGGAGCGCGAGCGCATCTTCTCCAAGTTCGTGCGCGGCTGGGCGCCGACGCAGACCGGCGCGAGCGGCGCCGGCCTCGGGCTCGCGATCAGCGGGCAGATCATGCGGCGGCTCGGCGGCACGCTCGCGCTCGTGCCGCGCGAGGGCGCGGGCGCCTGCTTCCGCGTCACGCTGCCCGCGCTCATTTCTGTAGCAGGGTGATCAGCGCCGTGTTGTCCCAGCGGCCGCCGCCGCGCGCGGCGACGCGCCCGTAGTACTGCTCGATCAGCGCGGTCCCCGGCATGAACGAGCCGTTCTTCTTCGCTTCCGCGAGCGCGATGTTGAGGTCCTTCCTCATCCAGTCGGAGGCGAAGCCGAAGCCCTCGAACTTGCCCTCGACCATCGTCTTCCAGCGGTTCTCGAGCTGCCAGGACTGCGCGGCGCCCTTGGAGATGACGCCGACGACCTTCTCCATGTCCAGGCCCGCGTTCTTGCCGAAGTTGAGCGCCTCCGACAGGCCCTGCAGCAGGCCGACGATCGCGACCTGGTTGACCATCTTCGTCAGCTGCCCGGCGCCGGGCGCGCCGATCAGCGCGCACATCTTGGCGTAGACGTCGAGCACGGGCTTCGCGCGGTCGAAGTCCGCGGCGTCCCCGCCGCACATGATGCCGAGCTGGCCGTTCACCGCGCCCGCCTGGCCGCCCGAGACCGGCGCGTCGACGAAGCCGACGCCCTTTTCCCGGCATTTCGCGTGCAGCTCGCGCGCGACGACGGCCGAGGCCGTGGTGTGGTCGACGAAGATCGCGCCCCGCTTCAGGCCCGCGAGCGCGCCGTGGTCTCCGTAGGCGACCGAACGCACGTCGTCGTCGTTGCCGACGCACATCATGACGAAGTCGCAGCCCTGGGCGGCCTCGCGCGGCGTCGGCGCCGCCTTGCCGCCGTGCTCCTTCGCCCACTGCTGGGCCTTGGCCGCGGTCCGGTTGTAGACGGTTACGTCGTGGCCGCCCTTCTTGAGCAGGTGGCCCGCCATCGGGTAGCCCATCACCCCCAGGCCGAGAAACGCCACTTTCGCCATGTGCCCCTCCAAAGGATTGTTCCGATTCAGGAAAGCCGACTCTACCACCGCCCGATTGACAGCTTCCGGTCAACCGCTACAATACATGGACGTTTATACAGTATCCGGTGCCGGCCCGGGGGGAACGCCCTCCCGCCGCAGATGCCGACAGCCAGAACAAGAGGTACAGCATGGACGAGAACAAGTCGAAGGCGCTCGCCGCGGCGCTGTCGCAGATCGAGAAGCAGTACGGCAAGGGGTCCATCATGAAGATGAACTCCGAGGCCATCAAGGACATCCAGGTGGTGTCCACCGGGTCGCTGGGGCTCGACCTCGCGCTCGGCGTGGGCGGCCTGCCGCGCGGCCGCGTGGTCGAGATCTACGGCCCGGAGTCCTCGGGCAAGACCACGCTGACGCTGCAGGTCATCGCCGAGATGCAGAAGATGGGCGGCACCGCCGCCTTCATCGACGCGGAGAACGCGCTCGACCCCTCCTACGCCGGCAAGCTCGGCGTGAAGACCGACGACCTGCTGATCTCGCAGCCCGACACCGGCGAGCAGGCGCTCGAGATCGCCGACATGCTGGTGCGCTCGGGCGCGGTCGACGTGATCGTGATCGACTCGGTCGCGGCGCTGACGCCCAAGGCCGAGATCGAGGGCGAGATGGGCGAGCCGCAGATGGGCCTGCAGGCGCGGCTGATGAGCCAGGCGCTCCGCAAGCTCACCGCCAACATCAAGCGCACCAACACGCTGGTCATCTTCATCAACCAGATCCGCATGAAGATCGGCGTCATGTTCGGCAACCCCGAGACCACCACCGGCGGCAATGCGCTCAAGTTCTACGCCTCGGTGCGCATGGACATCCGGCGCATCGGCTCGATCAAGAAAGGCGACGAGGTGATCGGCTCGGAGACCCGCGTCAAGGTGGTCAAGAACAAGGTCGCGCCGCCGTTCCGCCAGGCCGAGTTCGACGTGCTCTACGGCGAGGGCATCTCGCGCGAGGGCGAGGTGCTCGAGCTCGGCGTCGCGCACGAGGTGCTCGAGAAGTCGGGCGCCTGGTACATCTACAACGGCGACCGGCTCGGCCAGGGCAAGGACAACGCGCGCGAGTTCCTGAAGGAGAACCCCGAGCTCGCGCGCGAGATCGAGATCCGGATCCGCGAGAAGGCCGGCGTCGGCATGCCGCTGCCCGTGGTGCCCGCGGCCAACGAGGAAGCGGCCGAGGAAGAGGAAGCCCCGGCCCGTGCGCCGGCGCGAAAGCGCGGCTGACGCGGGCCGCGACAGCCCCGAGGCGCTGAAGGCGCGGGCGCTGCGGCTGCTGGCGGGGCGCGAGCATTCGCGCGCCGAGCTGCGGCGCAAGCTCGCGGCGCGCGCCGGGTCCGCCGAGGCGCTCGAGGCGCTGCTCGACGCGCTCGAGGCGAACAAGCAGCTCTCCGACGATCGCTACGCGGAGGCGCGCGCGCGCCAGCTCGCGCGCAAGTACGGCGCGGCGAGGATCCGGCAGGACCTGAAGGCGAAGGGCGTGGGCGAAGGCCTCGTCGAGCGCGTCACGGCCGAGGGCGAGCTCGAGCGCGCGCGCGCGATCCTCGCGCGCAAGTACCGCACGCCCGCGACGACGCCGCGCGAGCGCGCGCGGCGCATGCGCTTTCTCCAATCGCGCGGATATTCCTTCGAGACGATTCGCGCGCTGCTGTCATCCGCAGCCGACGATGATGCGTTAAGCCCCTAGCGCGCCGCGAACGCCGAACCTCGAACGTTCCGCACGCGGAAAGGAGGTGATGGGCATGGACCAGGCACAGGCACTGGCGATCGTGAAGTCGCTCGCCAACGGCGTCGATCCCGAGTCGGGCGAAGTCTTCCCGGCGGAAGGCGCGTACCAGCGGCCGCACGTCGTGCGGGCGCTGTTCGCCGCGGCCGAGGCGCTGGAGCGCGCCGCGCAGTTCGAGCGGCGCCGCCAGCAGCTGCCGGCGAAAACCGGCGAGCCGTGGACGGAGGACGAGGACCGCAAGCTCCTCGCGGCCTTCGACGCGGGGCACGCGCTCGGCGAGCTGGCCGCCGAGCACCAGCGCACGCAGACCGGCATCCGCGCGCGGCTGGTGAAGTACGGGCGGCTCGCAGCGTAGCCGCCGCGAGGCAGCAAGCCTGCGGCGTCCGGACGCCGCAGGCAGTCACGCCAGCAGGCGGCGGATCGTCTCGCCGTCGTTCGGCACCAGGCCGAGCAGGGCGGCCTGGTCCTGCGCCAGCACGCCGAAGTCGAGCGCGCCGATCTCGGCGACGACCTCCTCGTAGCGCTCCGGGAGCACGCGCGATCCCGGGTCGAGGCCGCGCACGAAGCACAGGCCGCTCGGCCGCGTGGCGAGCGTCGCGATGCGCAGGTCCGGTCGGTACTTCTTCAGCGCGAGCAGCGTGCGCCAGACGTCCCCGGTCCAGAAGCCCGTGCGCTGCACGCGCTCCGCGCTCCGGCGCTCGAGCGGGTAGCAGTCGTGCAGCAGCACGGTCGCCCCGGGCGCGCAAAGCCTCTCCACGTTGATGAAGTCCCGCAGCGCGAACTCGAACAGGTGCATGCCGTCGATGAAGGCGAGGTCGACGGGGAGCCCGTCGCACAGGGCGCGGACGTCGTGCCGCGCGAAGAAGTCGTCGCTGGTCTCGCGGAACAGCTGCGCGCACGGCGGCAGCGCGACGCTGACGTACGGGGCGGGATCGACGCCGAGCGCGCGCTGCGCCCCGCCGGCGAGGCTCAGCGACTTGCCGTCCGCGACGCCGATCTCGAGATAGGTGCGCGGGCGCAGCGCGGCCTGCACTTGCGCGAGGATCTCCAGGTAGCCGGGCCCGGGCATGCGCAGCTCCGCGACCAGCTCCATCAGCTCCGGGCCGGGGTCGTCCTCGCCGCTTTCGACCAGCGCCTGCTCCGCGCGCCGGTGCGCCCCGTCGACGTCGCCGAGCGCGCTGCGCAGTCGCAGCGCGCGCCCGCGCAGCACGAAGTCGCGCGGCACGAGGCGCGCCGCGTGGTCCATCAGCCGCAGCGCCATCGGCGCGTCCTGCGCCTGCAGCGCCGCCTGCGCGGCCGCTTGCGCGACGCGCAGGTCGCGCGGCGCGGCGCTCACGGCGAAGCGCACGTAGCGGCGCGCGGCGGCGTCCGCGCCGCGCGCGTACGCGCGCGCGCCGGCGTCGAGCGCGAAGCGGGAGGCCCGGCCCGAGAGCACGCGATCGAGGATGGGAAGGAGCACGAGCGCCGCCGACGTTCGAGCGTGGCATGATAGCGGCTTGGGTGTCGCCGCGCGACTCATGAACTCGAACGAAATCCGGTCCGGCTTCCTCGACTACTTCCGCTCCAAGGGCCACGCGATCGTGGCCTCGAGCTCGCTCGTGCCGGCGGGCGACCCGACTCTGCTGTTCGTCAACTCGGGCATGGTGCAGTTCAAGGACGTCTTCCTCGGCCGGGAAAAGCGCGCCTACGCGCGCGCGACAACCTCGCAGCGCTGCGTGCGCGCCGGCGGCAAGCACAACGACCTCGAGAACGTGGGCTACACCGCGCGCCACCACACGTTCTTCGAGATGCTCGGCAACTTCAGCTTCGGCGACTACTTCAAGCGCGACGCGATCGACTTCGCCTGGGAGCTGCTGACGAAGCTGTACAAGCTGCCGCCCGAGCGGCTCTGGACCACCGTCTACGAAACCGACGACGAGGCCTACGAGCTGTGGACGAAGAGGGTCGGCGTGCCGAAGGAGCGCTGCATCCGGATCGGCGACAAGCCGGGCGGGCAGAGGTACCAGTCGGACAACTTCTGGCAGATGGCCGACACCGGCCCCTGCGGCCCCTGCAGCGAGATCTTCTACGACCACGGCCCGGGCATCGAGGGCGGCCCGCCGGGCTCGGCCGACGCCGACGGCGATCGCTACATCGAGATCTGGAACCTCGTCTTCATGCAGTTCAACCGCGACGAGCAGGGCAACCTGCACCCGCTGCCCAGGCCCTCGGTCGACACCGGCATGGGCCTCGAGCGCATCGCCGCGGTGCTGCAGGGCGTGCACTCCAACTACGAGATCGACCTGTTCCAGGACCTGATCCGCGCCGCGGCGCGCGAAACCGGCCAGGCGCGGCTGAAGAACCCGTCGCTCAACGTGATCGCCGACCACATCCGCGCCTGCGCATTCCTGATCGTCGACGGCGTGATCCCGGGCAACGAGGGCCGCGGCTACGTGCTCCGGCGCATCGTCCGGCGCGCGATCCGTCACGGCTACAAGCTCGGGCAGAAGCGCCCGTTCTTCTACCGGCTGGTCGAGGACCTCGACCAGGCGATGGGCGAGGCCTACCCCGAGCTGCGCAAGGACAAGGCGCGCGTGTCGGCGGTGCTGAAGCAGGAGGAGGAGCGCTTCGCCGAGACGCTCGAGAACGGCATGGCGGTGCTCGAGTCGGCGCTCGCCTCGGGCGAGAAGCTGCTCGACGGCGAGACCGCGTTCCGCCTGTACGACACGTTCGGCTTCCCGGTCGACCTGACCGCCGACATCTGCCGCGAGCGCGGCGTGATGCTCGACATGGCCGGCTTCGAGGCGGCGATGGGGGCCCAGCGCGAGCGCGCGCGCGCCGCGAGCAGGTTCAGCGCCGCCGCCGGGCTCGAGTACGCGGGCGGGAAGACCGAATTCCGGGGCTACGACACGCTTAGCGTGCAGGCGAGGGTGGTGGCGCTGTACCGCGAGGGCGCGCAGGTCGAGGCGCTGAAGAGCGGCGACACGGGCACGGTCGTGCTCGACCAGACGCCGTTCTACGCCGAGTCGGGCGGCCAGGTCGGCGACCGCGGGTCGCTGGTCGCCGCCTCGGGCACCTTCGAGGTCGTGGACACGCAGAAGATCCAGGCCGAGGTCTTCGGCCACCACGGCACGCTGCGCACCGGCGCGCTGAAGGTGGGCGACGCGGTCGACGCGCGCGTCGACGTGCAGCTGCGCGGGCGCACCATGCGCAACCACTCGGTCACGCACCTGATGCACAAGGCGCTGCGCGAGGTGCTCGGGCCCCACGTGCAGCAGAAGGGGTCGCTGGTCGACGCCGACAAGACGCGCTTCGACTTCGCGCACGACAAGGCGATGAGCGAGGACGAGATCCGCCGCGTCGAGGCGCGCGTCAACGCCGAGGTGCTGCAGAACACGCCGACGCGCGCGCAGATCATGCCGATCGAGGACGCCCAGCGCTCGGGCGCGATGATGCTGTTCGGCGAGAAGTACGGCGACGAGGTGCGCGTGCTCGACATCGGCTCCTCGCGCGAGTTCTGCGGCGGCACGCACGTCGCGCGCACCGGCGACATCGGGCTGTTCAAGATCGTCGACCAGTCGGCGGTCGCGGCCGGCGTGCGCCGCGTCGAGGCGAAGACGGGCGAGGGCGCGCTCGCCTGGGTGCAGGGCCAGGAGGCGAAGCTGCGCCAGGCGGCCGCCGCGCTGCGCGCGCCGGTCGACGACGTCGAGGCGAAGATCGCGCAGATCCAGGACCACGCGAAGTCGCTCGAGCGCGAGCTGGCGCGGCTGAAGTCGAAGCTCGCCTCGGGCCAGGGCACCGACCTCGCCGGGCAGGCCGTCGAGGTGAAGGGCGCGCGCGTGGTGGCCGCGACGCTGGACGGCGCCGACGCGAAGACGCTGCGCGAGGCCGTGGACCGGCTGAAATCGCAGCTGAAGAGCGCGGCGATCGTGCTCGGCGCGGTGGCCGACGGCAAGGTGGCGCTGATCGCGGGCGTGACCGAGGACCTGACGGCGAAGGTGAAGGCCGGCGAGCTCGTCAACTACGTCGCGCAGCAGGTCGGCGGCAAGGGCGGCGGGCGCGCCGACATGGCGCAGGCCGGCGGCAGCGACGCCGGCAAGCTCCCCGCGGCCCTGCAGTCGGTCAAGGGCTGGGTTGAGCAGCGCCTATAGGTTCTGCCCGGCCTGCGCGGCGCCGCTCTCTGCGCGCGCGGTGGACGGGCGCCTCGCCTGCGCCTGCGGCTACGTGCACTGGGACAACCCGGTCCCGGTCGTGGCCGCCATCGTCGAGCACGAGGGCGCGGTGATTCTCGCGCGCAACCGGGACTGGCCGGAGAAGATGTACGGCCTCGTCACCGGCTTTCTCGAGAAGGACGAGTCGCCCGAGGCGGGCGTGAAGCGCGAGGTGAAGGAGGAGCTCGACCTCGAGCCGCTCGGCGCGTCGCTCGTGGGCCTGTACCCGTTCGCGCGGCGCAACGAGCTGATCATCGCCTACCATGTTCCCGCGGCCGGCGCCGTTCGGCTGAACGAAGAGCTGGCGGATTACCGGCGCATCGCGCCGGAGAAGCTGCGGCCCTGGGACTTCGGCACCGGGCTCGCGGTGGCGGACTGGCTCGCGCGGCGGCGATGAAGCTCGGCGCGCTGCTGCTGCCGGCGCACCTGACCGGCGTGGCGATCCTCGTGGGAACCGTTGCGGTGGTGGACCTGCGCGTGCTCGGGGCCTGGCGCCGGTGGCCGGTGCGGCGGCTCGCGCGACGCCTGCTGCCCTGGACCGCGGCGAGCTTCCTGCTGATCGTGCCGAGCGGCCTGACGATGTTCGCGCTGCACGCAGCCCAACTCGTCACCAGCGGCGTGTTCGCGCTGAAGATGGGATTGATCATGGCGGCCGGCGTGAACGCGGCGATCTTCCATGCGGGGGTCTTTCGCGGCGCGGCGGCCTGGGACGTCGATCGCATGCCGCCCCCCGCCGCGCGCCTCGCGGGTGCGCTGTCGCTCGCGCTGTGGGCCTCGGTGATCGCCTGCGGGCTGTCGCTGCCCGTCGACTGAGCTAGAAGCCGATGCGCCGCTTCGCGGCGCGGCCGTCCGGGACGTCGTCGGGCCCGATCTCGGCGCGACCCGCGAGCTTCGCGTTGCCGAAGGCCGCGAGCACCGCGCGGCGCATCTCGCGCGGCGAGAGCGCCGCGAGGCGCTCGAGCACCGCCGCCGAGGGCGTCTCGGGGAAGCGCCGGCCCCAGTCATGGCCGCGGCGGATCTCGCGGTAGATCGCGCGCGCGATGCGCGCCGCGCCCTCGGCATCGGGCGCCTCGATCTCGTAGACGTGCATGCGCGACAGGATCGGCTCGGGGATGCGCTCGGCGTCGTTGGCGGTGGCGAACCAGACCGCGCCCGAGGCGTCGATCGGGATCTCGGCGAACTCGTCGACGAAGCGCGTCGCGGTGTCGGTCTCGAGCAGCCCGTAGAGCGCGCCGAGCGGATCGTACTGCCCGTCGGCGCTCGCCTTGTCGAGCTCGTCCACGACCATCACCGGGTTGGCGTAGTCGCCGTTGAGGAAGGTCTCGAACACCTTGCCGGGCTTGGCGTTCTTCCACTGCGAGGACGCGCCGCCCAGGATCCAGCCCGCGGTGAGCGTGCTCATCGGCACGAAGCCGAAGCCGGTGCCGAGCAGCTGCGCGATGCGCCGCGCGAAGTGCGTCTTGCCGATGCCGGGCGCGCCGAGCAGCAGCATTGGCGGCAGCTCGACGGCGTCATCGGAATCGATGCACAGCGCGAGCTGCTTGCGCACGTCCTCGAGCACCGCACCGAAGTTGGGCAGCTCGTCGAACAGCGCGTCCATCGCCGGCATCGCGGAGGGCTTGACCGTGAAGCGCTGCCCGCCGACGCGCAGCATCTTGTCGTAGAGCGCGCGCAGCGCCTCGTTGGCCGTGGGCGGGAGCTCCTGCAGCGCCTTCTCCACGGCAGGGACGTCGTACACGTCCTTGAAGCCCGCGATCGGGATAGCCACATCAGCCGTCATGTGAGCCTCCTGTTCTTATGGGAATAGCGTAGCAATTCCCGAGCCCGATTACTGGCAGTCGGGTCCCGGGAGTGCCAGCGTGTGGACAATTCCCGGCGCCCATGCTTCAATCCCGGCAGATGACCCGCTGGTTCTACGGCTTCTTTTTCTACTTTCCGCGCCCTCTGGCGGAGGAGATCGGCTAGCCTGTAGACCCCCGGGTCCCCGAGAAACCGCCAGAGCAGAAGATGCCTGGCGGTTTTTTTTTGACCCCTTCGTACCCCCAAGGCCACGACCATGACCGCCCCCACCGACTCCTTCCTCGGCCCCGTCCCCGCGGACAAGACCTCGCTCACGGACGACGAGCGCATCGAGAACATCGTCCCGCTGCCGCCGCCGGAGCACCTGATCCGATTCTTCCCGATCCAGGGCACGCCGGTCGAGGCGCTGATCGCCGAGACGCGGCGCAAGGTGCGCGCGATCCTGCACGGCAAGTCGGACCGGCTGCTGGTGGTCATGGGGCCGTGCTCGATCCACGACCCCAAGGCCGCGATCGAGTACGCCGGGCGGCTCGCTGCCGAGCGCCGGCTGCACGAGGGCGAGCTCGAGGTGCTGATGCGCGTGTACTTCGAGAAGCCGCGCACCACGGTGGGCTGGAAGGGCCTGATCAACGATCCCTACCTCGACGGCACGTTCCGCATCAACGAGGGGCTGCGCATCGCGAGGGACCTCCTCGTGCGCATCAACCAGGCTGGCGTGCCCGCCGGCTGCGAGTTCCTCGACGTGATCTCGCCGCAATACATGGGCGACCTCGTCAGCTGGGGCGCGATCGGCGCGCGCACGACCGAGTCGCAGGTGCATCGCGAGCTCGCCTCGGGACTGTCCGCGCCGGTCGGCTTCAAGAACGGCACCGACGGCAACGTGAGGATCGCGGTCGACGCGGTGCTCGCCGCGCGCCAGAACCACCATTTCCTGTCGGTGCACAAGACCGGCCAGGTGGCGATCGTGCAGACGCGCGGCAACGACGACTGCCACATCATCCTGCGCGGTGGAAAAGCCCCGAACTTCGACTCGGCGAGCGTGGCCGCGGCCTGCGCCGAGCTCGCCAGGGCAAAGCTGCCCGAGCACCTGATGATCGACTGCTCGCACGCCAACGCCGCCAAGCAGTTCAAGCGCCAGCTCGACGTCGCGCGCGACATCGCGTCGCAGATCGCGGGCGGCGAGCGGCGCATCGTCGGCACGATGGTCGAGTCGCACCTGGTCGAGGGGCGCCAGGACATCGCCCCCGGCAAGGCGCTGCAGTATGGCCAGAGCGTGACCGACGCCTGCCTGGGCTGGAAGGATTCGCTCGAGGTGCTCGAGATCCTCGCCCAGGGCGTCAAGGCGCGGCGCGCGCAGGCGAAGGCCCGCAAGTAGGCGGCGGGGCGAGCCGCTAGAATCGGCGCCGTGGTGACTCCTTCGCCGCGGCAGTGGTTCTGGGGCGTGCTCGCGGCGACGCTCGTCTTCCGGCTGTGGCTCGCCGCGGCGCTGCCGATGACCGCGGATGAGGCCTACTTCCTGCTCTGGGGGCGCCACCCCGCGCTCGGCTACTACGACCACCCGCCGATGGTCGGCTGGATGCTGGCGCCGCTCGCCGCGATTTCCGAAGCCGCGTGGTGGGTGCGCCTGCCTTCGGTCCTGCTGCCGGCGGCGCTCGCGTTCATGGTGCGCGGCGCGGTGCGCGGCCCCTTCGGCCGCGACGCCGACACCGCGGACCTCGCGGGGCTCGCGGTGCTGCTGCTGCCGGCGAGCGTCTGGAACGTGCTCGTCACCACCGACACGCCGCTCGCGCTCTTCT
>Ga0335085_10005842_pt1 | contig 19635 bp, 17 predicted proteins | sample Lox_Sample_45_FD_206712 | JGI IMG/M metagenome (GOLD analysis project Ga0335085, IMG submission 206712) | Soil microbial communities from Loxahatchee National Wildlife Refuge, Florida, United States - Lox_Sample_4.5 | ecosystem: Environmental > Terrestrial > Soil > Wetlands | place: USA...
AAATCGCGCAGTCGTCACCGATGCCTAGTTGAAGTTCCTTGCGAAGCCGGGCGCCCCCAGCTTCCTGAACGAGCCGCTGAATGCTCTCGAGGACACGGGCTTCCCCCACTCTCCCGCGATTTCCTCTTGTTCTTCTCCGCGGTTCCTCGGTGATCTCCGTGCCTCCGTGGTGAAAACAGAGCTCTCGTGGTCCCTCTGGTCTTCCTCCGCGCTTGCTCTGCGATCTCCGCGACTCTCCAGAAAGTTCCCTCGTTTTTCTCCGCGCTTCCTCCGTGCCCTCCGTGCCTCTGTGGTGAAAACAGGGCCCAATCGTCTGGAGTCTTTCTGGTCCCATAAACGGCGCCTCGCCGTTCGGGCTCCGCGGTGAGAACAGGGCCCCGCCTACCGATCCAGAATCACCTGGACGCGGTTGCTTTCCTGACCGCCCGCGCTGAGATACAACTCGGACGGCCCCAGGTTGTTGATCGAGGGAAGCTGCACTTCCACCACGTAGAACCCGATGTAGCCCGGCACCAGCGTGGACTTGGTCACTTGCAGCGCCTGTCCATCCAGGAACACCCGCACCGGCGTGACCACTTCCGGCGGATTCTCCGTGGGCGCCGGCAGCCCGGTCGGCCAGTCCGGATGCACCCGGCCCAAGCCTGTCGCCCAGATCTGCATCCGCCCGTTCGAGTGCGCCGTGTTGCGCGCATCCAGCGCCAACCCGGTGTCGGCATCCCACAGCATCGGTACGCCGTCGCGACCCACCAGAATCGCCGGCGAAACCGGCTGCACCGCCACGCCGCGAGTGAATGTCCCAGCGGTCGTCTCCAGCCGCAGCGACACATTCGGACCCACCGCCTCGAACGGCACCTGAATCTGCGATTCGGTCTCCGCCGCCGCCAGTACCGGATAACGCAAATTCCCGCCGCTCGCCGAATTTACATGTCCGCCCACCACGCTGAGCAGCGATCCGGGCGCCGCCGCCCGATTGGTGTAATCGGCCGTGTTGACGATCCGCAAGGTCCGCGTGCGGTGAGGCGCCGGAGTGGCATACACGCCGTACCCTTCGATCGCAGCGTAAAGCTGCACGCCCACCGGATCCAGCCGCACGTCATTCGCCGCCGCTGTCGATGCGCCCGCCGGCAATCGGTCCGCCAGGTTGGTCCACATCACCGGGTCGGTCGACAGACCTTCCAGGTCTACGTGCGCGTAAAAAATGCCTTTTGCCGTCGCCACGTAAACCGATCCCGAAGCCCGATCCGCCGTGATGCCATTCACCTGTCCATCCGGCAAATTGCCGTCCAGCGGGTCCCACAACCGTCCGTTGGTGGTCGTGCGCAACACCCGCGGACCCTTGCCGCTCAGCACCGCCAGCGCCACCCGCGGTTCCACCGGATCGACGAACAGCCGCTCGACCGTGCCCGTGGTGCCCATCGGCAGGACCACCACTTCCGGCGAGTTCGGCCAGGTCTGCCCGCCGTCTTCCGATTCCCAAATCCGCCCGTTATCGCCGCCTGCGTAAACAACGTTGCCGGCCCCACCCACTGCCGTGATGGACGCCTTCAACCGCGCCGAATAATTCTGCATCGCGCGATTCTCGGCTTCGATCTCGCGCGCCGGCGCCGGTTCCCACACCGCGCCGCCCGGAGGCAGCATCAGCGCGCCTAACCGGTCCGTCGCGATCCTCGTACCCACCGCGCCGTTGGGCGTCGACAGAATCCGCTTCGCGCCCAGATTTGGCAGCCCCAGGTTCAGCCCGTCCCAGGACATGCCGCCGTCCATCGACCGCCAAACTCCAAAGTCGTTCGCCAGTACGATCTCCTGGTCGTTGTTCGGGGATACCGCCAGGCTATGCTGTCCCGGCCCAACTACCGCCGCGGCCTTATAAGTCGTCAGGTTCAGCCACGTCTGGCCGCCGTCGCCCGATCCCCACAGTTGCCGGCCCAGCGCGAAAATCCGCGACGATCCGGGATTCGACGCCAGCACCACCGCGGCCGGTTCGGGACGCCGCGCCACATTCACTTCGGCCGGCGCAGGGGCCTCCCCCGCGGCTTCCGTCCAGGTTTCGAAGTCGTTGGTCCGGAATACTTTGCCGGATTCCGTCTTGGCAAACAGGGACGCCCCGTCGGGCGAAAACCAGACGTTTTTCACAGGCCCGGTCGCCGGTCCCGCCAATTGCAGATCCACCGCCGGATTGCCCACCCTGCGCCAGTCCGGCGCGGTCTGCGCCATCCCGCTCAGTGCCGCGGCAAGCGCCAGTGTTCCGATTTGAAATGTGTATCGAGCTGTTGCCTTATGACACACTATCGTGTTCCATTCTACCTTACTTACAGACGCCGCAGAACCACAAAACTGCTGAAACGTCACGCTTTGTAAGCGAAATTTAATTGCGGTCCCCGGCTTGCTCTTGCAGGTTTGGTGCTATTCTTGAGGTGTCATAGCGCCGGACCGCCGTTCCAGATATAGCGGTCCGAAATAGAGCTATATGATCCAGCGCTTTACGCTTTCGCGGGCGGTCCGGTCGCTGCTGCCGGCAGCCGCGCTGGTGGTGTCGCTTGCCCCACTCCACGCTCAATTCAACGATGCCGCGGCTAGGATTCTGGTCCAGGTCGGCCAAGTCTCCGTCCTTAAGGACGGTTACCCCATGGCCCTCTACGTCGACCGCGAACCGAACAAGGTCTATCCCAAGCAAGTCATCGTGACCGGTCCGGACGGCTATGCCAAGTTCCAGACCAGCGACGGCAGCACTTTCGAAGTCTTCCAAAACGGCCGCTTCACCTTCCGCGATAATTACCCGAGCTGGACGGATTACATCCAGGTGTGGATGGGCCGCATCCGCGTGCAGATCGACCATCACCTCGGCGCCAATCCCAACCGCGTCTCCACTCCCACCGCGGTCATCTCAGTGCGCGGCACGATCTTCGATGTCGAAGATGTGGACCAGGAAGATACCACCGTCGTCACCGTCGAAGAAGGCGCGGTCGATGTGCAGCACCTGCGGCACCCGAGCCATATCCTGCTGCACATGAATGAGTCGATCCGGATCTACCGCGACGCGCCCATCGCCAAGGTGAGCAACCAAAACGGCGTCTTCAAGGCGGCGATGGAGAAGATCGTGCGCGCCTATCAGGACCTGGCGCTGACCCATCCGGGCGGCATCGGCGGTGGTGGACCCGTGGGTGCGCCCGGTGGCAGCACCACTGGAGCGCAGGGCGATAAGCGCGGTGGCGCCGGCACCGGGAATGGCGGCAGCACCGGTAGCACTCCCGGAACGCCTCCCCCGCCTGGCACGCCTCCTCCTCCCGGCGGTCCTGGCGGCTAGCCTGCCGCGGGCGGTCTCGCACATGTCGGTCGCGTAGTGCGTGATACAGTGAAGATGGTGTTCCGCTCCTTGCGAGGTCTTTTGCTTTTCTTATGCGCGGCGGCAGCGGTCGCGCAAACCAATTCCACGCTCTCCGGCCCAGCCGGGACCTTACCGCCCGCGCCCGGCCTGGAAGCCGATTGGGACATCGCCCCGATTCTCCAACAACTCAGCGCTTACGCCGGACGCTTGACCCCCGCGCTCGACCGCCTCGATCCCGGCGAGTGGGCCTCCAAAGGCGCTTCGGAAACCTACCTGCGCCAGTTGCAATCCAGTAAGGAGCAGGCTCGCGCGCTGGCCGATCAGGCCAAAGGGCTGATGCGCAACCCCCAAAAACTGTCGGCGTGCCTGGAAGTCCTCTTCCGCATCCAGGGCCTCGACGTCATGCTGGCATCCCTCGTCGAAGGCGCGCGCCGCTACCAGAGTCCCAGCGAAGCCGCCCAACTCGAAGCTCTCGCCGTGCAGGACGGCGTCTATCGCGACCGCCTGCAGGGCTACATCGTTAACCTCGCCGTCGAGCGCGAGCACGATCTGGACGTGATGGATCGCGAAGCCCAGCGATGCCGCGGCCTGGTAACCCAGACTCCGTCCAAGACGATCAGGAAACAGTAACTGCCATGCCTTTCCAGTGCAGCATTTGCGGAGAAGAATCCACCCGGATCTGCGCCCTCTGCACCAAGGACGCCTGCAATAACCACCTCTGCGAAAAATGCGCCCGCTGCAGCGATTGCTGCGAATGCGAAGTCGCGCTGTTCGAAGAGTCCCGCAGCCCTTCGTGGGGATCCGCCCGCGCCGCCGTGCGCGCCGTCGCCGAAGCCAAGCTCCCCGAGCCCGTGTCCGAAGCCATCGCCGCTCCGCCTATCGTCGAGTCCGACTCGCCTCCGTCACCGCCCGGTCCCGACCCCGATCCTGACCCGGACCCCTTGCCCGACGAAGAACCCCAACCCGGTCCAGTCGAGGCTTAAGGCGCAGGCACTCCTGCCTCCCGCGTCGAGACTCCCTCGACGCTCTTCCTGGCGCACGCTGTAGTCCGATCCGCGACCGCAGGGAGCGGTCACTAAACTAATTCCCCGATGGCCTCTCGGCGCGCTCGATCGTCAGCACCTCCACCGCGCTCTTCGAAGGCCGCAACATCAGCCCCAACTCCTGCCGGATCGCCGTAAAGATCCAGCCCGGGTCTACACCCTCAGGTGCCGGATACGGAATCGCCGGCAAGCTCCCATCGAACCTCCCCGCCATGCCGGTCCGATCCAGCACCGGCCGATCGATCACCGCCAACTCCGAGAGCCACGCCGCCAGTTCCGCTGTGGTCGCTCCGCGCAGCACGAACCGCCCGTTCTCCACGCGCACTCCGCCCTCCTCCTCTGACTTCGCCGCCGCCAACTTCGGCCCTCCTCGATCCGGCAGCAACTCGAACCCCGCCACCTCCTTCGACCCGTGCCCGAGCGCCAGCCGGAAGCGTTCCGCGAGCAGTGTCCGCAGCATCAGCCGCAGCCGTTCCAGAGTCGCGGGCGCGCCGCACTTCGCGCGAAGGTTATATCGCTCCTCGAACGTCCAGCCCGGGCCTGACACCTGGTACGGCTTCACCTGCCATGCCCACTCGACCATCATCGCGAGGCTCGCATTCTCGATCGTCACCCCCGCCGGCGTCCACACGATGTGCTCTCGCCCGCTGCCCTCGCCTCCCCGCCGCGACGTTTGGCTGGGAGTGATCGAGACCACATCGAACGCCGGCTCCTGCGCCGCCGCGGCAATTACCAACCAACTCGCCAGCACGCCCGCTCGCTTCCCCATCCCCACTTTGGACACCGCGCCCGCCGATTCGTTCCAAATTCCGCCGAGTCCGTGAGGGGATTCGCCCGCGAATATCGCTTACTCCGCAGAGCAAGCGAATCATGAAACTCAGCCTTCTCGTCCCCGCCATTCTGGCCGCGGTAACCGCATCCGCCAGCACCATCGTGCAAACCTCCAGCGCCGCGCTGATCGATGTCGGCAACTCCTTCGCCGTCCCGGTCGAGTTCCAGCCGTTCGATCCCACGCTCGGCACTCTCAACTCCGTCACCCTCACGCTGACCGGGAGTTTCTCCGGCACCGTCGGCATCGAGAACGTGAGCAACGCGCCCGATGTCGCCTCCGGCATCATCGCCGGCAGCATCCTGGTCGCAACCACCGGCCAGGCGCTCCTCGCCGAAGTCTTCCCGCAAGCCGCCGGCCCCACCCACGACTTCACCGCCTTCGACCACACCCTCGATTACGGCGGCACTTCGGGCGCTACCGATGCGGTTACTGGCCTGGCGCTCACCGCCACTGCGTCCGCGCCGCCGCCCGCGCAGGTGCTGCAGGACTTTACCGGCGCAAGCGACCTCTTCCTCACCCTCGCCGCTACCAGTTTCCCGGTCGCCCAGGGCCGCGAGACCGAAGACGTTATCGAAACCGCCAACGCCAGCGCCACCGTGCAACTGACCTACGACTACACCGAAGCGCCCGAACCTGCCACCTTCCTGCTGCTGGTCGCCGCCTTCGCCGGGCTGTGCTGGATCGGCCGCGAAAGTTTGCGCCGATGATGAGGCTTTCGAGGCCTGTTTATCGCTTTGAGGTCAGAGGCAAACGCAATGAACCGCAACCCGATCCTGAAAGCAATTCTCGCTTGCGCCGCGCTGGCTCCGCTGGCGGGCGCGGGAACCATCATCGAATCCGCCGGTAACTCCGAGGCATCCGTGCCGCTGGGCTACTACGCGCCATACGGCACCGCCACCGTCTTCGCCGTCGGCTGGACGCAGACTTCGGCTTACACCAACGTGGACGTGTTCGCCAATCTCTTCAGCCCCGGTTCCGGGGGCGGTACTGCCAACTACGCGCTGGTCACGGCTTTCGGCCCGGCCACGTCCTTCGCGCAGGACGGCATCATCGAAGGGACCGTCAACACTCCGGCCAACCCCAGCGATGTCGAGTTGTTCACTCTCCCGGAACTCGGCCCCGGCACTTACTACCTGGTGCTCGCCAGCAACACGGCCGCCTGGCAATACAACTATCCGTTCCAGTCCAACTACACCAAGGACAGCGGCGTGACTTTCCTCGGCGATCAGCAGGCGCAGTTCAGTAACATCGATACGAACTACGCGCCCGGCTCGAGCTTCAGCGGCATCGGCTACCCGGTCGAGTTCGCAGTCACCGGCACGGCTGCAGCCGCCGCAGCCCCCGAGCCCGGCTATGAAGCCGCCATCGGATTCGCGCTGGTGGCCTTTGCCACGGTGTTGCGCCGGGTCCGCGCGCGCAAGCCGGTATCCTAGAAGCGTGCGCTCCATCATCACCCTGTTCCTCTGCGCGGCTTCGGTCCATGCCCTCGACCTGCCGCGCACCATCGCGCAAGGCCGCACCCTGCGCATCCGTGGACCCGAAGCAGCCGTCGCGGCCCGCATGGGCGAGCGCACCATTCGGATGTTCCCCCAGGCCGATGGCGGCTCCTTCGGCCTCATGCCGCTGACCGTGGATCAGAAGCCCGGCGAATACGAAGTCGACCTCCTCGATAAGGGCAATGCCGTCCTCGAGCACGCCACCGTCACCGTGCTGGACGCGCACTTCCGCAAGCAGAACGTGGTCATCCAGCAGAACCTCGCCGAAATGCCGCCTTCGCCTGGCGAAGTCGAAACCACCGCCGCGTTTCGCAAGTCCGTTTCGGATGTGCGCTACTGGAGCGAGCCGCTCGATTTGCCGGTGCACGGCTGCATGACTTCGCCCTTCGGCGTGCAGCGTCTCTTGAACGGCAAGCCCACCGGCGATTACCACGCAGGCATCGACCAGCGCTCGCCGCTCGGCACTCCCATCCACGCCGTAGCGGGCGGCGTCGTGAAGGTTGTCGCCGAGTGGAACCTCCACGGACGCACCGTCGGCATCGACCACGGACAGGGTCTCGAATCCATGTACCTGCACATGTCCAAAACCGCCGTCACGGAAGGCGCCAAAGTGCAGAAGGGCGACGTGATCGGCTACGTCGGGTCGACCGGCCGCTCCACCGGCCCGCATCTTCACTGGTCGCTGTACGTCAACAGCGTCCCGGTGAATCCGCTGGATTGGGTCCACGTCGCGCCCTGCGCGCCGCCTGCGCCGCCCAAGAAGAAGAGTGCGGAGCCCCACCACTAAGATCGGCTCGCGCGGTGCTTGCACAGATTCCGATTCCTCATCCGGCCCGGATGCCCGGCGGCGCCATCCGTCAGGCAACTCGCAACGTTTCTTCTTGTGTCGCGTGATTCGACGGTCGTGGGGCGAAACTTCTTGCATCATGTAGCCACCCCACCCATCTGAAGCCGGTGCCTCGGTATACAGACCGATCCTCATTGCTTCGCAAAAAAAGAGCAGAACACAAGCCTGACAGCATCGGTTGAAACCAAGGCCCCAAGGTCCTGAACAATGAACCGTATCAATAGTCTTTTGTCTTTGTCGGGAGGAATCCTGGCCGGCTGCGTGGGAACCCTGCTAATCGTCGGCATCACCGCCCAACGTACGACCGTGCACGCGCAAGCTGTGCCGCAAAAGCCGAATATCCTCTTCATCATGGGCGATGACATCGGCTGGATGCAGCCGAGTATCTACCATCGTGGTTTGATGGTCGGAGAAACTCCGAACATCGACCGAATCGGCCGCGAGGGCGCAATCTTCATGGATTATGTCGCCATGCAGAGCTGCACCTCCGGGCGCAACGCGTTCTTCACCGGAATGTATCCGCTGCGGACCGGCATGATCCCGCCGCAATTGCCGGGCAGCCCGTCGTATTTGCGGCCGGGCACTCCCGCGCTGGCTGTGTTTCTGCGCGATCTCGGTTACTCCACCGGCGAATTCGGCAAGAACCACCTGGGCGACCACACCGAGGCACTGCCCACCGCGCACGGTTTCCAGGAATACTGGGGCTATCTTTACCACCTGGATGCCATGCAACAAGTGAGCTTCCCGGACATCAACTCGAGCCCCACTCAACAGGCCGTCGCCCCGCCATGTAAGAACACCCCCATCCCGGGCGTCCCGGAGGTCGCCGGCGCGGTCGATCCCAAGACAACCACCTGCCTCACACCGCCGCGTCCCGTACTGTGGTGCAGGTCTTCCGACGGCACGGCGAAAAACCAGAACTGCAAGGACGAAGGACCACTAACCCTGGAGCGCTCCAAAACCGTCGACGAAGAGATCTCCGCGAAGGTCGTCGATTTCCTCGACCGCAATGACCCCGCTAAGACGAACAAACCCTTCTTCGTCTGGTACAACCCGGCGCGTATGCATGTCACGACCGTGCTGCCACCAAAATACATGGACATGGTGGGCACCAAGGGCGGTAAGGACTGGGGAATTAACGAAGCCGGCATGAAACAGTTGGACGACAATATCGGCGTGGTCCTGGCGAAGCTGGAAGATATGGGCCAGTTGGATAACACGATTGTCGTGTTTACAACCGACAACGGCGCCGAAGCGATTAGCTTTCCGGACGGCGGCGTGACGCCCTTCAAAGGCCAAAAGGGTGAGGCCTGGGAAGGCGGATACAGAGCGCCCTGCGTCGTTCGCTGGCCCGGGCACATCAAGCCCGGCACCGTGCTCAACCAGTTGTTCGCCGCTCTCGACTGGGTGCCCACGCTCGTGGACATCGGAGGCGGTCCCAAAGGCGACGCGCTGAGAGGCGAGATCGAAGCAGGCAAGTATCCGGGCATCGTTCGGACGACGCTGGACGGTTTCGATCAACGCGATTATCTCGAAGGTGCGTCGGACAAATCGGCGCGCGATTACTTCTTCTATTTCTCGGGTTCGACGCCGTCCGCGGTCCGCTATAAGAACTGGAAGATGTACTACACCATGTCACAGCCCGGACCGGCTGGTTGGATCATGCCTCTCATTCCGTTCCACTTCACCCTGGTCCAGAACATCAAGCGTGATCCTTTCGAGCAAGCGGTCGGCATCGAGCAGAAGACCGCGATGGGCCTGGGCGGCGCGCTGGGCGGGCCGGTCACGGCGTTCCAGTACGACTGGAATATGCTGCCCATCGGGCAGCAGTTGTGGCTGAAGCACCTGGAGTCGTACATAACCTATCCGCCGTTGCAGGCGCCGGCGACCTACAACCTGACCCAGATCATCGATATGGTCAAGAAGGCTCAGATGAATCACCCCAGCGACTAGACCGACGCGGGCGCTCCACCGGGGCGCCCGCGCATCACCAGCAGGTCTTCAAGCATGAATCGCAGGCACGAACAGGTTCGTCAGAGCAGGACGGTTTCAGCCACGCGAAGATGGTGGCCTCGCCGGTCAACGTGGATCTGGGCAGGCACGGGGCTGCTTTTGGGAGCCGGTCTTGGGAGCTTGTGGATCCAGCGGCAACACGCCGTCCAGCAAGCCTCCGCTGCGGGCATGTATTGCGATACCGGAATCGGAGCCGCTAAGCCGCACAACCGATTGACTCCTGCGGTTTCCCCCTCCAACTGGGACCCGAAAATCAATCCCGCCAAGCCGCCGGAACCGGCTCCGGAAGGCATGACCTGGATTCCCGGCGGCGAATTCTGGATGGGAAGCCAGGAAGATCGCATGACCGATGCGCGGCCCTGGCACCGCGTCTATGTCAATGGTTACTGGATGGACACGACGGAGGTCACCAACGCGCAGTTCGCGCGATTCGTAGAGGTCACGGGATATGTGACGTTGGCGGAGCGCAAGCCGCGCGCCGAGGACTATCCTCAAGCGCGTCCGGAGAAGTTAGTCGCCGGGTCGGTGGTCTTTTCGCCTCCCGATCATCCGGTCGAGTTGGATACGCAGTTGCGCTGGTGGAGTTACATTCCCGGCGCCAACTGGCGCCATCCGGAAGGGCCGAAATCCGAGATCACAGGCCGCATGAATCATCCGGTGGTGCACATCGCGTACGAGGACGCAATCGCCTACTGCCTGTGGGCAGGAAAACGGCTTCCCACGGAAGCAGAGTTCGAATTTGCCTCGCGCGGCGGTCTCGACCGCAAACGGTACGCGTGGGGCGATGAGTTCATGCCCGGCGGCCGGCACATGGCGAACACCTTCCAGGGACATTTCCCTGATCACAATACGGCGGAGGACGGATATCGCGGGACCGCCCCGGTCGGCTCGTTCCCGGCCAACCGCTACGGCCTCTTCGATATGGCCGGGAACGTCTGGGAGTGGACTTCCGACTGGTACCGCCCGGACTATTATCAAACCCTCGCCGCAACCGGCCAGGTCGCTGTCAATCCGCAGGGGCCTCCCGACAGCATCGACCCCAACGAGCCCGGCACCCGCAAAAAAGTGCAGCGCGGCGGATCTTTCCTCTGCACCGACCAATACTGCGCCCGCTACATCGCCGGCGCGCGAGGCAAGGGAGAACCCGACACCGGCACCAACCACCTCGGATTTCGCTGCGTCCGCGAACCTCAGGCGCACGCGGTGAACGCATCGAGTCGCGGAGGCGTCTGACGAAAACTCGTGGGCCGCGAGTTGGTATGTGCTTTACTGCGGCCGATCATGAACGAAAAATCGTTCGCTGGGCCATAGAAAGTACTGCGGCACTGTCCGGCATCCTTCGGTATTCGGTCGGTCGGGATCGGTCGGGCAAACATGTTGCAGATACTCCTCGAAGCTCTCCTGATCCAGTTGGTCATCCAAAGCTTCCTGGCTTGCTTCGATTTGCCCGGTATCCGCCTTCTCCCTCACCGCCTTCCGATACTCCTCCGCCTTTCTACGGATCTCTTCCAAAGCCGTTCCTTTGAAACCGTAGGACACGACAGCGTTTGGGGCGCCCAACTGCATCAAGCGGAATTCCACCGCAAGCTGCGGCTGCTCCCGGTACACCAGAAACGAAGACAAGGCGGCGAGTCGAAACTCGGAATGGCTCGGAAACATCGCCGCCCTGCCTCCTTCCGGCGGATGATTCTGAAAGAAGACGATTGGCTTTCCGGCGGTGATGATGGATTTCAGCTTTTCGGGATCGTACCGAACCGTATCCCTGGTCGACGAATGAGTCACGTCGTGCAGTTCGCCGTTATAAACCAGGAGGTGCTCCCTTCCGTCTGCATGCTCCCGGAAATACGCCGCGGCTATGACATCCGCTTTGTCCCTCTCGCGCGGCGCCGAAACGAGCACCACATCCTTCACCTTTTGCAAAACCAGCTCGTAGGTTGCCGCGTCCCAATGCTGGTATGCCGCGTACGCTTTCAAGTACTCGCGATAGCGCGCCTCTCCCACTGCCTGAAGCACACAGTGCTCCTCCGCGGCCTCGATATTTTCACCGTTGCGGTGGTAGCCGGCCAGATCGTCATTCATGATGTGACAGACCTCATGAAGTGAGGAGGCCTCGAACAGGATCTCCGGTTGTTTCTCCAGGAATTCCGCGGTCACGTTGATAATGAACGACTCGCTCCGCATCTCCTCATCGCGAACCACCTCCGTGAACACGTCGCCGGTCCTCACCGCATCGTAACCCGCTTCCACAGGATGATTCACTGGACGCAAACGAATGTCGTAGCTCGCACCCAATTGAACCATCGCCTGCGCAATCTTCCGGCGATACAAACCGACCCTTTGATCCAGCCCGCGCGCCGTAATGCACACCGCCGATAGTTCAAATCCGGCGTAGCAGGGCGCCAATTGCGCTTTGCTGGAACACTGCCATGCCAGCAGCAAAATCGTTTGAGCAACGATTTGCCTGATGAGGTGCTTCATGATTGACACCGCTCCCGCTTCGCGAGCAGTTCGGACCAACACATAATGGAGAATTGTAACGCGGCAGCAGAGGGCAACCCCGCCGAAGCCGTAGCGAAATGATTTGAGGTGCGCCGGCGCTCGAAACCATTCTCCAAACCAGACGCTCCAGGCGTTCCTGCAGAAGCGCATTCCCGGTACGGCTCGATTTTTAATGAATCGCGGCTGCCAAAGCGCGCACCAGACCGGGTATCGGGAGGGTTACATGCTCAAATGGCAATGGATCACGGCCGTGGTGCGGCTGCCGGTCTTGGCTGGTCTGGCGCTTTGCGCCGGTGCTCAGGATTTGTCGCTGGTTCCAATACCTGTGCCGGAGGCTGCATCCACCCCGAAAGGGATCTTGCGCGGACCAGCGCCACTCCCGATAACTGGGAGCCAACCCGGCGCGGCAACCGTCTCGGACGGCGCGCCTCCTCCGGCGCCCGCGCCGCTACCCCGGGGACCCCAACGGATCACGCTGGAACAAGTGAAGCAGTCCGCCAACCGCGCTGCCAGTCCGCTTCAGCAGCTCAGCGCTCTATCCGTCGAGGCCGCCAGACAGCATCGGCTGGGTGTGCAGGCGGACTACTTTCCCAAGTTCACGGCAACCGCCTGGAACGTGCATTTCACTGACTTTCTGGGCCAGATCCTCGCGGTCCGCCGCCCATTCCTGGGCATCACGCAGGAGGTCCCCATCCAAATCGTGAATCAGAATCAAACGGTCGCGTTCTTGACGTTTGTTCAGCCGATCACGCCAATCCTGCAAGTCCGTCAGGCGGTCAAGATTGCGCGTGCCGATGAACGTATCGCCATGGCCAAGTCCGGAGCGGCGGTCGCCAGAAATGCAAGCAGTGCTGAAGTAGAGGAAGCCTACTTCCAGCTTCTGATTGCGCAGCGTCAGTTGACGTCGGCGGAATGGAAGCTCAGGGGCGGCGAAACCCGCACCCTGCATGCCGGCGCCTCGATCGGCCTCGCGCGCGACCCACAGCCCCAGGTGCAGTCAATGGATGCCAGGAAGGCTGTCGAGTCCGCAGCCGCCACGGTGAAGGCGTTAGCAGCCTCATTGAACCGCCTGATGGGTTGGCCGGAAGAAACCGAGTTGCAGTTGGAGATGCCGGACCCCCTGGTCGAGAACATCTCGTTGCAGGATGTCGCCGATAAGCAGGTGTCCGGCAATCCTGAAGTGGTGGAGGCCGAACAGACCGTCGTCAAGGCCCATGCCGCGGCCACCCTCTCGAAGCTGGCGTATGTCCCGACTGTAGTGGCCATCGGCGGTTACGCATTTCAAAACGCCATCCCCGCAGTGGCGAGCAACTTCGGGTACGGAGGCGTCATGGCCACCTACACACTGTTCGATTTCGGCAAACGAGAGCATGCCATCAAGGAAGCGCGGGCTCAGTTCGAGATGGCCGAAATCGGATTGCAAGCCGCCAAAGCCAAGGCCGCGGGCCAAATCAAAAAATCCTATTATGAGCTGCAACACTCGCGCGAGCTTAGCAACGTGGCGCAGAGAATGAGTTCGTCGGCGGCTTTGATCATGAACGCAAGTGCCTCTTCCGAGAGCCTCGCGGTGAAAGCGGCACGCGCCGAGATGGAAGTGGAAATACTCCAGGCGGACCTTGCCCATCGTCAGGCGTACGCGCGTCTCAACGCCTTGATGGGCGAGGCGCGATAACGGATTGCGAGATGCCATCGGCTCTTGCCAATCATGCGTGACTGGTCGGGATGAGTCTGGTCCTCGCCACGATGCCTTCGCACGCACCGCATCCCGGAGCCGGCAAAGCGGCTCAGCCGTGCGCTCTCGCGCGGCACCAGTCTTTTCTTCGGCCCATGGGCGGCCGCGGCATGCATGTACCATAGGAGCATGGAACTGTCCGACAAGAAAATCGCCATCCTGGTCGACAACCTTTATCAGGAAATGGAAGTCTGGTACCCGATCTTCCGTTTCCAGGAAGCCGGCGCCACGGTCATCACGGTAGGCGCGAAAGCCGGCGAAACGTACACCAGCAAGCTCGGCTATCCAGTGAAGTGCCACCTCTCCTATGACGACGTGAAGACCGCGCACTTCGATGGCGTGATCGTGCCCGGCGGTTACGCGCCCGACCACATCCGCCGCCACCCGAAGGCCAATCAGTTCGTACACGATATGAACGCGGCCGGCAAGTTGGTGGCAGCCATCTGCCATGGACCGTGGGTCCTGTGCTCCGCCGGCGGTATGCTGAAAGGCCGCCGCGCCACCAGTTTCTTCGCCATCAAGGACGACGTGGTCAACGCCGGCGCCCAGTGGATGGACGCTGAAGTGGTGGTCGATCAGAACTTGGTCACCAGCCGCAAGCCCGAAGATCTGCCGGCGTTCTGCAAAGCGTCACTCGAAGTCCTGGCGGGCGTGGCGGTGTAAACGCACCTCCGCGCCAAACGTCACTTCTTGCCTCGACCGCTTAAGTTCGCGCAGCATCCGGTTACCCATTTCTCGAAGAAATTCGTCACGGCCTTACTCTTCCCCGAGGCCGCGCTCATCGCGGCTTCCAAGTTATCGCTGGTCACCGCCTTGCCCCAATATTCGCTGGTGAAACGATGCAGGCCCTTCCAGAACGCGTCGTCGCCGAGCAGGCGGCGCAGTTCGTCCATCACCACCGCGCCTTTGTGATACGGCAGATCGCCCATGGCCTGCAGCGGCGTCTGCCAGTCGCCCCACGAGAGCGGCCGGTCCTTGCCGTCCGCCTGCCACGATTCGAAAATGCCGCGCGATTTCTCGATTGCCTTTTCATAGCGCGCTTTGCCGAAACGTTTCTCCAGGTACGCAACCGCCATGAACGTGGACACGCCCGCGCTGAGCCAGAAGTCCGACCAGTTCGCGCACCGCAAGCCGACGCCGTACCACTGATTCGCCAGCGACTGCGCCAGCGGACCGAGGTCGTCCGAATGCGCCGCCACCTTCTCGCCATACGATACGGGCAGCAGCGACATTCCCACCGCGGACTGCTGCACGTCACCGGGCACGAACACCTCCGTGTACGTGTCCGGCCCGTATGGCACGCCGATGCGCTCGTTGAAGAACTGCAACGCCGTCCCGGTGGCTTCGGCAATCGGCGTCGCGGCCAACCCTGCCGGACCCAAAATGCGCAGCGACACCTTCCCCTGCTGGGTCACCGATTCGGCGAACTCGCCCGCGGCGAAGCCGAACAGGTACGTCGGCATGGGCGTCTCGATTTTCCATTCCGTCACCGAGCGGCCGTTCTCGCTGTTGGTTCCGGCCAGTTTGCCGCTCCCCGCGACCTTCCACTTCGGATCGGCGGCGATGCGCAGGCGCAGCGTGGCCGGGTCGTCCGGACGGTCGCTCGAAGGCAGCCAGTCGCTGGTGAAGAACGATCCGTAGACTTGCGTGGCGGAGAACACCAAGCCCTTCGCTTCGGGCGCGCGATATTGAATCCGCATAGTGCGCTGCTCGCCGTCGTTCAGCGCCTTGCTCAGCACCACGATCAGCAACGCGCCGCGACGCTCCTTGTACTGAGCCGCACCATCCACGGTGACCGCGCCGATCTCCAGGGCGCCCGCGTCCAACTCCACCGCGCTCAACCGGTCGATGCGGCTGTGCAGGCGGATCGAAACCTCGCCTGTCAGGCTCTTCGATGCGAGGTCCGGCTGGATCAGCACGTCGTAGTGTTCGACTGCGAAGTTGCGCGCCAGCGGCGTCGCATGTGCCGCCGCGGCGGCTGCTATCCAGCAGAGAGTCGCGAAACACTTCATACTTCAGCTTAACCGCCCACCCGGAGCGGAATCCTTTAAGCCGTTCCGGAATCCAATATCTTGATGGAAAGAGATATGGCCAAACCCCGCGTCCTGGTCTTTGCCGGTAGCACTCGCATCGGCTCGCTGAATCGCAAACTGGCCCGCGCCGCCGCTGCCGCGTTCGAGCGCCAGGGCCTCGAAGTCACGCTCGCCGACCTGCGCGACTACCCCATGCCGATGTACGATGGCGACCTGGAAGCTTCCGCCGGCATCCCCGAGAAGGCCCGCGCCTTCAAACATCTGATGCGCACCCACGACGCCTGGGCCATCGCCTCGCCCGAATACAATGGCTCGCTTTCCGCGCTGCTCAAGAACATCATCGACTGGGCTACTCGCGCCGAACCCGGCGAACCCCGCATGGCCGCGTTTCAGAACAAGAAGGCCGCCTTGCTGGCCGCATCCCCCGGCGCGCGCGGCGGACAGCGCGGACTGCGTCACGTCCGCGAGTTGCTCGAGATGCTGCACGTCGAAGTGCTGCCGTCGCAATTCACCCTGGCCAATGCCGGCGATGCGTTCAACAACGATGGCAGCCTGACGCGTTCCGAAGATCGCTCCGCGCTCGACCGCCTGGCCCACGATCTCGCCCTCGCTTTGGGCGTGAGCACGTCCGCGGCGGCGTAGATCAGCGCGGGCAGGCCCTAGGCCGGCGCGGCATGCTGAAGCCAGGGCTGAAGCCTGCCCCGCCTTTCGTTGACACTCGCCGCTCTACTGCGAGAGAATCGCCGCAGTGCCTTTCCGACGCATCCTCTATATATGCGCCGCACTCGCGGTCGCGACGGCCCAGGAGCCTGCCCCCAAAACCGTCATCCGCATCGACGTGAACCTGGTGCAGGTGGATGCCGTGATCACCGACGGGCGCGGCCGCCGCGTCACCGATCTGCCGGCCTCCGCATTCACGCTTCTGCAGGATGGCAAGCCGCAGAGCATCACCAATTTCAGTTACGTTTCGACTAAGCCTGCTGCGCCTGCGCTGCTCAAAGCCGCCGCACCCAAGCCGCAGAAAGGCGATCCGCCTCCGCCGCCCGAAACGCTGCGTCCCACCGATGTGCGCCGTGCGCTCGCGCTGGTGGTCGATGACCAGGGACTCGCCGGCGAAACAATTCCGCTGGTGCGCTCGGCGCTGAAGAATTTCGTCGATGAGCAGATGCGCCCCGGCGACATGGTGGCCATCGTTCGCACCGGCGCGGGCATGGGCGCCTTGCAGCAGTTCACCACCGATAAGCGCCTGCTCTACGCCGCCATCGAGCGCGTGAAGTACGGCGAGAGCCGCGTGGGCGTCAGCAGTTTCGCGCCGCTGGGCAGCCGTGTGCGCGGCGCGGCCGCGCTCAATCATTTTCGGGAAGAGAGCCTCACGGTCGGCTCGCTCGGCGCACTGCAGTTCCTGGTCAACAGCATGCGCGAGTTTCCCGGCCGCAAATCCATCGTCCTCTTCACCGAGAACATCCGCATGATTTTCCGCGGCATCCCCGACGCCATGGTGGAGCACGCCGTCGAGCAACTCAGTGATGCCGCCAGCCGCGCCGCGGTGGTGATCCATGCCATCGATCCGCGCGGCATGCCGGATTACCAGATCACCGCCGCCGACGATACCGGGCGTATGTCCGGCCGCCGCCGCTCGCGCGTGCCGCAGCAGCGCGAACAGGAGGTGGTGGATACCGAGCAGGGCATGTTCGTGCTGAGCGAGCAGACCGGCGGCCTGTTCTTTCACGATGCCAATGATCTGCAAGCCGCGCTACGCAAGGCCGCCGAAGACAGCGACGGCTACTATCTGATCGGCTATCATCCCGATGCCGACACGTTCGGCGATAACGGCAAGCCCAAGTTCCACCGCATCGAGGTGAAGGTGAAAGGTGGCCTGCACGTCCGCACGCGCGACGGCTTCTTCGGCGAACCGGGCCGCGACCTTCCGCAGGAACACTCTCGCGAAGCCGAGTTGGTGCATGCGCTGCAATCGCCGTTTTCCGCGGGCGAGATTCGTCCCCGCCTCACCGCCATCTTCGCCAACGAGCCGCAGGTCGGGTCGTTCATCAACGTGCTGCTCTCCTTTCAGCCCACCGAGCTGAAATGGTCGGCCGAGCCCGATGGTACCCGCAAAGCCGCGGTGGATGTGGCCGCCGCGGCGTTCGACGACAACGGCGTCGCGCTCGCTCCGGTCGATACGACTTTCGATCTGCACTTGACCGCGGCGCAGTACGACACGGCGTTGCGTAAAGGCTTGGTCTACGGCTTGCGCTTTCCGGTAGCCAAGCCCGGGCCGTACCTGGTGCGCGCCGCGCTGCGCGATCCGGCATCCGAAGCTGCCGGCTCGGCGCAGCAGTACCTCGAGATTCCGGACATCGCGAGCGGCCACCTGGCGCTTTCGGGGATCGTCTTTCAGGACGCCGCCTCGCGTGACACCGCTGGCCTGCCGCAGAGCCGCGGCCCGAGTGAGGACTCGACCGGCGGAGCCGCGCGCCGCAGTTTCCGCCAAGGCTCGTCGCTCCTCTACCTGTACGAAATCATGAACGCTAAGGTCAGCGAGCAGCATCCGGAACTGGAAGTCGAAACGCGCATGTTCCGCGATGGCTCGCAGACGTTCGACACCAAAGCTACGCTCAATTCCGCGCCGCCCGATTCCGATACTCATCGTTTGCACGCTCGCGCCCGCCTCACGCTCGGCCGCGACATGCCGCCCGGTGAATACGTGCTGCAGCTCATCGTCACCGACAAACTCGCCAAAGGCAAAGCTGCGGTCGCCACGCAGTCGATGGATTTTGAAGTGGTGCCTTAAGTGGCGCAGAGACTCGTGTCTGCCGCGCCGGGACTCGTCTCGCCGCTCTTGGCCGCGCTCGACCACAGGTAGTCCCCGCCGTCTGAACCAATCCAGCCTTCACCGGATTCTCCTCGATATAAGCCGCGATCCGCTTCCACTCACTTTCATCCACCCAGGTCATAAGATTCGGCCCTGCCAGAACGGCTCCCCCGTGCGCCCCGGTGCAGAGAGGGCTACGACCAGATTCGCGATCGGCTCCTGCGCCAGATACATAGGCCCGGTCCGAGTTGTGTCAAGATAACGATCCATCCAAACGAACGCCGCACCCGAATTGAGCTTGCCGGGCGGAGGATATTTTGCGTGCGGCAGGCTGCCGTGAAGATGGCACGTCACGAAGAGCCACTTGCCTTCGGGATAGCAGTGGGGAAGACGGCGGCGATGTTCCGGTAGAGCGGATCAGTGGATTGCAGCTTCGAAACTTCTGCACCAAGACCGCCGAGACGAGTCTCGGCGCGGCAAACACGAGTGTCTGCTCCACGCCGTCAGCGTTTCCCCTTTTTGCGTCTCAGCGGATCGGCCGGCTTATACCCCAGCCCCGCCGAGAGAATCTCCACCAGCTTCGACAACACCTTCACGCGCGACCAGTATTTGTCGTTGCCTTCCACCAGGCACCACGGCGCGGTCTTGGTGCTGGTCTTCACCAGCATCTCTTCCACGGCTTCTTCGTAGGCGCCCCACTTCTCGCGATTGCGCCAATCTTCGTCGGTGAGCTTCCAGGCTTTGTAGCCGATGGCCTTGCGTTCTTCGAATCGCCGGTACTGCTCCTCGCGCGAAATGTGAATCCAGAACTTCGCCACGATGGTGCCGGAATCGCGTAACTGCCGCTCGAAGGAGTTGATCTCCTTGAAGGCGCGCTTCCACTCTTCTTCCTTGGCGAAGCCCTCCACGCGCTCCACCAGCACGCGCCCGTACCACGAGCGGTCGAAGATGGCGATCTGCCCGCGCTCCGGCAACCGCCGCCAGAAGCGGTAGAGGTAGTGCC
>Ga0335085_10005843_pt1 | contig 19635 bp, 16 predicted proteins | sample Lox_Sample_45_FD_206712 | JGI IMG/M metagenome (GOLD analysis project Ga0335085, IMG submission 206712) | Soil microbial communities from Loxahatchee National Wildlife Refuge, Florida, United States - Lox_Sample_4.5 | ecosystem: Environmental > Terrestrial > Soil > Wetlands | place: USA...
GTATTCCGCCGGAGTGAACCTGACCTCCTGGCCCTTTCGCGTGACCACGCGGCGCTCAATATCGACCTGCGTATCCGCGAACGAAATGATACGCTCGTGCTCATTGGGTGCCCGGCGCAGCACCGCACGAATGCGCGCGAGCAGCTCACGCGTGCCGAACGGCTTGACGACGTAATCATCGGCGCCCATTTCGAGCAGCAGTACCTTATCGATCTCCTCGCCCACTGCGCTGAGCACGATGATCGGCGTCTGGATTCCGGAGTTGCGCAGACGTTTGCAGATTTCCACGCCGCTCAGATCGGGCAGCCGCAGATCGGCGAGTATCAGAGCGGGTTTGGCGAGGATTGCCTGATCGAGGCCGCTCTTGCCGTCTGCCGCAAGAATGGCGCGGAAACCCTCGCGCTCCAGCAGCACGCCGATGGTGTCGCGGAGGTTCTCATCATCATCTATTACAAGGATCGTTTGCACCGGCATCGAGATTTTAACTTAGATAGATGCGCGCATGGCCTTCTCCGGTGTGGCTGGAAGGCGAATTTACAACACTTTTACAACTGGCGCGTCTCGGAGCGTCCACTCACGGCCTGCGCGGATGCTGACAACACTTTCACATCTCCATTACAACCTCATTTGCTGCGTCTGACTAAGATCGGGCAGGCATGCGAATCGTTTGGACGGCACTACTGCTGCCGATGCTGCTCGTGGGACAGGCTGCTTCGCAGACGAATCAGTTCGTCGGCAGCGAGGTATGCAAAACGTGTCACCCCAACGTTTGGCTGAACTTCTATAAAAATGCTCACTACAAAACTATCGCATCGGGGAAACAGATTCCTGCCCAAACCGGTTGCGAGGGCTGTCACGGACCGGGAGGCAATCACGTGGCGGCCAAGGGCGGAAAAGCCACTATCAAATCCTTCTCAGCACTGACGCCAACCGAAGCGCTCGACACCTGTATTGGCTGTCATTCGCGCGACATCTCAAAATCCAACATTCGACGTTCGGCCCACACAGAAGCCGACGTCGTGTGCACAAACTGCCACTCGATTCACCAACCAGCAACGCCGAAATTTCTTCTGACGAAGAACCAGACCGAACTGTGTTACTCGTGCCACGCTTCCGTACGCGCCGCTTTCGAGATGCCCTCGAAGCACCGGGTTAACGAAGGCGTCGTCAAATGCAGTGACTGCCACAACCCTCACGGCTCTTCCGCCGTGCCGAACCGGATGGCCAGCAGCTCGGCTATGCTGCAGCCTGCCTTCGATACGGAAGAGCCCTGCCTGAAATGCCATCAGGACAAACGCGGGCCATTCGTCTTCGAACACGCCAGCGTGCGCGTCGAAGGCTGCGAGGCGTGCCACGTACCGCACGGAACGATGAACGCAAAGCTGCTGCGCCGCCCGGTGGTTTTCACGATGTGCCTGGAGTGTCATAACGGCGCAGGCACGTTTGGCCGCGAAAACGCCGGCGTTTTCCGGCTGGACACGGGCCACAACCTGCTCGATCCGAAATACCAGCACTGCACTGTGTGCCATGTGCGTATTCACGGCTCGAATGCCGATCCGACCTTCCTGCGATGAGAACGCTTTCCGCTCTTTTGTTGCTGTTGCTGCCTGGACTGCTGGGCGCTCAGGAAACGGTCGCTCCCACGACCGGTGTAAGCACGCTGTCGCCGCGCGGCGAAAATACCGGCGACTACAACGTTGTGCAGAGCTGGGAATTCGGCTACCGCTTTGCCTCAGTGGGCGGCGACGGCGGCAAATACCGAGCTGACATCAACTATGGCAACGGAATTCGCCTGCTGAGCAGCGATCTGACGGTCAATTCGCGCGACGGGCACGGCCACTGGTTCGATGAGATTGTGCTGACCACGCAAGGGCTCGGCAACGATCCTTATGAGTCAGCGACGCTGCGTATTCAGAAGAACCGCTGGTACCGCTACGATCTGCTGTGGCGCACCAACGACTATTTCAATCCCGGCCTGACGGTAGCCGATGGTGAACACCTGCAGGACACAACTTTCAGGTGGCAGGACCACGACGTAACATTATTTCCGCAAAGCTGGATTCGCGCCAATGCGGGATACAGCCGCAATACGCAGGTTGGCCCGGCGCTGACAACGGAGCAGGAGTTCGATTCTCAAAGCGACGTTTTCCCGGTCTTTCGCAACATGCGCGAGGAGTATGACGAATACCGCACGGGCGTCGACATCGTACGACGGAGTTTTCGTTTCTCGATTCTCCACCGCTGGGAGTATTTCAAAGACGTCACGTCGGATACCCTGACGACTTCCGAACCCGGCGGTTCGGACGACCCGTCGAAAGTCAATTCGTTCAACCGGACACAGCCTTATCGCGGACGCACCCCGGGTTGGCTCGCGACTATTTATGACGAACACAAATGGATCGCGATGAACGGACGAATCACGTATGCGGGCGGACGCGGGAATTTCATACAGAACGAATCGGCGCTCGGACTCTCCCGCTTCGGGACAGGCCAGGACGTTCAGGTTGTTGTCTCCGGCAATGGCGATCGTCCCGTGATCGCCGGCGATCTGAACCTCACACTGACGCCCGCTCGCCGCCTCAGCTTCACCAACAACACTTCGGTTTCAGACACCCGGATCAGCGGCGACAATCAATTCGAGCAGCTCAACAACGCGACGCTCTCCGCCCAGGCCCTGAACTTTCAGTTTCTCGGTCTGCTGCTGATAACGAACTCGACCGACATTCATTACAGATTCTCGAAAAAGTTCGATGCGTTTGCAGGCTATCGATATTCTGACCGCCAGGTCCGGTCAATTGAAGCCGCGCTCGGGCCGGGACCGGTCTTCAACACGACGGCCAGCCAATCGAACCAGCTGCGCGCCGGAGTGGCCGGATTCAGCTGGATTCCGCTGCCCGACCTGCGGGTGCACGTGGAAGGCGAGGTGGGCAGGAACGATCATCCTTTTGCGCCGATCAGCGTCGGCGATTATCACGTCATCCGCTCTCGGATCCAGTACAGGAAGAAGGCCTACACGTTCGGCGGGGGGTACTCGGAAAACTACAACAACAATTCCATCGTCATCACGGCGTATAGCTCGCGCTCGCGCAACTACGACGCGAATGCGTCCTGGAACGCAAAGTCCTGGCTCCTGCTCGACGCTTCTTATTCAAAGCTGCATCTCGACACAATCGGCGGAATCGCGTTTTTCGCCGGCGCACCCGCGGCGCTGTTCAATCAGCAGTCGGTCTTCATCAGCAATATTCACGCGGCCAACCTCGGTCTGCGCTTCCCAATAACTTCGCGCGCTGATTTTTACGCCGGGTACAACATCACGAAGGACACAGGCGACGGCCGCGCATCCGCCGCGCAGAATGCCGCGACCCCGGTACAGACGTTATTCTCAGGCGTGCAGACTTTCCCGCTGACTTACCAGACACCGCTGGTGCGAATATCGCTGAAGATCACCGGAAAGCTGCGCTACGACGTCGGCTACCAATATTACGGCTATCACGAAGATTTCGGCCTTCTCGGGACGAATCAAAGCTACCGCGCTCATACAGGCTATACAAGCCTGCTGTGGTACTTCTGATTTATGACCCTGTTGCTGGCGGCCGGGGTTTTTCTGCTGCCGCTGCTGATTCTGCCCGGTCTGCTGTTTCACTACGACATTACGCCGAAGGTCATTGTCCTGTGCGTAGGCGTTGCGGCATGTCTCCTGCATCCCGGCGAACTCGCGCCGGATTTATCAAGGTTGTGGAACAAAAAGTATGGGCGCTGGCTTTGTCTGCTCGCGGCGGCTCAGATTGTCTGGTACGCCGTTGTCACCGCAGCATCGTCGCGTCCCTGGTTTTCGCTGCTGGGCAGTAACTGGCGGCGCATGGGTCTCGTCACCGTCGTTGCCCTGTGCATGTTCGCGGTGCTCGCGGCAGGTCATCTTTCCGAAAATCCCACAGCACTCCGAACCATCCTTCGCGCTTTGACGGCTGCGGCTATCGTCGCATCGGTATACGGAATTTTTCAGTACTTCGACATAGATCCTCTGCAGAGCCCCGCCGGTTATCACGCACAGGCGGGCGATTCCACCATCGTTCGTCCTCCCGGAACGCTCGGACACGCGGATTATTTCGGCTGGTGGCTGTCAATTATAGTGTTCTGCGGTATCGCGTCATCGCAAATCGAAACCGGCGGTTGGCGTATCGCGGCGCTTGCGGCATCCGTGCTCTCGGTTCTGGCGGTAATTTTCAGCGGCACCCGTTCCGCCGTGCTCGCCGTGTTTGCCGGATTCATTGCTTTGACGTTTTTATCCCGATGGAAACCGGGGCGCAGACACGCAATTGCCGGTCTCTTGTTCCTTGCGCTCTTTTTCGGACTCTTTTTCTCTCCGCCCGGGACACGCCTGCGCGCGCGTGTCCGCTGGTCTGCCGATGAACCAATTGGCGGTGCGCGCCCGCTTTTGTGGCGCGATTCGCTGCGTCTGGCCGCGGCACATCCTCTCGCCGGATTCGGACCGGAAACATTCAGCGCCGAATTCCCGCGCTTCCAGTCCGTGGAACTCGCGCGTCTGTTTCCGGATTTCTATCACGAATCGCCTCACAACACTGCGCTTGACGCGCTGACAAGCGAAGGCATCCCGGGACTTCTGCTTCTTGCGGGCTGGGCGATACCTGGCTGGAAGGCCCGCACCAAACAAACCGCGCCGCTTGGCGCGGCGTTGCTGGCCTCCTGCACGGCTTCGTTATTTTCTGCAGTAACGGTTGGGCCGCTGTTTGCCACACTACTTGTCATCGCGATGCTGGTCTCGTCCGCGCCTGAATTGCCAACCCCGCGCCCCGCGCTGAAGCCGGCTCTCCTGATAGTTCCCGCAGGCGTTGCAGCGATATGTCTCGCATTGTTCGCTGCGCTTTTGGCACGGGCCGATTATCAACTCGCGCGGGTGCAGTCATCCCCGCCCGATCCTGCAGTCGCCATCAGAATTTGTGACTCTGCCGCGCGGGCGGCACTCCCAGGCGCCGGCGAGGACCTGTACTGCGCCAGGCGCCTCGCAACTTTGTGTTCTGCGCACGCGAATCCGGTGATCCGTGCGGCATGCACTGAGACCTCCACTCATTCGGCCGAGCGGGCCACGGCGACAGCCGACAATCCGCCAAACGCCTGGTACAACCTGGCGATGTTCTATGCAGGGCAAAATGACGCTCGCGGCGTTGAATCCGCTTTGCGCACGGCCATCAGTCTGGCGCCGGACTGGTTTAAGCCCCATTGGGCTCTGGCGAATTTTCTTGCACTCATGGGCCGGGCGCCTGAAGCGCGTGAAGAAGCAGCGGCAGCGTTCCGGCTTGATGCCGGAAAAGATTCCGATGTGCGCAATACGCTGGCAAAACTCACAAATTCCGCTCGGTGAGTGCTCCGATTTACAGGAAATTTACTCTTCGAATACAACTGCCTTTCGGAAGCCGCATAACCTCGAAGCATAGTGAAACAAGGGCTTCAGTTGAGTTTTCAGATGCTGTTAATTCCCATGATTACCGGCGTCGCGCTGGGCCAGACAACACCATCGCGCACGCCAGCTGCGGCAGGGCAGCCAACACCGCCGCCGGCAATGGCGGGAATTTTCGCCAGCTCGTTCGGCTCGCGACTTGCCTCGGCGGATACGGTCACGGTTTCCATTACACAGGGCGGCATCGTGCCGGTATACAGTTCGAGCACTACCGTTGAGCCAGGCTCATGGATCTCGATCTATGGGCAGAACCTGGCGACATCGTCAAATACATGGACCGGCAATTTCCCGCAGGACCTTGGGGGCACAAGCGTAACGATCAACGGCAAGCCTGCTTACATATGGTTCGTGAGCGGCCAGCAGATCAACCTCCAGGCGCCCGACGACACCGCCACCGGCACCGTGCCGGTTGTCGTCCAGACCCCGATGGGCTCGGCCACATCGACGGTTACCCTGGGGACATTCGGCCCGTCGTTCAGTCTGCTCGACAGCTCGCACGTAGCAGGAATCATCGTTCGGACAAACGGGAAGGGCGCTTATGGAGGCGGGACCTACGACATCATCGGACCCGTCAGTTCCCCGTTTGGATATCCCACAGTCCCGGCCGCGGCGGGCGACACGATCGAACTGTTCGGCGTCGGTTTCGGACCCACCAATCCGGCTGTGCCGGCTGGCCAGCCGTTTTCAGGCGCCGCGCCCGCAGTCAGTCCGGTAACGATTTTCATCAACGGAACGGCAATCACCCCGGCGTTCGCCGGGTTGACCGAAGCTGGATTATTCCAGTTCAACATTACGCTGCCGCAAGGTCTGGGAAGTGGCGATGTGCCCCTGCTGGCCACGGTCGGCGGCGTGCAGACCCCGACGGGCGTGGTGATTTCGCTTCAGTGAGGCCAGTTCAGCGAGCAAACGCAGCGTCGGCAGATTGAGTTCGAAGCAACGTCGAGATCATTGCGGAACAGAACGGCTTCGGCGCTGTTCACCACATCGCCGAGGCTGGTCGATGCATCGATCTTCCCGATCGGGGGGTGAAAGAAACAGGGCCGAACGACTCCGTTCGCCTCCACGACGACCGATACCCAAGGCGCACTGCAGACCGGCGCACGTGGCGGGGCGTCTCCCAGATGAGCGCGAAAATGCCGCACGATTTTGCGCAGCTTTTCCGGTTCCTCGGCAACGAACCTGCCGCACTCTCCGGCAAGGACCAGCGATTCGACCTCCGATTCGAGTACCTCAATCTGCCACCGGTCGAGGCCGATCTGCATCTGCCGGGCGTCGTCCCAGACTGCCAGGCGATTGAATGCCGTTGATGTGAGATCAGCGGCCAGAAACGATATTCCGGTTAGGCCAATCCTCCGCGCCGATGCGACCGTGTCGCGCAGTACGGCGTGATTGAGCCGCTGAACCGTGCAACGCGCGCTGATCGGAAAATCGGAGCGCTCGGCACGGATCGCATGCACCCCCTGCGCGAGCATTTCAAAAGCCCCTGAAACGCGCCGGATCCGATCGTGCACATCGCGCGGGCCGTCAAGGGAAACGATAACGTCGTCAGCGTTCGCGACGATCTGCGCGGCGTATCTCTTCAGCAGCAAACCCGTGCTGAGAATCGTGATTCGAATGCGGCGCTTCCGCAGGAGAGCGCAGAGCCGGAACAGATCGGAATGCATCAGCGGTTCACCGCCTGTCAGGACCACCCACTCGACGCCCATGCCCCCGATGCTCGCCATGTGGCGGTCGAGATCCTGCGAACTCAGCTCCTTAGCCTCGGGCGTTTTCCAGATGTCGCACATCACGCACCGGCAGTTGCACCGGCTGTGAGGACTGAGCACCAGGATCGGCAGGCGCGCCAGGACGGGGCTTAGAGGCAAACACGTCTCCCGGCCAGCCGCACCTCCGGGCCGATCGCGGCAGAAGCGGCGGCATAAAAGTTCGGCACGTCCGCCCTGATCATCCAGCTTCCGCGCCCCTCCAGATGGATATGGTGAAAGCCCTTCAGCCCTGCGCACGTGGTGTGAAGTTGATGTGTGGCGAGCATGATGCGGCCGCGGATCATAACCATTGCCGGCTTCAGGCCGGCTACGGCCTGCGCCGGCGTTTGCCCGTTATCGGCTACGGCAACGAAGTCCGCCGTTCCGCGTTCGCAGATTCGGCCCTGGCCGCCGCTGAATCTTAACGCGCGGGCGGGAGCAGTTGTCACCATTTGATAAATTTCGTCCGGCGTCAGGTCCGAAACTTCGAGTGCGCTTCGGATTTCGTCAATCATGTCGCCCCGCGCGGTCAGCGCAGAATCCGTGCCGAGTGTGATGGGCACGCCGGACCTCAGCATTTCCTGCCGCAGAGTGCGTCCGAGAGAAAACAAATTGGACGTTGGACACCAGACTATGGAACACCCGGATTGCGAAATGGTTTCGAGTTCCTGTTCCTCGACGGCAACGGCATGTACCAGCAAAGTGCGCCCCGCCAGAATGCCCAACTCTTTCAGGCGTGAAATCTCCGACCGCGCGTTTTCATCGGTGCCTTCGGCGGCATGCACGATGAAAGGCCAGTGCTGCGGAACGCGCTTCCACAACTCTGCGATATCCGGGCTGAAATCGAGTGAATGCGCCCAGCCGTAGCGCCGCATGACTCTCACCGGAAACCGGTCCGTGAATACGCGCCGCGCATACGGGTTGTGGTGGGCCACGGTGGTTACGCCGCTGAGCAGGTTCTTGATGCCGCCCCAGATCAGGCGCACCGGCTTGGGAACCATGAGATGTTCGCGGATCGGCGACTTCTCAGGATGATAGATATCCTTCGCCCACACCGCGGCGTTCGGGTATGGCCCGTTGCCGATCCGCGGAAACAGGTTGAACTCGAGGTGATCATGCGCATTTATCAGGCCCGGAAGGAGAAGGTGTCCGGTAAGATCCAGCTCCAGATCCGGATTTTGCTGCCGGTCGAAGGGCAGTATCCTGCCCGCTTCGATCGTGAGATCGATGCGCTCGGCCTGGGTGGCGCTCAGCGCGACTCTCGCGCCGGTCAGTCTGATCGTTTCTGCCATAAGGTGATCAGGACTGCACGTACCGAGCAAGCCTCATCGAAGGCATCTGTTTTCCCGCCGCGCGCAAACAGCTCGCGTTCCGGTTCGCCGAACGAGGCTTCGATTCGCCAGACCCGATCGAGACCTGTTTCTCCGGCGCATCGGTCCAGCTCATCCACATGATGATTGAAGTGCGCGAGTTCGTAACGCTGATGTCCGCTGCGAAAAGATCGCGACCAGCCGGCGCAAACCGCGTCCGGGTGCAGATCGCTGACAATGATGTGCTGCGAGACCCGCGCCAACTCCTGCAGCGATGCCGCCGGGCGCGAAACATAACCGAGTGTGAAAGAACAGATGGCCAGATCCACGGCGCCGTCACCCAGCGGTATCGAACAGATATCCGCAATTGCGGAACGTCCTCTCAGGCCGGTTTTTCGCTCCGCCCTGAGCACCATTTCGTGACACGCATCGATCCCAAAAACATGTGCGCCACGCCGCTGAGCCCGGCTCATCCAGCGCCCGGTGCCGCTGCCTGCATCGAGTACGCGCATGCCAGGCGTGATCAGGTTCTTTTCGGCGAGCAGACGCATTTCGAGCGCAAGCAACGGGTTCGGCGTTTCGTCGTAGCAGTCCGCCCAAAGACGGAACCCGTCCGCGGCGGAGATTTCCGTCGCGCTGATCAGAGGCTCTCCCAGCGCGGCTTGCGCAGCGACACAAATTTCTGCGCCCACGCTAGCTCAACAGGCGCCGCGTAACATCCGAGCGCATAGCGCCAGCTGCTCAGGGACTTCAGAAAGATCCGGCCCCATCGCGGTAAGTGAATATCCTGCACAGTCGGCCAGCGCGAGTTGATTACCAGCTCAAAATGGTCGATGCGCCGCTTGACGGCTCGCGGCAGCCACGGCAGACGCGGATCCTGCCGAATCGTGAAATTGAGCCAGCGCTCACTGGCCCACTCGTCCGGTGACTCGGGAAATCGAATGGCGCCGTCCACGCTGCCATACATGCCGTCCGGATGCGGCGTCGGTATGTAGTGCTGCACAATGATCTCGGCCGCCGGATTCAGGCGTTTGATTTTTCGGATGAAACGGATAGTCTCATTTGTGTCGCGCCCCGGATCGCGCGGGTTTCCGATGACGAACGAAAACTCCGGAATGATGTCGAATTTGCGGATGCGCGCTGCCAGCTCCAGCGTTTGTTCGGTGGTGATCTTTTTGTTCATCTCGGCGAGCGTCGCATCCGAGCCGGATTCCGCGCCAAAAAAAATCATCGTGGCGCCCGCACCGCGAATCGCGCGCATGGTGGAATCCGAATAGCGGAGCATGGCGTCGATGCGGCCTTCGGCCCACCAGCGCAGCTTCAACGGCATGAGGCGTTCCGCCTGATCGAGCGCATGGCTCTCGTTCAGGAAGAAATTGTTGTCGTAGAACTGCACGGCATCGATGCCGTATTCACGCTGCAGGCGTTCGAGAACGCGGGCGGTGCGCTCGCCGGCTTCCGCTTTCTGGCGGCCGTCGAATATGGGCACCACGCCGCAGAACTGGCATCGGAAGGGACAGCCGATACTGGCCTGATGGACTGCTGTGCGCTTTCCCAGGAAGGTAGGCAGCAGATATTTTTCGACAGCCTGCAGCCTGTGGTACGGCAGCTCCGGGAAATCGCCGGGTGATCGCAGTGGCCGCGGCGCATTGTGCACGTGGAGCCCGAATTGATCTTTCCAGGAAAGTCCGCGCACGGCGGAAAAATTCCGGGCGCCGCGCAGTTCGGCCAGCAATTCCGGAAACGTCTCTTCTCCCTGGCCTTTCACCACGAAATCGACATAAGCGGCGTTCAGAGCGGCGTCGGTGTAGAGCGATGGAAAATATCCGCCCCATACGATGGGCGCCGATTTCCTTCTGCGCCGGAACTCTTTCGAAAGCTCGATGGCCTCAACCATCTGGGGGCCGGGCATGACCGATACCGCCAGAAGATCGACATCATGCTCAGCCATCAGCCGTTCGATCGTGCGCATTGGCTGAGGATCGAGGTTGCCGTCGACAATGACGTAGTCTTCTTTGCCTTCGAGAACGGCGGCGATCGAAAGTATCGCCAGCGGAAACCGGCGATTCTTCGGCCGCGTGGCGCGCGGATGCAGCAGAATAATCATCGGTCGCGAAAAGTCCCGACGAGGGTGCAAAACCGCGATGGCGGCCGCCGCCGCTGCAGCCTGGCCTTCCACGGGCGCATCGCCCAGCCGATGCCGTACCATGGCTGGCTGCGCTGCCATTCGATTTTCAGTTGCAACGCCAGCGCTTCGAGCCTGCCTTCATCGAAAAACTCAATGCTGGGCACGGCATCCGAACGGAACCCATACCGCCGGGCGAACTGCGCGTGACGCTCCGAGCGCATTTGTTCACCGTGCTCGGCGCGCCTGTAAATCGGAGAATCCATAATCACCACACGGCCAGAGCTTCGCAGACAGCGCCGCGTTTCCGCCAGCGTGCGCTCGTAGTCGGTCGAATAGTGAATAGACGAGTTGAAAATTGCGAGATCGAAAGTGCCGTCGCGAAAGGGCAGCTGATCGAACTCCGCTTCGATGCAGGGGAAGCGGCGCGGATAATGGCGCGTACAGCGCAGTCCGTCGTTTCCGTCCGAAAAGATGTCGAGAGCGACTGGCCTATGCTCGCGGAGAGCGAGCCGGTAGGACATCCATCCGTTTCCCGCGCCGATATCGAGGATGACGAGCGGGCGCTGCAGGCGACGCTCCATCTCGCGCAGCACATTTTTTTCGAAGTGCATCCAGGTCCGCGCACGAATGGCCCACTGCGCGGAATTGCGTCCGGTCAGATCGCGAAACGGCAGCGCGCGATAGTACTCCGGATCGTCCGAGCCCCGTCCCTCAGCCGCGCGGATTCTGGAATAATCGTCAAGGAACTGCAACCGCATCCCGCGGGTCATCTCCATCAGGCCTCTGTCTCCGCATACGTTTCGGCGAGACCTCTGCGCGCCGCCACGATTGCCGCCGCGTCGGGCACCTCTGCCATTTCGCGGCGCAGCAACTCATCGGCGAACCCGTAGAAGCGGCGTGAGTGACGTCCGCGAATCTGAAAAGCGCGGTCGGTCGTCGTCTGCCATGGTCCGATGTTCACCAGCCGGCCCGCCAGTTTTTCAAAGTACGGCGTACCTTTGATCGGATACGACACGGTGGTGAGGAATTTGTCGGGCCGGCAGCTTCTAACGTGTTCCACCGTGGCCTCGATGTCGGCGATCTCCTCTCCGTCGTAACCCCACATGAGGAACATTCCGGTCTCGATGCCATTCGCTTTCGACAGCTCTACCGCGAGCTGCACCTGTTCAATGGTGACGCCGCGCTGCATGGCATCGAGAATGCGCTGCGACCCGCTTTCTGAGCCGATCCATACGCGCATACAGCCCAGCTCGGCCAGCGTCGCCGCGACGCGCTCGTTCATTCTGTCCGCCCGGGTGATGCATTCGAAGGGGATGCGAATCCCGCGATGCTTCAGCTCCGCAGCATATTCAAAGAGCCAGCCGTGGTGGATGGTGAATACGTCGTCGGCGATCCACAACATGTCGGGGTTATAACGGTCGCGCAGCCATTCCACTTCCGCCGCTGCCGCGCTCGCGGACCGGCGGCGATGCGTGTGACCATACACCGAATGGCTGCACCAGTTGCATCTGTACGGGCACCCGCGCGCCGTGATCAGCGAGATCGACGACCTGCCGTGATAATCGCGCCAGGTCTGCATGTAGCGTGGAATATCGATGCGTTGCCGGTCCGGCCACGGTTGCGCATCCAGATTCGCGATATGGCGCGCCGGGCCGGTCCGCACTGTTTCTCCGCTTTCCTCCAGATAAACGATTCCTTCGATTCCTGGCCACGCGCTGCGGTCAAATCCGCTCGCCATCAATGCCTCGACGGCAATCTCGCCTTCGCCGCGCACCACAACATCGGCCCCGGCCCGCAGGTATTCCCCGGCATAGTTGGATGGCTCCGGTCCGCCGACAATCACGCGCCATCCGGCGGCTTTGGCTTCGCCGATAATCTCGACGGCCCTGCCGCGCGTCATCAGATTCGCGTAGATGCCGAGGATCGCCGGAGCATCGTTATGCAGAATCCGGGACAACTCGTCGCGCGATCCAAAGGTCGAGTCGTAAATCTCAACCTCGAATCCTTTCGCACGCAGATGAGAAGAAAGGTACAGAATCCCCAGCGGCGCATAGGGCCGCATAATCTGCAGCTCCTTTGCATCTTCGTACAGAAAGTACGCGTGGGTCAGAAGCAGCTTCATTACGCGACAGCCTCGACCCGCGACGCGCTGCGCTCGAGCCGGTATACGCGGTCCCACGCAGATTGGGAATACCTGCCTTCGCGAACCTCGATATGCAGTGCGTCGGCGAGTGCGCGATAAAACTCACTCGGATAGGGGCCAGAAAAAATCATTGCCAGATCGGCGCTGTCCGACCAGTTCGCGCGCGATCCGATCGCGCGGAAGACGTTCCGATGAAACACCGTGCCGGGGAGCGGATACGATACCGAGACACCGATGTCATCGGGCTGAGTCTCGCGCACCATGCGAATCGTCGCTTCGATCTCGCTCCATCCTTCGCCCGGATAGCCGAACTGAAGGAAAAAGCAGGCGCGGATTCCGTTTCGCCGCAGGTTCTCGCGCGCCGCATAGATCTGCTCGACCCGAATCCCCTTGTCCATTGCGTCGAGAATCTTCTGCGAACCGGATTCGCATCCCATCCAGACTTCCGCGCAGCCGGCGCGTTTGAGCGCAGGCGTCGTGGAAGCAGTCATCAGATCGCACCGCGACTGCATGCGAAACGGCGTTACTGCGTCGAGTTCGCTGACCGCTTGCGCGAATTCCTCGGTCCACCTTGGAGAAAGCGCGAAGATATCGTCGGCGAACCAGATCCGGTCGGGCGCATATGTCCTCTTCAGATGCAACATCTCCACCGCCACCGAACGCGGCGAGCGGCAATGGTATTTCTGGCCGAAAACCGGCTTTGCGCACCAATTGCACCGGTAGGGGCAGCCCCGGCTCGTTGCCATGTTGAGAGAAAAACATCCATGCGCACCCACCCACGCCGCCCTGTACTGCTCCATGTCGAGCAGATCCCACGCAGCCAGCGGCAGCGCGTCCAGATCGGCACTCCCCGCACGTGCGGTGTTGCCGATCAGTCCGCGAAGCTCCCCTGGCCGTTCGTGCCGAGCGAGGTCCAGCAGCGCCGGCTCGACTTCACCGATGAGCACGGCAAAAAAGCCGGCGCGCAGATATTCGCCGGCCCGATCCGTTGCGTCCGAACCGTGGACGGCTATCGGGATACCGCGACGATTCGCGGCGTCTGCCATTGCGAACGCAAGTTCGCGGTTGCGCGCCAGACACATCTTGGAAAGGAAATTGAAATCGTCCTCGCAGACTACGACCAGCCGCGGCTGATGCCTCTCAATGGAGCTTTCAAATGCCGCGAGGACCCTGCCGGGCGCTTCAAGGGTCGGATCGAACAGCGAAACGCCGATTCCGTTTTCCCGCAGCACCGACGCAGCAAGGATCGTCTGAAGCGGCGGATAGGGCTGCATCTTCTCAGTCTGCTTCCAGTCGGAAAACAGATTGTTGCTGTGCGTCAGGAGCACTTCCACCTTCAACATGTGACGGCTTCCGCCTCCAGCCGATGCGCATCCACCCTGGGTTTCGGCGGCTGCATCAGGGTGCTGACTACATCCTTCAGCCACAGTTCGATGGGTAGCCGATAAAAGCCATGATCCAGACGCCAGCGCGCGGGAACGCCGATCATCCCGTGCACGATCCGCTGCAGCCGGCTCTTCTTCCGGATCCCGATCGGCACGCGCTGAAACGCGACCCGCAGATACTCGCGCATGGTCTGGACTTCGCGGTGTTTGCGGCCTTTGAGCCACGGCAGCGTGGTGTAGCGTGGGAAGAAATCGGTCCAGCCTTCCAGCGTTTTGGGTACGTGAATTCCAAGCTCAAAGGCCCGCTGCATGACCGGCGAGCCGGGATACGGGGTAAAAATATTGGTCCAGAACTCCGCTCCGGGAAAACGGCGGCACACATCCATAATCAGCGCTATTGACTGTCTGCGGTCCTCCTCTGCTTCTCCCGGGAATCCGAAGATCATGTTGAACGAAGGCCGGATTCCCGCGCTCGAGAGCTTGTCTGCCGCGGTATAGATGGTTTCGATCTTCTGAAAGTTTTTGTTCATCAGGTGAAGCACTCTGGGCGATCCACTGTCGGCACCCTGCGACACCTGCGAAAGCCCCGCACGCCGCAGGAGCTTCAGCTCATCCACCGAAAATCGCGAGACCAGATTCGTCGATGACTGGATGCTCCAGTCGAATTTCACGCCGCGGCGGATCAGCCCTTCGGCAATCCCGAGCGCGCGGTCTTTATCGACCAGAAAATTGTCGTCGACAATCCACAACAGCGAAAGCCGGTAGCGCGCCGCGAGATCGCTCGTTTCTTCGACCACCTGCTCCGGGTCGAGGGCGTTCCACTTGCGCCCATACACGCCGTCATTCGTGCAGTACGCACAGTTGTAGGGACAGGCGAGGCTTGAAGTGTACATCGCCCACCGCCGCCCGCAGACGCGCTCGTATGCATCGAAATCGGCCAGATGATAGGCTTTGGGCGGCAACTCCCGGATCGGCTTCAGCGGCCGCGGCGTGTTGAAAACGATTCGGCCGTCCTCCTTATAGCCGACTCCTGCGATTCCCTTCGGCGATTCGCCCGCCTCGATGCACTGGACGATTTCGAGCAGAGCTTCTTCGCCCTGACCTTTGACGACGATGTCGACACAATCCGCAGCCAGTGTCTGATCCGGAAGCAGTGACGGATGCCATCCACCCAGAATCACCGGTTTGTCCGGATAACGTGTTTTGGCCGCGCGCGCAATCTGAATGGTTTCGCGAATCATAGGGCCGGTGACGAGCGAAATGGCAAGACAGAGCGCATCGTCGAGTTCTTCGAGGGCGCGTTTCTGAAAATTCGGTGTGATGGTCGAATCGATGATTCGAACCTGATACCCGGCCCGCAGCAGCGGAGTTGAGACCGCCAGAATTCCCAGCGGAGCAGTCGCCTCCGTGCTGGAAAACGCGGGAAAAAAGAACACGATTTTTCTGTGAGCCCTGGGCATGAGTGTCGGTCACCCGGTGGGACATGACGCGGCCGCAGTACGGAACAAATTTGTTCCGCCGAGGGCGCCCTGGCCGTCCAATGTGTCCGTACGCACCCCGGTGACCCCGACCCTCGAGCAAGTCCGGTACGTCGAGCTTCGCCTTTCGGACTGGCTGATTTCAGCCGCGGAAAGAACGAGTGCTGCCCTGCTGCTCATCGCTCTCGCGCCGCTGATGCTGGCGATCGGGCTGACGACGCTTGTCATCTCCCGCCGCTGGCCCGTGATTCGTCACGACCGCGTAGGCCGGTTTGGCCGGCCACTGGCGATGCTGAAGTTCCGCACGATGTGGGGCGCCGATATCGAAGCGCCTGCGGAAAAGCGGCGTGACGATCCCCGCATTACCAGCCAGTTCGCTGCCTTCTGCCGCAGCCACTCGCTCGATGAGCTGCCTCAGCTGGTACACGTTCTGAGCGGCGAGATGTCGTTCGTCGGCCCGCGCCCGATCACCGTGCATGAACTGGATGAGCACTATGGCGTCCACACGGAAGAAGTGCTCTCGGCGCGTCCGGGGTTGACGGGCCTCTGGCAGGTTCGAGGCCGCAGCCGCCTCAGCTACGCCCGCAGAAAGCGGCTCGATCTGCTGCTGGTCCGACGCGCTTCGGCGCGCCTGTACTTCCACATCCTCGCCTGCTCGGTGCGCGATATCTGCAACGGACGCGACGCATGGTAGATGTTCCCCGGAACGCAGCGCCGGAGTCTTAGCTGTCAATGCGGATTGCGCTGGTCCATTACTGGCTGCTGGGCGCGCGGGGCGGCGAAAAAGTCCTCGAATCAATCTGCCGCCTGCTTCCGGAGGCCGACATCTTTACGCTGTTCTATGATCCGGAAAAAGTTTCGCCCCTGCTTCGCTCGCGCAACGTCACCGCATCGTTCCTGAACCCGCTGAAGCGTTTTCACCGGGGTCTGCTTCCGGTAATGCCGCTCGCGCTTGAGTCGTTCGATCTGCGCTCCTACGATCTCGTCATCAGCAGCGAGTCCGGACCGGCCAAGGGTGTTCTCACCTCGTCCCACTGCCGCCACCTCTGCTACTGCCACACACCGATGCGCTATTTGTGGGAGCTTTACCCGGCCTATCTGTACGACTTCGGAAGGAATCCACTCAAACGCGCCATTATGGCGCCGCTTTCGAGTTATCTGCGCACCTGGGATTACGCTACCGCGGCGCGCGTCGATCGTTTTATTGCGAACAGCTGGAACGTGCGCCGCCGCATATGGCGCACATACCGGCGCCGATCGCAGGTGATCCATCCACCCGTCGCGGTGGACAGCTTTCATCACGATCGATCGGAAGGATATTTTCTGATCGTCGCCGAAATGGTGGCTTACAAGCGACTCGACTATGCGATCCGCACGTTTGCCAACTGCGGACGCCGGCTGAAAATTGTGGGCGATGGCCCCAAATACGGTGCGCTGAAGAAACTGGCGTCTCCCGGTATCGAATTCTGCGGACGCGTGTCCGATGCCGAACTTCGGGTCCTCTATGCACGGTCGGCAGCACTTGTCATTCCCGGCGAAGAGGACTTCGGCATGACCACTGTAGAGTCCCTCGCCAGCGGAAAGCCGGTCATCGCTCTTGCTCGTGGCGGATCGATCGAGATTGTGCGCGATCGGTGCGGAGTGCTGTTTCAGGAAGCCAGCGAAGCCGCGCTCGCAGGCGCGCTGCGCACATTCGACCGGGTTGAAGCGTATTTCAATCCGCTTTTCCTGCGAACGGCCGTGGCGCAGTTCTCCGAGGCGGCTTTCAACCTTCAATTCAGCGCCGCCATCAACCTTCTCGCCGGCAGGGAAGTGGCCGCCGGAGTCCCCGCGACCAAATTTACAACGTGTTTACAAACTCATCACGACACCCGTAGCGCGCGGCCCCTATGATTCGGGCATGTCAACCCAAACAGCTCTTCATCCGGAGCTGATTCGCATGGCACAGGACTGTCCCGACGCCCTCACGGACGAAGAAGTAATGCAGGCGCTCTGCGATCCGAATGTGGAACGCGGCGCGGGTCTCGGCGAGCGTCTGTTCAGCGAAATTTTCCGCCGATACCACGTGCGGGTCACTTCGTGGTGCTTTCGATTCACCCGCAACCGCTGCCGGGCACTCGATCTTGCGCAGGAAGTCTTCTTCCGCGCCTATCGTCATCGCGCGGGATTTCGCGGCGATTCGCGTTTCTCCACCTGGCTGTATGCCATCGCGCGCAATCACTGTCTCAGCGCGATCGCGCGTATTGCGGATCCCGTTGACATCGGAGAAGCCGTTCCGCTTCGGCTGCGCGACGGGTCCGCGACGCCGCCCGACATCGCTTTCGAGCGGAAGCAGCGTCATGACGAAATGTGGCGGGTGATCGGAAAAACGCTCGACGCTACAGAGGCACGCGTTATGGCGCTCCACTACGGCTACGAAGTGCCGCTTGCAGCGATCACGCGCGAACTTGAACTGACCAACCCGAGCGGCGCCAAAGCATACGTGGTCAATGCGCGGCGCAAACTGAATCGCGCGATTCAGCGCCGCGCTGTACTTAGAACCGTCTCGCGGCCCGCCGCATGAAGCAAAGCCCGGACCCCCTCGGATACGATCTCGCGCTGCCCCTGAGATCACGTTACTACCCGATGGGATTTCCACTCGATCTCGCAACCAACTGCGAAGACATTCTGGCTGCGGCCGACTGGTTATGGAAGGATTTTCCGCCGGCGTCAACCGACGATCGCCCCGCAGAGATCCGCGTGCTCGTCGAGGATTGTGACGCCCGCGTGCCGCCCGCGCCCTCAATGCCTCGAGGCCGCAATCATCTGGTGACGACCGTGCACGGCGCCGACAACTTTGCGGTCTGCGATCTGGCGGCTTCGTACACCTTTGCCTGCCTTACACGCGATGTGGCCGGCAATCAGGCGTACGTCCGCTATCACTTTCTTGAACCGAGCGGCTCCCTGATGATCGACGCGCGCCATCTGAGCCCCATGCATGCCTCGTGCGCAGCGCTCGATGGCCGGGCAGTGGTGCTTTGCGGCGAATCGGGCGCGGGAAAAACTTCGCTGGCGTACGCCTGCGCGCGGCGGGGCTGGACCTATCTTTCCGACGACGCCACCCATATCGTGCGGAACCGCAGCGATCGAAAAGTCGTCGGGCGGCCTTATCGGATCCGTTTCCGCGAGTCGGCCAGATTGTTGTTTCCGGAACTGCGTGAGTTCAACCCGGAACTCCGGCCCAACGGCAAACTGGATATCGAGATCGAAACGAACAGGCTGGGACTCTCGGTTGCGCCCTCGGGCAGCGCGAGCAACATCGTTTTCCTGAACCGGCAACCAGGGTTCGCCGAACCGGTCCTTAAGCGCGTCGCGCGCGACGATGCGGCAGCGCGTCTGCGCAATCAGGCAATCTATGGCGATCCCGGTATACGCCGCGATCAGGAGCGCACGCTCATGCAGTTTCTTGAGCTTCCCGCGCTGGAACTGCACTGGAACGATTTTGACAGCGCGGAGCGGGCTCTGCGCAACCTGATCGGGAACCGAAACTGAATCAGCGATGGCTTCCGTTACTCATCTACGGGCTGTCCTTGAGGCGCTTCGTTTTCACGATCAGTCGACGGCTGAGCTCGAACGGATACCGCAGCACTACTGGCCAGCCGTACTTGGCGCCATGGACCGCGCGCACCTCACGCTGGCGCTGGCGGCGCGGTGCCGCAATTCGCTTCCGGACAACGTGCGCCGCCGCATCGACGACAATGTCGCCGACAATCACAAACGCTACGAGCGCCTGATTGCCGCGCAAAGCCAGATAACGGATGCGCTGTCTGCCGGCGGCGTCGATCATGTGGTGCTGAAGGGACTCGCGCAATGGCCCTGGTATACCGACGATCCGTGCGATCGCCCGCAATACGACATCGATATCTATGTGCCGCGAAATCTGATGCCGGCAGCGGCGCACGCGGTACGGAAACTCGGCTATGAACCGGCG
>Ga0335085_10005844_pt1 | contig 19632 bp, 20 predicted proteins | sample Lox_Sample_45_FD_206712 | JGI IMG/M metagenome (GOLD analysis project Ga0335085, IMG submission 206712) | Soil microbial communities from Loxahatchee National Wildlife Refuge, Florida, United States - Lox_Sample_4.5 | ecosystem: Environmental > Terrestrial > Soil > Wetlands | place: USA...
AAGAGCTCGACCTGGCACTGCCGTACGGCGCGGGCGAGGATGCCGCCGATCAGCTCGTTGGTCTTGTCGCTCGGCGCCAGGAGAAAGCGCGACTGGATGGTGCGGGAGGTGATGAAGAAGATCGTCTGTGGGTCGAACTGTCGAATGGGATACGCCATGGCGGCGGTTGGGCAAGTTGTGAGCCAAGTCGCGGCCAAGTACTCTCCCTGCAGCCGCACGCAAGCAGGGTCCCATCTTGGGGGTCCCATTCTGGAAGAACGGTCTCAAATCGCTGCAACGATAAATTCGTGTGAGATGTGGAGCAGCGATGTGGAGCAGATGTGGAGCGGGGCAACGATAAATTCGTGTGAGATGTGGAGCGGATGTGGAGCGGGTAACGATAAATTCGTGTGAGATGTGGAGCGCGGGGCAACGATAAATTCGTGTGAGATGTGGAGCGATGTGGAGCGGGAAGCCGAGCCCTAGTGCAGCTGGAACTCCGACTTCAGCTCGCGCGCCGTGAGCGACTGCACGGCCGCCTTGGCGGGCAAATCCTCGTAGAGGATCCGGTACACCGCCTCGTGCAGCGGCACCTCCACCTCCAGCTTCGCCGCCAGGTCGTGCACGCTCTTCGCCGTCCGCACTCCCTCCGCCACCTGCGTCATGCCCGCGAGGATGTCCTTCAGCTTCTGCCCCTTGCCCAGGGCCAGCCCCACCGTCCGGTTGCGCGAGAGCTCGCCGGTGCAGGTGAGGACCAGGTCGCCCATCCCCGCCAGGCCGCTGAGGGTGATGGGGTTGGCGCCTTTGCGCACCGCCATCCGCACCAGCTCGGCGAGGCCGCGGGTCATGATGGCGGCGCGGGTGTTGCTCCCGAAGCCCATCCCGTCGGAGATGCCGGCGGCGATGGCGCAGACGTTCTTCAAGGAGCCGCCCAGCTCGGCGCCCATCACGTCGGGCGAGGTGTAGACGCGGAAGTAGTCGTTGGAGAAGTCGCGCTGCACCTTCTTCGCCAGCTTCTCCCAGGGCGAGGCCACCACCACGGCGGTGGGGTGCTTGAGCATCGTTTCCTTGGCGAACGAAGGCCCGGAGAGGCAGCAGAGATAGGGGTGCATCTCGGCGGGGAGCACGTCCTCCAGCACCTCGTGCATGGTGAAGAGGGTGTCGTTTTCGATGCCCTTGGTGGCGCTGACGATGGGCGTCGCCTTGGGCAGGTGCGGCAGGGCCTGCTTCATCACCGCCCGGGTGACGTGCGAGGGATTGACCGCCACAACCATCTCCGCCCCGGCCAGCGCCTTCGCCAGGTCGTGCGTCCCCGTCACCGTCGCGGGCAGCGGGATCCCCGGCATGTAGCGGAAGTTCTCGTGCCGCTCGGCCAGGGCGCGGGCGACGTCCTCCTCGAAGGACCAGATGGTGACGTCGTGGCCGTTGTTCCCCAGCACCGCGGCGAGCGCCGTTCCCCAGCTTCCTCCGCCGATGACCGCCGCCCGCATCAGGGTTCCAGCCTAACGCAAATCAATGCCGCCAGGGAAAGCGCGGCCGCCACCACGTAGGGTGCGCCCGGGGCGATCTGCTCGAACAGGGCCCCGCCCATGGCCGGCCCGATCACCCGGGCGAGGCTCGCGGCCGACTGCGAGATCCCCAGCGCCCCCCCTTGCGAGTCGGCGGCCGCCGCGCGGGAGATCAGGCTCACCACCGAGGGCTGGGAAAGGCCGAGCCCGCAGGCCAGGCCGAAGGCGGAGCCGTAGATGCCGATCCACGAGCCCACCGCGGGCAGCGCCCCCAGGGCGACGGCGGTGAGCACGCACCCGGCGATCAGCAGCTTGCGCTCGCCGAAGCCGCGCGCCAGCCGGCCCACCAGGCCGCCCTGCAGCGCCACCTGGATGATCCCGATGTAGCCGAAGAGGTACCCGACACGGCGGACGAGCTGGGCATGGTCGCGCGCCCCGATGCGCCGTTCGATGAAGAGGGTGAGCGTCGCCTCCATCATGGTGAAGCCGAGCATGAAGAGGAAGTAGACGAGCACCAGCATGCGCAGCCGCGGATCGGCGATCCCGCGGGTGATCTGCTGCAGGCGCGAGGCCCGCTCCCGGGGCTTGCCGCGCAGCTCGCGGGGCAGCGATTCGGGGAGGAAGAAGGCGGCGGCGATCAGGTTCAGCGCCGCCAGCGCCGCCGAGGCCAGGCAGGGCAGCGCGTAGGGGTTCTTCTCGAACAGGCCGGCGTGGACGACGCCGGAGAGATTGGAGAGCAGCCCGCCCAGGGCCGGCCCGAGGATGAACCCCATGCCGATGGCCGCGCCGATCAGGCCCATCCCCTTGGCCCTGTCTTGTGGCGCGGTGACGTCCGCCACCGCGGCCTGCGCGGTGGGGATGGTGGCGCCGAAGATGCCCATCAGCCCCCGGCCGACGAAGAGCAGGGCGAGCGTCCCGGCCAGGCCGAAGAGCGTGTAGCCCGCGACCGAGCCGAGGAGGCCGAGCAAGAGGATGGGGCGGCGGCCGACGCGATCCGAAAGCCTCCCCCACACCGGCGCGAAGAGGAACTGGGCCAGCGAGTAGCTGGACATCAGCAAGCCCACCACCGCCGCCTTGGCCCCGAACGACTCCACGTAGTAGGCGAGGAAGGGGATGATGATCCCGAACCCCACCAGGTCGATGAAGACGGTGACGAAGAGGATCGGGAGCACGCGCGCCCACCGTAGCACGCGGACGCGCGATCAATTCGGGTGCGCCTCGCCCGCCTCCGCTTCCGGCAGACGCTTCATCAGCGGGACGAGGGCGGCGGCGATCACCGTCCCGATCACCGCCACCAGCCCCAGCTTGAGGAAGAGGTTCGTGTACAGCGGCAGGCTCTGCACCGGGCTGGTCACGCCCTCGGGCACGCTGGCGATCGTGGCCACGAAGCTTCCCAGGTACTGCGACAGTCCCGTGGAGAGGAAGTAGACGCCCATGAGGAACCCGCGCAAGGACGGGCCCACGTAGCGCGCCACCACCGCCAGGCCCAGCCCGCTGATGAGCAATTCTCCCAGCGACTGGAATGCGTAGCCCGCCACCATCCAGAAGAACGACACCTTGCCCTGCACGGCGAAGCGCCCGCTGATCCCGTAGAGGAAGAACCCGAGGCTGAGGATGGCGAACCCCATGGCGAACTTGGTGGCGATGTGGAAGTCGCCGCCCTCCTTCTTTCCCAGCCGGTTGTAGAGCCAGGCCAGAGGCGGGCTGAGGATGAAGATCCAGATCGGGTTCAGCGCCTGCACCTGCCCGGCGGGCACCTGGTAGCCGAAGAGGTCGAGGTCCACGTTGCGCAGGGAGAACAGCGTCAGCGAGGTGGACATCTGCTGGTAGAAGATGAAGAAGAGCATGGCCTCGGAGGTGAGGATGATCACCGCCCACAGGCCCTTGCGTTCGCGCTCGCTGCCGCGCTTCATCATCAGCCCGAAGATCGCCACCATGCCCACGAACGCCGCGGCCACGATGGCGCGCGCCACCTCGCGGTTCTGGATGATGAAGGCGACGCAGACGGTGGCGACGGCGATGCCGGCGAGGACCAGCGCGAGGCGCGCGAATCCGAGCGGCGCGGCGTCCGGCTGCGAGCCGACGTGCGCGAGGAAGCGGCGCATGAAGAGGTAGTTGAGCAGCCCCAGCAGGAGCCCGGCCGCGCAGACCGCAAAAGCGAGGTGCCAGCCGAAGGCGATGGCGATGAGCGGGGTGGCGATCTGGGAGGCGGTCGCGCCGACGTTGACCGCCATGTAGTACATGGTGAAAGCGCTGTCGATCTGCGCCGGCTCTCCCTGGTACAGCCGCGAGATCAGGTTCGCCGGATTGGCCTTGAACACGCCGCCGCCCACCGCCACCAGGGCGAGCGCGGGAAAGAGCAGCGCGGGCCGGTCGGGCACCGCCAGCAGCGCGTACCCGAACGTGAGCACGATGGCCCCGAGCACCATGGTGCGCTTGCTGCCCAGCAGCTTGTCCCCGATGTACCCGCCCGCCGCCGGAATGGCGTACGCCAGCGCGGTGAAGGCGCCGAAGGTGAGGTTTGCCCGGTCGTCGCTGTAGGAGAGCCGCTGCACCATGAAGAGGACGACGACGGCGGTCATGCCGTAGTACCCGAAGCGCTCCCACATCTCGATGAGGAAGAGGGTGACGAACCCGAGGGTCTTCCTCCGGGCGGTGGCGCTCTCGGCTTGGCGCATTCGAAAACCCGGCGACACAATACAGGTTTTCCTCTTCCCCGGCGCCTTGTCAGACCCCGCTGGCAGCATGCGGACCATGGCGAGGACCGCGATCCAGCACGTGTGCAAGGCCTGCGGGTTCCGCACGGCCAAGTGGTTCGGGAAGTGCGGCGGTTGCGGCGCCTTCGGCTCCGTCGAGGAGGAGGAGGCGCCGCGCGGGAGCGGGCGGGGCCTGTCCCTGGCGCTGCCCATCGACCAGGTGCCCGTCTCCATCGGCCGCCGCGAGCGCACCGGCATCCGCGAGCTGGACCGGGCACTGGGCGGGGGGCTGGTGGCCGGCGCGGTGGTGCTCCTGGCGGGGGATCCGGGCATCGGCAAGAGCACGCTGCTCCTCTCGGCGCTCCACCGCCTTTCCGGGCGCGACCGGCCGGTGCTCTACGTCAGCGGGGAGGAGTCGCTGCAGCAGATCCGCCTGCGCGGCGAGCGGCTGCGGACCCTCTCCCCCGGGCTTCTTCTCGCCGCGGAGACCGACGCGCTCCTCGCCCTGGAGCACGCGCGCAAGCTGCGGCCCAGGGTGCTGGCCGTCGACTCCATCCAGACCCTGGCCCTTCCCGGGCTGGACAGCGCACCGGGTTCCGTGGCCCAGGTGCGGGAGGTGGGCCACAAGCTGGCGGCCTTCGCCAAGGAGACGGGCACGCCGGTGATCCTGGTGGGCCACGTCACCAAGGAGGGCGCAATCGCCGGCCCGCGCGTGCTCGAGCACCTGGTGGACACGGTGCTCTTCTTCGAGGGCGACAGAAGCCACGCCTACCGGGTGCTGCGGGCGCACAAGAACCGCTTCGGCTCCACCAACGAGATCGGCGTCTTCGAGATGAAGTCCGAAGGGCTGGCCGAGGTGCCCAACCCCTCCGCGCTCTTCCTCGCCGAGCGGCCGCGCGGCGCTTCCGGCAGCGCGGTGGCGGCGGTGATGAACGGCTCCCGGCCGCTCCTGGTCGAGGTGCAGGCGCTGGTGGCCGATTCCGGATCGGCAGGCTCGCCGCGGCGCACGGCGCTGGGCGTCGACTCCGCGCGGGTGGCCTTGCTCACCGCCGTGCTGGAGCGGAAGGAGAAGCTGATCCTGGCGGACAAGGACATCTACGTGAGCGTGGCGGGCGGCGGCGCGCTGCCGGAGCCGGCCGGAGACCTGGCGGTGGTGGCCGCGCTGGTCTCTTCCGCGCGCGACCGCCCGGTGCCGCCGGCCACCCTGGTGCTGGGGGAGGTGGGACTGGCCGGAGAGGTGCGCGCGGTCGGGCAGATCGACCAGCGCCTGGCCGAGGCGGCGCAGCTCGGCTTCGACCGGTGTGTGCTTCCCGCGGGAAACCGCGCACGCGCCCCGGCCAGCGCCCTGGAGCTGTGCGGGGTGAAGAGCGTGCAGGAGGCGGTGCAGGCGCTGTTCGCATAGGATGGCACTCCAGTGCCCGACGACCCGGAAGATCGCCGCCGGCACCGGCGCGCGCCCGTCGACCTTCAGGTGAGCCTGCGCTTCTCCTCCGTGCAGCAGTTCCTCTCCGCCTGCGCCGGCGACATCAGCGAAGGCGGCATGTTCATCCGCACGGAGGGGGCGGACAAGCACGGCCCGGGCGAAATCGTCACCTTGCAGTTCGACGCTGGGAGCGAGCGCATCGTCCAGGGCAAGGCGCGGGTGGTGCGGGTGGACAAGGGCGGCATCGGCGTGGAGTTCGTAGAGCTCGATGAAACCTCCCGGCGTCTGATCGAGATGATCGTGCGCATCAAGCTGGCCGCGGGGTGACGCTTCCGGTTGCGGTTGTGACGCAAAAGCTGTTGCGCTTCCGCCCCTGAGCCCGGAATCACTGCTTTTCGTCCGGGCACCCGGCTTGCGAACGAACCGGCATCGACACTCGCGGAGGAGCGATGCCGGGATTCGTCCTGGGATTGGCCACGGCGCTGGCGATTGCCCTGGCAGCGCCGCGAGCCCAGGCCTCTGGCCGGGGCGGGGGTGGAGGCTACTACCCTTCGTATCCCGTCATCGCGATCGTCGGCATCTCGGGGATCGCGATCCTGGGCGCCGACGTGGTCCTCACCGCCTTGGACGTGGGGAGGGTCGTGAACGGCCAGCCGGCATCGATCGGATACGGAGTGTTCGAGACCCTCCTTGCCGCGCCCCAGGTGGCGTTCGGCATCAGCGAAATGAACGGCAGCCCCAGCGGAGCCTGGACCGGGTACACCCTCTGGATGGGAGCGCTCGCCGTGCACGGCATCTGGTCCGTAGCCGCGGGGGTGCACGCCGGTGCTGCGGGAGAAACTCCCGGAACGGCCAACCCGGCCTCCGCGGTGCAGATCCGCTTCGGGCCCACCTACGCGCCCGTGGGGCAGATGGCGCATCCGGGCTTCGGGTTGGTGGTGCGTTTCTGATCCGCGGTCCCGCGCGAGGGCTGTAGCGCCGCGGCCCGCGCTGTAGCGCCACCGATCGCGGGCGCCTTCGATGCGCGGGATTTCCGAAGGATTCGCACGGCACGCCCCTTGCCATCTCCCGGCTTGCGGAGGGGAAGCGCCATGCGAACGACGACCTTTCTCGCCTTGAGCCTGGTCCTGCTGATCGCCGCCGGCATGGCGCAACCCGGTCGCTGCTGCGGCGCGGCAGGGCAGAAGCCGGCGGGCACGGCGCTGGTCGTCAAGGCGGTCGCGGCCGCCCTGCGACCCTCGCTCTCTCGCGGACTTCCCAAGGCGCAGCAGGGCGGGGCTGCCGGAGCAGTGACCGCGCCCGGCCTGGCAATCCTGGCCGCCTACAAGAACCCACCTCTTCCCATCTGGGTGGCGCCGACGTTCGAAAGCTATGTGGGGCACACCCGCCCAGGCGTCGCCCTCGCGGGTCGTTTCTAGGCGCGACCCACCGCCGAGCGCCAGCGGGCCAGGTGTGCCTCCCGCGCCTCCGGCTTCATCTTCGGCTTGAACTGCTTTCCCGGGCGCCAGGCGCTGCGCAGCTCCTTCAGCCCCGCCCACATCCCGGTGCCCAGCCCGGCCAGGAAAGCCGCCCCCAGAGCGGTGGTCTCGATCATGCGCGGCCGCTCGATCGGGGTCTGCAGCAGGTCGGCCTGGAACTGCATGAGCAGATCGTTCGCCGAGGCTCCGCCGTCGACCCGGAACATGGGCATGGGCTTGCCGATGTCCTGCGCCATCGCCTGGGCGAGATCGTGGATCTCGAAGGCGATGCCCTCCAGCGCCGCCCGGGCGATGTGCGCGGAGGTGACCCCCCGGTCGATCCCGCAGATGAGCCCGCGCGCTTCCTGGCGCCAGTGGGGAGCGCCCAGGCCGGCCAGGGCGGGGACGAACACCACCCCGCCCGAGTCCGGCACGGAGGCGGCCAGCTTCTCCACCTCCGCCGATTTCCCGATCAGCCCCAGCCCGTCCCGGAGCCATTGCACCACCGCCCCGGCGGTGAACGCGCTTCCCTCCAGGGCGTAGGCGACCTCGTCGCCCACCTGCCAGGCGACGGTGCCGAGCAGGCCGTGCTTCGAGGTCACCTTCCGCGGTCCGGCGTTCATCAGGAGGAAGGCGCCGGTCCCGTAGGTGCACTTCGCCTCCCCTTCCTCGAAGCACGCCTGCCCCACCAGGGCGCTCTGCTGGTCGCCGGCGATGCCCGCGATGGGGATCCCGTCGGGGATCCCGCGCACCCCCTTGGTGGCGCCGAAGACGCCCGCGGAGGGACGGATGGCCGGCAGCACCGCCCGCGGCACGTCGAAGAGCGCGAGCAGCTCGTTGTCCCAGGCGCGCTTCTCCAGGTCCATGAAGAGCGTCCGGGAGGCATTGGTGACGTCGGTCGCGTGCGCCGCGCCGCCGGTCAGCTTCCAGAGCAGGGCCGTGTCGATGGTCCCGAAGCAGAGGTCGCCGTTCTCCGCCCGCGCCTGCGCGCCGCGCACGTGGTCGAGCAGCCAGCGGACCTTGGTCCCGCTGAAGTACGCGTCGAGGACCAGCCCGGTCTTCTCCCGGATCCAGGGCTCCTTTCCTTTCCCCTTCAGCTCGTTGCACAGGTCCGCCGTGCGCCGGTCCTGCCAGACGATGGCGTTGTGGATGGGGCGCCCGGAATGCCGGTCCCAGAGCAGGGTGGTCTCGCGCTGGTTGGTGATCCCGATCGCCTGCAGCTCGGCGGGCTTGATCGAGGCCTGCCGCATCGCCGTGGCGATCGCCTTCAGGGTGGCGGTCCAGATGTCGTCGAGGTCGTGCTCCACCCATCCCGGCTTGGGGAAGATCTGGCGGAACTCGACGTTCGCCTTGCCCTTCACGGTCAACCGCTGGTCGAGGATCAGCGCGGTGCTGCCGGTGGTGCCCTGATCGATCGCGAGAACGTACCTGGCCATCAAGCGACTCCCTGGAAGAACGAGACGACAGCGCGGCAGACGTCCTGGGACTCGGCGTCGAGCGGCAAGACGTGGCCGCTGCGGGGCAAGAGGAGCACCTCGATGCGCGAGGAGCCGAGCGTCCGGGACAGGCGGCGGGTGGAGGCGGGGGAGACGGTGCGGTCGAGGGCGCCGTGGAGGAGGAGGGCGGGGGCGCGGACGCGGGGGGCAAGCTCTGCCGCCGCGCGCGAGAGCGCGCGCAACTCGCCCGCCCACTTCAGGGGAATGGCCTCGTACGAGGCGGCCGCCTTCGCCTCCGGCCCCGCCACGGCCAGATCGCGCCCGCCCTTGGAAAGGATGAAGGGCAGCGGGGGGAGGAAGCCGAGCACGTTGGCGAAGAACCAGCTTCCGCCCGCGAACTGGATGGCCGGGGCGAGCAGGGCCACGGCGGCGAACTCCGGCAGCCCCTCGCTGGCGAAGGACCGGGCCGCGAGGTGGATGGCGAGCAGTCCGCCAACCGAGAGCCCGCAAAGGAAGAGGCGGCGGGCGCCGCGCAAAGAGAGCAAGGCCTCCTCCGCCGCCCGCAGGAGATCGGCGCGGGTGACGGAGGCGAGGTCCTCGGGCCTGGTGCCGTGGCCGGGGAGAAGCGGCCCCAAGGCGCGGAAGCCGGCCGCCGCCAGCGCCTCGCCCACCGGGCGCATCTCGGCCGGCGAGCCGGTGAGGCCATGCAAGAGGAGGCACGCGTCCGTTCCCTCGCCCAGCGCGAACGTGTCCCCGGGTCCCGCCATGCGACGCGCGGCAGTAGCAGCTTCGCCGCGCGGCCGCAATCGCTTGCGCCTGCGGGCACCCGGTGGGAGAAGGCGCGCATGGCCGACGACAAGACCGCCCCCGCTTCCCCGGTGCAGATCCAGCTGCAGATCGACGAGCAGACCGCGCAGGGGATGTACGTGAACATGGCGATGCTCAACCACAACGAGACGGAGTTCGTGATCGACTTCATCTACGTGCAGCCGCAGGCCCCCAAGGCGGTGGTGCGGGCGCGGGTGATCAACAGCCCCAAGCACATGAAGCGCCTGTTGCACGCGCTGCAGGACAACGTGGCGAAGTACGAGTCTCAGTTCGGGAGGATCGACGTGTCGGGGCCGGTGCAGCCCACGCTGAGAATGCCGCACTGAACCGGGGTCCCAGAACCGGCCTCCGATCCTGCGACCTCTCCGCCCTCTGCCAGAGTGGGCCCGGCCTGGCACGCGGCGTGCTCTCCCTCCCCCGGGCGCCTCGAGGGCGCAGGGAGGGAAAATGGAGAACCAGCAGCAGGCGGGCGGCGGTGGGCGCGTGCGGCCCTGGGCCGCGTACAACATCGTGGAGCGGGGCGGGAGGCGGTTCTGGAACCGGGTGGGGAGCGCGTTCCACAACCGCGACGGATCGATGAACATCTTCCTCGACTCGCTGCCGCGCGACGGGAAGATCCAGATCCGCGAGGACGACCGCGACCGGGGCGAGCGGCGGGAGCGCGGGGCCCTGGCCGAGGAGTCGGTCGAGGCGCTGGACGCGGCGCCCGCGGAGGCCTAGCCGGCCATGCACGCGGCACTGTGGGCGGCGCTCCTCTGCGCCGCGGCGGATCCGTCCGCCCTGCGGCCGGGCGCTGGCGGTCCGCCGCCTCCGCTGCCGGCTCCCGGTGCGGGGCAGGTGGCGGCCGGGCCGGCGGCGAAGCCGAAGAAGGGGTCGAACAAGCCGCGCCTGACCGGGGTCTTGAACCTGAACCGGGCCACGGAGGCGGAGCTGCGGCTGCTTCCCGGCATCGGCAAGCGGCGGGCGGAGCTGATCGTGGAGCGGCGGGGGAAGAAGCCGTTCGCGAGCGTGGAGGAGGTCGGGCGCATCAAGGGGCTGCGGGCCCTGGTCCAGCGGCTGCGGGCGCGGCTCACCGTGCAGGGGGACACCACCCTGCGGCCCCTCGCTCCTTGACCGGGAGGGGCGGGGGAGGTATTCGGCGCGGGAGATCGAAGTCCGCCGCCGTGGCGCCCCCGGAAGGGGGCCTCGAGGGAAGCCGGTCGAAAGCCGGCGCGGTCCCGCCACTGTAGCCGGGCAGCCGGTCCCAGAAGCCACTCGCGCGGTCGAAGCGGGGAAGGCGGGACGGCGCGCAGCGCGAGGGCGCTGCAGACCCGGGAGCCAGGAAACCTGCCTGGCGGCGCAACAGCGCTTTCACCTCTTCGAGAGAAAGAGGGGAGCCCGTGCCGCCGCTTTCCGCCCTCCGGCGTTACCTCATCCCGTTCGCCCTCGCGGCCGCGCCGCTGGCGCGCGCGCAGGAGGCCGGGGAGCAGGGCGAGACCATCGAGGTCCAGGGCCAGAAGCCCTCGGGGTCGCCGCGGGCGCCGGCAGCCGCCGGCACCGTCGTCGAGGGGGCGCAGTTCGGCGGCGAGATCCGCTCGGTCGGGGAGATGCTGCTGGCGGCTCCCGGCGTCTCGGTGCACGCGATGGGAGGGCCGGGGCAGGCGGCCACGCTCTCCTTGCGCGGGGCCAGCGCGGACCAGTCGGTGGTGCTGCTCGACGGCATTCCCCTGCAGGGCCCCGGAGGCGGCGCGGTCGATCTCTCCACCCTGCCCGCCACGCTCCTGGACAAGATGGTGATCAGCCGCGGCGTGCTGGGCGCCCAGTTCGGGCCGGGGGCCCTGGGCGGCGCGGTCGAACTGGTGCCCCGCTCCGGAAGGGGAACCTGGACGGGCGGGGCCACGGCGTCCATCGGGTCCTTCGGCACGGCACTGCTCGCGGCCGACGCCTCGATGCCGGTGGGACAGGGCAACGCCGTCCTCGCCGTGCAGGGCGACCGGACGGACGGCGACTTCATCTACTCGCGGCAGCTCACCCCGGAGATCCCCGGCTCGCCCTACTACGACTTCACCCGGGAGAACGCGGACGCGACCCGCGGCTCGGCGCTGCTCCGGGTGTCGCAGGAACTGGGCGCAGATCTGGGCGCGGACCTTCTCCTCCAGGGGTCCGCGGGATCGCGCGGGCTCCCCGGCTCCTCCGCCGATCCCACCCCGCTCTCCCGTGAGCTGGACCAGGGCGGCGTCGCCGGCCTGCGCCTGCGCGGGGCCGCGGGAGACCTGGGCTGGTCGCTGCGCGGGTCCGGGACCCTCGATCACATCGAGCTGCGCGGGGTGAGCGCCATCGGCGACTGCCAGGACGGCGCGCCCGACTGCCCGCGCGAGGACCAGCGCTCCTCCTCCTTGCGCGGCGAGGGAGAGCTCCGGTTCCCGCTGGGCGAGGCGAACGCCTTCGACGTGCTGGCGGGCGCCGGCGCGGAATCGGTGGACGGCGCCGGCACGGGCGAGCACCAGCGCGGCCTGCTCTCCCTGGCGGTGCGGGACGACGTGTCTTTGGGGGCCGGCGTCTCCCTCCATCCCGGGCTGCGCTTCGACCGCATCGGCGCCGAGAGCGGTCTCAGCCCCAGCCTGGGCGTGCGCTGGAACCCTTCCCCTCCCCTCACCCTGCGCGCCGCCTGGGGGCTCTCCTTCCGCGCCCCCACCTTCAGCGAGCTGTACCTCATGCGCGGTGGCGCGGTGGGCAATCCCGAGCTGCTGCCCGAGCGCGCCTGGTCGGTGGACGCCGGCGCCGAGTGGCGCGGCTCGCTCCTCACCCTTTCCGCCAGCGCCTTCTGGTCCAGCTACCGCGACCTGATCCTCTACCAGCTCTTCCCCCCGGCCCGGGTGAAGCCCTTCAACGTCGGGGAAGCGCGCATCGCGGGCGTGGAATTGCAGGCCATCGTCCCGCTGCCGGCCGGCTTCCTCGCTTCGCTGTCCTGGAGCTTCCTCGACGCGGTGAACCGCAGCGACGGCCACAGCCTCGCCTACCGGCCGCCCCACCGGATCTTCGCCCGCCTCGCCCGCAGGGGAGACTCGGTGGAGGGCTACGGCGAGGTCAGCTACACCTCCTCCTTTCCCCGCAACAACTTCGACACCGCCTTCGTCGGCAGCCAGCTCCTGCTGAACGCGGGCGCCGGCCTGCGCGTCCTGGGCCCGCTCTGGATCGACGTGGAGGCGAAGAACCTCCTCGACAACCGCACCTACGAGGACGTCTTCCAGTACCCGCTGCCCGGCTTCTCCCTCGCCGCCATCGCGCGCGCCCGGATCTGATCCGGAAGGAGGATGTGATGAAGAGACTCGCCCTGCCGTTCGCCCTGCTCCTCGCCTGCGGCGGCCCCTTCCGGGCCCCGCCGCCGGTGGAGAGCATCGCGCTCCCCGCCGGCAGCCAGCTCAAGCCCTACGATTCCTCGCAGCCCGGCAAGGCCCGCCCGCAGGGCCTGGAGCAGGCCGCGGGACGGGTCTACGTCACCCTCTCCAACCAGCGCGACGACTTCAGCAATGCCGGCCCCGGGTTCCTCGCGTACTTCGTTCCCAGCGTGGGAACCGTCAGCCTCATCGACCTGGGCGGCGCCGACGGCCACCAGTGCCAGAACCCGGGCTTCGTGCGCGCCTCCGCCGACGGGCGCCTCCATGTGCCCTGCTCGGGCGACTTCAGCGGCGCTGACGGGGCCCGGGCCATCGTGGAGGTCGATCCGTTGGCCAACATCGTCACCCGCCGCGCCGCCATCCCCGATGGCCGCGTCCCCAACGGGGTGGCCGCCACCGCCAACCGGATCTGGACCGGCGACGCCTTCAGCACCACCGTGTTCGCCTTCGATCGGGCAACCCTCGCCGCCGATCCGGTTGCCCCGGTGCCGGTGGACTGCCCCAAGAGCGTCTTCTCCTACGTGGCCGACGTGATCGCCTTCAAGAACGACCTCTGGGCGCTCTGCGGATCGGACATCAGCGGCGCGCTCTATCGCCTCGATCCGGACACCGGGGCCGTGCGCGGCCAGGTGATCGTCGGGCCCAACCCCACCGAGATGGCCGGCCTCGACGACGGCCGCCTGGTGGTGGTGAACGCGGGCGACAGCACCATCAGCCTGGTGGCGGTCAGTCCCACCCTCTCCGCGCAAAAGGTATTCACGTTCTCCAGCCAGAACGGCGCGCTGCAGGACATCCGCGCGTGGGGCCACATCCTCTTCACCGTGGCCTCGGCCTTCAACACCGCCCAGCGCATCGACCTCGACGCTCAAGGCGGCCCCAAGGTGGTGGGCGAGGCGAGCTTCGGCGCCAACTCGGGCCCCTACAACATCCTGCCCCTGGACGACACCCAGGCCATCGTCTCCAACCGTGGCACCAACACCATCGCCGCCGCCCACTGGGTGACAGGGCAGTGATCCTCCTCCTCGGCCTGCTGCTCGCCGCCGGCCCCCGGCAGCACCTCGGCCCGCCCGCTCCCGCCCAGGTGCGGCGGGTGGTGACGCTCGCCCCGGCGCTCTCCGAGATCGTGCTCTCGCTGGGGGCCCTGGACAGGCTGGTGGGGGTGACCCGCTTCGACGACGACCCGCGCACGAGCGACCTGCCCCGCATCGGCGGATACAACGACCCGCAGCCCGAAGCGGTGCTGGCGGTGAAGCCGGACCTCGCGCTGGCCGAGCCCGCCCCGGCCAATCGCGGCCCGGTGGAGACGCTGGCCCGGCTGGGGATCCCGGTGGAGACCTTCCCCCTCTCCCGGGTAGCCGACATCGAGGACGCCATCTCCGGGATCTCCGCCCTGCTCGGCATGCAGGAGCGGGGCCGCGAGGTGCGGGCCGGGCTGGAACGGGCGCGGCAAGAGGCCCGGGAGAAGGCGAGAGGGCGGCCGCGCACTCGCGCGCTGTTGGTGTTCGGCCTCGACCCCCTGGTGGTAGCGGGGCCGGACGGCTTCGCGGGCGAGCTCTTGCGGGACGCGGGGGGAGAGAACGCGGCGGGCCCGAACGCGCTACCCTTCTTCCGCCTGAGCGCGGAGGCGGCCGTCCGCGCCGCGCCGGAGGTGATCGTGCTCTGTGGGGTCGAGTCTCCCGGGGGCCGCCCGCCCATCCCCGGCCTTACGAAGACGCGGGTGGCCGTCCTCCGCTCCACCGCCCTGATGCACCCGGGGCCGCGGCTGCCCGAGGCGCTCGCCGACCTGGCCGCGGCGCTCGCCCGATGAGGCGCTCGGCCGCCGCCCGGGCCTCGCTCTCCATCGCCCTCTTGACGCCCGTCGTCCTGGCCGCGGTCGCGGTGGGGCTGGCCGTGGGCGCCGGGGAGCTGTCCTTGAGCGGCGCCCTGCGCGGGCGCGAGCCGGACGCCACGGTCCTCTTCCGCCTGCGCCTGCCGCGCGTGCTCCTCGCCGCCGAGGTGGGTGCCGCGCTTTCGGTCGCGGGCGTCGCCCTCCAGGCGCTCCTGCGCAATCCCCTGGCCGACCCGTTCGTCTTCGGGCTCTCCGGCGGAGCGGCCATCGGCATCGCGGTGGTCACCGTCGCCTCCGGCAGCGCCATCGGCCTGGCCGCCACCTCGGCGGCCTCCTTCCTCGGCGTGCTCCCCGCCCAGCTCGCGGCGGTGGCCGGCGCCATGGCCGCGGCCCTCCTGATCTTCACCCTGGGCCGGGCCCGGGGTCAGCTCGAGCCCGCCCGCGCCCTCCTGGCGGGCATCGTCTTCAACTCCTTCGCCTCCGCCCTGGTGCTCTCGGTGGAGGCGGTGCTGCGCCCCGACCAGATGCAGGCCGTCTCCCTCTGGCTGGCCGGGACCCTGGGCTACGAGGCGATGCCCTTGCTCGCCGGCGCGGGGATCGCGCTGCTCTTGCCGGCGCTGGTCCTCGTCGCCCTGGCCGGCCGCTTGAACCTGCTCTCGCTGGGCGACGAGGGCGCCGCCGCCCTCGGGGTGGACGTGGGCCGCACCCGGCTTCTCGCCTTCTTCGCCGCCAGCGCGGCGGTGGGAATCGCGGTGGCCTTCACCGGGCTGGTGGGATTCGTGGGCCTGATCGTCCCCCACGCCGTGCGGCTGGTGACCGGCCCCGATCACCGGGTGGTGCTTCCCGCCTCCGCCCTGGGCGGCGCCGCCTTCCTCGTCCTCGCCGACGCGCTCGCCCGGGTGCTCTTCCGCGGCCTGGGCGCGGAGCCGCCGGTGGGAGCAGTCACGGCCATCGTCGGCGCCCCCCTCTTCGTGCTCCTGATGCGGAGCCGGGCATGATCCTCCTCGAGGCGCGCGGCCTGCGCTTCCGCCATCCCGGAGCCGCGCGCGAAGCCTTGGCCGGCGCCTCGCTCTCGGTGGCGAGCGGCGAGGTGGTCGCGGCCATCGGCCCCAACGCCGCGGGCAAGAGCACCCTGGCCCGGCTCTGCTGCGGCCTGCTCGCTCCGCAGGAAGGCGCCATCTCCCTGCAGCAGGCGCCCATGTCCCGCCTCGGCCGCCGCGAGCGCGCCCGGCGGGTGGCCTTCCTTCCCCAGAATCCCCCGCACGACCTCTCCTTCACCGCCCGGGAAGTGGCCCTGATGGGGCGCGCGCCGCACCTCGGCCTCTGGTCCCTGGAGGGCCCCCACGACCTGGAGATCGCCCGCTCCGCCCTCGACCAGTTCGACGCGCTCGACCTGGCCGAGCGGCCGGTGTCGCAGCTTTCCGGCGGCGAGCGGCAGCGCGTCTTCCTCGCCCGGGCCTTCGCCCAGGAAGCGGCGCTGCTGGTGCTCGACGAGCCCACCGCGGCGCTCGACCTCTCCCACCAGGTCCTGCTGGTGAACGCCCTGCGCCGCAAGGCGCGCGAGGGAGGCGGAGCGCTGCTGGTCCTCCACGACCTGGCGCTGGCAGGAGCCGCCTGCGATCGCCTGGCGCTGCTCGATCGGGGCCAGGTGGTGGCGGAGGGCACCCCGGCCGAGGTGCTGCGGCCCGAGGTCCTCTCCGCGGTCTACGGAACGCCGGTGGAGGTGGTGGCCAACCCGGTCACCGGCCAGCCGCTGGTGGCCCCGCGCATCAGCCGCTGACCTACTCCAGATACACGGTGAGCCCACCCTCGAAGAACTGGTCGTAGGGCCCTTCCACCCGGCGCCGCCAGACGAGTTGCAGCCCGCCCTTCTCGGTGAGCAGGCCCACTCCCGCCGAGATCCACCAGAGCTTGTTCGTGGTGTCCCAGGTGGCCCCACCGCGCAGGGCGATCGACTCGCCCAGCAGCACCTCGCCGCCCAGGGCCAGCTTGTTCTTCACGTTGCTGGTGTCGGAGAGGTCCGCCTTGTAGTCGAAGGACAGGTGCCAGGTGGTGTCCGTCCCCCAGGCCACTCCGGCGGTCGCCGTCAAAGGGAAGAGCGGGATCTTGTCGGTGGCGATGTTCTGCAGCACCGCGGCCCAGGCGACGTTTCCCTTGCGGGCGAGGAAGCCGATGTCCTGGGCGAACTTCTGCACCAGCCCGTCGGGGGTGTAGAAGCGCAGGTACTTCGTCTCGCCGCCGATGAAGATGCCCGGGCTGACGGAGCCCGAGTACCCCAGCCCCAGGCTCCACCCCTCGCCCCGGCCCGCCGGCTGCCCGCTGGCCCACCTGGACCAGAGCAGCCCGGTGGCCACGGGGCTGGAGGCGGCATCCACCAGGCTGACGAGCACCGCCTGCGCCGGGAAGCGGGAGTCGTACATGCCGTCCAGCTCCGCGTGGTAGCGGCGGTTCTGCGCCAGCCCCGCGGGATTGACGGCCAGCGCGTCATTGCCGGTGGCGATGGCGGAATGGGCCCCGCCCATGGAGGTGGCGCGCGGCGTGTCCACCGAGGAGGGCCAGGGCGACCCGGGATCCTGCACGAGGTTGTCGGCCAGCGCGGCGCCGGCGCAAAGCCACAGGCCCAGGGCGAAACGCATCGGATCCACACTATATCGGCTGGATAGCGTCAGACCCCTTTGCTACCTTGCGCGCTCCATGAAGCAACCCTTGCGCAAGGTCGTCATCCCCGCCGCGGGCCTGGGGACGCGGTTCCTCCCCGCCACCAAGGCGGTCCCCAAGGAGATGCTGCCCATCGTCGACACGCCCACCCTGCAACTGATCGTGGACGAGGCGGTGAAGGCGGGGGCCGACCAGATCGTGGTGGTGAACGGCCGGGGCAAGTCGGCCATCGAGGATCACTTCGACCGCAGCTACGAGCTGGAGGACACGCTCTCTCGCAAGAACAAGTCCGAGCTGTTCGCCCTGGTGCGCAAGATCAGCGAGATGGCGCGACTGATCAGCGTCCGGCAGAAGGAGCCCCTGGGCCTGGGCCACGCCGTGCTGGCGGCCCGGCCGGCGGTGGGCGAGGAGTGGTTCGGGGTCCTGCTCGGCGACGACCTGATCGACTCCGACGTTCCGGCCATCGGGCAGCTCGCCGCGATCTCCCGCAAGACGGGGAAGGCCTGCGTCGCCCTCATGCCGGTGCCCGACGACCAGACCAGCATGTACGGGGTGGCGGCGGGCAAGGCGCTTCCCGACGGGAACATCGCGGTGGAGCAGATCGTCGAGAAGCCGCCGCGGGGGACGGCCCCGTCCAACCTGGCGGTGATCGGCCGCTATCTCTTGCCTCCCGACATCTTCGGCATCCTCGAGCAGGTCAAGCCCGGGGCGGGGGGAGAGATCCAGCTCACCGACGCGCTGGCGGTGCTGGCCCAGCAGGGCCGGCTGATCGGCGTGCGCTTCAAGGGCGAGCGGTACGACGCGGGCGATCGCCTGGGCTACCTGCAGGCCAACGTCGCCTACGCGCTCAAGCGGCCAGACCTGCGCGACGGCCTGCTGGCCTGGCTGCGCAAGGTGGTGCAGTGATGGCCACCCTCCTCGCGCTGCTCCTCGCCTACATCCCTTCGGCGGACTCGCTCCTCAAGCACACCGCGGCGCGCGCCCGGGCGCTGCGCACGCGGGAAGTGACGCTCACCGGCACCCTCTCGGTGAGCGGCGAAGCGCAACGGACCGCGCAGCTCGTGATCCGGTTCCCGCTGCAGTGCCGCTTCGAAGGCGAGGGCGGGCTCTCCCTTTCGGTGAAGGGCACCGCCCAGGCGCCCGAGGGAGTGGCGGAGGGCACCGCCGGCCCGGCGCTGCGTCTCTTGCAGCTCGCCTGCCCGTTCATTGCCTGGCGCGGCGTGCCCGCCGCGGACGCGCCGCAGACGCTGAAGCTCGCGGCCCTGGCCGCGGGCGCCAACCCCGGCGCGGGAACGAGCCTGTCGAGGTTCGACGACCGGGTGGCCTACGTCCTGGGAGCGGGAGCGCGCGATACCGCCGTGCCCCAGCTCTGGATCTACAAGGACTCCTTCGCCCCCGCGCGGCTGATCGCCCAGGGGGGAGCGGACCTGCGCCTGCTGGAGTACGGGAACCCGGCGGCGGCCGAATGGTTCCCCCGGGTGATCGAGCTCTGGACCTCGGGGCACCTGGCAGCGCGCTTCGAGGCGCTGGAAGCCAAGGGCGTCCGCGGCACGCCCCAGCAGGAAGAGGAAGAAGATTCCGACGAGTGAGCTTTATGCCGTCGGGCTGAACGTCCCCGCCCGCGACGGCGTCTTCACCTACCGGATTCCGCCCGGGCTGGGGATGCCTGAGCCGGGGCGGCGGGTGCTGGTGCCGCTGGGGCGCCGCCGGGAGACCGGCATCGTGCTCGGGCCGGGCGAGCCGCAGGCGGAGGTGCGCGACGCCATCCGGGTGCTCGACGAGGCGCCGCTGCTCACGGAGGAGATCGTCGCCTTGGCCCGCTGGGCGGCGGCGCACTACCTCGCGCCCCTGGGCCCCGCACTCAAGGCGGCCATGCCGCCCGGGCTGGACGTCCGCGAGGCGCTGGTGCCCCGGCTCACCGAGGCGGGGCGCCTCTTGCTGGAAGCCGGACAGCTCGACCTGCCCGGGCAGGAGGAGGCGATCCGCAAGGCGCTGCGCCAGGCGGCAGCCGGGGCGAAGCTGCCCAAGGCCCAGGTGGCGGAGCTGAAGCGGCGCGAGCTGCTCACGCTGGAGCGGGAGGAAGCCCGCCCGCGAGTCGCCGAGCAGTTGGTGGAGACCGTGGAGGCCGCTCCCGGAGCCTCGCCGGACGCCTTGCGCCGCGCCCCCCGCCAGGGCGAGGTGCTCGCCTGGCTGCTGGCGCGCGGCGGGCCCGTCCCGGCGGAAGAGGTGACGGCGGCCTTCCCCCGCGCCCGTCCCCACTTGCGCTCGCTGGCCGCGCGCGGGCTGGTGAAGGTCGGACGCGTTCCCGCCGGGCCGGCGAAGCTGGCCGAAGCCCCCTGGGGCGATCAGCGGCACGACCCAACCCGGGCGCAGGCCGCGGCGCTGCAACAGATAACGGCGGCCATCGACGGGGGAGCTTTCGCCCCTTTCCTTCTCCACGGG
>Ga0335085_10005845_pt1 | contig 19632 bp, 20 predicted proteins | sample Lox_Sample_45_FD_206712 | JGI IMG/M metagenome (GOLD analysis project Ga0335085, IMG submission 206712) | Soil microbial communities from Loxahatchee National Wildlife Refuge, Florida, United States - Lox_Sample_4.5 | ecosystem: Environmental > Terrestrial > Soil > Wetlands | place: USA...
AGGTTTCACTGTTCTGTTTCCCTTATGGTGTGTCGAACGACAAATTGGTCAACACCTGCCGTCATGCTGGATACAAGCGCGTTTTCACCGGGCTTCCGAAGGTCGCTTTTTCGGTCCCCAACGAGTTCGTCTGTGGACGGGTGCGCGTCGATCCGACAGACTGGCCCGCGGAATTCTATCTGAAGATCATGGGGGCATATCGTTGGCTCCCGACTGCGATCGCGATCAAGCGACAAGTGAAGGCAATCTTTGTCGATGCTCTTGGGGCTTTGAAACGATCAGGCGCTGCGCGACAACTCAATCACATCGTATCCCAGCGCGGCAAGGAGAATGTGTGACAAGTCCGGAAATAGAGATAGCCAAGGCCCCACCGGCGCACGACAACGCGTACGTTCTAGTTACAGCCGCATACAATGAGGAAAAGTACATCGAACGGACGATCCAGTCTGTCGTGTCTCAGACACTCCTCCCGCTGAAGTGGATAATCGTAAGTGATGGGTCGACGGATGGCACCGATGCAATCGTAAATAAATTTGCCGAAAAACACCGGTTCATTACACTTCATCGTATAATGGAACACCACCCGCGCAATTTCGCCGCCCAGGTGAAAGCCATTAATGCCGGGTACGAAAGACTGAAGGCTCTGGACTTTCAGTTTATCGCCAATCTAGATGCTGACATCGAGTTGGAGCCAACTTACTACGAAACGCTTGTAGCAAGGATACAGGCAGATCCGCAACTCGGCCTTGTCGGTGGTTTTGTTTATGAAGACCATGGAAAGGGCTTCAGGAACCGGAGAACAAACAGCAACCACGCTGTGGCGCACGCTGTGCAACTATTCCGCCGTGACTGTTACGAGGCAATCGGGGGATATCGTCCACTCGAGCACGGGGGCCCTGATTGGGTCGCGGAAGTCATGGTTCGGCAACTAGGTCGGCGCGTACGAGCATTTCCTGATCTAGTTGTGCGTCATTATCGTCCCGCTGCAAGCGCTGGTGGCTTCGTGAGGGGATGGTACCGCCAAGGTCTTATGGACTACTCACTGGGCAGCGTGCCGCTGTTCGAGGTCGTGAAGTGCCTGCGTCGAATTCCGGAACGTCCATTTGTCGTCGGGGCATTGGCACGCCTTGCGGCTTTCGGATTTTCACATATCGTTCGAGCTCCCCGTTTGGTTACACCCGAGTTCATGCGCTACTTGCGAAAAGAACAGCATCAGCGACTGCGTGCCATGGTTCATCTGGCCTAGGGTCGCGAATGGAGCCGTCCAAAATAACACACCGAGCACCACCATCCTCCCAAGCCCTTCCCCAAAGGTGTGCTGAACTCTGCTACGCGCTAAGGCACTTGGAAAAAGAAGATTCATCTCATGCTCGTGTATCGATTTGACCCTCTGCAGGATGAGCGCTGGGCCCACTTCCTGCAGAACCACCCGAAGGCGACGGCATTTCATACTCCGGCTTGGCTTCAGGCTGTCTGCAAAACCTATGGATACGACTGCTTTGGTCTGACGACGACCAGGCCGGGCTCTGATCTGACGAATGGCATGGTCTTCTGCCGAATCGGCAGCTGGTTGACCGGATCGCGGCTGGTATCGATACCCTTCGCGGACCACTGTGATCCACTTTTGGAGAATCCCGAAGATCTTCACTCCATACTCGAGTGGATAGCGTTGGAGTCCAGTCAAGCGAGGTACAAGTACGTAGAAGTTAGGCCATTGGATAGCCATCTAGTCTCCGGATGCCAGTCGCGTTTTAGGGAAGACGCCGAATTTCGAATTCAGTTGCTTGACTTGCGCCCATCTGCGGATGACCTGTTTCAGTCATTTAGCAAGCATTCCGTGCAGCGGCAAATTCGGAAGGCAGAGAAAGGCGAACTCCGTTACGAAAAGGGGAATTCCGACAAGTTACTGGAAAAGTTCTACTGCCTCATGGTGTTGACTCGCCGTCGTCATCATGTACCTCCGCAGCCTATTGCGTGGTACCGCAATCTGTTGACGGCGTTCGGAGACCAGGCCAGCATACGAGTCATTTCGCTGAAAGATGCTCCCATCGCCAGCATGTTGACCCTAAGCTATGGCAATTCGATGATCTACAAATATGGATGTTCCGATGTCCGCTATAACAAACTAGCCGGGAATGCTCTCCTGTTTTGGCGCACCATTCGAGATGCGAAAGAGGACGGGAAGAAGGTTTTTGATATGGGGAGATCAGACCTCGACAACCCCGGGCTGATCAACTTCAAAACGAACTGGGGTACGACCAATTCGACGCTGAGATATTGGCGCTTCCCGAGAATCTCGTCAGCCAGAAAGACTGGTGAATCCAGAGTCCGGGCAATTGGAGGCACGATCCTCTCTCGGCTTCCGGATCGCTGGCTGATCGCTGTTGGAGCCGCTTTGTACAGACACGCAGGGTAGTGTTTGCATTTCAATCCATCTCCGTCTTTCGCCACCCTGTAGCGATGAATGCTGTGGCCAAAAAAACCGAGGAATTTAAAAGCGATGGCAAACGTTTTGGGTGATTACTATCGATGTTCTGAGAATCTCATCGACTTTGATGTCCTGCCCACCGATTCAAGTAGTGCCGGCTACTTCCGCTTCGGCCGTGAACTGGTGCTTTACGGACGACAGGCAGTGGGGTTACCTGGCAACCACCCAGACAGGCCTCTTCATGACGCGTCGGCCGACGTAACATTCCGAGAATCAACTGTCCAATTGCCGTTTGATCCCTCGGAAGTTGTCAACAACTTCTACTACGAGCGCTACGCAAATGGCTCCCGTCAGAAAACTGGGATGGCCAAGCTCATCCGGAATGCGTACTACACTGCACGTCCGCTCTTACCTGTTGCCATCCGCAAGCACCTGCAGCAAGTCTACCAGCGCGGATGGCGGGATTTGGTGTTCCCGCATTGGCCCGTAGACACCACCGTCGACACTCTGATGGAAGAGCTGATGGCGCTAGTTATCCGACAGCAGAACGGAGCAAAAGTACCTTTCATCTGGTTTTGGCCAGAAGGCAAGCACGGGTGTGCCATCATGACTCACGACGTTGAAACTCAATTGGGAGTCGATCTATCCACAAGACTGATGGATATCAATGATTCGTTCGCCATACCGGCATCGTTTCAGGTTATCCCTGAGGAGCGTTATCCGGTTAGTGAGGCCTATCTCGGGCGCATTCGGAATCGTGGCTTTGAAGTGAGCGTGCAGGACCTTAATCATGATGGCCACCTTTATCGCGATCGCGAACTGTTCCAAAAAAGGGTCACCAAAATCAATCAGTACGGGAGACGCTTCAGAGCGGTGGGGTTCAGATCTGGGGTACTATACCGCAACCAGGAATGGTTCGAGTTGCTCGATTTTGATTACGATACTTCTGTCCCGAATGTTGCGCATCTTGACCCACAGCGTGGTGGCTGCTGCAGTGTGATGCCTTATTTCATCGGGAACCTGGTTGAATTGCCTGTGACGACCACGCAGGATTACATGTTGTTCCACATCGTAAACGAGTATTCCGTGCGACTGTGGGACCAGCAGATCAAATTGATTTTGGCCAAAAATGGCATGGTCAACGCAATCATCCATCCTGATTACATCACGGGCCCTCGAGAGGAGGCAATATACACTGAACTGCTGACGATGCTTGACCAAATCCGACGGAGTGAAAATGTCTGGATTGCTCTGCCAAGGGATGTCAGTAGTTGGTGGAGACAGAGAAGCCTGATGCGATTAGTCCAAAAGAATGGCGAATGGCACGTGGAGGGTCCTGGTAGCGAAAGGGCGATCGTGGCTTATGCGAGTCTTGACGGAGACGTCCTCTCCTACACAAAGGAGTCCTCTCTCAGCCAAACAAGTACTTCCTGCCATTAGTACGGAAATGGAGTGGAAGCCCCAATGAACAGCCTCGTGGCGCCGTCTGCGGTGTACAAGGACGGTCGTTATCTTGCACGGCATCCATGTTGGCACACCGAACACTCCGTCTGGAAGGCGGAACAGGTGGTCCGGATGATCCGGAGGGCTGACCTGCACCCCAAGACGATGTGCGAGGTGGGCTGTGGCGCTGGCGAACTGTTAAGGAAGATCCAGTCCTGCCTTGAATCTGACTGTCAGCTTATTGGGCTCGACATTTCTCCGCAGGCCATCGAGCTCTGCAAATCTCGCACGAATGAGAACCTTCGATTTCGCCTCATAGAAAACGAAGACGAAATCCCCGACCACCTTGATCTCTTGATTTCGGTCGACGTTATCGAGCACATCGAGGACTACCTAGGACATCTGAGATGTCTTCGATCCAAAGCCGCCTATAAGATATTTCATGTGCCCTTGGACGTTTCAGTACAGAGCGTACTGCGGACCCAAGGACTAATGTCGCGCCGCGACGACCATTCTCATCTTCATTACTTCACAAAAGATACCTTCTTGCGCAGTCTGACCGATCTTGGCTATGAAGTCCGTGATATCGTCTACACCAAACGGTCAGTCGAAATCGGCTCAGGATTCACCCAGTCGATGATGGCTCTGGCGCGCCGAGCAGCATTTCGTCTCAACGAGGATGCGGCAGCTCGCGTGTTCGGAGGCTTCAGTCTTGCTGTGCTTGCCGTTTGAAAGGCGGGAAAGATTTTGATTCGCTGGAACATCATACATTCGCCCAGGGGAATAAGAGCCTAGATGGGATTTCATAACTACGACGTTGCCGTAACGTTCACAGGTCTCACTGATTATCCAAGACAGGTGCCGTTTAATCCCCCTCAGAAATATCCTGAATATAAGGGTGCCGAACTGGATCCGGACAATCACGTCTACCACTACGTTAGAGAAACGCTCTGGCGCCTTGGCCTTGACCGTGAGAATTTCAACACATCCGCCTGGAATCCTCTTAAAGATGTGATCGAGCCTGGGATGATGGTGTTTGTAAAGCCGAATACAGTTCGCCACTTCCACATCCAAGGTAAAAATATCTTTTCCGTAATTATTCACGCGTCCGTCATGCGTCCGATGCTCGATTACATCAACATCGCCCTGAAAGGAAAGGGGCGAATCGTTATCGGAGACGCGCAGGTGATATTTGGCCACTTCGATGAAGCCATGGCAACGGCGCAAATCGACAAACTGGTGTCCTGGTATCAAAAGCAGACACCGATTCCGATCGAATTGTTTGACCTTCGGGTTTATCGCGCAGTGCCGAGTTGGATTGGTGGTCAACGCGCCCGAGCAAAAGTGGAACAGGATCCCCGCGGATACACATTCGTGAATCTCGGCGAGCACAGCCATTTTGAGGGGATCGATCCACAGATTCTTCGAATCAACATTGCCAGCCACAAAGACATGCTCGCTCATCACGGTCCGGCAAAGCATGAATATTTGTTTCCCAACTCGGTTCTGCAAAGCGACGCCATTATTAGCATTCCGAAGTTCAAAACTCACCGCCGTACGGCAGTGACAATGGCTTTGAAGAACCATATGGGCCTCCCAGCATTGAAGGACACACTGCCGCATTTCATGCTTGGATCACCGCAGGAAGGTGGCGACCAGTACCCGAACTCCTCCGCTAGAAAGAGATTTCACACCTGTCTGCGAGACCGGGTCGAACAGAGTCCCTTTATTGCGATGAAGGCCTTTTATAGTGGGATCGATCGCGCGGTATGGTTCTCGCGTCACTTCAAGGCGTTCAAGGACGATGTCAACGAAGGAATGTGGTACGGGAACGACACACTCTGGCGCACACTGCTCGACATCAACCGCACGGTTTTCCACACGGACAAGACCGGACGACTCTGTGACACCGTCCAGAAGAACTATTTCTGCCTGATGGATGGAATCGTGGGCGGAGAAGGTGACGGGCCCATCTCCTGCGATCCCGTAACACCAGGAGTAATCATGGCAGGGCTTAACCCGGTAGCCTTCGATACCGTCGGTGCGACGCTGATGGGTTTCGATATTGACAAAATCCCGCTCGTTAAACGCGGGCTTGAACATCCGAGCAAGCTGCCTCTTTTCCAGGGTGGTCGGGACGCGATTCGTGTCTTTGATGAGAATCGAGTCTTCAATCTCACGGACTTTGCAGAGGCACGCAACCTTAAGTTTGCCCCGCACCCGAACTGGGTTGGTCACTTGGAACGCACCTAAACCTCTAGTTGGCCGGTTTTGCCGTGGGACACCAATCAGTCGACCTTCGACTCTGGCCTCGCAAGTTTGCACGAAACTTGCAGGACTACGGATGGAAGGCGGCTCTGAACAAGAGTTTTGCCTATGTCTTCAGGGTTTTCTACGAACACTCGGAATATCGGTTGTACAAGATCAACTTGCAGACCGAGGCTACGGAGGCACCTTCAGGGACAGAAGGCGTCGAGTTCCGTTTCATTAGCGAAGGCGATGAAGCTGCAGTTGCTGCTATTGAGGAAAACTCAGAGTGGCTGAGCAGGACGGTGAAGCAACGACTTGCCTCCGGCGCTCTCTGTTTGGCGGCATTTGAGGGAGGACACCTTGCCGGGTTCAATCTGGTGTCTTTCGGCGCGGTTTTTATGCCACTCGTGAATCTCTCCCGGACTTTCCGTAAAGGCGAGGCTTGGTCCGAGCAGATCGCGACGCTTAAAACCTTTCGGAAGAAGGGACTGGCCTCTCAGTTGCGATATCGGATCTTCGAAGAACTCCGCCGCCGTGGAGTCCGCAAGTTTTATGGCGGCGCTCTTACGGATAATGTCGCCTCACTGAAACTCGCTCGACGCGTGGGCTTCCATGAATTTGTGGAGATTCAATATACCCGCGTTTTACGATCCCGCAAATGGCGGTACGTGAAGGTTAACAATGAGTCTGATTGAACGATTCGATGATTGGCTCGTTGGACATGTCTCCTTCCCTATTACGAACTACCTGTTCAATCGAAAGGGAGTCATGGCTGACTACCTTAGCCTGCTGAAATCAGAACGCTATTCAGAGGACCGGCTTAAGGAAATTCAACTGCAGAAGCTGCAACGCGTCGTGAGCTATGCCAATCAATACGTGCCTTATTACTCAAGGAAGTTCAAGGAAATCGGTCTCGCGCCGCAGGATATCAAGTCGCTAGAAGATATAGCGCTGATTCCAGCGTTGACCCGCCAGGAGGTAATCCAACGCTGTGACGATTTGGTCAATTCTACTTTCCGACCATCGCTCGTGGCTGCCAAACAGTCCAAACTTGGTCCCGGACAACCCATTCCGCTCGCAAAGTTCCGCAAGCATAAGCTCGTACGAAATACTTCCTCTGGTTCAACCGGGGCCCCCGTTACGTTCTATGACGACGGATCCATGACTGCCGTGAGTTGGGCATTTGAGATGCGACTCCGCAAGTGGTACGGCATTAATCCGGGCGCCCGCGAAGCCCGCATGGCGCGAATCTCAGTTGATTACATGCCGAACGATTCGCAGGTTTGGCTCCGCAAGTGCCTGTGGCATCAGCTAATGCTCCCGGGGGTCAATCTTGCGGACAAAGAATATCGCTTCTGCCTGCAGAAATTGCGGCAGTTCCGTCCGCAAGTACTCTGGGGATTCACGAGTGCGCTAGCTGGACTCGCAGATTACATCCGGCGCACAGGAGAAGATGTCAGCTGCTGCAGTCCGCGACTCGCGATCGGCTGGGCTGCGCCAGTATATGAGCATGAAGAGAAGATTCTCAAAGAAGTCTTCCACTGCGCCGTCACCAACATCTATGGCGCACGGGAAGTGGGGCACGTGGCAGCTTGGTGTCCCGACCATACGTGGCACGTCGACCAGGAGCACATGCTTGTGGAAAGCAACATGAATCCGCGGGACGGAGAGATCGGAGAGATCATTGTTACTCCGCTCGATCCCTCTCCCATGCCATTCATTCGCTACCGACTGGGAGATCTCGGTCGGGTGGCTCATTCGCACTGTGGGTGTGGACGAAACCTTCAGACAATTGAGGAGTTTCTGGGGCGTACCGGCGAGATATTCGTAACGAAAGATGGAAGAATGATTCCGCCAAACTTCTGGTGCCGATTCTTCATGGTGGACGGCCAAAGCGAGATGGTCGAACGATTCCAGGTCATCTACCGCCGTGACGACTACGTCTCGATTCGCATCGTCAAGCGCGCTGGATATTCCGCCCGCGTGGAAGAAGACATGCGACGCATTCTCCGCAAGAACTTCAGTTCTGATGTGCACTTCGAATTCGAATATGTTCCGCGCATCGATCCTCAAATTTCCGGCAAGTATCAGATGGTTGTGAACGAAAGCAGATCACAATTTTCAGGAGAGTTCCATGGATGCGGTTCTCGTTGAACCGAAAGACAGACGAGATTGGGACGAATTCGTCCAGGGTAGTCGTAACGTGATCGCCTGGCACGCATTTCATTGGTCCGATCTTCTCGCAAAACACTTTAACGCCAAGTTCTATCCTCTTGCCGTTTACGATGGCCCGAAGGTCGCCGGGATCCTTCCTCTGTACCGCATACGAACACTGCGCGAAGGGGATGCCTTGACTTCTATACCGCATTTTGTTGCTGGCGGAATTGCCGCCGAAGACCCACATGTCAACCAGGCCCTGCTCGACGGGGCCGTTAAGATCTCGAAGGAACTGAATATTTCACGGATCACCCTAAAACAGTACAAATTTAGGGTGAACGGACCGCTAAGTACTGACGAGAACTACTACAACCGCGAATTGGAGATGTCGCCCGATATCGACTCGCTCTGGCGCAGCATCAGCGAGACCAACCGAGCGAAAATTGAGGAGGCGATGAAGTGCCGGACGGCCCTGGAATATCCCTCGCAAGACGTTTCGACATTCTATCGTTTTCTACTGCACGACCAGCACTCGGCTGGTGTACCTTGCGTTTCCAAGTCTTGGGTCCAGGATCTCTTCTCCACTGGTGCGTACGAAATAGCTCTTCTGCGACACAACGGGGAACTGATCGCTGCCACTATGGCCAAGAAATTCAGAGACACGGTATCATTCCCCTTTTCATGTCTGCGCGATCAAGACGAGAAGACCACCCTGTTCGCCTACTCGCTCTATTGGCAACTGATGAGTAAGTTGGCAAAAGAGGGCATTCGGATTTGTCATTCCGGGCGCATTCCCAAGACAGACGCGGCGTTCGCATTCCGGTTGGGGTGGGGTGGAACCAAATACAACTACTACTATCAGTACTATGGAGCCACAACCCAAAACACTGAGTTCGAAACCAAGCGTGGATCCAAAAGGCAAATGGTCGAGTCAGTCTGGAAGAAGCTTCCGCTCGGGGTAGCTCAGATCTTGGGCCCGGTTGTCGTCAGGCAGTTTCCGTGAGGTGTAATGTCACACCGCATTTTGCAGAGTCATATCTGTCGAGCGCTTCTCATTGCAGTTATTGTTGGCTTGGCCACCATCATGCTTTTTGTCCAGCGGTTCTTAACCGTTACACAACCGACGGGCCAGGGAGTCTTGGTGGTCGAGGCATGGATTCCCGATCAGTCGCTGAAATCAGCCGCAACGGCGTTCTCGAATGGCGCTTATCGTTACCTCGTGGTCATAGGGCATCAAGAGGATTCCCCGGATAAATCTAAGTGTCACTTTCGAATGGCAACTGACGAACTCATACGTGCAGGGGCGCCACGCGACCGGGTTGTGACAATCACTCTCCCTAGTCAGGAAGTAAATCGCACACGAACAACTGCACAGGGATTTAAGAAATGGCTCTTGAATGCGGACCCGCACCTGTGTTGCGTAGATGTTTACACAGTGGGGGTACATGCCAGAAAAAGCTGGATCACGTTCCGGTCGGTGCTAGGTCGCGACTATCGGGTGGGCGTGATTGCAGGGCCAGAGTCAACTTACGATCCGAACTATTGGATTGGCTCCCGCAGGGGTATTTGGCTGGTGTTTCGAAACCTCGCCGGCTATTTGCGCTCGAAGTACGAGATTGCAGTTGGCGCCGTGAATTGACGGACATGGCGAAACGAGATGAACCAGTTGCTTGCCAGCAATCCGCCGGATGCCAAGTTGTTGATGAGGTTCATTCGTGGTCACTTCGATGACGAGTGGACCCGCCTCATCCGAGAGTTTTCGACGCTTGAGCATGATCTATTCACGCTTCAACCAGCACCCAAAATACATTCGATCGGCTGGCATGTAAGGCATGTAGTTGAATGGCGCTACGCTCTCGTGCATGTTCTGATTTGCGGGAAGAAGAACCAGGAGGATCTCTCGTGCTTGGGTTGGGAGAATGAACCGCTGATCCAGAGCATTACACGGATCCATTCGTGGCATGAACCATCGTACACGATCTCGGAGATCCTCCAATTTGCCGCGGTCGTACGCAATATCACAGACGAGGATCTCCTTTCACTCCCGCCCAGCCGTTATTGGGATACAGTCGCATTTCCCTGGCGAACCAATCGGGTGCTGGACGAAATCTTCCAAGACATCCGGCACTCAGCGGTGCATCGAGGGCAGATTCGAGAGATCAAGAAGACATACTTCCGACGGATCGTAGCAAACTCGAGTTCCGACATTCGTGGGATCTCTCTAATCGGAGGTCATCCGGTAAATGTCGACAATCCTCTTCCGTAATTCCGGAGGTACCGTGTCCAACTCAAGAACAGACGTTCCTTTCTACACAATTGAAAGCGCCCACGAGTACATGACGCTTCTGGCCGACGCAATTGTCGAAGCAAAGACTGATGTCGAAGCTCAAATCTCTGGTGCACTTCCGCAGGCCTCGCGTTATGTAGATGCTCTACGCGTCGCCTTACACAATCTTCATCAGCTTGACCACCACATTCGCGTAAGTCGCCGTGTGCTGAACAACCTGCGCACACTTCGGAGACTTATCTATCACGAGCGTGCCAGGAGCGTGACGCAGTCGAAGGCCGCGCGTGTTACCGCATCGGTAAGAACGACAAGGGCTTCGCACGATCAATCCAGAGTAAATGCGGGGCCATTCCCGAACGCAGCATAGGCCGATTCCAGAAAAAAAACATTCATGCACATACTTCACGTTGTCGGTGCACGTCCAAACTTCATGAAGTTGGCTCCCGTCTTGCTTGCGCTGCAGCGGCGATCCGGCATCCAACAGACGCTTGTTCATACTGGTCAGCATTACGACAGGAACTTATCCGACGTGTTTTTCACTCAGTTGGGCATTCCTGCTCCTGACGAGAACCTCGGAGTGGGTTCAGGGTCGCATGCTCGGCAAACCGCGGATATCATGAGCGCATTCGAACCCGTGGTGCTCAGCCGTAAGCCAGATCTCGTACTGGTCTACGGAGATGTCAACTCTACGGTTGCCGCTGCTTTAGTTTGCTCAAAATTGTTAATACCAATTGCTCATGTCGAAGCGGGACTTCGCTCGTTTGACCGCACAATGCCTGAAGAGATCAACCGGATTGTCACTGACCGGCTTGCCGATTTCCTTTTCACGCCTTCCGAAGATGGCGACCGGAATCTCTTGCACGAGGGAGCGGACCCTCAGAAGATACACCGGGTTGGGAACGTGATGATTGATTCCCTTGTGCGCCTGCTGCCAGCGGCGATGCAGATCCCCAAGAACGGCCTACCAGACAAGTTTGCCCTCGTCACGCTTCATCGGCCCGCCAATGTCGACAATGGTGAGACACTGAAGAATATTCTGGAATCCCTGCTTGCGGTAAGCGAACAACTCTCTGTCGTTTTTCCTGTTCACCCGCGGACGCGAGCCCGGATTTCACAGTTCGGGATCAGCACCGAGAACCTGCATCTTCTCGAACCTGTTCCCTACATCGATTTCCTCGCAATGCAGCACAGGTCAATCGTGGTGATTACCGATTCGGGCGGAATTCAGGAAGAGTCAACGTACCTGCAGGTACCATGTTTGACGCTTCGAAGTAATACGGAGCGCCCCATCACGGTGACGCTCGGCACAAATACGCTCGTCGGACAAGATGGGGCGAAGCTGCAGTCTGAACTGACAGCAATCCTCGATGGAAAGGCTAAACGGGGTCTCATCCCACCTCTCTGGGATGGGCGCTCGGCTGAGCGCATTGCCGACATTATTCAGCAGCTTTGAGAGCGTGACGAATACCAACTACCGGCGATGACAACTTGTAGAACCGATAAATCGATCCAAATTCGGGGATTGAATGGATGTACGCTAACGAACCTAATAGTTCGCGGCAGCCTCTCCGCCCGGGAGGTTACAGAACACTACATCCGAAGAATCGAAGAAGTTAACGCCGTCCTGAATGCGGTGGTGGTGCCTCTGTTCGAGCAGGCCCGCAACCAGGCAGATAGCCTCGATTTGGCTCGAATGCGGGGGGAAAGTCTCGGGCCACTCCACGGAGTCCCAATCACCGTCAAAGAGTCAGTGGATATTGCCGGCACTCCAAGTACTTTGGGGCTCACGGATCGCATCGCGCATCGCGCATCGGCTGATGCATTTCAGGTCAGCAGGTTGAGGCAGGCAGGGGCAGTCATACTCGGCAAGACCAATGTCTCTCTGTTGCTTAAGGCTTATGAGAGCGACAATCCAGTCTACGGGCGCACCAACAATCCGTGGAATCTTGATCGCGCTCCGGGTGGCTCCAGCGGTGGGGAAGGGGCGATCGTAGCTGCTGGTGGGTCGGTTCTGGGGCTGGGCTCTGATTTTGGAGGCAGCATACGTCTGCCCGCTCACGCTTGCGGTGTGCACGCCATAAGGCCGACGTCTGGAAGGTTGACGATGAGTGGTCACGCCCGCGTGACTTCGGCCGAGGGTGCAATGGCCTCCCAGCCTGCACCTATCGCACGGAGCGTTGCCGATCTTGATTTATCCCTGCGGGTCCTGGCCGCGTCTGGCCAGGAGTTCACAGACAGCAGCGTGGCTCCGGTTCCTCTGGCCACTGTGACCGGTAGCAAGCGGCTGAGGGTCGCCTTCTATACGGAGAATGGCATCTTGAGGCCAGCCCCCGCCATCCGGCGCGCGGTGGTTGAGGCTGCATCCGCCTTAGCAGCTCTTGGCGCGGAGGTCGAAGAATGGCAACCGCCAGATCTCGAAGAAGCTTGGGAGATTCAATTGCGCCTGACGTGCGCCGACGGACTCGCCTCTTATCGCCGCGCCTTGAGAAACAGCAAGGGTCAAAAAGTCCGGCTGGCTGCAATGCCATCTCCTGTTCGCTCGGCGGTTACTTTGCTCCTGCAAACGATCGGGCAAAAGAAGCTCGCTGCCAGCCTTCGCTTTAAGCATCGCTCATCCGTTGAGCAATACTTTGAGCTCGTTGGACGCCGGCAGGAATATTGCATTAAGTTTTTGAAGGCGTTCGCTGCGCGTAACTTCGACGTAATCCTGTGCCCACCGGACGCGCTTCCTGCGATGAAGCATGGCAGCAGTTACTACGTGAGTGGCTGCAGTGTCAGTTATCCGGGTCTGTACACTCTGCTAGGAATGCCGGCCGGAGTTGTGGCAGCAACCCGGGTTCGCTCGCTGGAGGAAACGGAACGCTCCAGAACCAGCGATCTGGTCGAGCGTGCCGCACGCGATATTGAGGCTGGCAGCACGGGCCTCCCCATCGGCGTGCAGGTCGCAGCGAGGCACTGGAGAGAGAATATCGTGCTCGCAACTATGGCAATGCTTGAGAGTTTCTTTCAAAGCCAACCAGATTTTCCGTTCACTCCTGTAGGTTGCAGCAATGCATGCACACTCGCGGGAGGTGCAGCGTCAAAACGGTTTCGACCTCGCCTCAATCGCCACTTTCTCGAGTGTCGACCAGAATAGCTATACAATCTGTACAGCGATCTTTCCCACGGTATGCCGCGTCTCGCAGGCCTGATGCGCCCCCACGATTTCTGCCAAGGGATAGATACGACTCACGACCGGTTTGAGTTTGCCTTGATCAATCAGCTCGGCTAGATGCTCAAGGTCTTTGTGCTTAGCTTGCACGTGAAACTGGAACGATGTCTGCCCGCTGACGATCCACGACAAAACGCAGTCGACCCGCGAGCGCCACGAGCAAGAGATTCCGACGTGTTTCCCTCGCTTGGACAGCAACTTTTGGTAGACCCAGAACCTGTGGATACCAACACAATCAAAAACTGCATCGAATTGTCTGGACTCACCAAAGACATCCGACATCTTGTAATCCACAACGTGAGTAGCCCCTATTCGTTTCACTTGATCAATGTTGGCAGTACTGCAGACGGCCGTAACCTCAACGGCCATTGCGCATGCGACTTGAACCGCCATTGTCCCGACGCCACCGGACGCGCCCACGATCAGGACGGTCTGACCAGAAGTCAACTCAAGCTTGTCACGCAGGGCTTGCAGCGCAGTTAGCCCGACGCAAGGAACCACAGCAGCTTCGATATGGCTCAAAACGGCAGGCTTAGTCGCAAGCCAGGACTCCTCGCAGACGGCAAACTCAGCGCTGGCGCCTCTACAGCGCGGAAGAAATGCAAAGACCTGATCACCGGGCGAGAATCTGCGAACTCTCTTGCCGCACCTTTCGACAGTTCCGGAGATATCCACTCCTGGCACGATAGGAAAAGGCACCGCCTTGAATCGTCGGAGTCCTCCACTGCGCACGTAGCAGTCGACGGGATTGACGCTGGTGGCGTGGACCCGCACCAATACTTGGTCTTGTGCCATCGGCGGAACCGGTACATCTCCGATTTCCAGTACGTCAGGAGGACCGCTCCTCCGAATCAACGCGGCTCGCACGACGATATCTTAGCGTAGGAAGCAGCGTATTCCGAAGTGATGATCATTCCCGTGAGGCGCATGTCTTGTACAAAACGGTCGATTATTATGAATCATAATACGAGCGTACCTTGGCCTTTGAACGATCCGGACTCAAGAACTGGACCGGCAGCTTGGAAGGTGAACCCATTTCCTTATCGGAAAGAATAATGCAGTATCGCGTTCATAGATGCCGAAATCTTCGATTAGAGTGAATCGGTCAGGAAACGCCATTAGTGACCCCCTGGCCCAACCACCATATATGACTTTGACACTTCCTAAGACGAGACGGTACTAAATGGGATACACGAAGCGTCCTCCAACGTCCATCGTTGAACTGCGACCGTGTTTGCAGATTGTGGCGATGTTGTTCCTGCTCATACATTGCTACTCCGCCGGCCAAGCGACTCCCCATGCGACCGATCTTCTGGAAGCGGGACCAATCGGACTCGGAACAAACACATCTCAAGTTACAAGCCAACAACAGCTGCCCAGTTGCCCCTCGGGAGATTCTGCGACAGCGCCATTGAGTCAGGGGAATACGCCCGAGCGTTCGCAAGCGGACGTATCGCAGCACCCACCCGGACATCACAAAGTAATGCTTTCTTGGAATGCCAGCGCACCCTCCCAGAACGACGAAGGTAAAGCTGTGGGTTACTGCCTTTATCGTCGCAAATTGCGCCCGGAGGAGGCGAATCCGCTGAACAATTCCGCCGCACAACCGGACCTCAAGAAACTCGAGCTGTTGACCTGGAAAGCTATCGACGCTATGAGTTGCGTGGATGCAGCAGTTGAAGATGGGGCGTTCTATGAGTACTGGGCGCGAGCCGTTAATCGAAAGGGTCAGCCCAGCAAGAGATGGTCGAATAAGGCAACGGCTTCAATCCCTCCCGGACATCAACCCAGCTCAACTCCCCTGCCCATACCCCCACCCCCTTCCTGTGCCACGGAATAGGCCCCGACCCTTGACTACCGGATGAGTGCAACATGGCAATCCATGAAGAAGCGAGAATTCCACCGTTTTGTGCTTCGCTACCCGGTTTGTCTACGGGTTCGGTCAGGAGGACGAGATTCCGAGATTCGCGGTGTCACGAGCAACATGAGTGCCAGTGGCCTTCTGTTGGAACTCCCACACAGCATCCCGAAGGGTTGCTCAGTCAGTTTCACGGTCACGGTGCCAAGCGGGAGCTTGGTCCAATCGCTTGAACTCATTGGCCAGGGCGAAGTCGTAGCGTCGCATCGAAAAGCCCTGGACCGGAATTGGCGATCGCAATTCGATTCGTGCGGCCAATCAGGTGGCATCACATCGAGGCGACAAACTCTACTGCACAGGTTAGCTTTTAGATTGGATGCACTTTGAACCTACAGCATTTGCTTTGCGATCTGTGGTTGTTCTTAAGAATACAACCTGCAGATTGTGGGCTCTGTAATGCAATCGATGGCTGTCCTGGTGGCGAATTGCGAAAGCGTCTCCAAGAACTGTCTTTTCCAGCGCAAGAGCCCAAGATTGATGGATCTCACAGGCGGAGAGAGACTCCGGAGCGAGTCCTGTCGGAAACGTACTGTCGAAAGCACCGCCGTCTCACCGCGTGGTAGGGGATGACATCCGGATTTCAACAAGTGTGCATCCAGTTGCAACCTGTTGCAAAAACTCCCATCTTGACAACAGCTTAGAAAAGCCTTTAACTCAAGTACGTCGGCGGGACTCTTTGTAAAGTCGTAGAAGTGGACCTCGGCATACATCGCCCTCCCCTTGGTGGTGCCCATATCAGTCAAAGAGGGAGCAGTCGAATGGTAAAGATGATCGATTTTAGGCGCTGGCTGGCAATTGGGACTCTCGTTCTCTTGACCGCAGGGGTCTCAGTAGCGAAGCCGGTCGACAACGGCAAGAAAGGGTGCGGCCCTCGTGACAAAAACTGTAAGCAAGTGCCCGATGGAGGGTCGGCTGCCGCTTATCTTCTTATTGCCGGATCTGCATGTCTAGGAGCCGTGGCCATTCGGAGTCGTCTTAACAAGACCGCATAGTCGGACACATCAAATGTCAAGACTAGCCCGCCCCCGATAGGGGACGGGCTTTTTTCTTGCCTAAGTCCTCGATGGTTCGACGCGCCTGACCTGCTCCGTCGATGTCCGAACAGTCCGAAATGATTTCGGGCGAAAAGCGGGTCACAAACATGAGACCTTACCTCAGGCTCCCGTACTCGGATGGCCGCCCAACATCTTAGCCGACCCTCTAATACTCATTGAAGGCGCGCATATAATGCTCTGAGTGGCTGGCCTATTGTCGTCCTATCAGTACTGCCCCACAAGAACAACAGGGGCCATAGTCATCTTAGTCTTGTGAGTCTGGGTCTTCGCTAATCGTCCTGCCCGCGGCCCATCATCGGAAAATCAAATTCCTAGCAACCGAAAAGACGTACGGGGCGCACCACATCGCCGACTTCCAGATCGACGCTCGGCCGCTTTAGTGAATGGTGTCGGGTCTCGCCAGTCTCGATACATTAACTCGCGTTCGTCGCCGAGCGGTCACTGGAACGGCTCGCGCCGGGCATGCGTCTGGAAAGGATCTGAGTGACTCCCTATGAAGCCCTGCTCCCAACTACGGTGGATCGGGGCGCGCTGGAACGATGATGCAAATCACCGCCAGCCGTGCGTTACGTCACTGTGCGTACGTAAGCCTGTTCTTAGAATTGCGCAATCCCTTCCCCCGAGGAGTCGGGAACGGCCTTCCCCTAGTTGCCTTTCCCGATAAAGAGGCTTTATGCCCGACCTCAAGTGTGCGGGACTTCGCACGGGGCAGCCCGAAGTGGGAACTCTCCAGCATCAATGTTCAGTTCGTGTCTGTTTCTTCCGCACAGGTTTCTTGCTCCCTCCCTGAAGTTGCCGTGACAGCCCTGTCGTGCGTCATTAGAGTTCGATTCGCGGAGGCGAACCATGATGCAGCGCCGCTTCGTAGTGGCTGTGATTTTGATGACATGTTGGCAGGCTTCAGCAAGGGACAATCCCAAGTTCAATCTCAATCAGACCAGCGATCGTGTTTTCGCCGGCGAGCGTGCGCTGGCCGAAACCATGCGCAACTACAACCCCATGGTGGAAACCTATCTGCAGCGTATGCGGCCCGACACTGCTCCGGGATTCGGCCCCAGCGAAGATCACTACTTTCTGGGGCGGGTGAAATTCCAGCAGGCCAAAGAAGAGTTCTACCTGGACCGGCGTTTGGTGGAGCGCATGGCGGGCGCATTCTCGAAGTTCTATTCGATGAGTCCGGTGGGCTTTTCCAGCATGATCTTTGTAGATCGCACTGGCTTCGAGCGCAAGAATTATGAGCTGCGCTACATGCAGCGCGAGTTCCTGGGAGAGGTGCGGTGCCTGGTCTTCGAGGTCAGCCCGCGCAAGAACAAGGAGAAGGTCAACCGGTTCCGAGGTGCCATCTGGGTGGAAGATGAAGGCTACAACATCGTCCGCTTTAACGGCAGCTACGGTAACTTTCACATTGACAGTTGGCGGATGAACCTGCGCGAGGGAGTCTGGTTGCCGGCGGTGGTTTACTCGGAGGAGTTCGATTCCAACAAGCCGCAAACCCATACCCCGCGCCTGAAAGCGCAAACGCGGATATGGGGCTACAGTCTCGCCCCGGGCCGGGAGTCCGAGTTCACCGAGATTGTCGTGGATCCGGAAACGGCCAAAGACTCGTCCGAGAATCGCGACAAAAGCCCCCTCGACATTCAACGTTCCTGGCAGAGGAGGGCCGAGGACAACGTCATCACCAAGCTCGAGCAGCTCGGGGTAATCGTGCCTGAGGGCGAGGTCGACAAGGTGGTGCAAACCGTCGTCACGAATCTGGAGTTGACCAACCAGATTGTGCTCGAGCCCGAGGTTCGCTGCCGAACACTCTCGACCACACCCATTGAAGTGGCGACCATCGGGCACACCATCATAATCAGCCGTGGACTCTTGGATGTTTTGCCCAATGAAGCTGCCCTCGCGGCAGTCCTGGCCCATGCTCTGGCGCATGCGGCTCTGGGTCACGATTTGGACAGCAGCTTTGCGTTCAACGACCGTCTCGTGGTGCCCAGTCTCGATCAGTTACCGCTGTTTGATTTCAAGCACACGCTCAACCAGGAGCGGGAAGCGGATGAACTCGGGATGAAGATTCTCACCAATTCGCCGTACCAGGACAAACTGGCGGAAGCCGGGCTTTTTCTCAAGGCCCTGGAAAAGTATTCGCACAGCGTCCCGAACCTGGTCCGGGCAGACCTGGGGGAGAGCCTGGTGACAGACAATCGCGTTTCATTCATGAGCGCGCTAGCGGCACAAGCTCCGCCGCTCGAAATCGATAATCCGCAGCAGATTGTCGCGTTGCCACTGGGCAGCCGCGTCAAACTCGATCCGTGGGCAGGTCAGTTGAAATTTGTGAAAGCGAACCCGCCGAGAATCTATGCGGCGAGAGACAAGCTGGCGCTGGAGATCACCCCCTTTGCACCCTATCTGGTTCGCCTGAAGCTTGCGGAAAACGTGAAGCAGCCCGCCCCGAACGCCAACCAGGACCGGTGACTTTTATGCTTGTCTCTCGCCTTTTGTTTCGTGTGATCGTTGCCGGCCTGCTGCTTCCTTGCTTGTGCCACGCGGGCGCACACCCGGTTCCAGTCGATTCGCAGACGAACTGCCTGGAATGCCATGGCGATCACTCCGCGGCGGAGCACGTTCATGCCGCACTCAAGCAGGGATGCATGTCGTGCCACAGCGCGGAAGACCGTCAGGAAGAGACCTGGATAGTTCTCAAGCAAACGAAATCCGTCGTGTGCTTTAAATGCCATCAGGTGGAAACTCTCTCGCGAGCGCATTTTCCCTATGCCTCCGGGATGTGTACGCGCTGCCATAATCCACATGGTTCGGCGAACCCCCGCCTGCTGCGGGCAAAGGCAAATGAAGTCTGCCTGAGCTGTCACCTGCTTACACCACGAACTGTTC
>Ga0335085_10005846_pt1 | contig 19624 bp, 25 predicted proteins | sample Lox_Sample_45_FD_206712 | JGI IMG/M metagenome (GOLD analysis project Ga0335085, IMG submission 206712) | Soil microbial communities from Loxahatchee National Wildlife Refuge, Florida, United States - Lox_Sample_4.5 | ecosystem: Environmental > Terrestrial > Soil > Wetlands | place: USA...
AAGGCTGATATTCAGGGCGCAATCCTGTCACATGGAAAGATGAAGGTAGCAGGCAGCGACCCTCGAATAAAGTTTTAAGTGGCGCGCCCGGCCCGACTCGAACGGGCGACCCTCTGCTTAGAAGGCAAGAGCAGAAACGCTAAGTAGTTGGTTCGTCTAGCATTTTCCTATGTCATGCATCACGGTTTTGCACGGTATTCGTCAATGTTTGTTCCCAGGTTGTTCCCAAGTTTTGCGCCTGAGTTTGCTCTGCTAGACAGAGTACCAATTCGCGGCGAGGCGTTAAGCAAATATCGTACCTCCTATAGGCCGTTGCTAGGCTTAAAGCATGAACCTGACGAAGGCGCCAAAGATCGGTGTGTTATTCCTGGCTCTCGGCCTAGGTATTCTCCTCGGGGTGGCTGTCTGGTTTGAAACCGATCGAGAAATTCTTGCCGACGTTCCGATGCCGATGCGCGCAACGACGGTGAAGCAACAGTTTACCGTCGACCATGATGCGCCAATCTACACTTTGGAAGTTAAATTCGACGGTGCAATTTCTGATGCTGACGCCAGATGCCTTCTAGGCACGAAAGACTCGGAGCTGCACCCGGACCTCGATTGCCGCGCTATCGCGCCTGTCTTTGAGTTTACGTGGGAATTACGGCAGGACGGGCAAATTGTGGGCAGCGGATCTTCAGCGAGAGTTGGCACGGTTCGCAAATCCAACGACGGAACAGAGGCTATGGTTGTTGGATTTCCTGCACGGACTAAGCATCAATATGAGATTGCGCTCAAGTTTAACCAGGACGCTCCGAATGCAAAAACGGCGCCACCGAGAGTGCGTGTTAAGGTTGACTCCTTCGTTCGCGAGGACCGGTTTATCGTAGGCGCGGTATTGGACTGGGTTGCTCTCGCTGTGTGCCTAGCGGGAGTCATCATTCTTTCGGTCCAGTTCTTCAGGCAAAGATTCCTTCGCCGGGGCCAGGAGTCTAAATAGATCCTGCTGGCCGATTTGGTATTCACGTCACTTGCCTGCGCCAGACGATCCAATCCCCGTGAACGTCGTGCTATTTTCGTTGAATGTACGACTCCCGACTCATAGGTACCTGGCGATCTGACGCTCTTACGACCATTCGCGAACTCGCGCTTAGGCGAGATATGAAACTGGCGAAGAACAAGAAGCTAGCAATGATGTTCGGCAAGCTGGAACTCCGCTATACCCGGAATCGTTGCTATTCTCGCTACGAAAACCATGAATCAGTCAGTGCATACAAAGTCGTGGCTAAAGACAAATACAGCGTTGCGGTCGTGAACACAAATCCGGCAGCGGGCCGCCAAATCGTGCATATTCATTTCGAGGGCCGCCGCTACTGGGTGTCACTCGGATCGAGTGGCCTGCGAGAATTTTTCAAGCGAGTTAAAGCCGACAGACCGACACCTCGAAGCAGGCACTCCATTTCCCGGTAGTTTGAAGTCCGCGTTGCTTTCAGCCGGACTCAAATCCTCTTCTTACTTTGTCGTCGGCCATGGCTCATGGATAACTGAGGTTGCGCGATGGCTCTCATGCACAAATCAACTCTCGCGCACTAGCATTGCCAGGGTGAACGGCGCGTGAAGACACAAATCACCAGGTCGTTCACCGCGTGGTTTGCGGCCAGACTTCTGCGCCCAGATGCGCCCAAATTGGTATGGAACGACTAGTAGATTCACACACACTTGCGGAATGCTGGATGTGGGTTCGATCCCCATCGCCCGTTCCGGTCATCTGGCTTCCCCTTAACAACTTAACGATTGATTGCGGCGGCAAAAGGCGGCAATAAGAGACAATGGAGCCTCAAGGGTGGCACCGCTGACTCGCACATAGAGACAGAGAACCAACTACAATTCAGTCGCCCAGCCGACTCACCCTGGCGAACAATGGACCCGACGGAGAGCTATGGCGATTGGCGTTGGAGTATAATTCAATGAACCGATGCCAATTGATCTCTCAAAACTGTTTGTAGTCGGCATTTCGTCCAGGGCTTTGTTCGATCTGGAGGAGGAAAACCGCATTTTCGAGGCGCAGGGACTGCCCGCCTTTAGCCAGTATCAACTAGATCACGAGGACGACGTACTTGGTCCGGGATCCGCGTTCCTCCTGATCAAGGCGCTTCTCGGTATCAATGAGATTTTGAATTGCCATCGGGTTGAGGTGATCCTGCTTTCGAGGAATCACCCGGACGTAAGCTTACGCGTCTTCAATTCCATCGAACATCACAAGCTCAACATCAGCCGCGCTGCGCTCACCGGAGGAGACTCTCTAGGTCCCTACCTGAATGCATTCAAAACAAGCTTGTTCCTTTCCCCGTCCGCAGTAGACGTGCAGTTGGCTGCCAATCAAGGAATCGCCGCGAGCTTAATTTACTCGCCTCCTTCTGGGATGGATAGTGCGCCCCAACAAATCCGGATCGCCTTTGATGGCGACTGTGTGCTGTTTTCCGATGAAGCGCAAAAGATCTTTGAGGAAAAGGGTCTGCTTGCATACCATCAGCACGAAAAAAACAACGCTAGGAAGGAATTGCCGGAGGGACCATTCGCCAAGTTATTGAAGTTGCTCGCTGAGATCCAGGGAGAGGACCCGCAAACCTCACCCGTGCGCATTGCGCTCGTCACGGATCGAAATAGTCCGGCACACGAACGAGCGCTTCGGACTCTGCGGGCATGGGGAGTCCGTGTTGATACGGCTTTATTTCTTGGGGGGCTTCCCAAGGCTGACCACTTGAAAGCATTCGGAGCTCACATCTTTTTTGACGACAAAAAGGAATATTGCGATCTTGCGGCAAAGCAAGTCCCCACTGGACAGGTGTTTCAAAAGATTCCTGTCGAGGCGGAAGTCTCCGTTCGGCTGGGGCAGGTGAACGCTATGACCGGCCAGTCGCAGTTCCTTCTTGTTTGTCGCGCCTACCTAAAGAAAGAATATTCGGATTCGGAAGGGGAATTCATCGAGTGGTATGAGGCAAATGTAAAAGAATGGCCCGATGAAATCCGTTCCGTTTTCCTCGATGAATTGAATGCCAGTGTTGAAGGCACGCCGGGAGGGAAAGAGCGAATCGCTGCCGGCGAGGAAAACACCGATAAGGCAAAGCTGCTGGGATTCTTGGACAAACTGGCACGCAAGCACAGCCCACGTGAGAGATGATGTTCGACAAAGAGTTTGTTTCAAAGAAAGTGCAGAGTTTGCTCTCTCAGGCCAGGAATCGTGGGCTGTTTCAATTACCCGTCGAGCCTCGTACGATGGCCAGTCTATGTTCCGTCTTGAGCGTTGAGGACCGTCCGATGGTTCCCGAAGGTGTCCTAGCACCCGTTCGAGGCGGTTTCCGAGTGTTCCTTCAGGATAACTTCGTCTCCGAACCGGGCAGTCGTGTCCGAAGAAGATTTACGTTGGCACATGAGCTTGCACATACTTTCTTTTATTCGTTGGAAGGCGACTTGCCGAAGCCGATCAAGGGAACGCCACGTGGGATGCGGCTTGAACGTTTGTGCCAGTTGGGAGCAGGTGAGATCTTAGTACCGGAGGGAATTCTGCGAGGCAAGATGCAATCTGAGCAGATTGCTTCTGCTGATGAGCTGCTCTATTTGGCAGCAACTTTCGACGTGTCGTTGGAGGTCATTTTTCGGCGAATCCAAGAGCTGCACCTTGTTGCAGAAAACGAATTCGCAGCTGTGTTGGTCGATAGAATCAACGGGAAAGATGTCATCCAAGCCAGCTGTTATGGATCGCTTTTGTTATGCAACTTGCCCAAGCCAAGGCGTGGCACGGAACTCGACGTGTGGGTGGAACCCTTGAAGGTGCTGCAGCAGGACCTCGGAACGGAGGTCCCAGTCGCAACGAAGACCGCGGAAATCCAGACCAGAAAAGTCCATCGGTCTAGAAGATCGTACATTTTCGAACTAAAGTTTTCGCCGTTGAGAGGAGCCCAGTAGGACCAGAAGACGGCACCGCTCAAGCAGGACCTCGGGACCTTTCTCCATGCCATGAGTCCGAGATCGCCTACGCCCAAGGCAACTAAAGAAAACGCTGAGTTATTGATTTGTCTAGCGCCTTCCTGTGTCACGTATCACGATTTTACACGGTATTCGACGCGTCGGCCGGGCGGGTGATTAAGAAAGTGGCACCTGCAAGCAACGAGCTGGAAGTCTGGAACCGAGTTGTCGGTTACTATCCGAGTCTTCACGATTAGAAGCGGGCGCGAGGCCTTGCGGGGACTTAGGCGTAGCAAACTAGGCAGTGACGTTGAACCTGTTTCACAGGGCGACCTGGCTGTTCCTACGGCTGCGGCCCATCAGTCGCTGCTGGACGCCGATGCGGGTTTACAATTTTATCCATTAGACTTACATGCTCTCGGAAACGCTCGACTTCCTGTTCAAAACCATCGAGGAACCCGAGGCAGAGAGAGACAACGCTCAACAGCAATGATGTTTCGTTGGCCTCTTCCCAGTCCTCAAGTCTGCCGTTGCGCTCGTTGCGGTATGCGTCCTTGATGGCATTCATCGCGCCCGCTCGGCGCGCATCATCGAGAGAATGCGAAAGGGTATTTCGTAGCCTGTTAAGTCGTGAGAGCAACTCCCACATTGAATTTTTCTCTTCATCCAAGGATAGGGAGCGCGCAAACGCAAGCTTTTGTGCAAAGGCCAACCGGGCATCATCTACGTATTCCGGGTGAAATACGAATTTCTCGATAGCAGAAGTAATTTTCGCTTCAATAACCAAATGGCCCTTCAAAGCCACCATAGCTGCTGTGTCCGAATCAAGATGCTCCAGTAACCGCTGGAAGGTATCACGTTGATGTTTATCAGGAATAATTCGCTCAAGTTTGTCCGTTTCAAGGTTGTTGGTCTGGCGTATCGATTTTTGCTCATCCGTCATTTAATTTTCCTCTGACTGCTCCCTTTTCTCCCCCGTAACGTTTGAGGTGCGACGTCTTTGAGAAAGGAAGCTTAGAAGCAAGGTCCGATAAGTGTTCGCTTAAGATAGAACCGATCGTTGGGAAAAAACCGCCGACGGTTGAGAGGGCAGTGCCGTACAAGTCGCCCGCAGGAGTTATAAGAGCATACGTTCCCGCCTTTGCCTCGGCTTCGTAAACGTCAATTTTGCCCGCGTCTCGAAAAGCGATCCGCGCGTGCTCAGCGGCTGCGCGAAAGGTGCTGCGGTCGAGTTCGTACAAGCTGTGGTTTCGATACCCCTCTCCCACCGGACTGAATTCAAGTAGGGACCAGCGGACCAGATTTTTCAGTCGCCGAAGCATCGGCCCGATGAGATGGACGCTCTCGTGATTTCCTTTGGCCACAACCGTGCGCACAATGATGGGAACCTTCAATTGGTTTAGCTGCTCCATTAGTGAAATGACACGGTCAAAATTCCCCGGTTTATTTCGAAAGGCATCGTGTGTTGACGCATTTGGACCGTCTAGGGACAGGCCAACTTGGTCCACGCTCTGCAGGGCTTCGAGGAATTCTTTGGGAGTGTGATGCCCATTCGTCTGGACTTCCACACGAAGCGCAAGTTTCTGGGCGAAACGTATCAAGGTGCCGATGTCTACTCTAAGCGACGGGTCTCCACCCGCAAACACCAGGGTCGCAACGCCGCTGGTGGCGACAGAAGAAATGAGAGTTTTTCCTTGGCTTGTAGAGAGCGCTCGGCCTCGCGTCCGATAGCAGAACTCGCAGGGGAGGTTGCATTCAGACCAGCACTCCCAATGAACCTTTACGAGTCCTAATCTCCTAAAGCTATTCAGACATTCGGGGCGGACCGGGGTTTCGCCGCACCCGCCGCAATAACTAGCGAGTGCCACGGACCCTTCTGAGAAATAGCTGTAAGGAACCAAATGTTGGGGCCAGGGCATTCACCAAGAAGGTCGCTGAAACCGACAAAAAAAGTGCTGCCCAGTTATTTCTTGTGGCTTTAGCAGATGCAAAGCCAAGGAAAAGAAATAGGCCGAAACAGTACCACTGCCAAAGTCTGCCGAGATGCCACCAGATGGTGCCGAGCACCGTGGTTGGCCTCGCATTCGTCCAGGCATGCTCAAATTCTCTCCGGAAAATCTTAATAAAGTTGACCTCCAAGCTTGGTGGAGAGGTAACCTCGATCATTACACCTTCGAGGCTGCGCTGTTTATACGGGTCATAAATATCAAAGCGGAGAAGCTGGCCGTCGATTAACATGCAGCTAGCTATTTCCATATCCTCGGCGGAACTTGAGATTCGAATGCTCATCTTCGAATAGCCCTTAGAGTGCTGGCTCCAACCGTGAATGGAATCTTCCGCAGTACGAACCATCGTGCCACCACGCAACTTTGCCGTCACTTCTGGCGAGGCAAGCACGATCCTTACGTTGACCCCTTTTTGTGCTCGCTCTTGGATAATTGGAACAGATGATAGATTGGCTGTTGTTGCGAGCATTGGGAGACAGATCTCACTCTGGGCGCTTCGAAGTAGGTCAAGATACGTCTGATAGGTGGAAATGTCTTTCATTGGACCTACGATCCGAATCCCCGGTTGCAGATATGAGCGCATTTCCTGCATTTCTTTGGCGAGCCCGGGCCGGACAAGCCTTTTCTCCAGTAGGTCTCTCAGGTTGGGGGCTTGATGGATGAGCCATAATCCGTATGACTCGGTTCGCTGGAGCCAATCCAATTGCTGAAGTTCATTAACACCACGATCAACCGCGTCAGGGGTCTCAAGATTTTGGTACTGACGGAGTATGTCGGCCAGCTCCACTAAGGGGCGGGCATGTTCGCGGATTGCCATGACAACCGCCACAGTTGAAGCCTGCAACGAGATCCCCGTCTTCTGAAGCGCATAAACAATTTCAAGCTCGCGGTTTGAGAGACCGGCACTCACGGATTTCTCCAAGGGAACTGTCGTTGTAAGAATAGACCCCTTATTGGTCACGCGACATTGCCACTTGGCGGTACGTTAGCTTAAAGATAAATAAACGAAGTGCCCGCTCTACGTGGATGTTAGCAAATACCAGCAATTTGGCCGGACGCAGCATCAAGCTGAATAGGCATCTGCGATGAAACGAATAAAGAGCGAAAACGTAATCGAACATATAAAGATTAAAAACCATTGACTGAAGTGCGAAAATACGACATACTTTCGGTCACAGGCTGATGTGGTTTCAGCCTACAAACTATTCAAAGGAGGGATTTCGATCAGCGCTAGAGAGAAGGGAGAGGGAAAAATGGCAATGGATCAAAAAGATTTAGGAGAACGGCTCAAGAAACTCCGGGAGCGTCGAGGTCACACGCAAGAGGAGATCGCTGAGGCTTTGGGTATTCCCAGATCGAGTGTCGTTCAATTAGAGGCGGGAAAGCGGTCTCTCGATAGCCTTGAACTGATTAAGCTCTCCAGGGTGTTGGGATTCGATCCGAACGATTTGTTCGCAGATGAATTCAATGAGGTGCAAGACTCTGTGACCGTCTTGTTTCGGGCGGAGCCTAAAGTTGCCAACGATAGGACGTTACGCGAGACCATTTCCCAGTGGTCAGCGCTCTGCCGACAGTTCACTTTCTTGGAGCGGCTCGTCGGAGCTGATCGAAGTTTTGTGGGGCCGGTCCGTTACGAATTTCAAGAGCCACGGAACAGATGGGAAGCGATTCAGCAAGGAGCATTGGTTGCGGACCAAGAACGCGGCAGGCTCCGGCTCGGTACCGGACCCGTTCCGGAGCTACCCGAAATAATTGAGGGACAAGGGGTAAGGGTGGGCTCGGTTCCGCTGGATGAGTCAGTCTCTGGCCTGTTTTTGACCGACGAAAATATAGGTTTAAGCATTCTTGTAAATTCAGCGCATTCCGAACAGCGACAACTGTTTTCTTTTGCGCATGAGTATAGCCATCTTCTTCTCGATCGAGCAAAGCGAGGCAACATTAGCCGATTGGAAAACCGTGAGGAAACCATCGAGGCGCGGGCGAATTCATTTGCTGCAGCATTCTTGATGCCTGAGAGTGGCATTCGAGAATTTCTCTCTGGTGTCGGGAAAGGCAGCGATGTGCCGACGCTGCAGGAAGTATACGACGAAGAAGGAGGTGCGGTTCGCGCACAACGGCGGGGGGCTGCGCAGGTAACCGGTCTTGAGTTCTACGACATAGCCCATTTGGCGTTTTACTTCGGCGTGAGCTACGAAGCAGCACTCTGGAGGCTGAAATCAGTACAGGTAATCTCCGAGGATGAACGCGAAAGACTGGCACAGAAGCAAGACGCGGCGAACGCATTTCGTAGAGTTCTTGGCAAACGATTTGCTGCGCACAGACAGCGGTTTAATCGTCGGGACGGTACTTTCCAGCACAAGCTCTTGAGCGTTGCCCTGGAAGCTTTTCGACTTGGAGAGATCAGCAAAACCAAACTACGCGAGATAGCGAAGGAAATCGACATTGCCGATGACGAATTGAAACAGCTTTTGACGGGGATCGATACGGATTCGGAGCCGGTCAAGGAAGGAGTTCGTCTTCCAAATTAAGAACGATGACCGCTACTTCCACTTCGACCGACGTATGTGTAGATACCTGTGTCCTCGTCAATTTTGCAATCGTTGGTCGCATCGACTTAATTGTTCAGATAAAGCAGTTTGTGTTTCACGCTCCCCAAGAAGTAGTTGATGAAGTGACAGTAGTAGCACAACGTAAGCTTCTCGACGAGGCGCTTGCGAGTGGTGCTTTGAAGAAAACGGAGCTGCGGGACGTTTTGGAACTAGCACGCTTTGCGGAATATTCGCAGACGTTCGGAAGGGGAGAAAGCGCGTGTCTCGCAATGGCCGCATGCCGTGGATGGGTATTTGCAACAGATGAAAGCAAGGATAAGCGGCTCAAAAAGGAGATCGAAGCGTCGAAAGTTCGAATCATCAACACACCTGGTCTACTTTTGAAGGCCATCCAGAACGATGTGCTGAGTGTGAGTGAGGCAGACGCCATTAAGGCGGTGCTGGAACAAAACCGCTTCAAGATGGATTTTGGATCGTTTCAGGAGTTTGTAGGAGGACCCTCAGCGTAGCAAGGGTTGAAACTTCGATGAAAAAATGGACCCATCAAGACACGACGGCACATCGTGGAATCGCAAAAATCTATCGTGTTGTTACGGATATGGGCTACATCTGGCGCCCGACCCCTAACAGTGATGTCGGGCTCGATGGGGAAATTGAATTAGTTGAGGATCGCGCGGCTACGGCAAAGGTAATAAAAGTTCAGGTCAAATCGGGTGTGAGCTATTTCCGAAAAGAAGATCAGCGCTCCTTTGAGATGCACACGACGAAAGATGACCTTGACTATTGGCGCTTAGCCAACAATCCGGTCCTGCTGGTCGTCTACCACCCAGAGAAGGATTCGCTTTTTGCGATTCACATACAAGCGTATACACAAGCTCATCCCGAGTGTCGGGAGACCGGAATAATTCGGTTCGACAAGAACGAAGACCTGCTCATTGAAGATTCGGCACCGCGACTGCGTTCGATTGTGTTCGGCGACAAAGTGCCTCAACGTCTTCTTCTGTCAGGCAAGAAGAGAGAAAAACTACGGTCGAATCTTCTCCCTGTTCTGCAGAATCTGGAATTTGTTTATTCATTGCCGACGACGTGTCTTGAAAAATATGAAGTGCGTGTCCTTTTGGGATCGGGACCGAAACCCCCGTTTATTTTGAAAGAAAATCGGATTTGGACACCATCTTATCTTCCTGCGGAAGATAGCCCCCTCAGAGTGGCTTGCGAAACGAATGAAGAGGTTCGCATCACTGCGGTATCAGATTGGATGGAAGACTCGTCGCGAGAATTGTGGCTCGTTGAATTGCTCAACGCCTGTCTACAAAAGCATTGCGCCCGCCTGGGGTTGATTTTCGACAAAAAGCACGCTCGTTTTTATGCTCTTCCGAAGAATGGCAAGGAATGGTGGTTTTCCTATCCTTCGATTCAGAATACGGCGAAGCGGCGCCCAGCCTTTCCATCGCATCGCCGCGCTACTGGAGAGTTGAGGTGCTGGATTCATCAGAGCGCACGCCTAAAATTCGAGCGTCTTGGACCGCACTGGTTTTTGAAGATTATTCCTGGATACGTCTTCACACATGACGGAGAGAGGTTCTTGGATGCAACTGAAGTCGGACGCGTAGCAACTGGGAAGAAGGCTCGTGAAAGAAATTTGGTCGTTCTTCGCCATTTGCTCTTCTGGCGGGAGTTTCTGTCGGACGGAGATGGAGCAATCACAGTCTTTCCGGGTTCACAAAAGCTTGTGGTGGCGAAGGAATTCTTGGAGTGCCTGGCTGCGTTCGGAATCGAAGGAGACAGCCTCGAACTAGGTTCGGGAGTGCCCGAGGAAGATGATCTGGCGGAAATCGACCAGTTTTTTGAAGACGGTGATGGGAAGTAGGGTGTGAGGCCAAAATGCTAATTAGAACAGCGCTGCGAGCGACGCCACGAATGGAAACTGAGCTTTTGGCGGAACCTGAGCTCATCTTTGGCTCAGATGGCGTGAATCCAAACCCAAAGTTTGGGATTACTGAACACGGTCCGTACAGTGTTGACGACCCACAATATGCATTGCCAGAAATCAACATTGGTCTGATTGGCACGGGGCAGACTCTTCAAGATTGCTCCTCATGGATCATGCGCTGCGAGTCGGAGATTGCAAGCAGCGAGGGTAAGTCACGGCAGTATCCGCGATTTCCAGGGTTTAGCCCGGATTCGCCCTTTAAGTGTCGGATTAGGACCCAGACCAGTCCAGAACTCATGATTACGGCGCACGACGTTTCAGAAATTGTTCATCAAAGCGACGCCGAGGCGCAATTTGAAACGGCGCTTAACCTGATGGACAAGAAGATTTCGCTATTGCTCGAGTCGTTTCGTCCAAAGGTCATCGTGTGCGCTCTACCAAACGAGATCGCAGACACGTGCTGGTCTCTTGGTGCTGACCGGCTGCGGAGAAAGAGAAAGGGGCTCAACAGATCGGAAAGGGTTTTGCTCCGCATCATCGAGAGAGACAGGCAGGTTGGGCAGGGAAACCTGTTTCCGGAAGCGTTCGAAGTCGAGGAAGAAGTCAGACCAATCTTTCGTGATTTCCGACGGGCGTTGAAAGCTAAAGCGATGAGGTATGGATGCCCGATTCAAATTGGGCTTCCTGACACTTGGCGGGACTCGACGCGTGTCCAAGATCCGGCTACCCGAGCCTGGAATTTCTTTGTCGCGCTCTACTACAAGGCGGGTGGAGTTCCGTGGAGCTTGGTTGAGTTGGACGACCACACCTGCTTTGTGGGAGTAAGTTTCTACAACGTCGCAACCGAGAAGCTGAACTATGTGTATTCGAGCGTTGCACAGGTGTTTGACAAGAGTGGTAGAGGCGTCGTTGTGCGTGGTGAAAAGTTCGAGTGGGACCCTACAAATTGGGGGCGTTCACCCCATTTGCCAAAGCTTGCTGCCGAGAAGCTCCTACGCAAAGCCATGACCACGTACAGTGATTTTTCTGGATCGATCCCACGTCGAGTTGTGTTGCACAAGTCCTCAAGGTTTCAGCCCGAAGAACTTACGGGTTTCAGAGAGGCCGCAAAAGCGGTAAAACAATACGACTTCGTAGCCCTGTATCAGCGCGGAACAAGGTTTTTCCGAGAAGGGGCATACCCGCCACTTCGAGGGACACTGTGTCAATTCGGCGACTGGGCATCCTACTTGTATACGTCTGGTTACACGCCCAATCTGGGTACTTATCCGGGACCATATGTTCCGGAACCGATCGAGATCGTGGAACGGTTCGGCGACAGCTCCATGCAGAAAATCTGCCGAGAGATTCTCGCCCTCACCAAACTGAATTGGAATTCCGCAACCTTTTCGTGTGGCTTTCCAATGACATTGTTTTTTTCTCGCGAGGTTGGAAAAATTCTCAGTGAAGTGCGCGAGGATGGCGATGAAAATATTCAGCCTTCCTATAGGTTCTATATCTAGTCCCAGCCAATCCTGAACCTCCACACGCAATTCATGCAACTTGCGTGGATTAAAAGCACCTCGGTCTTTCCTTGCGCCGTCGGAAGCAACTTGATTGCAGTGGTCATTTCGAGCAGCGTGGTGCGCACGCCCATTGCCAACCGCACTCTCCAACTGATCAACCCGACCTAATCGTTTTCTTTTTCTTCGCGACTCTCCCGGTTTGCTTTGCCCCCTTCGCCCTGGCCCACCGGGTTTGAACTGCCTTTCTTGCAAGTTCCTTCCTCTCCTCTGGCGTAAGTGCCGCCATACGCGCCGTTCCACCTTTCTTACCACCGGCCTTTCCACCCTTTTTGCCCATTTCGCGCATGACTTCCGAAATCAGATCGCGTTTCATGCACCTATCCTAAGATGAACATCCCGTTTCCTGCCACTTCCCCCTTGACAGCGGCCATTGCACTTGCGATAGTTCTTGTACGAGAACCGCTTCTCGTATACGATTCTTTGTAAGTGGTGCTCGCAAAAAGCGGGACGCGTAGGTGCTTGAACACCTGACGCGCCCCTAACCAAGTCGCCTGGATTAGAGGCAACGATGGCTGTCACAAAAGGTAACGGGTTCACCGTCAAGGTGCAACCGGCGCATTTCCACTTCGTTTCAATCGCGTACCCCACACTCCCGCCTCCCGCCCATCCTCCGCCGTAGTCCTATCCCATTGAACTCTTGGCAGAGTTTGTTTCGCGCACGGCTCCAGATGGAAACGTGTGTCTTATCAACCTCCGAACGCGCGGTCACGACACCGCTGAAAGGAGTGACGCAATGCAAAAGGCCCATCTTTACGAAGCGATTCTGTTGGTGAACCGCGGGATCGACGATGCGGTCCGGGGCTTGGAACGCCTCAAACGCGCCAAGAACTCGGGACTAACGGTCCCTTACATCGACGAGAAGTTGACGCTGTTCGAGATGCACCGGGCACTGTTCAATGGCTTCTTTTGTAACAACATCGAGGGTTCGGAACAGCAGGACGAAATGCGGTTTGCAAAGCTGCACCGCGTGCACGAAAAAAGAATGTTGGACGAAGTACAAGTCTATCGGGATATTCAAGCCGTCGAGGAGGCCCGCCGGTTGGAGGGCAAGGCCCCAAAAGTCCGATTTCTCTCTAGCGAGGAGCAGTTGGCGTGGAAGCGACAGTACCCCAAGCCTCCCGTGGACCTCGGAGACGAAGGGCAAGGGCAGCAAGGAGGCCAGAAGTGAATCTCCGCCTCTTTCAGGAGCTGATGAACTTAAACGTGGCCTTCGAACAGGTGATTCGTGGCCTTCAGCAAATGGAAAAAGTCCGTTTTTTTCACAACGACATACTCCGCGTCTCACGTGCCGACGTAGAGAGCGCGAGAGTGGAATTGAACCGACAGTTCTTCGATAGCTTCGACGAGCTCGTCGAAGACGATGCGCTATGGGCTTACAGATTCCAGCGCGAATACAACAAGAAGATGAAGGACCCAGACGATCTCTATCTCGAAATCAAGGACTCGGAAGAGAGGCGCAAGAAGAAGGGATTGCCTCCGCGCCTGGTGATTCTGCCCGGTTGGGACATGTCCGACGAAGAACGCTACGACGAGGAGCAGGTGAAGAAAAGAAAGCGTGTCCGAACCAAGGACCAGAAAACATCGAGGCGGAAATCGAATCGTTCAAAGTCGTCGCCGCATGGGACAAAACCTCCGCAAACAAAAGCCACGCCAACGGCGGAAAGCGAGGCGAACAATGGCGAAACGTAAGAACGCAGCGGCGCAAACTACACGTTCGAGCTACACCGCAAGGCGGTATCCCGGTCTCCAGGGAAAGGTTGTGGACCACGTCAGTCATTCTATCGACGATGGGACGCTCTGCGTCAACGTTTGTTTCAACGACAAGACCCTCTTCTCGCTGCGTTTCGCCTGCGACATTTCTATCGTCGGCGCGGACCTGAGCGACTGGAAGACCGGAAACTACGAAATGATTCACGAGTACCTGAAGCCGATTCCACCTTAGTTCGATAACAGGTAGCCAAAGAAAGGAGTCTGAGGCATGAAACGCAAACCTCAATCATTGACAGTGCATCTGAGGCATGCAGCGCACCGCGTCCACCGAGCTGCTTGGATCATAAATGACGGTGCCACTGCCCTCCATTGTGGCAGGGTTCTCGCCCTTACTCGTGACCATACGGGGAAAGTCCGGGACCTTTTCTTTTCGGACTCGATGGCACTCGAGGATAAGGCCGGCGTCCTTCAAAGAGAACTTGGTGCCACGGACCGGCAGCAGGCAGCCCGAACGGCAAAACTCGGCGCGGAGGTTGAGCGACTGTATGAAACGGCGCGGCGTCTGAGCGCGAAGCTGGAGAGCTGCTACGTCCGAATCAAGCAATACACATTGCGCGTCGCTGCGGAAGAGAAGAAGAACCCCAGATTCAAAAAGCCAGCGCATCGGCCACCGAGGGCTTGACCGTTCAGCGATTCCAGGCTGGGAAGCAGGAACTCGTAAGCGCCCTGTGTCGCGCCCTGGTTCGGAGCGTGCTTAGAGCTACACTAAGTACGCTATACTTGACATTTGCTTCGCTATAGCATACTCTAGAGGGTGTCTTCGGGGGAGGTCATCGTGCCCCATCAACCCTTTAGAGATAAGCTAGCCCAACGCCGTAGGACCATCCTCTTACTCTTCTATTCCGCAGCCGTTCTCTCCGTCGTCGTCGTGACCCTCGCTGGCAGAACTGCGTCTTTGCGCACGCCCCTGCTAGCTCTTGGTGTCATTGGGGCAGCCGCGACCATGTTCTTCCTACTGCTCTTTCTGCGCTCAAACGACGAGCATCAACGCAAGATCAACTACCAAGCCCAAGCGTTTGCGTTCTCCGCAACGCTGATTTTCTCCGCAGCCATCGGCTTCCTCCAGAGCTTTGGTTTCCATCCCATCTCCTGGCTAGGCATTCCCCCACTGATGATCATTTTGTGGAGCTTCGGACTGATTCTCTATTCGTGGCGGTACCGATGAAGACTCGGCTTCGTGTATTGAGAGCGGAAAAGGAATGGTCGCAGGCCGATCTTGCAGCCTTCGTCGGTGTCGCGCGCGGCACCATCAATGCCATTGAAACCGGCAAGTACGATCCCAGTCTGCCGCTGGCTTTCAAGATTGCCCGTGCTTTTGGAAAGAATGTGGAAGAGGTGTTTTTGTATCACGAGGAAGCAGACCAACCGCGTCCCCCGCAGGTCTGAGTTCCTTCTCTGGCAGTCGCAACACGATGTGTGACAGTTTGCAATTCGCGGTCCCTTTTCTCCCAGGTTGCTCGAAGTCTATCCCCGACTCATCGCTAAGCTGAACGGAAAGGAAGCCCTTTATGGACCGTCCCTACAGCATCTCCGACTTTGCATTCCCAAACCGTTGGGACAGAGACGAAGGTCCAGATTTGGTGGAGAGAGCGGGGCGAGGTTCGCGCACGGACAGGGAGCTTGGCCGAGGAGAATCCGGGAAGGGTTCAGATTTAGGTCACCAACGCAGGCCAGACCGCTCCCGCACAATCTATCGCGGACGCGAGCGCGACTACTCTCTGCGCAATTCCGAAGTTCGCACGCTCACCGACCTGGCTAAGTTTCGCGTGGTGCCAGAAAACGATCTCGCACGCTTTGGATACCAGGGCAGTAGCGACCAGATGCAAACCGACATCCGCAGCCTCACGCGTCAAGGTCTCATTGAGGAGCGAACCATCGAGGGGCATCGATCCTATTCGACCAAAGTCCTGACCCTGACGAAGGAGGGTCACAAGCTTGTTGATCGGGCGCAACTGGTCCCCCGCCGGCAAGCTACCTATCACGGCCTGGTCAAGCCCAAGGAAGCCCGGCACGACGCCGATGTCTATCGGCTCTATCAGAAAGTGGCCAGGGAAATCGAGCACTCTGGGGGCAAGGTAAGACGCGTGATGCTCGACTTCGAACTGAAAAAAGACCTCTACAAAGCGCTCTCCCGGATGCGGCCCGACAAAGACCCACGCTACGAACGCATCTTCATCGCGAACCAATTCGACCTGAAAGTAGTGAACGGCAAGATTCCCATCCCTGATCTGCGCGTCGAATACGAGGACGACTGCCGGGATGTTCGCCGCCTTGATCTCGAGATTGCCACCCGCGACTACCGGCCTCAGGGGCTTGGCGAAAAGGCCAAGGCAGGCTTTCACATGTTCGCGCGACAACAAGACCATGCCAAGTTGCGCCGGGTCCTCGACACCCAGGAAATCACCGCCAGGATATTCGCCCTATGAAGATCCTCCCCATCTATACCGAAGCCCTCCAGGGATTCGGCTACACCGAGGAGGAGTCTCGCTTTCTCTACCTTGTGGCCACGCATTCCGGCTATTTCACCTGCCAGCAATTCTTGCAGTTCATCAAAACAAAACCCGGCAAACGGAGTGTGGCGTTTGCGCGAAAAGTGGTCGAGAAGAACCACGCGAGCACCAAAGAGTATCTCCGGCACGGCCGCGTGTTTCACCTATTCTCGCGGAATCTTTACGAGGCCATTGGCAGGGAAAATGTGCGTTTCCGGCGCATACATTCGACCGAGTACATTCGGACTCGGCTCATCGCGTTCGATTTCATCCTTCGGAATCAGTCTTTCAGCTACCTTGAATCCGAAAACGAAAAGGTCTGTTTTTTCTGCGAGCGAATGGGAATCGCCAAGAAGGTTCTACCCCACAAGCGCTATACCGGGGCCATCAAAGACAGGCATACCGACCGCTATTTCGTGGATAAGTTTCCCATGTTTTACAACCCTGCCCTCTCTACGCCACCTGTGGTGGTGTTCAGCTTTATCGATCCGGGATTTGAAAGCATGGCCAGTTTCAAGACCCATCTAGATGCCTATCTGCCCCTCTTTTGTAAGCTCCCTGACCTCCGTCTTTACTATGTCGCGACGTGTGACACGAACTTTGAGCGCGCTAAAAAGCTCTTTCGACAGACCTTCGACTGCCTTTGGAATCCTGACTCGCCTTCTGGACTGTTGGACTATTTCCGCACGCGGCGGACCTGGGATGAAAAGAACTTCGCCAAGCTCAGCAACCACGACATCATCTTCCTCAACGAGGCGAAAGAGAGATTTGACGATCCCGGCTTCGAGAATCTTTATCAGAAATGGCGGGCCGAAGAGATCACTTCGAACGCCGTTAGGACGGAATGCGTGAAGTTCCAGCGGCCAGGTCAGGCGAGCATTACCTTCGCGACCGTAAACGGGCAGGCGGCTCTGTTTGAGCGTTACCCGCGAGCACCGGTCAATATCCCAGGGAAAAGTGCTGAGCAGACATCTTTCCCGGGAGATTTCACTTCCCGGGTCACCTCGGAGTGGCGGTAAAAGGTAGAAGGAATAGGCAGATGCGAAAAATTGGGCGGCAGAGCGGAAGCGGCCAAAACACGATCAGAGGCGGGAGCGACCCCATCGCGCCGCAAAATCGCGGCCCGATCCCTCCGGGCTTCGGGGGTCACTCCCGCCTCTTGCTGCTAGGAAGGCGCAGCTCGTGTTTTGGCCGCGGGCATACGGGGATGTAAGCAACACCAATACAGAAAAGAAACAACTTCGAATAAGGAAAGGAGCAAATACGAATGGCAGTCTTGAAGGCACCACCGAAACAACCTAAAACCACAGTTGTTCAACTCAGGCTCGATGACGAGGCAAGAACGAAGCTCACAAAGTACACTCAGTTTCTCGATTGTTCTCCGTCCTACGTGGTGACTGAAGCCTTGAAACACGTCTGCAACAAGGACAAGGAATTCCAGTCCTGGCTAGTAGGCCAACAGCACACCAACGGCCAAGAACCAACCACGAAAGGAGAGTCTTTCCAACTGGAACTGAAATAAGAACCCATGCACCATCGCTCCAAATTCGGCATGCGTGAGAACCCAGCGTCTGACCGACGACATGGCTCAAGCCAAGGACCACTCAGTTTCTCCGGCAGGAATCGCATAAACGAGGAAAGACAAACGTCACTCCCTCTTGCTATCAGCGAAAATCATGCGCACGCAGAAGCCGATGGCAGACGACATGCCGCATTACCCCCTGCGGCCACAGGCGAGAGAGAGGGCAACGGACTGCTAACGATTCAGCAGGTCGCGGCGATGCTACATGTGCCGGTGTCCTGGGTCTACGGGAGGACACGGACACGTTCTACACAGCGACTACCAGGTATCCGACTTGGAAAATACTGGCGGTTTCGGGAAGAAGAAATTCACAGGTGGATTGAAAGTCAGCGCGGAGGCGATTGTGCTCCTTGATAATCGCGCTACACTCGTAGCCGACATAGGAAAAGGCGGACGAGCCAACCTCAGAACGGAGAGGAGAAAAATGGCTCGTAGCCAGTATCAGAATGGTTGTCTGTTTGTTCGCGGTAAGCGTCGGAAGGTCTGGGTTGCACGATGGAGGGAACACGTGATTCTCGCTGATGGATCTACCGACCGGGTGATGCGCTCGGTCGTGCTCGGACCCGTTAGCGAAATTGCGGGCCGCCGCGAGGCCCGAAGACTTCTGGACGCTCACCTCAGCCCCATTAACCAAGGGCAGTATCGGCCCGAAGCAACAATGCTGTTCTCAAAGTTCATTACAGAATGCTTTGAGCCGGGAGTACTGCCGACACTCAAGTTTGCGACCCAGGAGATCTATTCATTCCTCTTGAGGAAGCACTTGACTCCGCGGTTTGGTGATCAACGTCTTTGCGACATTTCCAGAGTTGAGATACAGCATTACCTTCTGGAGAAACTCAAGCACGGGTTTGCGTGGGAGACTACCAACCATCTTCGAAACCTGATGAGTAAAGTTCTAGGAACCGCGGTTACTTGGAACTATCTGGCGGAGAATGTCGTTCGTGGCGTGAAAATGCCCGAGCGCTCGTTGAAACGCCCTCATCAGTTTTTAAACATAGATGAAGTGAAGCGCCTTATCATCGCATGCAAGGAGCCGACCCGGACCATAGTTTTGCTTGCCGCTATGACTGGCCTTCGGATTGGCGAGATTCTGGCATTGCGATGGAAGCGCGTAGATTTCATCGGTGAGACATTGGTAGTTGCGGAGACCTGTTTCATGGGTCGGTTTGGCACGCCGAAAACCCGGGCTAGCAAGAGGGAAGTTCCTCTCTCTCGTGCTGTCGTGGAGGCTTTGAAGGCTCATTACTCACGATCGGCCAATCGTTCACCCGAAGGGCTAGTTTTCGCGACCAGGAACGGTGGGCCTTTGGTGTCGAATAATCTGCGTAAGAGGGGATTGCAATCCGCGTGTAAACGCGCCGGTCTGCCAAGAATCAATTGGCACGCTCTGCGCCATACGCACGGCACACTGTTGCACGTACAGGGAACACCTCTCAAAGTTGCTCAGGCGCAGCTAGGACACTCACACATGGCGACCACTCTCGAAATCTACACCCATGCCAGTGTGATTGCTCAGAGAGAAGCGGTGAACTTACTCGACAAACAAATGTTCCCAAGTGTTCCCAAAAACGCAGACGGAAACAGAAGTACGGCAGAGGTCGCATCGCCAACTAATTGATAGTTCAAGATTAAGTGGCGCGCCCGGCCAGATTCGAACTGGCGACCCTCTGCTTAGAAGGCAGACGCTCTATCCAACTGAGCTACGGGCGCGCTGCTGATACAAGTTTAAAGCATACCGGGAAATCTAATGTACTGTTTTCGTCCAAAGAGGCGATAGCGGGTGGA